>SAMEA3387500__coassemble_837_pt1 | contig 35272 bp, 34 predicted proteins | sample SAMEA3387500__metabat2_high_PE_015 | metagenome-assembled genome bin SAMEA3387500 (sample SAMEA3387500) | Felis catus | biome: Faeces | place: United Kingdom | collected 2012
CGGACTTGTACCGGCAAGTGTGGTCCAGCTTCGCTGGACACACGCAATAAAAAAATGGGCATTACCATACTGTGTAATGCCCATTCATTATCTTAATATATTATCACATTGCTCTATTAAAGTCAATATGATAAACATTAAAAATTGTTGTCTAAACATTTCAAAAATTAATCGTTTAAAATTGCCAAATTTCTTGTTGTTTTATCCAAATTGTGCTATTATTCTAGATAGGATTTTCAACAAAACGCACAGGAAGGAGCATTTTAACAATGGACGAAAGAATTAGCCGCGTATTGGAAAAAATGAAAGAGAAAGGAATTGATCAGTTATTGGTATCTGATCCACTGAGCATCCGCTTTTTAACAGGCATCATGGTAAATCCTGGGGAAAGATTATATGCCCTGTTACTTAGAACAAGTGGAAAACATACATTATTCCTGAACTATCTGTATTATGTATCAAATACAGGATTCGAAGAAGTATGGTTCAGTGACATGGATGACCAGATCGGTGTTCTGATGGAGCACATCGATACAAAGAGCACTCTTGGTATTGACAAGACATGGCCTGCACGTTTCCTCATTCCACTTCAGGAGCGCTGCCCTGAGATGAAGACTGTATGGGGATCTGACTGCGTAGACGGTGTTCGTGCTGTTAAAAACGCTGAGGAGATCGAGATCATGAAACATGCATCTGTGATCAATGATACAGTTATGGAAAGAGTTGCTAATTTCATCAAAGAAGGTATGACAGAGAAAGAAGTTGCTGACTTCATCGACGCTGAGTACCTGAAAGAGGGAGCTAGCGGAGTAAGCTTTGATACAATCGTATGCTTCGGACCTAACGCTGCTGACCAGCACCATACACCAAGTGAGACAAGAACTCTGAAAGCCGGAGAATGTGTCCTGATCGATATGGGTTGTGTATGGAAAGGTTACTGCTCAGACATGACAAGAACATTCTACTGCAAGAACGTAGATGATGAGCAGGCTGCTATCCACGATCTGGTTCGTACAGCAGTTGAGAAAGCAGAAGCTGTTATCAAACCTGGTATGCGTTTCTGCGATATCGACGCTCAGGCAAGAGATCTGATTGACGAAGCTGGATACAGTGAGTACTGGAGAATCCGTCTTGGACACTTCATCGGACAGGAAGACCACGAATATGGTGATGTAAGCCCGATCAACAAGAATGTGGCTGAACCTGGTATGATCTTCTCTATCGAGCCTGGTATCTACATCGAAGGCAAATACGGTGTTCGTGTTGAGGACCTTGTTCTCGTAACAGAAGACGGACATGAACTTCTGAATGCTGTAGATAAGAAATACCGCATTGTTGGTTAATTTTTAATCTTACATACTTTATGTTAAAAAGGACGGGAAAATCAGCTTCCCGTCCTTTTATTATCCATTTTTAGATTTCCTACAGATTATCTTAAGATTTTTCATATTTTCTTTAGGCCTATAACACAAATTAGAAACATTTACCATGTATGATATAATCATCAACAACAAAGAAGTCACTCAGGTATCAGAAATATGAATCAGCTTTTATCTGATCTGACTTCGCCTAAAAAATTCTTCGGTTATTCACTAAAAACAACAACCGAGTTTATATATATATATCATTTTCTTTTTCATAACTTTTTTCCTTTCGGGCATCCGGTGTGGATGCCCATTTTTAATGCCAACGTATGCAATAGAAGCTGCCGGTGGCAGGTTCTATGTATCGCCATGCAGAGGATAGCTTTCTACACTCACTTTACGGTTCAGCAAATTCTTTTCCCATATCATCAGATGTATCTGATACCCGATAGTATCTTTCGCAGCCTCAAATGGTTCTTCTCTGAGAATCTCTGATTCTTTTCCCTCTTCTTGCAGCTGCTTCTGCCTCTTCTCTACTTTTCGGAGCAGTTTGGCACAGCGGCTGTCCATTTCTTTTCCAAATGAACGTTTTCTATAGCCTGACACTGCTTTTTTCAATCTTGCGTTCAGCAGATCAATCACTTCGGCATGCGCATTCCTGTGAAGCATTGTGGCAATTTTCTTTGCCGTGCGTCGTTTTGGACATTGCCGGTATTTTTTTAATATCTTCTGCAGTCCTTTGTCCTCTGCCTCTGCTGCCAGTTCTTCCATCACTGTGATTGCTTCTTCCGTCGGTACCCACGGTTCTACTCTCGGGACAATATAGCGTTCCGGGACAGCCGGATAGCAGCAGTAATTAAGCGGCGGAAAATCAACTAGCATTGCAAGCTTCTGTTCTTCCGGTGTGCAATATTCCTCTCCCAGATAATCATATTTATCTCTCATGATTGCCAGACGGTATTCTAACTGCCGCAGATATTCATACTCTTTTACCCAGAAATGTCCGATCTCACCATAGTCATACAGATGTACATCCGTCAGAAGTTCTTCGAAAAATATGGTAACGACTGAATCCCCCTGATGGACCACGAGAATGTATTCTGAATCTTCAAAACTCATCGACGCCGATATCTCGCCTTCATAATCTGCCCTGTATTCCCCCGTCATTTTAGCATTATGAAATACAAGAAAGCTTTCCACTGCATCATTCATCAGATACACCAGGCGAATATCCTTTCCCTGAATCAGTTCAAACTGCTCCTGTTCCAGAAGCTCCTGCAACATTACAAATGCATCCACTATTCTTTCTCTCCTTCATTCGCCTCTTCAACCACAACTTCCGGTTCTGCCTCACCATGATCCTCTACATAATCAAAACGAATCACCGCCTGCGGCCAGTTCAGACTGATTCTTGCATTCTTCTGTTTCTCTTTTCCTGCTTTCTGGATCAGATCCAGAAGTTCATCCAGAACAGCTTTCGTCAGATAACCGCCGCGCCAGTGGAATGTAAACACTCTTCCCTTTTTCGCTGTCTGCAGTGCTCTTTTATATACATCCTCTGTCTTTGTAAATGACAGTTTCTTTTCTTTATAATAAAAATGCTCGCCATCTTCACACTTTGGTGCCGGAGCAATAAGCGGCTCATGGTCTCTGAATATGCTTTTATCATTCAGGTTGAAATAGTCGTACCGGATCTCTTTTGAAGCCTGCCTGTCACTCATCTTCTCCCCGTTTCCAAGAGTATTGTCAAACGTCGCATCCAGATGATAATATTTTCCGCCGATTTTTACGATATTCCAGGTATGACGGTATTTGATTCCTTTCTCCGGATTATTCCCGCACACTGCGATCATACACCAGATTCCGAGCGCATCGCACAGTACTTTCACAGATTTTGCAATTCCCTCACAGACGCCGACACCCTGTCCAAGCGGTCCGATGATCTCATGGGAATATGGCTTTTTTAATTTATCGTAATGCACATTTTCACAGATAAAATCATGTACATACTTTTCCTTTTCCCATTCGGATTTGTCTTTCACCGGTCTTATGAGCTTTTCTACTCTGGATTTCAGTGCTTTCTGGTGTTCTTTTATTTTGTTTTTATCAAATAAATATTCCGGGATGAATATGAAATTAGGCGAATCTGAATAATATTTGTACTTATATCCAGTTGCCCAGAAGATTTCCGGATGATCCAGGCGCAGGCGGAAGAACACGTTATAGAGTTCCTCCGCCTCCATTCCCAGTATCTGTATTGAATCTGAGATTTCAAGCAAGCCCTGCCTGATGGCATGATAGGCTGCCTGCTGTACTTTGTTCATTTTACTATAGTAGTATGGTTCCATTCTATCTTCCTCGGTTCCTTTATATATCTGATCCATTTCATTTTTCTCACAGATAGAATTATAACCATAAAACTTTCTACTGGCAATGTCTCTGCGCCAGCTTTCTAATAACTAACTCTTTGTTCCAACATTCTTCGTTGCAACAATATCCACACCCGTACCTGCAACATCTTCCAGTAATACATCTCCGATATGCACCGGTGCCGGTACTTCTACTGTCTTCAATGCTTTTACGCACTCAAAGATTTTCCCTTTCGGAATATCTTCTTTTGTCTTCACCGATACCATATCTGCATCTCCTCCGGTTACTCTTACCGTCGAAGTCACAATTCTGGTCGGATTGGTTACTTCTTTTCTTGCATAGATGTCTCCACGTTTACAGGTATTTCCTGTTACACTGATCACTTCACCGGCTTCCATTGTCACGGTCAGAGGGCAGCCCATCGGACAGCCGATACATGTCAGTTCTCTTGTTGTTACTGTTTCCATCCTCTACGCCTCCTCTATCTTTACTGTAATCATCTTCAGATCCGGATACTTCATAAGCTGTTCTTTTGTAAGCTTAATCTGTTCCATCTCTCCCGGCGCAACAACCGGACGTTTTTTATGTATCACCCGTTCATCGTCAAAATATGCGCTTACATAGCAGTTCTTATATACACCGCCTACACGGAAGCGCACAATAAGGTTTTCATCCATATGAGCCGGATTAATCGTACTTGGAACTGTATAGCGTACGCCTTCTAACGGATTCAGTGTAATATCTGCTGCATCTTCCTTACTGCTCTTTTCCCCACCGTCTGTGTCTGACTGTAAGTTCTTCACATATTCTGCTGCATTTCGTCCCGCAATCTTTGCTTCCTCTGATACAAAATCCACCAGATCATGTACATGCAGTACATTTCCACAGGCGAATACGCCTTCGATATTCGTCTCGAGACTTTCATTGACCTTCGGTCCTGAAGTTACCGGATTCATATCTACGCCCATACCTCTGGAAATCTCATTTTCCGGGATCAGCCCACAGGAAAGTAATAATGTATCACAGGTGTATTCTTCCTCTGTTCCCGGAATCGGTTTTCCTTTGCTGTCTACTTCTGCCAGCGTGATCCCTTCAACTCTTTCTTTTCCTTTGATATCCACAACCGTGTGGCTCAATTTCAATGGAATATCATAATCGTCCAGACACTGCACGATATTACGTTTTAATCCACCGGAATACGGCATCAGTTCTGCTACAACTTTAACCTTCGCACCTTCCAGTGTCATACGTCTTGCCATGATCAGTCCAATGTCACCGGAGCCTAAGATCACGACTTCTCTTCCCGGCATATATCCTTCCATATTGACCAGACGCTGTGCTGTTCCTGCAGAATAGATTCCCGCCGGACGGTAACCCGGAATATTCAGTGCTCCTCTGGAACGCTCACGGCATCCCATGGCCAGGATCACTGCCCCTGCCTGTATTTCAAATAATCCTTCTTCACGATTCATTGCGGTTACGATTTTATCCGAACTGATGTCCATTACCATCGTATGCAATTTATATTCGATGCCAAGATCCTTCACCTGTTTGATGAATCTTCCGGCATATTCCGGTCCGGTAAGTTCTTCTTTAAATGTATGAAGGCCGAAACCATTATGAATACACTGATTCAGGATTCCCCCAAGTTCTTTATCCCTTTCCAGGATCAGGATATCCTGGATTCCATTTTCTCTTGCTGATACGGCTGCCGCAAGTCCGGCCGGACCGCCGCCAATGATTACTATATCGTATGTTTTCATAATCAGATGTCCTCCTTATTCACTCCTACAATGATCCTTGATTTCCCGCCAGACTTTGTGATCTCTGACATTGGGATTTCCAGTTCTCTTGCAAGGATTTCCATCGTTCTAGGGGAACAGAAACCGGCCTGGCACCGTCCCATACCTGCTCTTGTTCTGCGTTTTACACCGTCTAACGACTTTGCTCCGAGTGGTCTATGGATCGCATCGATAATTTCACCTTCCGTGATCATCTCACAACGACAGATAATATTACCGTATGCCGGTTTCTCTTTGATTAATTTCACTCTTTCTTCTTTACTTAGAGTGTTTGGATCCAGGATTCCTTTTCTTGTAGCAATGAAATTTTCTTTTTCTTCCAGATGAAGCTTTTCTTTCAAAATTCCCGCAACCATCTCTCCGATTGCCGGACTGCTGGTAAGTCCTGGAGATTCAATACCTGCACAGTCAATGAATCCCTTCGCATCTTCTAATTCTTCTATGATAAATTCATGTCCGTCTTCATGTGCGCGAAGTCCGGCAAATGATGTAATGACCTGACGCATCGGAATATTTTTTACATTCTGCCCTGCTTTTGTAAGTACCTGATCAAGTCCCTCTCTTGTTGTATTGGTTCCTTCTTTTTCTTCAATATCGATTGCTGTCGGTCCAAGGAGCAGATTGCCATGTGCTGTCGGCGATACAAGAATTCCCTTTCCGAATTCGTTCGGAAGTGCAAAGATTGTTCTCTTTACATGTCCGCCTGCAGTTTTATCCAGCAGACAGTAGTCTCCTCTTCTCGGTGTTATGTGGATTTTCTTTTCACTGACCATATTGTGGAATTTATCTGCATACACACCAGCTGCATTCACCACATATTTTGTCTTGAAAACGCCCTGATTCGTATGGACTTCCCAGATATCTTCCGTCTTTTTCAGTTCTTTCACTTCTGTATCAAACTTAAATTCTACACCATTTTCACAGGCATTTTCTGCCATCGCAATATTTAATCCGAATGGACATACAATTCCGGCTGTCGGCGCATAGAGTGCCGCATATACATTGTCTGCAATGTTCGGCTCCATCTCAAGTACTTCTTCTCTATTAAGAATCTGAAGTCCCGATACACCATTTGCCACACCTCTGTCGTATAATGCCTGTAATTTGTCCATATCCTCTTCACGCAGACAGATCACAAGTGAACCGATTCTTTTGAATGGAAAGTCAAGATCTTTAGATAACTGTTCCATCATTGCATTACCGCGGACGTTTAACTTAGCCATCAGTGAACCCTCTTTTGCATCATATCCTGCGTGCACAATTCCACTATTGGCTTTTGACGTTCCACAGCAGACATCTTCTTCTTTTTCCAATACACAGATTTTTGCTTTATAGCGGGACAATTCTCTTGCAGCCGCTGAACCGGATACTCCACTTCCGATTATCATCACATCATACATGTTCCATCTCTCCTTCTATATGTCTTCCATATCCCAGGCATCACTTCTGATACCCGTAGGCTTTTGAAAAAAGAGCCTGACAAGTAAACGCATCACGAATATGCGGTTATCCTGCCAGGCTCTCTTCTCTCACGCCTCTTATTCTATTTTTTTATTATTCTACCACGGAATGGCTCCATAAAGCAATACCGCAGCGACAGCTCCAATTACCGGTCCTACTAGAGTTACGACACCGTATCCCCAGTTTGAACTTCCTTTTCCTTTGATTGGAAGTACTGCATGAGCCAGACGTGGTCCAAGATCTCTTGCCGGGTTGATCGCATATCCTGTCAGACCACCGAGTGACATACCGATAGAAACGATGATTCCGAATACGATAAATTTGCCAAGTCCGTCTGTAAGTTCCGGCACATTTGCCATTCCTTTGATTGCAAATACAAGTATAAATGTTCCGACTGCCTCACTGAAAATATTCAGACCAAGATTCGGAATGGATGGTGCGATACAGAATACTCCCAACTTGGCTGCCTGGTCTTCGGTTGCATCAAACTGTCCTTTGAACAGAAGATATACAACTGCACCTCCCACAAATGCTCCCGCAAACTGTGCCAGAATGTATCCCGGAACCATAAACCATGCAAAACTTCCGTCGATTGCCAGCGCCAATGTCAGTGCCGGATTAAAGGATGCTCCGGATGCAGCTCCAAATATACATGCCGGCAGTATAACTGCAAGTCCCCAGGCGATGGTGATCTGAACTGTTCCCCCTTTTTTCTATCTGTCTTTATTCAGTTTTTAATCTTCTTTTGCCCAGCCGTAAGCATATTTTACAGCTTTGTTCCAGCCTTTGATCATCTTGCTTCTCTGCTCGTCATCAATCTTAGGTTCGAATGTCTGATCGATTGCCCAGTTCTTGATCACATCTTCTTTGCTTTCCCAGTATCCGACTGCAAGACCTGCAAGATAAGCAGCTCCCATTGCCGTTGTCTCTACACACTGCGGACGGTTTACCGGTGCGTTAATGATATTCGCCTGTGTCTGCATCAGGAAATCGTTGGCACTTGCGCCGCCGTCAACCTTCAGTGCAGCAAGATCGATTCCGGAATCTGCTTTCATTGCAACAAGAACATCATTTACCTGATATGCCAGTGATTCCAGTGTTGCACGGATAATGTGATATTTGTTCACTCCACGTGTAATTCCTACAATGGTCCCTCTTGCATACTGATCCCAGTGTGGTGCTCCAAGTCCTGTAAATGCAGGTACTACATAACATCCATTCGTATCTTTAACTTTCTTTGCCATATATTCGGAATCCGGTGCAGAATCAATAATACGAAGTTCATCTCTCAACCACTGGATCGCTGCTCCTGCTACAAAGATCGAACCTTCCAGCGCATAATTTACTTTGCCGTCTAATCCCCATGCAATGGTCGTAACCAGACCATTTTTAGAAAATACCGGCTTTTCTCCTGTATTCATCAGAAGGAAACATCCTGTTCCATATGTATTCTTTGCTTCTCCGGCATTGAAACATGTCTGGCCGAATAAAGCTGACTGCTGATCTCCTGCTGCTCCTGCGATTGGGATCGGTCCTCCAAGATAAGACGGATCAGCCTCTCCGTAGATGCAGCTGGATGGTTTTGGTTCCGGTAACATACATTTCGGAATATCCAGTTCTTTAAGGATCTCATCATCCCACTCCAGTGTATTGATGTTAAATAACATTGTACGAGAAGCATTCGAATAATCTGTCACATGTGCTTCACCCTTGGTCAGTTTCCAGATCAGCCATGTTTCAACTGTACCGAATAACAATTCTCCTCTTTCTGCCCTTTCTCTTGCTCCCGGCACATTATCCAGAATCCATTTTACCTTTGTTCCTGAGAAGTATGCATCAATGACCAGTCCGGTTTTTTCACGGAATTTATCTGTTAATCCTTTTTCTTTTAAGGAATCACAATATTCTGATGTTCTGCGGCACTGCCATACGATCGCATGATGCACCGGTTCTCCTGTTTCTTTATCCCAGACGATTGTTGTTTCACGCTGATTTGTGATACCGATCGCTGCAATATCTTCTGCCTCTGCATTGATCATATTCATTGCTTCTACCGCAACACCAAGCATACTTGCCCAGATCTCATCTGCATCATGCTCTACCCAGCCCGGTTTTGGGAAATACTGTGTGAATTCTCTCTGTGCCACACTGCACATCTCACCTTTCTCATTAAACAGAATACATCTGTTACTGGTAGTTCCTGCATCCAATGCCATTACATATTTTGCCATATTCATTTCCTCCTGATTTTTCGTGGTAGTGTCAACTTTATACGTCCAAAATCGGCTCAACCTCAGTAAAATCAAGGGTTTCAGGGGATATGAGCCTTTACCTCCCCTTTCTTTGGCTTGGGCGACCCAAATTTTACGTCGGGAACCCAGTCAAGACCGGGCTGAAAGCCCGTTAAATTCAGCCTTGACGGGGTTTCCGTAAGTAAAATATAATCGACCAGCATCAAGGAAAGGGGTTCGATTTTTTCATAATCCGTTTTACACTACCTTTTTCGTTTCATTTTACTTGTTACTTTTTCGCATGCTTTCTATTTAAATTGCTCCCTCAAGCAATTAAATACTCTGTTTTCTCTTATACAGCCATTACATCTTCCATACCTGATGATTGGTCGATGATACTGCAATTGCTCCGGCTGATAATGCAGCCATCACATCTTCTTTGTCTGTGATCAGTCCTCCTGCTATGATCGGTGTCTTTATCGAACCGCAGATTCTTTTGATCACTCTTGGCATCACTCCCGGAAGTACTTCTATGAAATCCGGTCTTACTATATGCTGTTGCTGTCTGATATTCTCAAATGCCATGGAATCCAACAGAAAATATCTGAGGATCGTATACATCCCAAGTTCTTTTGCTTTCTTGATCAGTGATGGCTTTGTTGATATAATGCCATCTGCTTCCGTATGTTCTTTCAGATATTCTACCGAAACTTCTTTCGGACTCAGGCCACTGATCAGATCTACATGTACCATCGCAACCTTTCCTGCATCTTTTACTCTCTTTACGATCCGGTCTATCGAACAGACATCTCCAAACAATATAAAAATCACCTGTATCTCCTCTATCGTGCAACTTACTTCTATATCCTTCATGTTCTTCACAGCTGCAATAATCGGATTATTGCCGACCGCATCGTAAAATATCTGATTCATCTTATTCCATCCTCATTCCTATTTGCTGAACGTCTATGCTATATATTTATTCTATTATATTCTGAAATAATTTTCAAAAAAAGGAGCGCAACTAAAAGTAATCGTGTGATTACTTGTATTCGCTCTCCTATCTCAGCTCCCTTGTTCAACTGTGCTTACTATATCACAGTGCACAATTTTTTCAATGATATTTGGTCATTTTTTAGTTTTTCATCTATTATATACAATTCTTTTTTCATTTTCTTTCGTTAATATGCATTAATTTTGTGCTGTTTTAACAAAATTATTTAGTTATTTTATCAATATTCTCATTATGATTATTTCATCATCTTTCTTTCATTATATAATTAATCTATCATCGCATATACAATCTGTCAATTTATTTTAAATCAAACAATACCTTATTATATATTCTTGTTGAATTCACAAGCATTTACTTCTATAATAATATCAGAGCAAAAAAAAATTATCCCCGGATATCATTGGAAAGAAGGAATGTATAATGATACGAAATTTGTCCCAAAAACAATTAGACGTCATGAAAATACTCTGGGATGCAGGCACTCCTCTGGTTGCTTCCGACATTGTAAAAGCCGAAAGTTCCATGAACATTAATACGGTACAGGCTTCTCTTCGTGTCCTGTTAAAAGAGAATCTGGTAGAAATAGCCGATATTGTATACAGTGGAACGGTATTAAGCCGCAGTTACCGTCCGCTCATTTCCAGAGATGTATATTTCAATGCGGAATATAAAAATATTATTGGAAATAGTTCTACTTCGGCTATGATCGCTACATTCATTGAGCAGGAAGAAGATATTTCCGAACTGGAACGGATTGAAGAACTGATCAGAAAAAGAATGAAAGAGCTCGAAGAAGCACAATAAGAATGGCGTGAAACGATTTCATACAGTCCGTATTTTTACAGAATCGGTGGAATACACCACCGGTTCTGCACTTTATGCAAAGAAAGTTCCTATTCTTTGTTCATTTAAGTTTTCCCCTATCACAATTACGACTTTCTGTCCTTCCGTGATCGGCTCCAGCCGCATCTCCTGATGGGTAGCATTCAGTTCCATCCATTTATCATCGTCATCCATTAAGAATCCCTTAATGCGGAATACTTTTCCACATTCTGTATCAGCAAATATCTTCTCTGCCGTCTCTATTATCTCGTTTTTTGTCTTATCAAGATTCATAAAATACAAAGATTTGAACGTCTCTCCTTCTTCGATATGCATCTTACGGTAATTTTCCGGCACATAACCGCAGGCTAACAGCTTTTCATAATCTGCACTTTCAAATGTCTCCCAGTCTTTTACAAAAATCTCATCCCGGAATCTTCTGTTGCACTGTACTTTTTCCATTGCATGATTCAGATGTTCTATCGTATTTTTTATCTCTTCTTCGGTTGCTTCCTGGCTTCTGCTAAGTACGATACATCCCGCATTTGCAGCCTCGGAAGCCAACAGATAGTCTGCCTCATCCGACAAGTCTGATTCCAGCTTCGCATCAACAACTGTGATCACATTGCCAATCTCATACCATCTGTCGATCGGATCATCCCTTAATACATCAAAGAACTCATCCACATCATAGATACCGGACGGTTCCACAATTACCCGGTCATAACCGCACATTCCCATTGCAATCAGCTTCGTGCGGAATCGTCTTCTGTGGCAGTCTGCGTCACATCCTCCGGCAATCATCTCCAGTTCGCACTTTTCACCTTCCAGGTCCTTTAATAACATCATATCTACATTAACCGCACCATAATCATTTTCCAGGATTCCAATATTATCTCCCTTATCAATCAGATGCTTTGCATATTTTTTTATAAATGTTGTCTTTCCGGAACCTAAAAATCCGGTGATCAGATCTATCTTTACCATTATACTGTTACCTCGAATATTCTTTTTCCTATCACGCAAAATCGTTTTGACATATAGGCATCCTCTCTTACTGATACTTATGAGTATAACCGTTTTTTCAGAGTTGCGCAAGAAGCCGGCACATACAGAAAACCTGCCACTGGCAGTTTTTCTTGCATACTTTGGTACTAAAAAGAGAGTATACCGCGTATACTCTCTCCACCTGTTTCCCTTTGTATCTGATTACGGATATGTAATTACTTAAACTGTTCCGCCTCATACTCTACATATGCTCTGACCTTTTTCCCAGACCGTTCATTTTCCACATATTCACATTCCAGATACACTTTAATCAGTTCCTTTGCAAGCATAGTTCCTGTCACCTGACTTCCAAGCGTTATAATATTGCAATTATTAGACAGGCACGCTCTTTTTGCCGAATAGACATTCTGTACATTTGCCGCATACGCGCCCTTCACTTTATTTGCTGCCAGCATAACACCAATCCCGGTCCCGCAAAACAGAATACCTCTGTCATACTCTTTCGCCGCTACCTTTTCTGCCACATTCTGTGCCACATGTGCATATATCACATCTTCCGAACCAAAGTCTGTCACTTCATGTCCGAGCTCCCTGACATACTGAATCATCTCTTTTTTATATTCTTCTGCATTCGGATCACATCCCATTGCTATTTTCATACTATCATCTCCTTACGCCCTTGTTATTTTCTTAAGTGAAATTACCAGTGCAGAACCATTACATATAAAATATGACATTGACAGGACAAATGATAATAGTTTATAATCCGCAAGTCCAATTGTTCCCATCCCGCACATAATTCCTGTAACAATAAACACACCTAATACAATAAATGCTGCTATTCTTAATATTTTTGCCACTCCCGTTACAGTAAATGGAACATCATCGCTATGTTTTTCATTGGCATATGCCAACAATTCTTTGTGATATTCTTCTGCTTCCTTTTCTTCATCCGGATATTTCTCTTTCGCTCCTGCAATCCCCGCAAGAATAATATAGAGCACCATCGTTAATACAAATGCCGGAAGTAAGACCAGATTACGATGGATCACTCCCATAAATACCAGTGAAAACGAAAAAATAATAGATACAAGCCACGATACAGCTGCCGCCCAATTCACACTTTGTTTCTTATATTCATTCCAATATCTCGTATATCCAATCTTAGGGAATACAAAATGTTCCGTAATACAGATCACCCCTGCACCTTCCACTGCAAGACCCAGGTATACCAGGATTGCATCTGCCTTCTGCACATATGGAAAACACGCTGCAATCGTAATCAGTGCTCCCATTATATATGTCATTGTTTTTTGGCTGATTTTATTAAATACTACATTAAACGATAACACAATACGATAAATTGTCGGATTTGCTGTTGTCCATCCAGCAATAATTACACCGATCAGTCCCGTATATCCTAATAATGTAAATGTTACTTCTCCAGGATCAAGTAATGTTAACGGTGTATTCAGGATAATAGCTGCCGTAGCCCCAAATATCCCTGCCACGATCCATGCGAAAAAGTGACCAATATACATTCCAACAGCTGAAGCGTATCCATATTTATAATCTTTTGCATAACGCAGCATAGACATATCATTTAATCCAATGTGCCATGCCAGATTACATGTCCATGCAAATCCAATGACATGAAAAACCCCTAGTTTTTGTCCTGTATCACTCGTTCCATTCCATACGTGTGTATTTAATAGATTCAGAAAATCTGCCGGAGTATGTATTGCATCAGCTCCTGTTACTTTAATCAATTGTGGTAACGTAATCAATAAGCCTACAAAGAACAGACTGATCATCCATGGCACACATGTCGTCGCAAATTTTGAAACTCCATCAAATCCCTTTGCTACGATTAATGTAATAACCGTACCGATAGCAACGACAATCATAACAAATTTGATACTGGTCGGATACCAGTTATGCTGGATTGGTACATTAAATACACGCCTTACAGCTGTTCCTGAAATACTGATACCTGCAGCCGCCAATGCAGATAATCCCAGTCCCAATACAATATTATATACTTTCTGAAGTTTTCCTCCGAATATCCTTCCCAGATAACTATATAGTGTCAGTCTGGTGTCCGTTGCAATCTTTGCACAGAAAAAGGTAAAACACAAAACTGCCAGAAAATTTCCCACAAACAGTCCTATCAGAATATCACTTGCTGTACACCCATACTGAACAAGTGTTGCTCCGATTACGAATTCCGTTGCCGCAATGTGCTCTCCGCCATATAGACCAATAAAACTTCCTATCCCATTCTGTTCTTTGTCCGCTACCGGCCAGTCCGGACGGGGAGTTGCGTAGACTCTCTCCATTATTTTTTCTCTCATGATTGTTCCCTCTCTTAATAGACCTGCACTATGACAACATATTAATAATCGCATCTGCCATTGCTGTCAGAATAATACAACATGACGTTGCTCCGGCATCAAGCACTCCCCTTGATCTTTCGCCCAGACGGCTGGATCTTCCAAATTTTGCAACCATATCTTTCGTAGAATTCTTTCCTGCCTCTGCTGTTTCTTTCATTTTACTAAGAGCCTCTGTAAAGTTTTCTCCTGCTTTTGCACTTGCTTCTAACGACTCTACAGACGGTTCTAATGTATCAACCAGCGTTTTATCTCCCACCTGCGCCTGCACGATTTCTTTTAATCCATTCAAACCGTTTCTTAACATTTCTGCAAAAATATTTATATCTATTATTTCTTTATCTTCCCCGGCAGAGGCTGCATCACACAATATGGTTCCATAAATCGGTCCCATAGACCCTCCAATCTCTGTAAATAAAATTGTTCCAAGTTCATCTAATCCTTCTGAAAATCCGAATTCTTTGTCTGCAAAACGATTTTCAAACAACGTAAATCCCTTATTCATATTCATTCCATGGTCACCATCTCCAATCAGACCATCCACTTCCCCAAGATAGTCTTTGTTTTCCTGGATTGCTTTTACCATTGCCATTAAAATCTGTTTTCCATCATTGTTCTTAAATGTATTCATAAGCGCACCCCTTTATTGCTTTAATCCCATACTGTTTGCCGGCATATCGATCAATTCCTTTAATTCATCGTCTACTTTCATAAGAGTCAATGTAGCTCCCATCATTTCCATAGATGTAAAATAATTACCTACATATGGGCGATATACACGGATCCCTTTCTCTTCCAGCAGCCGCTCTATTTCATCATATAACACATATAACTCCATAACCGGTGTGGCACCAAGACCGGATACTAGCGCAACTACCTCATCTCCTGATTCAAACGGATAATCCGGCACTACAACATCAACCATTTTCTTTGCAATTTCTGCAGCTGTTCCAAGTTCACATACTGCAATTCCTGGTTCCCCATGATGTCCGATTCCGACTTCCATAGTTCCAGGTTCTATCGTAAAATTCGGATGTCCCACCGCCGGAAGAGTACATGGTGCAAGACCAATTCCCACACTTCTGGTATTGTCAATCGCTTTTTGTGCAGCTGCAATTACTTCGTCAAGACTGCCGCCCTTTGCAGCTTTTGCGCCTCCCACTTTCCACATCAATACTTCTCCGGCTACTCCCCGGCGTTTCTCGCGTTGATCTTTTGGTGCAGATGCAACATCATCATTAGCCACTACTGTTTTTACTGTAATCCCCTGCTTTTTTGCCATTTTTACTGCCATCTTAACATTCATGTTATCGCCAGAATAATTACCGTACAGGCATGCAACACCTTTTCCCTGATCCACTGCTTTAAATCCATCAAGGAAGGCTGCTGCTGTCGGTGAGGAACAGATTTCACCAACTGCTGCCGCATCACAAAGATTTTCACCGACATATCCGATGAATGCCGGCTTATGTCCGGAACCTCCACCTGTTACTACTCCGACTTTTCCTTCCGGAATATACTTTGCTTTTACAACTCTCTTATTATCTGTTGCCTCAACAATGTCTGCATGTGCTTTTAAAAATCCATTTAACATCTCGTCTACAATATCATCCGGATTATTCATAATTCTTGGAATCTTTGCCATGATCTTTTTTCTCCTCTCTTTGATTTTCCTAGTTGCCATTTGGCATAAGTACAACTTTCATTGCGCCATCTTTTCCAGTTCTCGCAAGTTCAAATGCCTCTTCCCAGTCATCCAGTGAAAACTTATGTGAAACAATTCCGTCCGTCGGAAGTTTTCCATTTCCAATCCATTCAATTACTGTATCATAACAGAACGGACTTAAATGCACTCCCAGAAGATCCAGTTCTTTACGGTCGGAAATGATACTCCAGTCAACAGTCACCGGCTTTCCGAATACAGAAAATTCAACAAAACGTCCCATTTTACGGATTGCATCTAATCCCTGCTGAACACTGGATGGATGTCCGGTTGCTTCAATATAGATATCACATCCATATCCATCCGTTAATTCTTTGATTTTTGCCACTACATCTTCTTTCGCAGGATTCATAACCATATCTGCTCCGAATTCTTTCGCTTTTTTCAATCTGTCCTCGTTCATATCCAGTACAATGAACAGGCTTGGATTTGCCTGATGGATTGCTCCTACCATTCCCAGTCCAAGTGTTCCTGCCCCGGACAGAACCACTACATCTCTTGTTGTAACCTGTGCACGTTCAACACAATGGAATGCACATCCATATGGTTCAATCAATGCAGCTTTTTCAATCGGCATATCGGCAGGAACAAGATACGGAATTGCTTCTTTTGTAAGACGGACATATTCAGCCATACCTCCATTTACATTGTTCTGGAATCCGAAAAGATCATGTTTTTCACACATCCAATGTCTTCCTGTTTTACAGAAACGGCATTCCCCACATGGAACAATCTGCTCCGGGCAGATACGGTCTCCAAGTTTCCAGTTACCTTTTACATTCGGTCCCATCTCAACAACCGTTCCGACAAATTCATGTCCCGGAATCATCGGTGCTTTGATATATTTTGGCTGTCCGTCTAATCCCCAGAAGCTGGCAGCTCCTCCAAACGCTTTTACATCTCCGGCACAGATGCCACAGGCTTCTACTTTTAAGATCATTTCCCCTTCTCCGGCATGTGGAGTCTCTACTTCCTCCAACCTGTAATCTCCAGGTGCGTATGCTACAATTGCTTTCATTTTTTCTGGTAATTTACTCATAATTACTCTCCTTTCAAATCTTTCCGCCTATACTTTTGTATTTTTATTAGACTAAAGTGTTTAAAAAAACAGGAATATCAAGCTATTTTTTCGTTCCATTCCTTTTATTTCAATTTCACTTTTGTCTTGTCGTTGTACATAAGTTTATAGTATTTGCTTTTTTATGTCAATTGCTGTTTTTCACTATTTATCCAGTATTTTTTTGTACATTTTACACAATTCCAGGTCATAATTGCATTTTCCGCTTCCATTGTTTATAATGTTATATCATAACAAATCAAGTAAGACTTATGTATTTATGCTATACATATCTCACCAGAATAATGAGGGAAAATTAAAATTATGTCTCAAACAAAAGTTAACATTGATATCAAACAAATAAATCGTGAACATGTACTTTCTTACATCTATTCACAACGCAGTACAACACAAAAAGCAATCAAAGACACCCTTCAGCTCAGCCGTTCAACAATTATTCAGATCCTGAAAGAATTAGAAGAGGAGAAACTGATTCTCCGGGGAGAAGTTCTTGAATCTACCGGTGGACGTCCGGCTACCAGCCTGTGTTTCAATCCCAATTCTAAGATTTCACTCGGGATTGAGTTAGTAATTGATCATTATGAAATCACGGCTATGAATCTGTATGGAGAAACGATAAAATATGAACGTTTTAACTCTCCTTACCAGAACACGGATGCCTATTATAGACAAGTATGTGAATCTGCAAATAAAGTTATCTCTTCTGTTACAGATAACCCTGCCAAAATTCTTGGCATAGGCATCGTTCTCCAGGGACTTATCTCTACTGACGGGACACAGGTAACTTATGGAAAAATCCTGGATTGTACAGGACTTACCATTGACTCTTTTGCAAGACATCTGGCTTATCCTTGTCTGTTCTTCCATGATGCAGAAGCCGCAACCGCAGATGAATTATGGCAATCACCGAATCTCTGCAATGCAATTTATATTCATATCCGCAGTAATATGAGCGGTGCCGTAATCGTAAACCGATCTTCTTTGTCCGGCACTGAATTAAAAAGTGGTGTTTTCGAACATATGACAATTGTTCCCGGTGGGAATCTCTGCTATTGCGGAAACCGTGGTTGTCTGGATGCTTATTGTTCTACCAATGCACTGCTTAAATCAGAAGAAACTCTGGACTCATTTTTCCAGAAATTGCGCACCGGCAACAAATCCGCACACAAACGCTGGACGGATTATCTTCAATATCTGGCACTCGCAATCAACAACTTACATATGTTTATGGATTGTCCGATTATTTTAGGTGGCACAATTGCCCGCTATCTTCAAGGCAGCGACATCAAGCAGCTTCATCAATTTGTCCAGAGCAATACTGCCTTTCCTACTGAAAGAGAATTCATTAAAGTAACCTGCTGTCCTGATTCACCGATCAGCCGCGGAGCTGCTTTACATTTTGTAAAAGAGCATCTACGTTCTTTGCTTGGAAATGATATTACTTTCTAAAAAAATGCACTTGAACCACTAAAGCTCAAGTGCATTTTTACATTCTATTATTCTTTTACGATTCTTCAATAAATTATTTCTTCCCGCCAAAGATAAATCCCATAAACCGGATATATGTATACACAACCAGAACAACCGCAATAATCGTCTCGATCAATACCACATATTTCAGGAACGGCATAGGATGTCCCATATTCATTGCACATGCCATCGTCTGTTTTGAAGCGATCGCACTGATGACAAATGGGAAGGTGAATGCCGCATAGCTTGGGAAGAATGGCATCTTCAAATAGCCGATTGCTTTTACAAGTGCAAAGATGTAGATCACCGTTGCAACTACAAACATTCCCATCAGGAATCCGTAAGATTTCGGCATGACAGACTGTACATATCCTGCGATACAGAGGCTTGTCGGTGCCGCATAGATACAGATCAGTGGTTTTGCCGGATCCGGTACTTCTTTCACCGTCACATAGCGGTATGTAACCAGGATCAGTAACAGGATCAGTGTCACAAATCCAAACCAAAATGCTGCACTTCCGATTGCAAGTTTCTCATACGCAGGTGCCGTGACTGATGCAACGACAATTCCAACATATACGATATAATAACTTGCGAATACCTTTGGCATCTGCAATTTAAATACAAATTTCACCGTAAAATAAATGATCAGCACGATATGTAATGCGATCGCAAACAGCCAGATATAATAAGCCGCCTGTCCGATAAATGGTTTTACATAGGTACTTAAGATCATAAGTGCCATCGGAAATGTTCCTGATACGCTTGCCATGATCGGATTCTTCATATCTTCCTTCACAGCTCCCGGAAACATAATTAGCTTCAGAAGTGCCAGGATCAGCAGAAATGCTGCGAACACTCCACACACATAACGTATTCCTTCTGAATAGCTCTGAAGCAGGTTACCTAAAGCTGCCGCTCCAAGCATGACTCCGCAGATTGGAATCGGTATTTTTTTGATTACATCTTTCATAATATCTTGTCTTCCTTTCTAGTCTGGATCTATGTATTCTAGATATCTGCAATTGCACGACGTTCTGCCGGTTCATCAATTTCGTCCAGATTCTTGATTCCCAGTTCACGACAGACAATCTGTGCTACTTTCCATGCGCACAGTCCTGTGAAAAAGATACACTGTTCTTTGTGCTCACCCTGTCCCATGTTGAATTCTTTTGTCAGAACTCTGCAGCAGATTGCATTCTTCCCATTAGCTTTCTTGAACCAGTCATGCAGTTCGTGAACCAGTTCCATACATTTTACGCTCTTTGGATTGGTTGGCCCGTCCTGCTCTGTTCTTCCGAAGAACATTCCAAGTGCAAGCAGACCTCCGTTGAATGCGCCACAGACACATCCCGATTTGCCTGCTCCGACAGCCATACCGGATGACATTGCAATGACTTCTTTTGGTACATCCAGTTTGAATTCGTCACGGATCGTACACATCAGTGCCTCACAACAGTAATATCCACTTTTAAAATTCTTCTCTGCTGCTCTTTGCACCGCTCTTGGGCTGATTTCTGTTACTCCGATGTTCATAAATTAATACCTCCTAAAATAAATTAAAAATAAATCTTCTCCGGGCATTCCCCAATGCCCATATATTTATATTATAGCTATATAAAATTTATTTGTTAAAGTGAGATTATCTATAGATTCTTTGACTTATTCAATCCGTCTATTTTAGAAAATTTCTATACAAAAAGCCATAAATCTTCCACTGTCAATTTGTTGACAATGTAGAATTTATGGCTTATCCGCAACTTTTTGTTACTTTATATCAACTTTTTTCTTATGCGTTATCTCCATCCTGTTCTGTTTCAGGTTCCTACCGGATAATCTCTCCACTCTTAATTTTCCCGATCCATTCCTGTATAAACTGCAGGAAGCACTGTACTGCTTCATTCTCCGCTTCTTCTTTTCTGGTAATCATACATGCTTTCCACTCATACACATCATCCGAAAATGGGATCAGTCTCAGCCCTTGTTCTTTCATGTCATCAAAGACAAAATCCACCGTCACGGATATGCCTTTATTTTCCTTCACCATCTTATGGCACAAACTGAATCCACTGGTCTGAAATGCGATATCCGGTTGGAACCCGGCTTCTTCACATTTCTTCATGATCAGATGATAAATTGCAAACTGACTGCTTTCAATATATAGCGGCCTGTTTTTCAGATCTTCAATTGTCACACTTTCCTGTTCACTTAACGGATCCTGTTCATTTACCAGAAGCTTAATCGGAAATGTTTCCAACGGAACTACATGATATAACTCCTCATCAAATTCTCCGATGGAAAACGCAACATTTCCTTCATTTTCAGCAAACAGACGCTCTGCCTGCAGATCCGGGTACTCCCTGTAATGGAATTCTATATCCGGATATTTCTTACAAAATTCCGCAATGCAGTCCGGCGTCACCATACGGATGATTCCATATGCCGACAAAAGATCCACTACTTTGCGCTGTCGTTGTTCTATATGCAGGATATCCTTCTTCACCTGATAATAATCTTCGATATCCTTATCCGCATATTCTAAAAAACGTCTTCCGCTTTCTGTGAGCTGCATGCCGGATTTATTACGTGTAAAGAGACGGCATCCCATCTCTGCCTCCAGGTTTTTTACGATCTTACTGATCCCCTGAGGCGTCATATAGAGAATACGGGATGCCTTTGCAATACTTTCTTCTTTTGCTATTGTATGAAATACTTTTAAATCTTTAATGTCCATGACTATCTGTCTTCATTCTAACTATCATTCTAACTGTAACTTAAACTAGCCAACCAGATGCATCATATTGATCAGGAATATCCAGCTCAGTCCGTAATAAGATACAACTGCCACAAGGTCATTGACCGTTGTGATAAGTGGTCCCGAAGCAACCGCCGGGTCTACATGAATCTTCTTAAAGAACAACGGAATCAATGTTCCAACCGCTCCTGAGATCACCATCGCCAACAACAGTGACACTCCGATACATCCGGATACCGCATATGCGAATACGAACGTCTTTCCTTTGAATAATGCAATGTATAGCCCGATCAGTGCAAACGACAGAATTCCCAGGATCGAACCGTTCGAGAATGCAATCTTCATTTCCTTAAATACCAGTTCTGCCTTCTGCTTTCCGGTCAGTGACTCATCCATCAGTACACGGATCGTTACGGCCAGTGACTGCGTACCTACGTTACCTGCCATATCCAGGATCAGTGACTGGAAACACATGATGATCGTAAGCTGACTTACCACTTCTTCAAACAGACCGACTACGGATGAAACGACCATTCCAAGTCCCAACAGTACCAGAAGCCACGGAAGTCTCTTCTTGATACTTTCTCTTAATGGTTCTTTCAAATCTTCCTCCGCGGTCAAACCGGCGAACTTCGCATAATCTTCACCCATCTCATCATCAACCAGGTCTACCATACTCTGGGATGTAATGACTCCGAGAAGCTTGTTGTCATTATCCAGTACCGGGATGGAATCCTCGGAATAATCTTTCAATCTCTCGATACAGTCATCGATCAGCTCATTTCCATATACATATGGGTACGATGTCGCGATCAGATCTTCTAACGGAGACTCTCTTCTTGCGATGATCAGATCTTTCAGATCCATTGCTCCGTAAAATGTATTATCTTCCGTTACCATAAATAACGTAGAAATGTTATCGTTCTTTGCTGCCTGTTCTACCAGACTGCTCATTGCCTGCTTCACCGTCAGATTCTCACGGATCATGATGCAGTTCGTTGTCATTCTGCTTCCGATCTCTTCCTCATCAAAGGAAGCGATGATTGCCATATCTTTTCTGGCATCGTCATCCATTAATTCGATCAGCAGATTTTTCTTCTCTTTCGGAATCATCTGCAGAACATCCACAACTGCGTCCGTCTCCATTGCCGAAAGGATCGCTGCCGCTTTTTTGATATCCATCTCATCCAGATATTCTGCCGCTTCCTGTTCGTCGATATGCTCGAAGATATCAGAAAGCATGTCCAGATCCAGGATTCTGCAGATTTTTCTTCTCTCTGATACTTTCAGCTGTGGAAATACTTCTGCAAGGTCATTTGCATGATAATCTTCCAGTCTGCTTCTCATAATACCTGGTGATGTATTACTTCTGATGATTTCCAGTATCTCGACTGTATAATCTTTGTTTTCCATACCTTTACCTCCTGTCCTTTTCCTAATGCACTATAACCGGATATACATTTTCCAGTTTTCTTCACCATAAACACACTGCAGGATATGTAACGATCATATCCTCCATGAAACGACTGCTATTATTCACTTGTAATACTCATTGGGAAATAGGATAAGAAATAAAAGAAATCTATGATGCCTGTACCAAGAACTTGCCGCTTAGAGCTTCTCTTAAATGTACAGCAATTAACTCAAACAGAATCGACTGTTGCTTAATAAACTTTTTAATTTCCATCCTATGCTGCAACTTCGCCCATGACTATCGCAACCGTCCATTCTGTTCACCTGCCTTTTTTGTTGAATTTTATCATTGATCTTCTAACTATCGTGTGCAGTATCATAACTGCCCGCAACATATTATAGACTTTCGTACTATGAATTTCAAGCCTTTTTCCACGTACTACTCTATATATTTCCCACAAAATTGTATATAAATGCAAACACTCCCCCTTCGGCTTTCTTCCTATGATATACTTCTAAAGTTGTTTTTATAGATTAGAGGAATAAAACAAAAGAGAAAGGGTAAAATTTACACATGAATTCATTGAAACCAATGTTACTGACTTCACTGAAATCTTACAACCGTACCCAGTTTGTAAAAGATGTGACCGCCGGAATCATCGTTGCGATCATCGCACTTCCGCTGTCCATTGCACTTGCACTGGCCTCCGGTGTCGGACCGGAAGCCGGAATCTTCACGGCCATCGTTGCGGGATTTGTTATCTCTGCACTTGGTGGAAGCAGTGTACAGATTGCCGGACCGACCGCTGCATTTGCAACCATCGTTGCGGGTATTGTCGCCAAAGACGGACTGGACGGGCTCGTGATTTCAACCATCCTTGCAGGTATCTTCCTGATCCTGATGGGCCTTTGTCACTTCGGAAGTCTGATCAAATTCATTCCGTATACGATCACAACCGGCTTCACATCCGGAATCGCCGTTACGATCGTCATCGGACAGTTAAAGGATTTCTTCGGAGTCACTTATCCGGACGGCGTAAAGCCGATTGAAACCACAGAAAAATTCAAAGCATTTATTGAAAATATTTCTACCATGAATACCGCTGCTTTGATCGTTGGTATCGTAAGCCTTGCGATCCTGATCATCTCACCGGTGATCTTCAAAAAGATTCCGGGTTCCCTGATTGCCGTTATCGTCGGAATCCTGATGGTAAAGTTCCTGCCGCTTAAGGTATCTACAATTGGAAATCTTTACACGATCAGTAATTCGCTTCCGGCATTTCATCTGCCGGCTGTGAATCTGCACATTATAGAAAATGCGCTTCCAAATGCATTTACCATTGCTGTGCTTGCTGCGATCGAATCACTTCTTTCCTGCGTCGTCGCAGACGGAATGATCAACGGAAAGCACCGTTCCGACATGGAACTGGTTGCCCAGGGTGCCGGTAATATCGCCTCTGCTTTATTCGGAGGTATCCCTGCCACAGGAGCGATCGCAAGAACCGCTGCCAACATCAAAAATGGCGGACGCACACCGGTTGCCGGAATGGTGCACTCCATCACACTGGTCATCGTACTCGTCGTACTGATGCCATTCGCCGGAATGATCCCAATGCCGACCATCGCAGCAATCCTGTTTATCGTAGCATACAATATGTGCCAGTGGCGTACATTCGTACACTTAATCCGCACTGCACCGAAAAGTGATATCATCGTGTTATTTGCAACTTTCATTCTCACGATCCTGTTCGATCTTGTGGTTGCGATCGAGATCGGCATGGTGCTTGCATGTCTTCTCTTCATCAAGCGTATGAGTGAGGAAACGCATATCGATGGCTGGACTTACGTGGACGATGATACACCGGATGTGGATGCACATCTGAAGAAACTTCCACTGCAGATCCGTGTCTATGAGATCACCGGGCCATTGTTCTTTGGTGCTGCAGATGCGATTGAGCACATCGTTGTCAAAGACTTTACGACCTGCCTGGTTCTTCGTATGCGAAGTGTTCCGGCAATCGACAGTACCGCGATGAACGCATTATTTAACCTGACAAAAGTATGTGAAAATAAGGGAATTACGCTGGTATTCTCGCATGTGAATGAACAGCCGATGAAGGTTATGGAGAAGGCCGGATTCGTGGAGCTGGTTGGACGGGAGAATTTCTGTCCGAATATATCGGCGGCGCTTGCGCATGCGGAGGAAATTTCTATTTAATGCATCATGGCGGCTGTCACCGACCGGAAGTGTACGAAAAAGCCGGAAAATCAATGGTTTCACCACAACTTTCCGGCTACACAACGGTTACAATCCCTCTATTGAATTCATTATCATTGGCCAATCACGACATGAGAAAGACTTGGTATTGTGTTTGATGCGTATTTTGGCGCGATGTGTAGAAGTTCTTAGGCAGTTTGACTTCCCGTTAAAGGGACGGAGCGAACTGTTTGAACCCCGTAGGGGTGAGTTTTGAGCGGAGACCCTTTCGTTCTTAGGGAAGGCGGACTGCCTTAGAACTTCTGCATCGTGACATCCAGCAACAAACACAATACCAAGTCTTTCTCATGGACCGGGGTAAGCCACGATGATGAACTAAATAGAAATTACCGATTTGATTGCTCCCAGCAGTTCCTCATACGTCTCATAAGCCGGAATCTCCGGATAATCTTCCTTAATTTTCTCAGTCGTTCGGAATAAGAATCCTGCTTTTCCTGCCTGGATCATGCCCAGATCATTGTATGAATCACCGCTTGCGATCGTGTCAAATCCAATGGACTGCAGTGCTTTTACGGTGCTGAGTTTGGAATTTTCCACACGCATCTTAAAGTCTGTGATCTCACCGTTATCTGCAATCTCAAGGCTGTTGCAGAACAGTGTCGGTCTTCCAAGCTTTTCCATCAAAGGCTGTGCGAACTCTGTAAATGTATCACTGATCAGGATTACCTGACTAAATGAGCGCAGTTCGTCTAAGAATTCTTTTGCTCCCGGAAGCGGGTCAATCTTGGCGATCGTCTCCTGAATCTCTTTGATTCCAAGTCCGTGTTCCTTTAAAATGTCCAGTCTCCATCTCATCAGTTTATTGTAATCCGGTTCATCTCTTGTCGTTCTTTTTAATTCCGGGATTCCACTTTCCTCGGCAAATGCGATCCATATTTCCGGTACTAATACTCCTTCAACATCCAGGCATGTAATATACATTCTATGATTCCTCCTATACTTTCTGTCTTTTTGCTTTTTATCATAACACAAGTCTGTTTATTTTACATTCTTTTTATAAGCAATTCTTCAACTGCAGCATATCTAATGTTTTATCTGTCCTATTTATCTCTTTCCCAACTGCCAGAATGCTACTGCACTGGCGGCCGCGACATTCAGGGAATCTACACCATGCGACATTGGAATCATTACCGTATAATCGCAGTCTGCAATTGTCTCCGGCGCCAGTCCGTCTCCTTCTGTTCCCAGTATCACTGCCAGCTTATCCTCTTTCATAAGTTCCGGATCATCAATGCTTGCAGAATCTTCTTTCAAAGCCATCGCCGCCGTCTTAAATCCCAATTCACGCAATATTTTCATTCCTTCTTCCGGCCAGATTACAGAGTTATCCACAAATGTCCACGGAATCTGGAATACTGTCCCCATACTTACACGGCTTGCCCGTCTGTAAAGTGGATTACTGCATCCCCCTGTCAGAATCACCGCGTCCATGTGAAGTGCTGCCGCAGAGCGGAAAATCGCTCCTACATTTGTAGGATTCATTACATTCTCCAATACTGCTATTCTGTCACATCCGTTACAGATTTCCTGCAGGCCAGGCAACCTCCTTCTTTTCATCGCACATAGCATTCCCCTGGTCAGTTTAAATCCCGTAAGTTTCGTAAGTACTTCAAATTCTGCCGTATATACCGGTACATTGCCACATTTTCCAAGTACAGCTATCGTTTCCGCATCTTTCAAAACCTGCTTTTTTTCCACCAGAACAGACACAGGCTCATATCCTCCATCCAATGCCCGGCTAATAACTTTCGGACTTTCTGCAATAAACAGTCCATCCTCCGGATGATCCTTGTTCAAGAGCTGTGCTTCTGTAAGTCTTGCATATACATCTAGTTCCGGAGCGTCAAAATCCGTAATTTCTATCATATTCTGTATTATTTTTTCATTTATGCTTTCTGTATTGTTCATGATCATTTCCTCTTTTTTACTATCATCTGGATCTTATTGTTATCTCATTATACAGAATGAAATAAATTTTCTCAATTCCATAAATATTTTATGCACATAAGCCCGGACTTTATGTTAAAGTGGATAAAGTATGAGCAGATATTTATTTTATATAAGGAGAATCTTTCACTATGATGACTGAACTTGAGAAATATTATAATAAATTTAACGAAGAAAAACGTCTTGGAAGCCGACATGGACAAGTAGAATTTACCACTTCTATGAAATATATACATGAATATCTTCCGGAAGATAAATCAGCAAAAATTCTGGATGTAGGTGCCGGTACCGGCCGTTACAGTGTAGCCCTTGCCGAAGAAGGTTACGATGTTACCGCTGTTGAACTGGTTAAATATAATCTTGGGATCTTAAAAAAGAAAAACAGTTCTGTAAAAGCCTATCAGGGAAATGCAATGAAACTTTCCCGCTTTCCGGATAAGGAATTTGATTTAGTTCTGGTCTTTGGTCCAATGTATCATCTATATTCTATGGAAGATAAAGTCAAAGCACTGACCGAAGCCAGACGTGTATTGAAAGATGATGGTGTAATTCTTGTTGCTTATTGCATGAATGAGTACAGCGTGCTGACCTATGGATTCAAACAGAATCATATCTTAGAATGTATCGAGAACGGAAAGATTGACGACAGCTTCCGTGTACAACCCAAACCTGAAGACCTTTATGATTATGTCCGCCTGGAAGATATGGATGCTTATAATAAAGCTGCCGGTCTGGAACGAATCAAGGTCATCTCTGCCGACGGACCTTCGGATTATATGCGTCCGGTGCTGAATGCGATGGATGAGGAGACATTCGAGACTTTTATCCGGTATCATCTTTCGGTGTGTGAACGGCCGGAGCTTGTGGGCGCCGGATCACATACCGTGGATATTTTAAAGAAAAGCATTATTTAATACATGAACCGTCTGCTATCCGGACTATTTCTGTTTCCAGGATACCGCTACCCGTAGAATATATACCATTTTTCGCAGTAAAACACTATCTAAAGTTATTCATATTTTAGAATGTTTATACATTTTTAATATTTATCATGAAGGCGTATGTTATGAATACACTTGTAATCGTCTTAATTGCAGCTGTACTTCTCAGTGCTGCATATGTACTTTACGGACGCTGGCTTGCTAATAAATGGGGAATTGATCCAAAGGCAGAGACACCAGCGAAAAAATTTGAGGATGGAAAGAGGCAGTACTAGGTCTTGTATGTACCGTTGCTGCACTGGCACTTACAGTCTGGACGCCGTTGCACGTATCGGATCTGCCACATTCCTGGTAGAAGGCTTACAGCTTATCATTGCAATTCTTCTGATGGCACTTGGCCTTATTATTGTCATCAATTCACTGAAAGCTTACTTTAAAGCCCAGAAAGAATCTGCATAGATTAATTTTTAAGAATTAAATCGCAAATCAAATCCAATTACAATCCCCACCAGTAATTGCAAGACTCAAAAGCGCATCCATCTTTTCAACCTCTTCCTCGCCTTCAATCTTCTGAAGGAGCTCCGCTGTATCCAGCACATCTTCTAATGACTCGTCCGGTCCGATCTCGTAATCTATCTCCTGTTCGCAGTCCGGGCATGGAATATGCTTCATCGTTTGTAATGACAGGAAACGGTTTCCGCATTTCCTGCATTCATAATATCCGCATTCCTTTGTCCCGTCCGGTACATAATACATATCACTCACCACCTTATATTTCTTACTGCTTTCGCTACTTCCAGCAGTCAAGCTTCTCTTTCATTCCGATATCCTTACTCTTGAACACCGGATTCATTCCCATTTTAAACTGTCTTTCATAATCTTTCAATGCCTTCATTGCCGTATTAGACAGAATGAGGATCACCGGAATATTGATGATCGCCATTACTCCCATCAGCATTTCCCGTACCAACTCTTGATGCAGTGGAGACCATAAGTGCCTGAAAAGAAGAGACTGCATCTTCATCATCCGGTTTCTCCATTACTGCTTTACAGGCACTGTGAAACAGACGCACCTGCGGGAAGCTCGTCCGGATTGTAAAATACACACCAGCTCCGATTAATATGATAACTAACAGTTTACTGTACATAAATGAGCTGATGTTATCAATGATCATACTTAACATACTTTTATTTTTCTCTATAAATATACAGTAATTCTGCAAGTTTGGGAAGAATAAATTGCATACATTGACACTGGCACTTATTTCCTCTATATTATTGTCTATATAAGAAAAGGAGATTCATATGTTATTATTCAAATCATTCACTATATTAATTATCGGATTTGTCCTGCTGATCAAGGGTGCAGATTTTTTTGTAGAGGGAAGTTCTGCTGTAGCAAAACGTCTCCGGATTCCTTCTATGATCATCGGGATGACCATCGTAGCCATGGGAACCAGTCTTCCAGAATGCGCCGTCAGCGTGACTGCCTCCCTCACCGGCAATAATTCCCTCGCTATCAGTAATGCTGTCGGATCCAACATTTTTAACCTGTTAGTAGTCTGCGGTGTCTGTTCTTTATTCGTCCCGCTTGCTGTACAGAAAAGTACTTTACAGAAAGAATTCCCGTTATCTATCTTCTGTGCGGGACTTTTGCTTTTGCTTGGATATCTTGGCATGACACTCGGACGGATAGACGGAATTATCTTCCTTATTATATTTGCCGGATATCTGCTCTGGATGATCCGCTCTGCCAAAAGAGCACGTCACAATATAACTTCTGCGGATTCTTCTTCTGCACAAAAAGTGAGAAGCTCACTTTCCGAAAAAGAAATCGAGGAGGTTGCCTCCCATATCAACCTCCTTCCGTTATGGAAATGTCTCATTTTCATATTGGGCGGTATGATTGCGATCAAATATGGCGGTGATTTCGTCGTTGACGGGGCATCCTCAATTGCATCCAGTCTGGGACTTAGCCAGACACTGATTGGACTTACGATCATTGCCATGGGAACCAGTCTTCCGGAGCTTGTCACCTCCATCGTTGCCTCCAGAAAGGACGAAGTCGATATGGCACTTGGTAATGTCATCGGCTCTAATATCTTCAATATCCTTTTTGTACTCGGTGTCGCGGCAGCAATCAGTCCTGTGGGATTCGCTCTGGAAAATATAATCGACATTGCTTTCCTTATCATAATCAGTGCAATCACTCTCGTCTTTGCATGGACTTCGAAGGAAATCAACCGTAAAGAAGGAATTATCATGCTGGTATTATATGCCGCTTATATGGTATATATCTGCATGCGTTAATATTTGTAATTATGAAAGGACAGACATTTTATGAAAATTGTATTTTTAGATGCCAAAACAATCGGGGACGATATTGACCTGTCCGGATTTGATTCACTTGGTGAAGTTACCAAATATAACTTTACCACTCCGGAAGAAGCTCCGGAACGCGTGAAAGACGCAGATGTTCTTATCATTAACAAAGTTCCGATCAATAAAAATACGGTCGGAACAGCAAAGAATCTGAAACTGGTCTGTGTTACTGCAACCGGAACCAACAATCTGGATAAAGACTATCTGGATTCCCACAAAATTGCCTGGAGAAACGTTGCCGGTTATTCCACAGAAACAGTTACTCAGCATACATTTGCCATGCTTTTCTATCTGCTTGAAAAGCTGCGCTATTACGATGATTATGTAAAAGATGGAAATTATATTAACGATACTTCTTTTACTCACTTTGCAGAACATTTTTCAGAGATCAATGGCAAGACGTGGGGAATCATCGGACTTGGCGCGATCGGACGCCGCGTTGCCCAAATTGCCCGGGCATTTGGTGCAAATGTCATCTATTATTCAGCCTCCGGACGCCCTGCACAGGATGGATATACGCAGGTTGATTTCGATACCTTGCTTACCACTTCGGATATTATCTCTGTCCATGCACCATTGAATGAACACACCGAAAATCTTCTGGATAAATGCGCATTTGCAAAGATGAAAGAAACCTGTATCTTCCTGAATCTCGGCCGTGGTCCGATCGTTGTTGAACAGGATCTGTACGACGCACTTGTAAATGGCGAAATTGCTGCCGCAGGTCTGGATGTCTTATCTGCCGAACCAATGAGTGAGAAAAATCCGCTTATCAAGATCCAGGACAGCCGCCGGCTTTTCATTACGCCGCATATTGCTTGGGCAAGCGTAGAAGCACGTACCAGACTGATGCAGATCATCCTGGATCAGGTGAAAGAATATTTCCATATGTAGAACACTAACTACTCATTAAAGTTTGATATGAAACAATTTTACATTATTTATTGAATCATCCCTACATTCATGCTATCATATATCATTGTACCTAATGAAAAAGAGTGAAAAAATATATGAATAGACGTCCTGATTCCCAGGCGTCTCTGTGGAGGAATGAGAACTATGAGTGAACGTGGATCTGCTCCTGCAGCAGAAAATAAGATGGGAACAATGCCCGTCGGAAAATTAGTATTCAATATGTCACTGCCAATGATGGTTTCTATGCTGGTACAGGCACTTTATAACATCGTTGACAGTATCTTCGTAGCAAAATTATCAGAAAATGCACTGACTGCTGTATCGTTAGCCTTCCCGCTTCAGACACTTCTGATTGCGGTAGCTACCGGTACCGGCGTCGGTATGAATGCCCTCCTGTCAAAATCACTGGGAGAACATAACTTTAAAAAGGCGAATAAAATTGCTGATAATGCGGCATTTATCTATGCCATCAGTTACATTGTATTTTTAATCCTCGGCTTTACGATCGTAAGACCTTTCTATGCAAGTCAGATTGGAAACGCAGATGTCGAGATCATGGAACTTGGAATTGATTACCTGAGTACGATTATGATCTTTTCCTTTGGTCTGTTCACACAGATCTTCTTTGAACGGTTACTGACTTCTACCGGAAGAACTATCTTCAGTATGACTTCTCAGTTATGTGGTGCGATTACAAACATTATCCTGGACCCGATCATGATCTTCGGTCTTCTGGGATTTCCGAAGATGGGTGTTACCGGAGCCGCCGTTGCGACCGTTATCGGACAATGTGTTGCCGGAATCGTTGCCGGAACCTGTAATCACAAATATAACCATGACGTATCATTAAGTTTCAAAGGCTTCCGACCGGATATCCGTCTGATCGGACACATTTATGCAGTAGGTATTCCATCTATTATTATGCAGTCTATCGGATCGATCATGACTTATTCGATGAACCGCATTCTGATTGAATTTTCTTCAACTGCAACTGCTGTATTCGGTGTATACTTCAAGCTTCAGAGTTTCTTCTTCATGCCGGTATTCGGTCTGAACAATGGTATCACGCCGATCATTGCTTACAACTATGGTGCACAGCAGAGAAACCGTATGATCAAGACGATCCGGATCAGTCTGACGACTGCATTCTGCCTTACTTTCATTGGATTCCTCTGCTTTGAAGGTATCCCACAGGTATTACTTGGAATGTTCAATGCGTCTGACGCCATGCTGAAAATCGGTGTTCCGGCACTTCGTATCATCGGTATCCATTATCTGATTGCATGGTTCTGCATCATTGCCGGTACCGTATTCCAGGCACTTGGCAAAGCAGTATTCAGTATGATCGTATCCATCATGCGTCAGCTGGTTGTGCTGATCCCGTCAGCTTATATCTTGTCTAAGATTGGTGGCTTACATATAGTGTGGTGGGCTTTCCCGATTGCGGAAGTGATATCATTTATTGTGTCTACGGCATTTTTGATCAAAATTTATAAGACAATTATTAGTAAGATTCCGGAAGGGAAATTATAAAATAAGAAGCGGAAAAAGTTTACATTCACAACTTTTTCCGCTTCTTTTATTTTTTACTTTTACAATTCACAATATAAATTCCCACACAAACCAAAATCAATGCAATCAGACTTCTTGCATTAAATGCCTGGCTGACCTCTCCAAGAACCAACGCCGATAACACCACGCTGCAAAGTGGATTAACAAATCCGAAAATCGCCACTTTCGATACTTCGTTATGCGCCAGCAGAACCGACCAGAGTGTATACGCCACAGCCGATACCATTGCCAGGTAGAGAATCAATACTACTCCTGCAATCGACATATGATCCAAGTGTCCGCCCATCAGGATTCCGACTATGAACAGCAACACACCTCCCATGAAGAACTGACAACCGCTTAAAATAACCGGTGATACTTTTTTGGAGAAAATATTGATCAGTACGGTTGACGCTCCATAAGAAAGCTGCGCGATCAGCACGAAGCCTTCTCCTGTCAGCCTGAATCCCATGTCCATAGAGCCGCCTGCCATGTTGATGATCACGACTCCCGCAAATCCGAGGATGCAGCCAGCAAGTTTTCTGCCTGTCATCTTTTCATTTCTTACTAACAGACATGCCATTAAAATTGCAATAAAATTGCCTAGACCTGTGATAATCCCGCCTTTTACACCGGATGTATGTGCCACTCCGATGTAAAAGAAAAAGTACTGGACGAAGGTTTGAGCAAAGCAAACTGGGATAGCATACTTGAATATCTTTCCGTCCGGATGGACAACTCTTTTTTCCCGGATGGATGCGAACAGTAATACAAGAATTCCCGCCAGTGCGAACCGGATACCGGCAAAAACAATCTGGCTTGCGGTGTCCGCTGAATCAACGGCAAGAATCTGGTAGCCTGTCTTGATCACGGGAATTGCACTGCCCCATAAGATGCAGCAGACACACGCCAGAGCTGCGACTACCCATGTTCTGGTTAATATATTTTGTTTTTCTGAAATTTGCATTTGTGACATTTCTTTACTCTCTGGAATTCTGGTTCTATTTTTCAATCTCAATCTTCTCTTTCAGCACGACACATCCTGCCATATCACCGATAACATTAACACAGGTTGCTCCCATATCGCACAGAGTATTGATACTAATATAGACACCCATAACTCCTGCAGGAAGTCCGGCCATTGTAGCAAGTGCCGCGAATGATGCGATTGCACCTCCCGGGATTCCCGGTGTTCCGACTGACAGAAGGACGTTCGCCAGAAGGATGATGATCATCATGGAAATGCTGACATGCACGCCGCATGCATTTGCAAAGAACATGATCATAAAGGACATCAGAATCGATACAGCATCCATGTTAACCGTTGCTCCAAGCGGGATCGTGATACTTGAGATCTGGTTCGGAACTCCAAGTTTATCTTCGACACAGCTTTTACTCAGCGGAATGGTAGCTGAACTTGAGCATGTACCAAATGCATTCAGTGCCGCCGGCATGATCGCCTTGAAAAACTTCACCGGACTTGTCTTGCCGAGAATGCTCACTGTGCCGCCATATACGATAAATGCAAATCCAAAGAATGCGACATATAAGATAATCAGCTGCGTAGCCAGTGATACGATCGTCTTTGTACCATTCGCCTCTACAACCGGAACGATCGTACAGAAGACTCCGATCGGTGTGAAATACATCACCGTACTGATGATCTTCAGACATGCTTCATTGCAGGAGTCGATGACCTTTAATAATGGCTCACCTTTTTCTCCAATCGCGATCAGTGTGAATCCCATGATCAGCGCAAATACCAGCACCTGCAGCATATTACCTTCTGCAAATGCGGATACCGGGTTAGACGGGATCAGTCCCTTGATCGTATCAAGAATGCTGTCCATCTTGGTTGCCTGAATATCAGATGTAGCCATCTTAAAGCTAACGCCTTTTCCAAGACAGATCAGTCTCGGAATGATCAGTCCAACAAAACTTGCGATTGCTGTTGTGCACAGGAAGAACAGCATTGCCGCTCCTGTGATCTTACCTGTCGTCTTGGCACTTCCGATGCTCGCAATACCCATTACGATCGAACAAAATACCAGTGGGAAGATCATCATATTCAATGCACTCATATAGATACTTCCCAGTACACTTGTTGCAGTCAGAACCACGTTAAACCGTCCCGCCAAAAACAGTCCGGTCAGGATTCCGAGGATCAGTCCGACGAAAATCGCACCGGTGATGTGCTTTCTGTACCACTCATAAAAACTCTTCATTTGTATGTACTCTCCTTACTTTTCAACTATAATATAACGTCTATATTTTACTATATACATATACGCTATAGTTTATATAAAAAAGTGTCTTCGACACTTCAACTCCCCTGCCCCTCAATCTTGAGGGG
>SAMEA3387500__coassemble_868_pt1 | contig 32930 bp, 23 predicted proteins | sample SAMEA3387500__metabat2_high_PE_015 | metagenome-assembled genome bin SAMEA3387500 (sample SAMEA3387500) | Felis catus | biome: Faeces | place: United Kingdom | collected 2012
AACCGATAACCTGCTGATTACAAATCAGCTGCTCTGCCAATTGAGCCACATCGGCATTTACCTAATTGCTTAGGCAGTGACTCCAACGGGAATCGAACCCGTGTTACCGCCGTGAAAGGGCGATGTCTTAACCGCTTGACCATGGAGCCATATCTCAGTCACTGTTTTGTGTTTTTTATTTCTCTTGCGTGACCGAGATTTATATTATCATAACACAATACCTTTTGCAAGTGTTTTTTTGAATTTTTTTTATTTTTTTCAAAAAAACTTATTTTTGCGTATTTTCTGCCATTTTCAGAAGTGCTCTATTCTTCTATTTCGCGCTCGTCATTAGCGACTCTTTCAATATGCATCGCCAAATATCCTGTCTCGACTTCTTCTAATTTCACACCAAGGCTCTCACCTACCTGATCACAGACTGCCTGTGCCATTCCAAACGATTCTGGAAATTTCACTTCCATGTAATCATTCATATTCACCTTCAGCTTCTCACCGCTTAAGGCTCTTGCTACCATATAACGGATATGGTTCATCAGACGGTTATAGGATAACGATGCGATATCGATCGGCTTTCCGATTGCTTCTTCTACCATGCTGATACACTCTCTGACGGATCTTGCCATCTGCATCGCCTGCGATACTTTCTCATCCTCTATCGCCGAATGAATGTGAAGAGCCACATATCCAACCTCATCATCTTCTATATCAATGCCAAACTGCTTTTGAAGAAGTGGGCGGATACTTTCTGCCGCTTTAAATTCCATGTGAAATAATACACGGATATCCTCTGTGAGCGGATTACTGATCTGCTCATGATTCTGAATACGTTTTACTGCAAATGCAATATGGTCTGCAAGCGGGAACAATACCATACGGTCAATCTTCCCGAATATCTTTTCCGCCTCGTCGAGCACGGCATTCGTTACTTCTAAGAATTCCGGTGCGATGGACTTTACGATTTCTTTTGCCCCGCCCCGTTCTTTATATTTTTGGAGAGAATATAAACGGTCTTCTGGTCTTACTTCGATTCTTTCTGCAACTTTCCTGCCGAATCCGACTCCCTTTCCCATGATCAGGACTTCTTTGTGATCATCCTGATGGATGGCCATTACAGTATTATGATTTAAAACTTTTTCTATCCTGTACATCATATCCCCACTCGCATTTCCACATTAGATTCTTTTACGCTTCATAGATATCAATCGCGAAAAGCTCATCTCCTGCCTTGATCTCACCTTCATTCAGAAGACGGATCTTCTGGTTGTCTTCCAGCTCTGTGCAGAGAACCGGTGATGCTACAGACGGTGCATTCTCTCTCAGATAATCCAGATCCAACTTCAGCATCGGATCACCCTTCTTCACTGCCTGTCCGTTCTCAATGAAGCACTCGAATCCTTTTCCGTCCAGTTTTACTGTATCAATGCCAACATGGATCAGAAGGCTTACTCCGGATTCTGTCATGAATCCGATTGCATGCTTGGTATCGAATACGAAGCATACTTCTCCGTCTTCCGGTGCTCTTACGATCGCATCTTCCGGTGTCACAACAGCACCGTCTCCCATCATACGTCCGGCAAATGCTTCATCCGGCGTTGTGGAAAGATCTGCCGCAAGTCCTGTGATTGGACTTGAGATCACGATTGTATCTACTACTTTCTTTTCTCCTGCCTTGTCTTCTATTGTAGCATCTTCTGATGCATTCTGACCAGTACTTTCTGTATCCTTCTGTGGCTCATACAGCTCTTTTGGCGCATGTTCCAGATAATCTTCCAGGTTCGCCTTAATAACTGTCACACTCGGCCCGTAAATGACCTGTACGCCCTGTCCACGGTGTACCACGCCCGATGCTCCGGTTGCCTTTAAGATTCCATCATTTACCAGATCCGGATTGCTTACCGTACAACGAAGTCTTGTCGCACAGCAGTCTACATCTTCAATGTTCGCAGATCCTCCAAGTCCTCTTGTGATCTCCGCACTCAGTGAATCTTCCGAACCAGCTGTTGCACCAGCTTCCGTATTGCCTGCTTTTCTCGCATTTACATCTGCTTTTGTATAAAGCTTTGTCTCTTCGTCATTATCTTCACGTCCCGGTGTCTTGAGATTTAACTTCTTGATCAGGAATGAGAAGATAAAGTAATACAGGAAGAAATAGATAATTCCTACCGGAATGATTCTGATCCAGCTTGTCTTCGCATTTCCCTGAAGGATACCGAATAACAGAAGATCTAAGAATCCACCGGAGAATGTAAGTCCTACCGCAATATTCAGGATATGTGCGATCATGTATGCACTACCTGCCAGCACCACCTGCACTGCAAAAAGAACCGGTGCTACGAACAGGAAAGAGAACTCCAGAGGCTCTGTGATACCTGTTAACATACATGTCAGTGCTGCGGAAAGAAGAAGTCCGCCTGCTGCTTTTTTCTTCTCTGGTTTTGCTGTACGGTACATTGCAAGTGCCGCTCCCGGAAGTCCGAAGATCATGAAGATGAACTCACCTGAGAAATATCTCGTTGCATCTGCGCTGAAATGCGTAATATGTGCAGAATCAGCAAGCTGTGCGAAGAAGATATTCTGACCTCCCTGGATCAGCTTTCCGCCGACTTCCATCGTTCCGCCGACAGCTGTCTGCCAGAATGGAAGATAGAATACATGGTGCAGACCGAATGGGATCAGTGCACGTTTTACAATACCGAAGATCAGTGTTCCAAAGTAACCCGTTCCTGTTACCAGACCACCCAGTGCATAGATACCGTTCTGCACGATTGGCCATACGAAATACATTGCGATTCCGACGAACATATAAGTAATCGTTGAAATGATCGGTACGAATCTGGAACCGCCGAAGAATGATAACGCATTCGGCAGTACGATCTTGTGGAAACGGTTGTGAAGTGCCGCAACACCAAGACCTACAATGATACCGCCAAACACACCCATCTGCAGTGTATTGATTCCACACACAGAAGCGATCGTTCCTTCAAGGACATTCTTGGAAATGGTTCCGTCAGCTGCGATCTTCCCGCTGATTTCCAGCATACTGTTAACGGAAATATGCATAACAAAGTATGCGATCAATGCTGATAATGCTGCAACTTCTTTTTCCTTCTTTGCCATTCCGATGGCTACACCAACGGCAAAAATCAGTGGAAGGTTATCGAAGATCGCACTTCCAACCTTATTCATAATAATCAGCAGTGAATGAAGGATTGTTCCCTCTCCCAGGATTCCCTGCAGTCCATAAGTTGCAATGGTTGTGGCATTGGTAAATGAGCTGCCAAGACCGAGAAGCAATCCTGCTACCGGGAGGATTGCGATCGGGAGCATGAAGCTGCGCCCTACTCTTTGCAATACGCCAAAGATTTTGTCTTTCATATTTTTCTCCTTTTCTTTGTACGTGTATCTATGCATAGTCTTTCCTTTTTATCAATTTATTAACACAAAAAAAGGCACTAACTCTGCATAAATACATTTAATAATTTACACATAGTTAATGCCTCGTTCATCGTTTACTAACAAGTAACATACTATATTTATATAATACTCTTTTTTCCATTTCCTGTCAAGATTAACTTCTACAATTTTCTCACGGAATTACCATCATTTATTCTCACCGGAAAACGGTATGCATAATTTTTTGTCTGCCAGTCTTCATCATCCATCATACGCAACAGATGATTCCCTGTAATATATCCCAGCTTGTTTTTCGGATGTATGGCGGACAGTACTTTAACATCTGTATTATCCATCAACTCCGCATCATCAAAAGATACTACCGACAGATCTTCCGGAACGTGTACCCCTCTCTCATCCAGAAATTCCAAATACACTCTCGCCACTTCATCATTATAGATCATCATAGCTGTACACTCTCTGGTGTGACGGTAAATATGAGTAAGGCCTTTCTTACCGAACTTGTCTTCCATCTCTCTGGTAGAATACCATCTGATGCAGTCATCGTCATATTTAATTCCATAATCCGACATGCATTGGATCAACCCCTTATAACGTGCAATCCCCTGCATATCATCATATTTCAGAATTCCTCCGATTTTTCTGTGCCCATGTTCGATCAGCGTCTTTGTCAGTTCATAGGCCGATCTGGTGTCCGACATCTCTACACTGTCAAAAGACATATTTTCATAATGATTGTGTATAAAGATTGTCGGTATATTCCGCTTCTTAATTTCTTCAAACAGACGCAGATTCGGATTTGGAAATGCAGAACGTGAACCTTCAATGATCAGACCTGAGACGTTATTCTTCAGCATACTCTCGAGATAAACCGCTTCATCGTTCAGACGGTTCTTGGTAACTGCCACATCGATACGATACCCCTTTTCACTCAGGGAAGCTTCTATGCCGTCATACACCTCCGGGAAGAGATATTCCGAATAATAGCTAAGCAGCAGTCCTACTCTCGGCCGGTCATCATCTATCGTCTGTCCTTCATAAGACACATATGTTCCGCTCCCCCTCACCCGGGTGATCAGCCCTTCTTCTTCCAGCTGCTGCAAAGCCGTTCTTACTGTCTGCCTGGAATACCCGAACTTCTTCTGCAGGCTCGGCTCTGATGGAAATTTATCCATATTCTTGATCACACCGCTGGTGATCAGGGTATGTGCCCAGTTATATAATTTTTGATATTTCAGGCCTTCCTGATTCGTATTCTTCATAAATGCTCCATATACCAATTACGGGCAAAAACATCAAAGAATGTCTTTGCCCGTAATGAATAAATAATTTTATTATTTGATAACTGTAAGTGATTCACGGTCTGCGAATACTGCTACGAAGATCAGGAATACAACTCCCTGGATCAACTGCATCATCTGTGTTGAGAATCCCATCATTGTCAATCCACTGTTCAGTACGACGTAAAGAAGAGATCCAACAACGATATTTTCAAATCTTACCTTTGCTCCACCTGAAATAGGCATACCACCTAATACCAGAGCGATCAGAATCTGTGTCTCTAACTGGTTACCACCGGAAGATGTAACAGATCCGACCTTGATAACGTTGATAAATGCTGCAAATCCTGTCAGTGCACCTGCCAGTACATACATGAGGAATTTCATTCTGTCTGTGCGGATTCCTGAGAACATTGCTGCTTTTTCACCGGCTCCGATCGCTTTTAAATATGTTCCGAATTTTGTATAACGGAATGCGATAAATCCAATAACCAGAACAACTACTGTACAAGCCACTTTGAATCCTGTACTGTCATAATTGATCAATGTTGCAGAACCGGAAACAGGTGCATTCGTTGTCATATATTTGATAAATCCACGGAATAAGAACATGGTACAAATTGTAACAATGAATGATTTGATCTTACGGTATACGTAGAAGTATCCGTTGATCGCACCGATGATCGCACCTGATGCAATACCACCAAGAATTGCAATTGCAATTCCATGTTTTGAAAGAATACATACAACGATTGAAGCAATTCCAAGGATAGATCCCTGAGAAAAGTCCAGGCCGCCCATTGTCATAATGAAGAACACGCCCATAGCTGCAATCATTGTAACATATACCTGCGAAAATGCCAGTGACATATTTCCCATCATACGGAAATCTGTCAGGACATTGAACAGCAGGAAAATAACAACCAATCCTACGATTGGCAGGAGCGCACGAACCATCGCCATCTTAGACGCTTTCTTAAGCTGCTGCTCCTTATCGTTTGTTTTTGCACTTACTTGACTTCCCATAGTTGCCTCCTTATACCATCATCGAAATCAGACCATTTTCATCCAGATTCTGATTACGTTCAAGTTCTCCACTGATTTTTCCATCTTTCATAATAATGATACGATCACTCATACCAATCAGCTCCATCAACTCTTCTGAGATCATGATGATGGATTTACCGTTCTTTCTCATCTGGTTCATCAACTGATAGATGTCCTGTTTTACCTTAATATCGATTCCTCGGGTAGGACTGTCCAGAACAACGATATCAGAATCTTTTCCGATCCATCTTGCAAGAACAACTTTCTGTTTGTTACCACCGGACAGATTTGAAACGAACTGGTTTACATCATTCATCTTTACAGACATCTGTTTTGCATATTTATCGGCAAACTCTCTACGTTTCTTATCGCTTAAGATATGTGCTTTATTAGCAAGTTCATCTAATGATGGTAAGCAGATATTGTCACCGATACTCTGATTCAGCACAACCGACTCATTGTCACGGTCTTTGGATGTATAAGCAATGCTGTGCTTAATTGCTGTAGGAATATCGTTGATGTGTGTTCCGTCAGCCAGAACAACTTCACCTTCTCTGTCATAAGATGCACCGAAGATTGCTTTACCGATCTCATGCATACCTGATTCTGACAGACCACCGAATCCAAGGATCTCTCCTTTGTGTAAATCAAAGCTGATATCTTCGATCAGTCCTGGAACTGTAACATTCTTTACGGATAATACAACTTCATCTGATACTTTTTCACCATAGTCTGAACGATAGTAATCACCTGTTACCTCACGTCCAACCATCAGCTTCTTCAGATCATCTTCGTTCACATCTGCACTCTTAACCGTATCGATATATACACCATCCCGGAGGATTGTGATTGTATCGGATTTGTCAAGAATTTCCGGAAGGTCATGGGAAATAAAGATAACCGTATTTCCATTGTCACGGACACGATTCATCTGTTTGTACAGTTCTTCACGTCCTTCCTGCGAAAGAGCAGTTGTCGTCTCATCGACAACGACGATCTTAGGATTAAAATATGTAGCTTTTACGATCTCAACCAGTTTACGGTCTTCGAAATTATAATCATCAATCATATCTCCTGCTTTGATCTTATCAAATCCATAGGATTGTAAAAGCTCATTTGCTTTTTTGTTCATTGCTGCGGTATTCTTGATCCCCAGATGAACGAACTGATCTTCATGTCCAAGGAAGATATTCTCTGCTACCGTCAGTCCGGAAAGAGTTCCAAGTTCCTGTACGATGATAGAAATACCTTCTTCATTTGCTTCTACCTGGTTCTTCGGATGAACTTCTTTTCCATCCAGAATGAACTGTCCACTTTCCAGTGTATAGATTCCTGTCAACATATTTGTCATTGTTGATTTACCGGATCCATTTTCACCGATCAGTGCGTGAACCTCACCTTTATTGATATTAAATGACACATCTTTCAACGCCTTCGTGATACCGAAGTTTTTAGAAACATGTTTTACCTGTAATCTCACTTCACTCATTGCTGTCTTCCTCCTTCTATTACTTGACAATCTCGCCTTTTGTAACCTTTGTTGTCAGAGTAACGATAATCAGCAGTGCAAATCCTGTAATAACGTCCTGGATCGCTGTAGGAGCACCAAGTGCGATGAAACCGAAGAAAATAATATTGATTACGAATTCACCGATGATAATAGCCTGCAGCGGCATACCATATTTCTTAAATGCCAGACCGAAGAAGCATCCCATTGTCGGTACGAAGTTTCGGCTCATAGATGCCATACCGGTAACCGCTACCATTGAAGAACCATAACTGATTGTCAGAATTGCCATTACTCCAAGGAACGCACCACTTAAGATGAATGCAAGTACCTTGTATTTATTAACATTAATACCCATGTTCTTAGCAACGAACTCGTCACTTCCGATCGCATAAGTATAAGTTCCGATTTTAGTGTAGTTTAAGAATATGTAAGCAACAACGCATGCTACCAATGCAAGGATGATATCCCATGGCATACGTCCGAATGCTCTTAAGTGTGCCGGAAGTGTCTGCTCTACACCACCTGCCATGTAGTTTGCCAGCGACTCATAGATAAGTGCCAGACCTGTTGTAACGATCATAGATGGAATTCTTAATTTCACATAGAAAATTCCGTTTAATAAGCCAACGATTGTACCTGTAAGAATACCTCCGACGATCAGTCCGAAATATCCTAAGTTGAATTTTGTTGCCAATACGCATCCAACGATTGCGGAAAGCATGATGTTTGCACCAATAGAGAAATCGAACATTCCCATTACCATTACGAAATAGAAACCGACCGCACCAACAGTGGCAATCAGACTGGCCTGAAAGTAATTGAGCATATTGGAAAATGAGCCGAAGTTATGTGGTGTCAATATTTTAAAGATTGCCCAGGAAACAATCACAAGACCGATCAGGATTACATACCCCATTGTCTTTCCTGAGATTTTTTTAGTAGTGCCCATATTATCTACCTCTTCTTATTATCTTTTTAAAAGAGAAGGTGGCATCGCCTTTCTTGCGACGTCACCCTCCCCAAATTATTTTCTGTTATCTTGTGTCCGTCTTATTTAGCGGCACGGCTCTCTGCATCAGCGATAGATACGCTTGCTGCAGTAGCTTTCAGCTCTTTCATACTTTCTTTAGACATAGCTACTAATTCATCGTCTGTGTATGGAAGCTGATCTACGAAATATTTCTCGTATGCTGCATAGTCTTCTGCTGATGATACATACAAGTATGGGAATGGAACATCTTCGAATTTACCAGCGAAGTCTTTGTAGTTACCTTTGACTGCATTGTAAACCATCATGAATGCGATCAATGGGTCACAGAAGTGTCCACCGGATTCACCGGCCATTGATCCGTTCTGAAGTCTTTCTCCAAGGTCTGGAAGGAAGTCTGTAGAAACGATATCGATGTCCTGAGTCTTTCCTGCTCGTTCAACTGCTGCGATTGCTCCCTGAAGTGGATCTCCACCACCACCAGCTGGGATCAATGCATCAAGCTTAGGATCTGCTGCCATTAAAGCTTCAGCGGCTTTTGATCCACCTTCTGAAGTTGTACCAGCGTACTGTGGCTCAGAAATTTTTGCTTTGTCGTCTGGGTTTTCTTTGTTCCACTTTTCAACTCCGGCTTTGTAACCTTCCCATCTTCCGAGCCATGTAGCATCTCCCTGCTCCCAGCCGATCAGACCGATGTTACGATCACCTTTGTCAAGAAGAATCTTAACAAGTTCTGCACCGTTTGCAGGTTCATCTTCATGAACTGCTCCGATGTAGTAAGCGGAATCTTTTGCTGCTTTATAGATATCTGCACTGTTTTCTTTGCTGATTACACGGAAGAACTGTGCAAGATATACTTTATTATCATTACATGTCTTGATTGCTGATGTCATCTCTGTATCAGATGAGTTACAGATGATGATTCCCTGGCATCCTGCTGCTGCTAACTGCTCTACAGAAGCTGTAACTTTCTCAGACACATGTCCCTGGTCAACATACTGTACTTCTACATCCAGTGCTTTAGCTGCTGCATCCAGCATCTTCTTACACTGTGATCCAAGAACGTCTGTTGAAGACCAGATAGAAACTCCGATTTTAACCTTTCCTGATTTGCTGCTCTTGTCATCAGAACTTCCGCCGTTTCCACATGCAGCAAGTCCGACTACCATTGTTGCTGCCAAAAGAGCTGCTGTTACTTTTTTGAGAACTCTCTTCATAATATTTCCTCCGTTTTCTGTATTTATTTGATGATTAGATTATATACTTAGCTGGTATCATTTTGCAATAAAATACAACCATTTTCTTCAACAAAGTTGTACTGTCTCGTAGCACTTTTCATGGCGTTTTTATCTGTCAAAACCGTTTTTTGTGCGTTTTGACAATCTTGATTGCAATAATTATGAACAAAAAATGAATTTTTTGTGCATTTTTCTTTATTTCTTTCGTACTTTCTTTATAGTACAATACAACTTTTGTTTTGTACTTACTTGTATTGTTTTTACAAAACAGTAACTTAAGTTGTATTTAATCTTATAAATAGCAAACAGGCTGATATTTTATACATGTTACATTAAAATATCAGCCTGTTTGGGATTCCTGCACTATTAAATTAGAAGCAATTACAGTTCTTCTCCATTTGTCCGAATCACATTCTGATACCAGCCAAAGGATATACAATACGGTAATCGTCATCACAAGTATGATCTTCTTTCAGGATATCAATTGCTCCGAAGCCATTTTCTACTATAAATAAAGGTACTTCATAACGTTCATATAAAGTAACCAGTGCATAACGCAATCCTACCGGGTCAATCTGCCAGCCCAGTCTTTTCCTCCATCCATACCAAAAACTTATATTTGCAATGCATAATTGCTATTTTACGCATACTTTTCATTATGGTATTCTACAGATGGTTAAAAAAATAACACAAAAAATTATTTTTAAGAAAGAGGTATGAATATGGAAGACACAAAAACATGTCTTGAGAAACAGCCGTTATCCCAGGAAATGCTTGAAAAGATGAATGCCTACTGGCGTGCTGCCAACTATCTGTCAGCCGGTCAGTTATACCTTCTTGACAATCCATTATTAAAAGAACCACTTACAATGGATCAGATCAAGAAAAAAATCGTTGGGCACTGGGGAACTGTCCCAGGACAGAACTTTATCTATGTACACTGCAACCGTGAGATCAAACGTTATGATCTGGATATGATCTTATTATCAGGTCCCGGACATGGCGGTAACTTCTTAATTGCCAATACATATCTGGAAGGTTCTTACAGCGAAGTATATCCGAACATCAGCCAGGATGAAGAAGGTATGAAGAAGATGTTCAAGCAGTTCTCATTCCCATGTGGAGTTCCGAGTCACTGTGCACCAGAGACACCAGGATCTATCAACGAAGGTGGAGAGCTTGGATACTCTATCGCTCATGCATTCGGTGCTGTATTCGACAACCCGGATCTGATCGCAACTGTTGTTGTTGGTGACGGTGAAGCTGAGACCGGACCGTTAGCTACTTCATGGCAGTCTAACAAGTTCCTGAACCCAGTTACAGACGGTGCTGTACTTCCAATTCTTCATTTAAATGGATATAAGATCAGTAACCCTACTATCTTCTCTCGTATTTCCCACGAGGAAGTTGAGAACTTCTTCAAAGGATGTGGATGGAAACCTTACTTCGTAGAAGGCGATGATCCGATGACAATGCACAAGAAGATGGCAGAAACAATGGATACTGTTATCGAAGAGATCAAAGCAATCCAGAAAAATGCACGTGAGAACAATGATCCAGAACGTCCGGCATGGCCAATGATCGTTCTGCGTACACCAAAGGGCTGGACTGGACCAAAGGTTGTAGATGGACAGCAGATCGAAGGATCTTTCCGTGCACATCAGGTACCACTTACAATGGAAAGTCCAGAACATCTGGAACTCTTAAAAGAGTGGCTGGAAAGCTATCATCCGGAAGAACTCTTCGATGAAAACGGACGCCTGATCCCAGAACTTGCGGAACTTGCACCTAAGGGAGATGCCCGTCTCGGAGCTAACCCACATGCAAATGGTGGATTATTATTAAAAGACTTAAGACTTCCTGATTTCCGTTCTTATGGAATCGAAGTTGAACCAGGTAAGACAAAGGCTCAGGATATGATCGAACTTGGCGGATATATCCGTGACATCTTCGAATTAAACGAAGAGAACAAGAACTTCCGTATCTTCGGACCTGACGAAAGTATGTCTAACCGTTTATACAAAGTATTTGAAACACAGAACCGTGACTGGAATGCCGGACTTCTTGACACAGACGATTGTCTTGCAAGAAACGGACGTATCATGGATGGTATGTTAAGTGAGCATATGTGTGAAGGATGGCTGGAAGGTTATCTGTTAACAGGACGTCACGGATTCTTCGCAAGTTACGAAGCATTCATCCGTATCGTTGACTCTATGGCAGCTCAGCATGCAAAATGGTTAAAAGTATGTAACCAGCTTTCATGGAGACAGCCAATTGCTTCTCTTAACTTCATCCTGACATCAAATGTATGGCAGCAGGATCACAACGGATTTACACATCAGGACCCAGGATTCCTGGATCACATCGCTAATAAAAAAGCAGATGTTGTCCGCATGTATCTCCCACCGGATGCTAACTGCTTACTCTCTTGCTTCGATCACTGTATCAAGAGCAAGAACTATGTCAACGCTATCGTAGCTTCAAAACACCCAAGCTGCCAGTGGTTATCTATGGAACAGGCTGTTAAGCACTGTACACAGGGTATCGGTATCTGGGATTGGGCAAGTAACGACTGTGGTGAAGAACCAGATGTTGTTATGGCTTGCTGCGGTGACACACCAACTCTTGAAACAATGGCTGCTGTTACAATTCTTCGTGATGAAATGCCAGAACTCAAGATTCGTGTTGTTAACGTTGTTGACCTGTTCAAGATGGAATCAGATCACAAACATCCACACGGATTAAGTGATGCAGAATATGATGCAATCTTTACAAAAGATAAACCGATCATCTTCGCATTCCACGGATATCCGACACTGATCCATGAACTTACATACGAACGTAACAACCACAATATTTCCGTTCATGGATATCAGGAAGAAGGAACGATCACTACACCATTCGATATGCGTGTACAGAACCAGATCGACCGTTTCAACCTGGTAAAAGATGCTATCATGCACTTGCCACAGCTTGGCAACAAGGGATCATTCCTGATCCAGAAGATGAACGACAAGCTGGTTGAGCACAAACAGTACATTGCCGAATACGGACAGGATCTTGAAGAGATCCGTAACTGGGAGTGGCATAAATAAAAAAGTCCTCTATTGATTAGTTTGTTTTAATATAATAAAAGCCCGGAAGCTTACAATATTTTACTCCAATTCGATACCTTTATCTTTTATCTGATCATTATTGATCATCCGAATTTATGTAAGCTTCCGGGTTTTTACATTTCTTTTTCTTTCAGGAATTTCTGAAATTCTTTTGCCGCGATACTTTGCGGATATTCCATGTCGTAGATCAGTATGATATTACGTTCCGGCAGCTTTTCTTTCACTTTGATCTCAAATACCTGTCCGGACTTAAGTTCCGAGTCTGCAAATTCCGCCGGGATGAAACCAAGTCCCAGATTGTGCCTTACCGCCGGAAGTATCATATCCGTCGTTGCAAGCTCCATATCCGGTGTAAATGTCAGACTGTTCTTTTCAAAATATTCATTTAGAAAACGTCTGGTAATCGTCTCTGCAGTCAGACTGATCCACGGATAGGACACCAGTTCCTTAAGTGAGACCTCTTTCCCATCATCCTTTAATTCTCCAAATCTGTTTCCACTGATCAGGATATCATGATATTTTCTCAGAATCTTCATCCGAAGAGGTTTTGCTACCTGAAGGTTCGCCGATACAAATGCAAGGTCTACTTTTCCTTCTTTTACTGCATTCACCGACTCTGTCGTACTGTTATTCAGAATCTTAAACCTCACATTCGGATACAGGCTGTTGAATTCTTCCATTGCCTGAAAAAGATAACAGTGAAGCGCCGTCTCCGTAGCGCTGATATAGATCGTTCCGTTCTCCAGCGAGATCAGATTACTCAGATCATTCTCTCCTTTGAAAAACTGGGCACATCCTGCCGCTACATATCCATAAAATGTCCGGCCTTCCGGAGTTAGCTGCATTCCGGTCTTACTCCTCGTAAATAAGCGGCAGCCAAGTTCATTTTCCAGTTTGTGTATGGTACGCGTGACTGCCGGCTGGCTGGTCTTCAGTACCGTTGCCGCCTTGGTAAGATTTTCATATTTTGCTACATAATAAAATATTTTGTAATATTCAAAATTTGAATTCATAATAAAAACTACTCCTCTTCATCTCTCACTATATTTTAAAAAATAAGTGAAAAATGTCAAGTGATATCTTCCTTCTCCACCGCTGTCAACTTTTTTTATATACTTTTACATATTCAAAAAGAGATCTGACATATCCAAATGCCAAATCTCTTTTTTGTTCTTATTAACCTTTTACAGCTCCGGCTGCAACACCTTTGATAATATGCTTCTGACAAGCCAGATAGAAGATAACTACCGGAATTACCGCAAGGATCAGCGCTGCCATAACAGCACCCATATCTACACGTCCATAACTTCCCTTCATATACTGGATCGCAATTGAGATTGTCTTATACTTATTCAGATCCAGTACCAGGTATGGAAGCAGGAAGTCGTTCCAGATCCACATCGTCTCCAGGATTCCTACGGAAATGTATGTCGGCTTCATGATCGGAAGTACAACGGAGAAAAAGGTTCGAAGTGGTGTACATCCGTCGATCATTGCTGCTTCTTCAATTTCCAGTGGAATGGATTTTACAAATCCGCAGAACATGAATACTGCAAGACCTGCACCAAATCCGAGGTAAATGATGATGATTCCCCAAGGTGTACGAAGACCGGTACGGTCAGCTACCAGCGATAAGGTGAACATAACCATCTGGAACGGAACAACCATGGAAAATACGCAGAGTAAATATAACAGTTTTGTAAACTTACTGTTTACTCTTGTAATATACCATGCACACATAGAAGTACATACAAGGATCACAAGTACGGAACCAACTGTGATAAATACAGTCCAGCCGACTGCACTCAGCAGTTCATATTTGTCAATTGCGGACAGGAAGTTATCGATTCCTGTCCATGTCTGCTTTGTCGGGAGTTTGAATGGTTCTTTGTTGATAAATACTTTATTTTTAAATGAGTTGATCAGCACGATCAGGATCGGCATGATATATACAATACCGATGATCGTAAATGCACCTGTTCCAAACCAGCTTAATTTACTTGTTTTTTTCTTCATTACTGCTGTACCTCCTTAGAACGTGTTGCACGTAACTGGATCATACCGATCACAACTACGATTGCAAAGAAGATGACTGCCTTCGCCTGTCCGACTCCTTCCCATCCGGTACGTCCGTAGAACGTATTGAAGATATTAAGCGCCATCATCTCAGACATCTTAGACGGTTCACCGGCTGTCAGGGACAGGTTCTGATCGAATAACTTGAATCCGTTTGTAATTGACAGGAACATACAGATCGTGATCGATGGCATCATCATCGGGATTGTTACCTTGAATAATGTCTGGATCTTATTTGCTCCGTCAATCTCTGCTGCTTCAATGACATCACCAGGAATAGACTGAAGACCAGCAATATAGATGATCATCATATAACCGATCTGCTGCCAGCTGACCAGAATGATCAGTCCCCAGAAGCCATACCACTCATTCAGAGCAAGTGCGGTACCATATCTGGAAAGAACTCCATTAAAGATCAGCTGCCAGATATATCCAAGTACGATACCACCGATCAGGTTCGGCATGAAGAAGATTGTACGGAAGACATTTGTTCCGTGCATTTCTTTTGTCAGTGCCATTGCAAGTGCAAATGCTATGATGTTAATGATCAGAAGAGAGGCAATCGCGAACAGTACGGTATACCAGAATGAATGACGGAATGCCGTATCTTTCAGTGCTTCTATGTAATTTGAAAATCCTACGAATTTCGCGTCTGTTACGGTTGTAAATTTACAAAATGAAAGCCAGATTCCCATAATAAAAGGAACGATAAAGCCAAGAATAAATGCAAAAAACGTTGGAAGCACGAAAATCGGCATATAACGTTTGATGGATTTTTCCATAATAAATTCCTCCTTCCATGCAGAGAATCTCCGCTTCATTTCCCTGCACTTTTTCGTAAAAGCGGCGGGGGTTTCTTGCAACCGCCCGCCACTACTCACTTCATATAACTATTTTGATTGTTACATTTTTATTTTTATTTTGCTGCTGCAGCTTCTTTTGCCCATCCGTCAACGAAAGCTGTTGTAACTTTTGCCCAGTTTGCATCTGTCGGATCTGCTGCATAACTTGTCAGTGCAGAACCTACTCCGTTCTTCCACTCTTCTGATGGCATTGTTGAGAAGTTCCAAGATACAGGAGTCTTTCCGTCTTCTGTATATTTGTTTGCTTCGTTAACAAGTACGTTGTCTGATTTCAGGTTCTTCTTAAATGGAATTGTGAATCCCATGTCTTTGCACATTGCCTTTACACCATCATCAGATGTTACACACCAGTTCATGAAATCAAGTGTTGCCTGAATGTCGTCTTCAGATGCTTTGGAGTTTACGCACCAGTAGTTCTCTGTACCTGTACAGATTCCCTGATCTTCTTCGCCTTCTACACCGATGTAGATTGGAAGGATTCCAAGATTGTCATCTCCGACGTCTTTGATGTTGTTATATTCCCATGTACCGTTCTGGTAGAATACTGCATCACCTGTTACGAAATCTGCTGTTGCATCGTCAGCTGTCTTTGTAGAAAGCTCTGTTGGTTTGCAGGTAGCATTGTTGATGTAGAGATCCCAGATCTGACGGTAGTTATCAAGGTATGTTCCTTTGATAGCATCTGTGTTATCGATTCCTTCATCTTTGTATTCATAGTAGATTGGAAGGTTTGCCAGATGAGTTTTGAATCTCCAGTCAGATGATCCGTCCATACCAGCGGATGTAAATGCTGAGAATCCAAGTTTGTCCTTATTTGCTGTGATATCTTCTACAACTTTCTTGAAGCTGTCAAAGTTAGTGATATCATCAGCTGAGTATCCTGCTTTCTTTAACAGTTCTTTGTTGTAAATGATTCCGTAGCTTTCTATTACGTATGCGATTCCTGACATCTTGTCGCCGTCCATCAGTGCGAAATCATCACTTGTCAGCTGTTTTGCAACATCAGAATCTTTCAGATCGTAGCAGTAATCTTTCCAGCTTGCAAGTCCAACCGGTCCGTTTACCTGGAACAGTGTCGGAGCATTGCTCTTAGCCATCTCAGATTTTAATGTCTTTTCGTATTCTCCGGATGCTGCTGTAAGTACTGTTACATCCACTCCTGTTTCTTTTGTATACTCTTTTGCCAGATCCTGCCACAGCTCATCCTGTTCTGGTTTGAAGTTTAAGTAGTATACTTTTCCTTTTGCGTCTTTCTTGTCTGACTTGCTGTCAGAAGAGCTTCCACATCCTGCAACCATTCCTGTTGCCATGGCTGCTACCAGCATTGCTGATACAACTTTACGCATTTTCATAATTCATTTCCCTCGCCTTTCTTTTTTGAAACCTTCGTTTCTCTTGTTGTCATTATATTAACAGAAATGCGCTCAAACCCTGTATCAATAAAACAACCTGATATACAAAAAAACATATCTATTGTTCTTCTTCAAACTGCCGGATGCTTTCGTCTTCTGCCTGCGTGAATTCCTGCTCCGTTATCTTTCCCTGTACCAGTTCCGCCAGACATTCTCCCAGTACATCCTCCTGCAGCAGTGAATTCCACTTCACCTGATAATTCGGTACAATCTGTGGATTTCCCGTATAAGCCTTCAGATAATCATCCAACAGCGTTCCTTCCTGTCTTGTCCTGCTGTTCAGCAATTCTTCTTTCTGTTCTTTATTCAATTTCGTTCTGAATTTGAGGAACTCAACTGCTCCTTTTTTCACCTTTTCACTATAAGTTGATACAACTGCCCAGCCGAATGTCTCCGGTGAGCCTATCAGTTTATTTTCAGGAAATGTAGAAAAACATACTTTTTTCTGCATTTCCTCCGGAATCTGATCAATCATCCAGTAACCATTAGGTATCATCGCTGCATTTCCTGCCACGAAATTATCATAAGCTACGTCAAAATCATTATGTAATGCATCCTGGGTCGTATATTGGAATAATTTTTTTAATGTACCGGCTATCTCCAGCCCCGGTTCATTCTGATAGGTATCCGGATATAATTGCTTCATGAATGCCGCACCTTCTTCACTTCCTGCTACTTCCGCTGTTGCAAGCAGCATTGCGGCCCATGCTGTTCCTTCCGTATGCAGGGCAAGCGGCGTGATCCCTGCTGCTTTCAGTTTCTCACAACATTCCCAGAACTCCTCCCATGTCTCAGGGAATCTGCTGATTCCTGCATGTTCAAATAACTCCCGGTTCCAAAAAACCCCTGAACAGGCGAATGCCGCCGTGCTGACCGGGCCCAGATAAATCTTTCCATCCTCTTCCCGGACCGATTCCATTACTGACGGTTCGATCATATCTTTCCATTCCTGATCTTCGTTAATGTAAGGTGTCAGGTCCTCAATCCTGCCTTTCTTGATCATCATCTGATAGAAAGACGGAAGCATACGCAGATCAGTGATAATAGCCGGTAATTCATCTGTCACATTCATACGTTTCAGATTCTTCCGGTATTCTTCCTCTGTCTCCATCACCCAGTCCACATCTATATGATACTTCCCTTTGTATGCCCTGTTGAACCGCTCCACCACTTCCTCTTCATTCTTATTACCGGTACTGGAATCTACGGTAAGGATCATTGGGATCTCTACTACTTTATTCTTTTTTCTGGTCTGTGTATCCTCTTTTCCCACACAGCCGGTCAGTGCTGCCAGCATGACGATCACTATCACTGCTGCCATAATCCGTCTACTGTTCACTGTTTTCTTTCCCATCATCCGGGATCTGGATAACACAGACGGTTCCATTCGTATCCGATTCATAGAAAAATCTCACATCCTCCCCATACTTTAACCGCAGTCGCGTAATAATATTTATCACACCGTAACCATGTTTTTTGTCTTCAAAACTGTCTTTCATTTTTGATACCGGTATCTCTGACAGTCCGTTTAACTTCTCCGCCACCTGCTCTTCCATCGGAGTTCCGTTATTATAGACACTGAATGTAAGCTGTCCGGCCTGTTCAGTGACACTGATCCTTATCAGACCGCCTTCGAAGATATCACAAAATCCATATTTGACTGCATTTTCCACAATTGGCTGTAAGATCAGCTTTAATATCCACCTTGTTTTCAGTTCTTCTCCACATTCGATCTCATAGTGGAACAGATTCTCATTGCGGATCTGCTGGATCTCCATATAACTTTTTACATTTTCCAGCTCGTCTTCTACTGTCACAATCTCACGGCCTTTGCTCAGTGACAGACGCAGATACTTTGACAGTGCCTGTATCATCTTCATCGTCTTCTCTTCCCCGTTGATTCGCGCCAGCATATAGATGGTATCCAGGGTATTATAGAGAAAATGCGGATTAATCTGGCTGATCAGCGTATTCATCTCACTGATTCTTAGTTCTTTCTGCTGATTCTTGACCTCGTTCTGGAACTCTTCGATATTCTTTAACATCTCGTTATAGGCATGCCCGATCTTATCCAGTTCTGTGTCCGTATGGATCTGAATGGTATGTGTAAAATCATTTCCATCAAAACTTGTCATGGCATCACTGATCTGTCTGATCGGCCGGGTAAATGTCTGTGATGCATAAAGACTTAATACAAACGCCAGCACTGCGATCACCGCATAGATAGTGAGTAATACGATCAATATCTGCGTCATTCCCTGATTCAATACCATATCCGGCACCAGTGTAAAGATCACCATCCCTGTCTCTTCCTGCCGGTATGCCTGTAAAATCCCGCCTTCTATCTTTTTTCCCCGCACGATCACACCGGATTTTTTCGTTCTGGTCAGTTCCGTAATTTTCTTCATTGTCCTTTTTTCGATACTGAGATCTTCCGGTCCCTGCCGGATGCAAGTCTTTCCTTCCGGACTTATGATTCCCACTGCAACATCTTTTGCAATCTTCCTGTCTTTATCCATAACACTTTCCAGAAACTGTTGATTCATCTTCAGATACACGATTCCAGGTTCGTGTGCGTAATCCATACTATTCACATATCTTCCGATAAATAATGCTTCATCCCCCGTACCAAACAGGTAATCCCGGGTCCAGATCCACTGCGTCTTCGCATACTCATCCCCCATTTTCTCACGCAGACCGCTGCTTTGAAAATCCGAATAACCAATCTGGGAATAGGATTTTGCGTAAACATTTCTTTTATTATCAATGTAGCAGTAATCAGCGACATGATTCAGATCTATATATGCAAAATATTTGCTCAGTGCATTCTTCTCTACTTCCTGCAGTTCTTTATTCTTCAGACTCTTCTGCACATCATTTTCCAGGATGATCTCTGCTGTCACGGCATCCGTCTTCCGATAGAGATTATCCAGGGCTATCCCCGTCTTCTCATTCATGAATTCATACTTATCCACAATCACATCTGTCATATTCCGTCTGACATAAGTCCATACACAGATGCTGGAAAGAACCAGTGCCAGTATCAGAAGCGTACACATATACTTCAGATACTTTTTCTGGATTCCTGACATTTTACTTTTTTTCATACTTCATATTCCCTTTTGTAATCTCTCGGAAGCTGTCCTGTATATTCTTTAAACAAATGTGAAAAATAGGATGGATTACTGATTCCGACCTGCTCGCAGATATTACCGATGCTGGTTCTTCCGTCTTCCAGCAGTCTCTTTGCCAGCTCCATTCTACGCTGCAGCAGATATTGTTTGAATGTCATATGAAAGGTATTCTTGAATACCCGTCCAAAATATACCGGATTCAGATATACATGTGTTGCCACTGATACAATCGAAAGATCTTCATTATCCAGATGTTCATCTATATATGCCACAGCCGCTGCAATGTATTCTTTTGATCCCTTATTCTCTTTCTTCTCTGCATTTTCCAGTCTTTTTTCAATAGCAGTTCCCAGAATCTTGTAACAGACATCCACCGCTTTTGCCGCCTTTAAGTTTCTCATATTCGAATAATAATTTTCAAATTGCTGATTCAGTGATTCGTCCATCCCGTAACTGTCTTTTAACATGAATTCTGTCTTTACCATGATCTTGTGCATATACTGGCATTGCAGTTCTTCTCTGTGTGGCAGTTGGTAAATAAAATGTACAAATGCCTGCTTTAACTGTACGGCGTCGTTCTTCCGCACGCTGTTGACCACCATCATCTCTGCCTCCGCCGGATATGGGCTTTCCTCTTTTTCTTCAACAGTCTCCGGGATTGTAAATACTCCCGCTCCGGATGCATTTGTAACAGCGAACAATCTCTGTGCTTCTTCAAAACTTCTTCTGATTCCGCGGATCCCTTTATATGGTTTGGATATTGCTGCAATAACCGGGCTGTTCTCTTCTTTTTTTACCTCTTCCAGCAGTTCTTTCAATTCATGTACCGCTGTGTTCTCCTGCGTCTTTATAATAAATGTACGATGTCCTTCTTCACTCTCGAATTTCCAGTATGTGAATCTCTCTGCGATCTTTTCTTCAATCATTCTGACCATGGATAATCTCGAGGCTTCATATTCCAGTTCATTGGTAATCTTATAGGCCAGATCAAGATCTGCATATACTGTAATAAACCGGTCTCCTTCCTTCATGACATCCTGCAGCGTATGGAAGACTTCATCTACTTTTTCTTCCGGCAGACGGTTCTGGACATATTTTTGCACGACAACCTGCAAAAATCCATCTCCGTCCTTTTTCAGAAGTCTCTCCCAGCGGTCATACTTCTCCTCATTTCGGATCTGATCTTCACAGATTTTACCGACATCTGTCATCGTCGCCTGTAATTTTTCATCTTCGATCGGCTTCAGAAGATATGCGAATGCCCCCAGATCACATGCCTTCTTCGCATATTCAAAATCCCTGTATGCACTTAATACCACGAACTGACATTCCGGGTTCTCTTTCTTTATTTCTTCCATTACCATAAGTCCGGAAATCTGTTTCATCCTGATGTCTGTCAGCACTACGTGTGGTTTTTTTTCGCGTATTACCTTTAACGCCTGCTCTCCACTCTGCGCAAAACCAACCACCTCATATCCCATACCGTTCCAGTCATACGTCTTCACCAGACCCTCCAGCAGGATCGGCTCATCATCTACGATCACCAGTTTTAACAACCCCATAGTACACCTCATACCTTTTATTAATACCATCTTAACATATTACAGTCTCATTCTATAATTTTTTATACTTTTTCTTTACCAAAAATCATATCTGTTATGCAAAAAATCATACTTTTTATATCAAAAATTATACTTTTATGAAAAATCAGAGGTTTTGGCATATACAAAACAAAAAGAAAAACACAATATCCAAAACGTTTCCATTCCCTTCTCAGTGAATCCATCGTTTGAATATTGTGTTTTCTTTTTATTTCCTGTTATGTTTATCTTGCGCAGACTTCTGTCGTTTTTCTGATCTTCTTGATCAGTTCATCTGTAAATGCGCCTTTTTTCATTCTCCACATCCAGTTACCGCCGAGCGTAGATGGCATATTAATTCTTGCCTTATTACCAAGTCCCAGATAATCCTGCACCGGAATGATGCACGTATCTGCCACACTTCTCATCGCCAGACTTATGAAATCCCAGTGTACTTCTTCATCCGGAGTATATGGATTATTCAGATATTCCTTTGTCATCTCTTTATCTTCTTCGGAAAGGGTCTGATACCATCCCTGAAGGGTATCATTATCGTGGGTTCCCGTATAGACTACACAGTTTTTATCATAATTATGCGGAAGATAATCACTGTCCTCTCCTGCCACAAATGCGAATTCCAATACTTTCATTCCCGGATAACCACTGTCTTTTAACAATTGTCTCACCGTATCCGTCAGGAATCCCAGATCTTCCGCAATGATCGGAAGGTCACCTAATGTTCCCTTCATCTTACGGAACAGATCCATGCCCGGTCCCGGCATCCATTCACCATTCTCTGCCGTCTCATCTCCATACGGGATTGCATAATATTCATCGAACCCACGGAAATGGTCGATACGGATGATGTCATACAATTTAAAGCAGCAGGCCACCCGCTTCATCCACCAGTCATAACCCGTCTTCTTATGGTAATCCCATGCATACAATGGATTCCCCCACAGCTGCCCGGTTGCCGAAAATGCATCCGGCGGACATCCCGCTACCGCAACCGGCAGATTCTCTTCATCTAACTGGAACAGCTTCGGATTCGCCCAGGTATCCGCACTGTCAAATGCTACATAGATCGGGATATCCCCGATAATCTCAATGCCTTGTTCATTGGCATATGTTTTCAGTCCGGCCCACTGTCCGGCGAACAGATACTGCAGAAATTCATAAAAATCAATCTCTGCACTTAATTGTTCCTGATATGCCGCAATTGCTTCCGGCTTACGCAGCCTGATGTCTTCATCCCACTGATCCCAGCTTTTTCCGTCAAATGAATCTTTCACTGCCATATACAATGCATAATCCGCAAGCCATGCTTTTTCTTCTTCCAGATAAGTACGGTACGCCTTACTTTCCATCAATCCGTTCTTTTTGGCTCTTTTATATGCAAGCTTTAATACTTTAAATCTTGCATTATATATTTTTTCATAATCGATTTCTTCTTCGTTCTCTCCGAAATCTGCCTGGTCACACTCTTCTTTCGTCAGAAGTTCATCCTCGATCAGCGTCTCCAGATCGATAAAATACGGGTTTCCCGCAAATGTTGAAAAAGACTGATACGGTGAATCACCGTATCCTGTCTGTCCAAGCGGCAGGATCTGCCACAATTTCTGTCCTGCTTCTTTTAATATATCTACAAATTCATACGCTTCTTTTGAAAAACATCCGATTCCATATGCCCCCGGAAGTGCAGAGACCGGCATTAACATTCCACTCTTTCTCATTAACTTTCGTTCCTTCCTCGTTATGATACTTATAATTAAGTATAGCAGTGTTCTTTGGATGCTTCAAATAAAAAGTATACTCTGTATATAAGAAATCATAGATTATTCCACAGATGTCACCGTATAATCCTTGTCTTCTACTGTCTTCTTCAGCACATCATCTGCGATCTCTGCATTTAATGTCAGCTTTGCTGTTCCTGCCTCATGGCTTACAACCGCTTCGTCTACCTGTGGAAGTGCTTCCAGTGCTTTCTTTACGGTTGCCTCACAGTGTCCACACATCATTCCCTCAATATGCATTATTTTTTTCATTGTCTTGTCCTCCTTCTTGGATCTCTTTTTTTCTTTTTTGGCTTTTAATTTTTTATCTTTTGATGCATCATACATCTTAAAAAGATTCAATCTCAATGCGTTCGATACTACGCAGAAGCTTGATAAACTCATGGCTGCCGCACCGAACATCGGATTTAATTTCCACCCGAACAGCGGATACCACACACCAGCCGCAAGCGGGATTCCGATAATATTGTAGAAGAATGCCCAGAACAGGTTCTCATGAATATTACGGAGTGTCGCACGGCTCATGCGGATTGCTGCCGGCACATCACTTAACCGGCTCTTCATCAGAACAACATCTGCCGCATCGATCGCAACATCCGTTCCGGCTCCGATCGCAATACCCATATCGGCTCTTGTAAGTGCCGGTGCATCATTGATACCATCCCCGACCATCGCAACTTTTCCTTTTTCTTTCAGCTTACGGATCACCTGCTCTTTTCCTTCCGGAAGTACGCCTGCAATCACTTCATCCACTCCGGCCTGCTGCCCGATGGCTTTTGCAGTACGTTCGTTATCTCCGGTCAGCATGACTACATGGATTCCCATGTTCTGTAATTCTTTGATCGCCTGCGGGCTGTCTTCTTTGATGACATCCGCCACTGCGATTACACCTAATAAACGGTCTTCATTTCCGAAGAATAATGGTGTCTTACCTGCTTCGGCAAGTTTCTCTGCTTTCTTCTGCATATCTCCATCAACGGATACCTTACTGCTGATAAATGTATGATTTCCTCCATATAATGTATGCTCATCCAGTATGGCTGTCAGACCGTTACCCGGAAGAGCCTGGAATCCGGTAACTTCTTCGATGTCGGCATTTTCCTCTTTTGCATTTTCAAGAATTGCTCTTGCCAGTGGATGTTCACTCTTATTCTCCAGTGCATACGCACATTTTAATAAGGTATCTTCTGTCACTCCCGCTGCCGGAATGATATCTGTCACTTTCGGTTCTCCACTTGTGATCGTACCAGTCTTATCCAGCGCAACAATTTGCATCTTTCCAGTCTCTTCCAGCGAAACTGCTGTCTTGAACATAATACCATTTCTGGCGCCCATTCCATTTCCGACCATAATTGCTACCGGTGTTGCAAGTCCGAGCGCACATGGACAGCTGATCACCAGCACCGCAATTCCTCTGGATAATGCAAAGCCAATACTCTGTCCTGCGATCAGCCATACAATAATTGTGATCACTGCAATCGTGATAACCGTTGGCACAAATACTCCGGATACACGGTCCGCAATCTTTGCGATCGGTGCTTTTGTTGCAGCCGCATCACTTACCATCTGGATGATCTGTGAAAGTGTCGTATCTTCGCCGACTCTGGTCGCACGGCACTTCAGATATCCGGACTGATTTACAGTTGCGGCCGATACCTTATCACCGACAGCCTTATCTACCGGAATACTTTCACCTGTAAGAGAAGATTCATTGACCGCACTGTTTCCTTCTATGACTTCTCCGTCAACCGGAATATTCTCTCCCGGCTTTACAACAAAGAAATCTCCCTTTTGTACCTGTTCGATCGATACCTGAACTTCTTTTCCGGCACGGATCACAACCGCTGTCTTTGGCGCAAGCTTCATCAATCCTTTTAATGCGTCGGTCGTCTTTCCTTTTGATCTTGCCTCCAGCATTTTCCCGACCGTGATCAGTGCAAGAATCATAGCTGCTGATTCAAAATAAAAATCATGCATATAAGACATAACTGCATCCATATCTCCGCGTACCTGCGCATCTGTCATTGCAAAGAGTGCATACGTACTGTATACAAAAGATGCTCCGGATCCAAGTGCTACCAAGGTATCCATATTCGGTGCCCGATGGAGCAGTCCTTTGAATCCACTGATGAAAAACTTCTGGTTGATCACCATGACTGTAATCGTCAGAAGCATCTGTAACAGTCCCATCATCACATGATTGTCTTTCATGAATCCCGGAACCGGCCAGCCCCACATCATATGTCCCATGGAAAAATACATCAGGACGATCAGAAATCCAAGTGATGCAATCAGACGCTTCTTTAATGCCGGTGTCGTTCTGTCTTTTAACATATCTTCTCCGGCAGATACTGATGATGACTGTGTCTTTGCCGCTCCTTCTCCTTTTTTCGATGCTCCGTATCCGGCATCTGCGACTGCCTTAATGATCTCCTGTTCACTTGCAGTTCCCTCTACTCCCATAGAGTTGGTAAGCAGACTTACCGAGCAGGATGTTACACCCGGCACTTTCGAAACTGCTTTTTCAACTCTTGCACTGCAGGCTGCACAGCTCATGCCGGTTACTATATATTGTTCCATTGTTGTCTTGTTCCCTCCTGTCATTATTATTTATCTTATTTCTTTATAGTAAACTCAGAAAATGCTTTCCGAGCAGACTATACATCTATAAACTTTACTTACCGCATCAGCTTCTGTAACACCTTTACCAGTTCATCAACCGTCTCATCTTTTCCGTCCCGGATGTCATCTGCCACACAGGTACGGATGTGATTCGCCAGCAATACTTTATTAAAGCTGTTCAGTGCCGCATTCACCGCTGATACCTGTACCAGAATCTCCGGACAATAAGCGTCCTTTTCCAGCATTCCTTTGATGCCGCGTACCTGACCCTCAATCCGGCTCAGACGATTCATCAGATCCTTGTATTCTTTATCCGAACGATGCTTGGACGAGTGACAACAGCATTCTTTTTCTGATTTGTTTTCCATATTATCTGTATTCTTGTCTTCCATAAGCATACTCCTTTCATATTCATACCCTTACGGGGTATATGTATTTTATCTCTTATTATCACATAAGTCAAGGAATATATGCGTTCTTGATATATGTTTTCATTTATTGGTAGTTCCAATACATTTTTTTAAAAATGTCTATTTTATTTGACTTTCAAAATTTATAAGGAATATAATTCTTGCTGAAGGAAATAATGATAGCAGAACTGGAGGTTATATTATGCTGGAAGAACAGGCTATGATAACATTCTTAAAAAAATTCGATGAACACCCTTTCCTGGTCAAAATTAATGGACACGAACATCTGATCGGCGAAGGCGCACCTACATTTACCGTAAATTTCAAAAAGGTCATCCCATTAAAGGATCTGGTCACCAGTACTTCTCTTGCACTTGGAGAAGCTTACATGGATGGTGATCTTGATATTGAGGGAAACCTTTATCAGGCACTTGATAACCTTCTTGGTCAAATGGGTAAATTTTCAACTGATGAACATCATTTGAAATCCATCATGTTCCCATCTTCATCAAAGAAAAACCAGAAAAAAGAAGTCAGCAGTCATTACGATATCGGAAATGACTTCTACAAACTCTGGCTCGATGAAACAATGAGTTATTCCTGTGGATATTTCAAACATGAAGATGATACCCTGTATCAGGCGCAGAAGAATAAAGTTGATTACATTCTTGAAAAGTTATATCTGAAAGAAGGTATGACTCTTCTTGATATCGGATGCGGCTGGGGATTCCTTCTGATTGAAGCTGCTAAGAAATATAAAATTAAAGGTACCGGCATCACCTTAAGTGAAGAACAATACAAAGAATGCCAGAAACGTATCAAAGAGGAAGGATTGTCCGACTATCTGGAAGTCAAGCTAATGGACTACCGTGATCTTCCTTCTGACGGCAAGATGTATGACCGCGTTGTCAGCGTCGGTATGCTCGAACATGTCGGCCGTGAGAATTATCAGTTATACTTAGACTGTGTCAGCAAGGTCATGAAAGACGGCGGTCTGTTCCTGCTCCACTTCATCAGTGCATTAAAAGAGCATCCTGGCGATCCATGGATCAAGAAATACATCTTCCCGGGCGGATCTGTTCCCAGTCTTCGTGAAGTCATGAACTGCATGGCAGAAGATAACTTCCATACCCAGGATATCGAGGACTTACGTCTTCACTATAACCGTACGCTTCTCTGCTGGGAGAAAAACTTCAAGGATCATATTGAAGAAGCGCATACAATGTTTGATGAACGTTTCTTAAGGATGTGGGATATGTACCTCTCTGCATGTGCCGCTACCTTCCATAACGGAATTATTGATATCCATCAGATTTTAATGACAAAGGGAATTAATAATAATCTTCCTATGACGAGATGGTATTAAAAAAATGAATCAGCCGTGGATATGAACAATATTTCCCGGCTTTAATAAAGATGAATACCATGCCGCACTTGGCATCTAATACACATGCATAAAAAGGAGCGGAGCCGGAATCCTGTCACTCCTGACAAAATCCCGGCTCCGCTCCTTTTCGATATGTATTCATTTCAATCAGAACGTCGTCTAATCTATCATACTATCCTTTATTCCTTCCTCATTCGATAGCTACTCTTTGGATTTACTTCTTTCTTTTTTAAATACACGTATCATGAAATAACTAAATCCGCCAATATATCCAACCAGTGTAATCACCATCATAATAATTGCATCTATCGTCATAGTTCATACCTTCTTTCTATTATTTTGCAGCTTTGTTATCTTTCATAGCTCCCCTTGCAGTCTTTGTATTAAAGAACTTGGATAGTGCAAGACCTACAAGGATCACTACTCCGAACTGAAGTAATACAGTTCCTGTGTTATCCTGAATAATAAACGGATTCAGCCAGGTATCCGGGAACCATTCCTTTGTCTGTAATAACCAGTAAACTACCATGATCACTACCAGAACCGGTATCAGATACATACATCCGGTATAATATGCTTTTGGAAGATGTACATCTGCACCTTTTGCATTTACTTCCTGTGTACGTAATTTTTCCACACCATATTTCCAAGCAAGGATTGCGATAAAGGCACCACTTACTAAAAGTCCGATTCCCCATACCCAGTCCTGATTATCAATGTTAACCAGTGACCAGCATGAGAAGCATCCTACTAAGAATCCTGCGAAGCAGACACTGACAACTGCTTTCTTCCGCGGCAATCCAAGGTCAACAACACATTTTACTCCAACTTCGATCATAGAGAACAGTGATGTGATTGCTGCAATTGCAAGTAATCCAAAGAAGATAAAGGAAATGAATCTTCCGCCCGGGATTGTTGTAAATAACTGATAAATGTAAATAAATGTAAGTCCGAAGTTGCCCTGACTGAGTGCTTCATTCGCTGCCTCCGGTGTAGCTGAAAGTGCACAGATTGCCGGGATAACTACCAGTGCCGAGAGGATTGCTCCAAGGTTATCACCAAGTCCCATGATTAGACAGCTTGTCGGAACATCTTCCTCTTCTCCTACGTAGTTCGCATATGTAATAATGAATCCCCATCCGGCTCCGGTGCTCCATGCTGCCTGGATGAAGGCCTGAATCCATGTATTCGGACTTAAAATGTACTCTTTCTTAACAGTAAAGAGATACTGAAGTCCCTGACTTGCTCCATTTAATGTAACTGCGTAAATTGCTAATCCCACAAGGATAATAAACAATGCCGGTATCGCTACTTTACAGAATTTTTCAATTCCACCTGCAATTCCCTGATAAACGATGAAACATGCAAGTGCAAATCCGATCGCATGGAATAAAATAACCTGTGCCTGTGAATCTGTAAATGCTGTCCACATTGCCGATGTCGTCTCTGTTGACAGATTCGGTTTAAATGCTGAAGTAACAGAATTAACTGCGTATTTCATACAATATCCCTGAAGTACACAATAATAACTCATCAGGAAGAAACATACTGCTGCTACAAAGAATCCCATCCATGTATATTTCTTTCCACCTGCATCACGAAAAGTACCGATACATCCAAGTCTCGTCTTTTTACCGAATGCCATCTCTGTGGAAAGGAGCGGTACTGCAAATACCAGCATTGCAATCGTCCATGCTATGATAAATGCTCCACCACCGTTTGCCGCACACACTCGTGGGAATCGCCATACATTACCAGTACCAATACACATACCTAACGCGGCGGCTATGTAACCTATGGTACTAAATTTTTCTTGTTTCTGTTCCATAACTCAAACCTCCATTCGAATATCGAAATTAATTAGAAATGAATACCTTGTAACCATAGTGTAAAAGATGGTTATTAAATTGTCAATATAAAATATTAAGTTTTTTTATACAAATATAAGAAAGTGTAATATTAAACGCATTTTGTTTTATTGTTTGTTAATTTCTGATAATTCGCCAGTAAATAGACTGGTTTTCATACTTTAGTCTAATACATCTACAATTTCGAATGCATATTTCGGTATCTACAGGACCTGCCACCGGCAGCTCCTTTCGAACACATGGTGATACACAAAAACCTGTATCAGACTTTCTATCATCTGATACAGGTTTCCCGCTTTCTCATAACAATTCATTATACTATATATTTTCTTTTTTAATTTTAATTCTTTGTATTCTTTCACATAAGCTTCTTACGCTACAGATCTTCTTCAATATGCTCTCTTCCCTGGTCTACGATCGTACGCACATGATCGTCTGCCAGTGAATAGAACACGGATTTTCCTTCTCTTCTGCTCTTAACCAGTTTGTTCTGTTTCAGGATCCTGAGCTGATGTGAGATTGCAGACTGTGTCATATTCAGTGCCTCTGCCAGATCGCAGACACACACCTCTGCTTCGAACAACACGAACAGGATACGCATTCTGGTCGAATCACCGAATACCTTGAACAATTCTGCAAGATCATACAATTCCGTTTCTTCCGGCATCTTTTCATTTACGATCTTCAGAAGATTCTCATGTACCTCACATGATTCGCATACTTCCATTCCTTCTTCTAATTTTGCCATCTGCCCACCAGCCTTTTCTATAAGTTTTTCACAAATAATGCGCGGATTGCATTCAATACAGCAATGACCATAACTCCGACATCAGCGAAGATTGCCATCCACATATTCGCAATTCCGAGTGCTCCCAGGACCAGGCAGATTGCCTTGATTCCAAGGGCAAAGTAAATATTCTCATATACGATGCGCATACATTTTCTGGAAATCTTGATTGCTTTTACGATCTTCTTCGGATCATCGTCCATCAGGACAACGTCTGCTGCCTCGATTGCTGCATCTGATCCGAGTGCACCCATGGCAATTCCGATATCTACTCTCGACAGTACCGGCGCATCATTGATTCCGTCTCCGACGAACGCAAGCTTTTCTTTCTCTGATTTCTGACTCAGAAGCTGTTCTACCTTCGCAACCTTATCTGCAGGAAGAAGCTCACTGTACACTTCTCCGATTCCCAGTTCTTCTGCAACCTTATCTGCCACACGCTTCATGTCACCAGTCAGCATAACTGTCTTGGTGATGCCCGCTTTTTTCAGATCTCTGATTGCTTCTTTTGCATGCGGTTTTAATTTGTCTGAGATCAGAATGTGTCCTGCATATTTTCCGTCTACTGCAACATGGACGATCGTACCGACTTCTTCACATTCACTGTATTCCACATTCAGATATTTCATAAGTTTGGCATTACCTGCCGCTACCGGAATACCGTCAACCTTTGCAGTCACACCTTTACCGCTCAGTTCTTCAATCTCTGTCACACGGTCACGGTTGATCTGTTTGCCGTATGCTTTCTGAAGACTCTTACTGATCGGATGAGAAGAAGAACACTCCGCAAGTGCCGCATACTCTAATAACTGTTCTTCCGGCATCGTATTGTGGTGAACTCCACTCACCTCGAATACGCCTTGCGTCATGGTTCCTGTCTTATCGAATACCACATATTTTGTCTGTGCCATCGTCTCCAGATAGTTCGATCCTTTTACCAGAACACCTTCATGACTTGCTCCGCCGATTCCTGCAAAGAAGCTGAGCGGGATACTGATCACCAGTGCACACGGGCAGCTGATAACCAGGAATGTCAGTGCTCTGTAGATCCAGTCGCCCCATTCCGGCGCAAGCGCAAACGCAAACATTCTGACCAGTGGCGGTAAGATTGCAAGTGCAAGCGCACCATAGCAGACTGCCGGTGTATAATATCTGGCGAATTTGGAAATAAAGTTCTCAGATCTTGATTTCTTGGAACTTGAATTCTCTACCAGATCCAGGATCTTGGATACGGTAGATTCTCCGAATTCTTTTGTTGTACGGATCTTCAGAAGACCAGTCAGGTTAATGCATCCACTGATGACTTCATCACCGGCTGCCGCTTCTCTCGGAACACTTTCCCCGGTCAGTGCACTGGTATTCAATGTACTGCTTCCTTCTTCGATCACACCATCGATCGGGACTTTTTCTCCCGGCTGAACGACGATAACCGTTCCGACTTCCACTTCATCCGGATCTACCTGTTCAAGGTCCCCGTCTTTTTCAATATTGGCATAATCCGGACGGATATCCATCAGATCACTGATATTCCTGCGGCTCTTTCCGACCGCATAACTCTGGAATAATTCTCCGATCTGATAGAACAGCATAACCGATACGCCTTCCTTATAGTTACCAAGCGCAATTGCTCCTATCGTAGCAACTGCCATCAGAAAGTTCTCATCAAATACCTGCTTATTCAGAATCCCTTTGAACGCCTTCCTTAAAATATCATATCCGACAACCAGGTACGGAACCATATAAAGTACGAACTTCAGCCACCCTTCTACAGGCAGGAACTTCAATATGATCATAAGTACCGCTGCGATAATAATTCTGGTCAGAGATTTTTTCTGTCTTTTCGTCATATCTTTCCCCAGCCTTTCTCCTTGCACTCTTCTCAACGCTTCTTCATTCTGCCTGATGAAGCCGCTCCACAATCATTTTCCTTCACAAAATACTGCGTATATCCTGTTTTTATGAGTATTTTCTCTTACAGGAAGATCTCACAGTCATCTTCTACAACTTTACAGTTCTTCTGCACATCCTTCATTACTTTCTTAGGATCTGCACCCTCTTCAAATTCTACGATCATCTTTAACATCATAAAGTTTACAGTTGCATCCTTTACTCCGTCTGTGTTCTTAGCTGCCTGCTCCATTTTGTTTGCACAGTTTGCGCAGTCTACGTCGATTTTGTAAGTTTTTTTCATGATAATACTTCCTTTCTTTTTCGTTGTTTGATTATTTGAATATATGAACAGTTATTCATATGTTTGTTTTAATTATAGCATTTTGCTTCATGATGTCAATAGATTTTTTCTATTTAATGCATTAAGCGGTTGATACCCGGCCGGAAGAAAAGGAAGAGAGTCCCGCTGCGTGCTGATTCAATCATGGAGTATTTCTAAAGCATAAAAATTG
>SAMEA3387500__coassemble_877_pt1 | contig 32397 bp, 31 predicted proteins | sample SAMEA3387500__metabat2_high_PE_015 | metagenome-assembled genome bin SAMEA3387500 (sample SAMEA3387500) | Felis catus | biome: Faeces | place: United Kingdom | collected 2012
TATAGATAATCCGATCAAGACTGTCGCCACGTTTAGGCGTAGCAGAAACACCATACACGTATTTTGCGTTTATTTTCTGCAATAATTCCATAGATGTATTAGAAGCTGCGTGATGACATTCATCCATAATTACCATTCCATATGAATTAATTCGTTCATTAAATTTTCCTCTGCTGTACATCGAACCAACCATTGCAACATCTATGATCCCCGTCAATGTATTTTTATTTCCGTGCAAAACGCCTATCACACTATTCCTTTTTTTCTTTCTTCCTTTTTTTCTTTCTTCCTGTTTTTGTTTCATATTCCGGTGGTTCTTCTCTTATCTCTAAGAAATGATTCAATTCATCAACCCACTGATTAAGCAAATCTTTACTTTGTAGCAAAATGAGCGTATTTACTTTTCGCTCTGCAATAAGATAACTACATACTACAGTCTTTCCAAATGCAGTTGCCGCACTCAAAACCCCATCTGAATGTGATAATAATTTTTCTGCTGCTAATTCTCCCTGCCATTTTGCCATGCATTGTTCAACATCTTCTATTCCCAGCTTTTTTGTTTTATTGAAAAGAGCATCCCATTGATCAGGATATGCATTCCAATTTTCATCTACAAAAGCACTATTTCCATTTTTAAGTGCCTGCCCCTGTAATGGCAATGCAATCAAATTACCTATGCTGCTTGCCACATCCTGCGAAGGATACATTCTATCATAATAATGAAAAGATTTCAGATTGATGGAAGTTGAACCCTTGTCTAACAGGAGAAATCCAAAATTCCTTGCTGTTGCCGCAGGTATTGCCTTTTTAAAGAAAATCCATACATGGGCACCTTTTCCAGATCGAGATCTCTCAACTAAAGGTCTGATACCATTAAGCTCACACATTTTTCTAAGCGCATCCACTTCTTTATGCCACTCATTATCCGTATTTGCAAAGTCCGTAACCTCTGCTCCTTTTTCGTGATTATCAAAATCAAATACAATAAATCTGCATGTTCCATTTGGCAGTAAAGGATATACACCTATTACATCTGATCCATCTTCTTTTGTGCCTAACAAATGAGCAATTATTTTTTTTACATCCAGACTTATCCATTTGGTATTTTCACATTCATCACAAAATACCTTCTCTTTACGTTGTTTAGGACAAAGCCGGTCATTCCAACGATTTGCACATTGTGGAAAATAACCCCCGTTCTTTCCCCGTCTGGCATATACATCTTCTCTTCCCCAAAACATCGAAAAGAAACGTATTGCCATTTTCTCTGTAATATATGGCGGATTTACAATACGACTCCCTTGATCCAGGTCATATTCTTCTGCACTTTCTATTTTTTCTTCAAAAGGATTCACCTCTTCATATGAAATGCCTGCTTTCTTCAATTTATCTTTTAATATCTTGTTCTCATATTCAAGCAACCTAACCATTTTTCTCAATGAATCAGCATCATATGCTTCTATGTTCAAACCTTCCACCTACAATTCTTATTATCTCGTAACATAACTCCCATTCAATGTCCCAACTTTATTTTAGTATTTGTCCCAACTATTTTCAATACTTATTTTTCTTATTGACGCACTTCTCTGTCAATCGTATAATTAATACACAAAAAAACGAAAAGAGGAGGTGTTCGTATGGCTACTTCAAGTATTACTCATAATTTTGTCATATCCAATCCAAATAGCGTGAAACATTTTATCGCAGCGATTGATGAAGCTGACCGTGACCGCACACCAAAGCAGACACTTCCCGGACGTCAGTTGACAAACCCACAAGAAATCTTAGCTTTAATGTCAAAGAGGAAAAAACAAACTCTTAAATATTAAAATTCTTCAATAAAAAATCCTCTAAAACAATAGGTATTTCACTATCTCTTAGAGGATATTTCTTTACTTTAAATGATATTTGGTAATACTTTTCCAGTTTTCCGAGAAACCCATTTTATTCAATAATTCAACTTCACTTATATGCTCTACTTCTCTGTTTACTCGGTCAATCTCTTTTATGAGCTTTCTTTTAAATTCCAGAAAATCTTTTCCAGGTAATAGATATCTAAAAGCAATCACCACAGCAAACAGATCCTGTTTTCCTTTTTCATACTGATTACCGCTCTGTGGTAATGAAAGTTTTTTATGAAGCGGTGTATCCGCAATAGCATCTACTGTTCTGTATGTAAACAGTCGTTCCCCATGGGCACATACATTCCTATACTTAGTGAGAACAGATAGAAACTGCTCCATCTGATGCTGATTCAAAGGTTCAAAGTTTTTTGATACTTTTGATTTTAAAGATTGAGGAAATACTCGGAACATTTTTGATAAGTTTCCAAACGTAAGTACATTTGCCAAAACCCATAATGGAATTTCACCATATGTCTTGCGGTAATAGTTGATATATGTATAATCTGTGGTCGTTGTTGCCCGTTTCAAGGTCGCTATCAACTTTACGATTGTTGAATGATTTCTTTTTGTATTATTATAATTATTAGCATCCAGGTACTGCTTCTGCTCTGCTCCATACATTTCAGTAAAATAGTATGACATCAAAGAACGCATCTGTCGCTCAATCTGCAGTAAATATTTAAAGAACAACTCTCTAAGCTCTGCATCAAACTTATACAGACTGACTATTTCTTCAAAACTTGTTCCTGCTTTATATTTTTTTGTGTTTGATATTCTAAAAAGATGTTTATATCCTCCCATAAGAGAAAAATATCCTATTTGGCGTAACATCTCTTCCGCATATTCTCTGTCTTTTATTTTTATTCCCTTTTCATCACTGATCCAGGAAACCTGGTCACTAAAAGAAGAGAATTTTTTCGGTGTCTGCATCTCATTTCTCCTTAAAACAAAAGAGGGAGAGACCCGCAGGCTCTCCCCCGCCTGTAGGCTTCTCAAGTTTCTACAGAACGATCACTGAGCTTAGTATACGTCATTTTAAATGTCCTGTCAATATGCCAAAACATTCTCTGTCATATCAGCTCAAAATTATTCTATGCTATTTTTCTCCAAATTATCATTCTTTTTTATCAGCTTTTAAAATTTATTTGATTTAAAAATACATGAAACAGCTTTTCGCCCCCAAATAGTGAAAGTGGGGGCACTTTCTGCCCCCACTCAGGAAATGTTGCTAAAATACTGTTTAGATTTATCATACATACAAAATAGAAGTTATCTATTTCTCCTCTTCGTTAAGACCTAGTTCATTACATATTACTTGCTATCCCTGATACCTTATTCTTTCTACCAGCGTTTCCTTTTTCAGATTACTGCTTAAAACGCAGGAAAGTACAATCTGCAACAGACCGACCAAAAAAATCATAATAAAAATTGGTACGATTGGAACATGATAGATATTCATTCCAAATATTCCATTATGTTTTGCATAGGAAAAAAGTGCATAACCGAGCGGCAGACCAATGATCAAAGCTACGCATATGGTACCAACCGTAAACATCAGTCCCTGTAACTGCAGGCATAAATTTAATTGTTTATTTGTCATACCCACAGCCTGTAATATACCATATTCCTGCTTTTTTGTCGTAATATTCATGATCATGGTATTCGCCATATTCATAAACCCGATGAGTCCTACAATAGCCATAAACAGATAACAGCCAAGCTTCATCATGCTGCTTGCAAATTCGGCAGATTGTAACTGCGCATGATAAGTATCCATTTTTATATGCGAAATATTAGAAATCAAAGTATTCAGACTTTGTTCTACAGATGCCACATCTTTTTTATCACAGTCCACCCACAGATAGCCATAGGCTGTTCCCCTCGGATTCATGGAACGGTATACACCTTCCGGAATGACAAGATAAGTGTCCGCACTTACAAAAGATCCTGCAATCTTTCCCTGATAGGTATAGGTTCCACTTCCATTCTCAAAGTCAAATGCAATGGATTCACCCGGAGCATATCCATCTTGTTCCATCCACGTTGACCAGCCAAAGAAAATATCACCATTCTTTACCGCCTGATCATAGTCCATAGAGCCAATATCCCCTTCTTGGCGCATAAAATCAAAATCCTTTTTACTCACAATATCAGCCGGAAATCTTGTTCCGTTCAGATTTACAGAGACAATCTCTCTCGTCATGACATCTGTCACTCCTGGAATGCTTTTGATTTCTTCAATCATTGAATCATTCAGTGGGTTGTTCTGTAGGATTGTGTCCAGATTATTCTCCGAATAGGCTTCATCATAATTCTGGGAATAATCCAACTGCAACTCAAATTGTCCATGGTTGATTGCAATCCGCGCCTCGTGCTCCGTGTCAATATTTCCAACATAATTAGAGATAATTACAAACAATACACAGGAAAGCCCCATGGTAAGAATCGTAGCAATGGTTCTTTTCGAATTGCCTGTCACATTTGCCATTGCCATGGAGAAAACGGTGACATCTTTTCTGCCTTTTCGTCTGCCCTGTTTTTGCGTTTTGGAGCCGTCAAGATACCGTGTCGCTTCGATGGGTGAAATCCGGGAAACAATTTTCATGGGTTTGCGCAGAGCCAAAACGACCGTAAGAAACGATACAAAAATGCAGATGAGCATAATTGTCAGTGAAAACAGAGGCACCTGATGGTTCTTGATTCCGGATGATACCAGATTTCCCTGCTCCACCAGCCAGTTGAAGCTGACTTTTGCAATCAGGAAACCAAACAGCAGACCCAGCGGTATCGAAGGAACCGCCAGAAGAATGCCCTCACGAAAGATCAACTGCTTCATCTGCTTTCTGGTTGCACCCAGCGCCTTGATTTTTCCGTACTCCTGAACCTTCTGGGCGATCCCGACCTGGAAGATATTGTAAATGACCACAACGGAAAACAGCACGATTCCGAGGATCAGGGTTCCACAAACCACAATCATTTCATAGCTCGGCTGCAATACCCACTGCAGGTAGAGGTCATTGATGATCACGTTTTTCTGGTCAATGCCGCAGGAATCCGCGATTTCTTTTATAACAGGCGCAACATTATTCATAGATACATTTGCAGAATCGCTCAAGGTAAAATAGATATTATATTGCCTGTCACCCTCCGCAACACGCTCATTATAAAAATCCTGCGAACCGAATACAACATAGGAAGCCTCGATGGTATATTCATCCCGGTCATATAAAATCCCGCTGACAGTAAATTCCACCGGTGCGTATTCCGACTGCATGCCGGAACGGTACTCCAATGTTACGGTGTCTCCGACCTTTACATCATGGTATCCCACTGCATCAAAGAAAGCGCGTCCTGCGGCAATTTCCTGCGCCTTTTCCGGATAGGTACCTTCCTTCAACACATATTCCTGATTATAGGGAAGCATTTTCCTGACCGTTTCATCCGCACTGACAAAGTCACCATTTTCATTTCCTTTCAGGATGCCCTCCGTACACATGATGCCGATATCAGATATCTCAGCTCTGCGTTCCACTTCTTTTAATTGCGTACCATCTGCGGCGATAAACAGGCCGTAGTTGCTTCCGTATGAGCTTGCCGCCTGACTTTTCTGTAAATGAATTACCCCATTTCCCACAGTACTGATGATAACAAGCAGCATCGTGGTCAGACAGATTGCCATCATGATCAGTATACTTCTTGTCCTGTTCCTTTTGTCATTGCTATATGCAATCCTGCTTATTGTCTTCATCTGAAATCCACCACCTGTCCGTCCTCAATCACCAGAATACGGTCAGCGACCTGTGCAATTTCGTCATCATGGGTAATCATTACAATTGTCTGTCCATATTTTTTTGCTGTCATCTTAAGCAGAGCGATTACCTCATCACTGGTCTTAGAATCAAGATTTCCTGTCGGCTCATCTGCAAATATAATTTCCGGACGATTCACCAGTGCTCTTGCAATTGCTACTCTCTGCTGCTGTCCTCCTGATAACTGATTTGGCAGATTATAAATCCGGTTTTCAATCCCCAGAGTTGCAATAATATCATTTACATACGCTTCATCCACTTTTCTTCCATCCAGCCCCAGTGGCAGTACAATATTTTCCCAGACATTAACAGATGAAACCAGATTAAATGCCTGAAAAACAAATCCGATTTTTCTTCTGCGGAAAACAGCAAGGGCATCTTCCTTCATCCTATATAAATCTTTCCCTGCTAAAGTAACACTGCCTTTTGTCGGGGTGTCTAGCCCTCCAAGCATATGAAGTAATGTACTTTTACCGGAACCTGACTTTCCAACAATTGCGACAAATTCTCCCTGCTCAATCTGAATGTCCACCTGATTGACCGCTTTGACCTGATTCTCACCTGCGCCATAAAACTTACAAAGCTGCTTGGTTTCTAATATCACACTCATGTGTTGCCTCCTTTTCAATTCTGTAAAGCGTACCTTTTCAGCACGCTTTCTTTGCCTGTTTATATATTTGGTCATTTTTCAACCTACATCCAAATTGTATCAGGACAATCTTTCATTTCACTTTCAAAAAACGAGCAGAAGTCTTACAGAATTGTAAGATTTCTGCCCACTTAAAATTTAACTAACATATGGTAATTGAATCACAAACGTGCTTCCTTTTTTCTTTTTGCCGGAAGTTACCATGATTGTACCTGCGTGTTTATCGATAATTTCTCTCGATAGAAAAAGTCCGATTCCTGTACCACTCTTTTCCATGACCTTCCTGGAACTTCCTCTGTAAAATCGTTGAAAAATTTTGTGATACTCATTCTGCGGAATACCAATTCCCTGATCCTCAATTTCCATTCTTACAAGATCGTTTCTTTTTTGTAACCGGATAAATATTTTTGAACCATCCGGGCTGTACTTGATTGCATTATCCAGAACGTTGATCACAGCTTCACCAAGCCATCTTTTATCCTGCATAACCATGCATGTTTCCAGCTCTTTTGCATAGTCAAAAACGAATTCAATTTCTTTCTCATCCGCTTTAGGATAAGTGCGGTTCACAGCAGATATGACAGTATCCATAAGCGGAAGTTTTTTCTTATTAATCTGAATCAGTCCAGTTTCCATCTTGGATATTTCAAGAAGCGACTGCAATAATGTCTCCAGTCCATCCAGAGCACTCCGACAACGGATACGAAACTCCTCCTGTTCTGTGGCACTTAAGTCATTCTGCATCAGCACACTAAAACATGTATCCAAAGCTGCAACCGGTGTCTTTAACTGGTGAGAAATATCAGAAACCATTTCTTTCGTGTTCTCCTTTTCTGCCCTTGCTTCTTCCTTTATCAACTGAATATGATGTCCGATTGCTTCAAGCTGGTCATTCAATTTTTCCAGTTCTGCATGATTTTCCATTTTCAGTAAATCATCAAATTTATTTTCGCGGAATCTGATCAGAATTTCTTCCAACTGGTCTAAAATTTTCTGATGACACGCATCTTCTTTTTTCTTCCAATAAAGTAAAAAAGTCAAAAGAAGCACGCATATCACAGTGCTTACAGCACCGGTCACCATAACCTGATGCCGGAATTGCGAATAAAATGCATTCCCTTTATTCCCCCAGTATCCATATTGCTCCAATAATCGCCTTCCCTGTTCGTTAGTTTCAATATCCTTATCCTTAAGCAATTCCGAAACAGCATCCAGCCCGGAAAATTCTTCCTTTACAGCAATCTCTGTCATAAGATTCATTTTATATTTATAATCTTCATAAAACACATACGTGGTAAAGCAATTTAATATTGCAAACAATAATATGACAGGTAATACCAAGGAGAGCACTACTGTAATCTTCTTGCGATATCTCTTTGTCACTGCCTTACCGTTACTGAAAACTTATTTACAAATGAAGTACGAAGGCACTTCCAAACTTCGCAGTGGAGTAACGAAATATAAATTTGTCTGTCCAAAAATGAAATGGATTTATGATAAACCAACTCAAAAAGCCCATCGTCATTGTTTCTGTGACAACCCTTGTACCTCTTCTAAATGTGGGCGGATGGTCTACATCTACCCAGAAAAGGATCTTCGTGCTTATCCCGGAACGATCCGTGGCACCGAAGAATGGGATGATACCTATAAAATCAGAACTGTTGTCGAAAGGGATATCAACCACATCAAAGACAATCTCTGTCTTGCAGGACGCCGAACCCAAAATGAGAAGACTCTGTATGCTGATCTGATTCTTGCCGGTATCACCCAACTTATTACTGTTGTTCTCGCAGATAAGATCAATCACCACGAATATATTCAAAGCTTAAAGCCTCTCATAGCATAGGACTTACCAACTTAATAAGACCTATGGCTTATTTAAGTGTGCCTAAAATATCTCATCATTTAACGTTTCTGCATTTATCATCTCCATTTATTGTGGATAACTGCTCTCATATTTCAAATTTGAGTTTCGCAATTACCTAGTCACTTACAATAAGTGTTACACTTTACCGTGTAAAAGTCAACCTTCCCAAAAAATCCCGGAGTACATTGTCATACTCCAGGATTTTGTCGTCAACCGGATAAAAGCAACCGCATTCGCTACATAATTCTACACCAGATAACTGCTTCACAGTTGATTCATTTAAAACTCTTCCCCGCAGGATTCAATCACTTTTTTGTACCAGTAAAAAGAATCTTTGCGGATTCTGGAAAAGTCTCCGGTCCCGTCATCATTTTTATTTACATAGATAAGACCATAACGCTTCTTGAATTCTCCGGTGGAGGCACTGACAAGATCTGTACAGCCCCAGCAGGTGTAGCCGATCAGATCTACTCCGTCATGGATTGCTTCCTTCATCTGCTCTATATGGCGGCGCATATATTCAATACGGTAATCATCGTGAATCTTTCCATCCTCTGTCAGCTGATCCACCGCCCCAAGACCATTTTCCACGATCATGATCGGAATCTGATAGCGGTCATAGATCTGGTTCAGAACATAGCGAAGACCAGTTGCATCGATCTGCCAGCCCCAGTCGGAAGCTTTCAGATATGGATTTTTCAGATTGTCACTTCCATTTCCGGCCGTTTTCTCTCCGTCCTTTGTCACGCTGACACAGCTACTGGAATAATAGCTGATGGTGAAAAAGTCCACCGTACCCTTCTTGAGGATCTCTTTATCCTCCTGAAGAACCTCCAGCTGGATTCCGTGCTCCTCAAAGTATCTCGCTGCAAATCCCGGATAATATCCTCTTACATGAACATCACCGGCAATGGAATTGTGGATCTGCCCAAACTGCTGTGCATATAAGACATCATCCGGATGGCAGGTATATGGATAACCATTGTGATAAGCAAGCATACAGCCAAGCATAAACTCCGGATTGATCTCATGAGCCATGGAAACTGCAAGTGCACTTGCTACCAGCTGGTGATGCATTGCCTGATAACGGCTCTGCTCACATACATCCTTCGGGTCCAGCATTCCTGCACAGAATACCGCACCAAAGTCCTGCGTCAGCATATTGATCTCATTAAAAGTCAGCCAATATTTTACCTTACCTTTATATCTCTCAAATAAAACCTTTGCAAATCGAAGATAGAAATCGATCATCTTACGGCTTTTCCATCCGCCATACTCCAGAGAAAGATGAAGGGGATTCTCATAATGAGAGATCGTTATCAGCGGCTCAATGTTATATTTTCTCAACTCATCGATCACATTGTCGTAGAACTTAAGGCCTTCCTCATTTGGAGTTTCCTCATCCCCATTTGGGAACACTCTGGACCAAGAAATAGAAAAACGATATACCTTAAATCCCATCTCTGCAAAAAGAGCAATATCCTCTTTCCAGTGATGATAAAAATCAGTTGCCTGGTGATTGGGATAAAATTCTTCCGGTAACGGTGCCGGCGGTGTAAGACGACGTTCCTTATCCACACTTCCTCCTGTCAGGACATCTGCAATGGACGGGCCTCTGCCATCCTCATCCCAACCGCCTTCATACTGGTTTGCAGCAGTTGCTCCGCCCCAGAGAAAGTTTTCCGGCATACGGTTATAATTTTTCATATTTTAATTTTCTCCTTTTTACAAACATCAGGCGGATCTGTTATCTCCGCCTGATGTTTCGTTGTTATTCTTATACAATAGTCAGAAATTTATCTCCTGCATTTACAGCTGCATCTTCTTTTTCCATGCATACTGCTTTGATATAATCAGAAATATTGGTCACAACAACCGGTGTGATCAGATCATATCCTTCTTTCTTAATGGCATCCATATCGAATTCCACAAGAAGCTTTCCTTTTTTTACCTTATCTCCATCAGAAACATGGGATTTAAAATATTTACCATTTAAATTTACAGTATCAAGTCCGATGTGGATCAGAATTTCTGCTCCACTTTCTGTCACAAACATGATTCCATGTTTGCTCTCCATGATATTTGCCACCGTACCATCTGCCGGTGCATAAACCTTTCCTTCTGATGGAACGATCGCTGCTCCGTCACCTAAAACCTTATCAGCAAAAGTTTTATCCGGAACATCGGAAAGTGCTTTTACAGTTCCTGCTACCGGTGCACAAAGCTCGATCTTATCTACAAGCGGAGCGTTCTGCTGTGCCGGCTGTTTTTCTGTATCTGTGTTCTGTACTTCATCCTCTGTCTCAGCCTTTACATCCTCAAATCCGAAGATAAGTGTAAGAACAAAAGCAGCTCCAAAAGATACCGCGATCATAATGATTCCATAAATCAGATTGCTTAATCCCTTCTCGCCGATAAACGCCGGGATCGCCATGATACAATTCTGTGCAATGTAAAGAGAAACCTGAAGAAGTCCTCCTACGATACCACCGATTCCGGCTGCGATGGAAGCTGCTACAACCGGTCTTTTCAGTTTCAGTGTAACACCATACAGAGCAGGCTCTGTGATACCCATAAGAGCGGAAACACCGGCTGCACTTGCCAGCTGTTTCATGTTGCTGTCCTTGGATCTTACAGCTACTGCAAGAGAAGCTCCGGACTGTGCAAGGTTAGAGCATACCTGAGATACAAAGATCAGTGTATCGGCACCACCGGTTGCAATGGCATTCAGTCCGATCGGTGTCAGCGCATGGTGCATACCGGTCATAACAATGAACGGGAAGGTTGCTGCAAGGATACCTACAATAATGAAACCAAGTTTTACGGACAGGAAGTTGATGGCTACCGCAAGTCCGTTACCAATAATTGTTCCGATCGGTCCAACTACGATCAGGGCGATCGGTGCACTGATCAGAATTACCAGTGTCGGGTTCAGGATCAGTTTTACCATTTTCGGTGTGATCTTATCAACCAGAATCTCAATATAATGTGTGATCCATACCATCAGGATAACCGGAATAACGGAATAAGAATAAGTTGCTTTTGTGATCGGCAGACCAAACAGTGTGATGGCCGCATCACCAGCTGCCATGGTTACAAAGGTAGGGCTTAAGTAAACACCGGCAATAAACAGCGCCAGTGACTGGTTCACGCGAAAAACCTTGGCAGCATTTGCTGCGATCAGGAACGGCATGAAGTAGAAAGTAACATCTCCGATAAAACTGATCACCTGATAGGTACTGCTTGTTTCTGATACCAGATGAAAAGTTGTCAGCAGGGTAAGTACAACTTTGATCATACCGGCTGCAGTCAGGGCAGGGATCATCGGGGTCATACATCCGGTGATGGCATCGATAACTTTTGAAACAACACTCTTTGAGCTGTCAGAGTTCGCTGCCGGTGCATCATCGGTAGGAACGCCTTTGTCTTCCAATGCCTTGTAAACAGCGTTTACTTCGTTTCCTGCGATAACCTGGAACTGATCTTCATGCCAGTTAACGCCGGAGATCTCAGAAAGCTTTAAGATCTCTTTCTCGTTGATCTTCGATCTGTCTTTCACATAGAAACGAAGCCTTGTCATGCAGTGGAACAGACGGGTGATATTATCTTTTCCGCCCAGCGCTGCAATCAGTGTGTCTGCAGTTTTTGCATAGTCCTTTTTCATTTGGGGACCTCCTTTAATAATAAATATTGAAATTTATATTAAAGGTCTTGCCTGAAAAGATACGCACATGGCACGTATTTCAGTAACAATCCATTAACACCTAATTTATAAAACAATCTCTTTTCACAGATTTTTCAGACGTTTATGGTCTTCTGTGATCTTCTGGATATGAATCGTCAGATACAGCATTTCGTCCTCAGTCATAGCGTATTTATATTCCTCTTCCATCATAAGATAGATCATTTTTACACAGCCGTAAGCTTCTCTGTACTGCTCCTTGATGATCTTGAAAAGCTCCTGATTCTCATCATAGTGAAGCTCTTTATGAAGGAATCTCTGGGCAAAATATTTCAGATGCGTGAGAAACCGCTGATAATACAGATTATCCTCCTGAAATTCCATATTGTCATAATACTTCTCCACGATGTCCAGGATCTGATGTACGATAATGGAAATCTGATAGCTGTCCGTCTTGCCGCCATCTTCCGCATTCACAAAATGCAATGCAAAAAATCCTGCTTCATCTGCTGAAAGATCTACCTCGAACATCTCATTTACCTTTTTCAGTAGTTCCAAGCCGATCTCATATTCCTTATGATAAAGCTGCTTGATATCCAGAAGCAGCATATTCTGAAGGCGGATCCCGTTTTCAAGTCTGGAGATCGCACCCATGATATGGTCGCTAAGGGAAAAATAAATACTGTCATTTAATTTCATCCCCTCTTTTTCCTTCACTTCATTTACAAAAGCTTCCACAAAGTCCAGATATTTTTCCGGAATAGCAGTCAGATAACCCTGTATCTCCTTGCTGATCTGGGCATTTTCCGCAGTAAAGATCTTCTCGATTCTGGACTCCTCCACTTGCTGTCCTTTCTTTTTCTGAAAGGCAATTCCGCAGCCCTTTACAATAACTTCATGTCCCTGTCCATCCCTGGACAGTATCAGATTATTATTCAAAATCTTATAGATAACCATATTCCTGTTCCCCCGCTGCCAGACAAATAAAAAAAGACCATTACAGTATATAGAAAACCTATTCCAAACCTATTCCTATACTACTATAAGGTCTTGCCTGACGATAAATAAATATTTCAGTAACAATCCTTCTGATTCGTAACTATTTAATAACTGTGTATAATAATATCAGAAAAAATATATGTTGTCTATCTGGAATATTTAATAAAATATTTATAATATTTTTGTGAACTTTGACAAAATCCCCTGATGATCCTGCCATACGGATCAACGGGGGATTTTCTGTTCAGCTTTTTATTCTTCAGATCTCTTTTCCCTTTGTCGCAACGGCATGTACAACAAACGGTACAAACAATGTAATAAACGCCGCATATCCAAGGTATGCATATCCCTTTTTAACAACTGTCATCAGACCGAACTGTGCGATGGCAAATGCCAGGAATGTAAAGATCGCTGTGAAAACTGCATTTCTTCCAAGGTGTTCCTGCGCTTTTTTTGCCGAGCGGTCCATACGGCGCTCCACTGCATTTACACAGCGGGTCACAATACCGGAGATTATATTTACTGCTGTGGAGATAGCTCCAAGGATGATCAGCAGAGAAATGATCGGTGTCAGGATACTGGCGCCTACACCGTTCTGGACCAGCCCCAGCATCGGTACCGATGCAGATGCCAGCTGGAAGAAGAAATAAAGGACTGCTGTTGCAAATCACTTTTTCAATGAAGGTGTTGCAAAAGTGTTGCAAAAGGCAACGCCCTCTAAATGCATAGCCTGCAAACCCGCAAACAAGCGTCCTTTCGGTTCTTTTCTATGCTATTGAATAAAAAATGTTAATTCCATCCGAATGTGTTTCCTCATACCAGATGCAATACTACTGACACTTCGATGCCGTTCATAATCTGCTTTTTCTTGCCTTGTTTGCCTGTGGGTGTGAAACTCATATACCTCGCAAATTGCCTGAATCTGAGAATTTCTATGAAATTCTCAGATCGCGTACATTCGTCAAATTCCGCATAAACACTGGCTTTACAGCCAGTTGTTTCTTCGGAACTCTCCTCATTGTCTTCGCGGAAATTAAGGACTTCTACGAATTCACCCGATGTAGACAACACACGACTTCCACATGTGTTGTCACTAACAAAGGAACACACTCCTTTTAACTCGTCTGCGATATGGGAACACAATTCTTTGGTTTTATCCCCCATCTTCTTAGACTTGTCGAAACGCTCCTTTGCATTTCCAATTTCATTTTTTAATCCTGTTTTATATATGAAAGTAATTTTATAGGGATCTTTATTTCCATCTTCATCAAATCCACCAACAATTACTTTTTCGATTATACTCTCAAATATACCTCTGTCAAATTCTTCTAATACTTCATTTTCTGACAGTGCTTTTTTGAAATCTGAAACCCTTCTTTGTAAGGAAGTTTCATCATCTAATTGTTGCTGTAAATATTCCAGCTTTGCTTTTTCATTTGTAAAATCTTTTTTTAACCCTATATCAGTTTCTTCGTAAATATCCTGTGAAACAATACCTTTTAAATATTTATCAAGAAGTACCTTTCGCTTCGCCTGGATTTTACTTATATTTTTATCTAAGGCAGTTATCTGTTCCGGAATAGAATTTTCACCCAGTGTTTTTTCAACTCTTCTCAAAAACTCATCCAAAACATCTCTATTGTCCTTACACAACATTCGATATGATTCAATGAAGGCTTCCTCTATAACCTGTTCTGGTATTCCTTTGCTGTCTGGACAAAATCGCTTTCCATTTTTGGTTGATTTTACACATTGCCAAATCGTTTTCTTATATTTAGAGTTACTGTGCCAACGCCTTCTGGATAAACTTGCACCGCAAAATCCACATTCTAACATACAGCTAAAAGCGTATTGTCGGCTAAATTTTTCTCGTTTACCCGGTGTAACATTATGCTTTCTTCCACCATTTCTTCGGTTCCGAATTTCCTGTGCTCTGTCGAAAGTTTCCTCCGACACAATTCCCTCATGATGATTATGTATATAATACCGATCTTCTTCACCAAGATTATCCAAACGTCTTTTAGAAATCGGATCTACTGTAAAAGTCTTTCCTAATAAAATATCACCCTTGTACTTCTCGTTATTTATAATTCCCATTACGCTGGATGAAACCCAAGGATTTCCCTTTATAGTCAATATTCCCTGTTCATTCAATTCTCTGGCTATCATAGTGCTTCCAGCTCCTGCTACATATCTATCAAAAATGTAACGAACTGTTTTTGCACCTTCTTCGTTAATTGAGATTGATTTTGTATTTACATCATAATCATAACCAAGGCATCCTTGAAAACCAACTAACTCGCCTCGTTTCATCTTCATCTTCAAGCCTTTTTTTACATATGCGGAAGTATTTTCTACCTCTTGCTGCGCCACGGAACTTAATATCGTCATAAGGAACTCACCATCTTTTAAAGTATTGATTTTCTCTACTTCAAAGTAAACAGCAATATTCCGTTCTTTCAACATTCTTACATATTTTAAGGTATCAAGAGTATTTCTTGCAAATCGTGGAATACTTTTCGCTATTATCAGGTCAATTTTACCATCCATACAATCCTGTATCAATCTTTGAAATTCTTCTCTTTTATCAACTTTTGTACCTGTGATCGCTCTATCTGCATAGACTCCTGCAAATATATATTCCTTATTACTTTGAATTAAATCCGTATAATGTCTGATCATCGAATTATAACTTTTAATCTGATCTTCATCATCTGTACTAACTCGACAATATGCTGCAACCCTAAGACGTTCAATTCTTCTTCTGGAAGAACCATCAAATGGATCATTTGCTTTAATAAGTTCTATTTCCACTTTTGTCCTCCTTTGTGTTCCTACCGTAGTGTTCATTTTCATTATAGAGCAACACAGGAAGTTCGTCAAGCTGTTATATTGGATACAATACCATAATCTTTCATCAACCTTTTTTCAATCAGCAAATATTCTGCTTCGCTAATTAATTTCTTTACAAATAACTGTTTTAACATTGCTAACTGCATACTATATCTCAATAATTTTTTACCGTTCATTATTTTACCCTTTCATTATTTCTTTTACAAAATAAATTCTGCAGGTAGCCATCAGGTCATGGCTCACATTGGTATTGCACCATCTTCTTCAGACCGGACTATTGCCGGAAGTATCATTATCAAAAGCAGCATCATCGCCACAGAGTTCCCATCCTCTGCCTGTAATCAAATATTTCTCGCTCGTACCTTTACTTCAATACCGTTATCAGTATTTCTTCGTTTACAATCCCCGCCAGCTTTTCGACAAATTGTCGGGAAGTGACGGAAACAGGTAGTCCTGGCGTATTCATCACATAGCTCAACTGCTCCATACGTCCTGCAGGATCAGCAATATTCAATTTTCAAGGTGCGCTGTATTCGGTCATTCAGCTTTTGAAAGGGAAAAAAGCCTTATTCCGGATACCGTATAATCAACTCAGAAAAGTTTGCTCTTCTACTGTCGATTTCCAACTTTACCTGTCTCATAAGGCACAGGCTTAAAAGCTAGAATTTTTGTAATCAGCTTTGTTTCCAAACGCCGACGCAGTGTTTCATCTACACAATAATGTACCTGTCCAAATTCATCGAACATAATTCTGGTAGACAGGCTGGCTATGTACCCTTCGTAATGTTTCAACACGGTATTGATTGCTTCCACATCACCTTCTGATGCTGCCTTAATAATATGGAAAGGCAGCAATTCAGATTTCTTCATCTGTGTATCATTCTTTCTCATCTGTACTTACCTCCATAATATTTTTCAATAATTCGAGTGAGCGTTTACGATGCTCATGGATGGTACTGCGGACAAGATTCATTTCTCTTGCAATCTCTGCATCACTCATATCCAGAAAATAAGACAGTAAAATAACATTCCGCTTCTTTTCTGTTAATGTCTGTAACGCCTCCGCAATCAATGCATCTTTGACTTCAATATCATAGCCAAGAACCTGAAAACGATGTGTTTCAAGATTGTATTTATCCATTGTAAAAAGTTTGCTCAACTCCTTTTCCGGCAATTCTGACAACAGCACTTCGTGCCTTTGCCGATAGGCCATATGTCTTTGATAATCAATGACTTCGCCCTTCAGTGCCAATTTACATATCCGATCAAACTGATGTCTAACCGTCCATTCATCCCAGGAAGAAGATTGCTCCATTAGAGTTCACCCCCTTCCCGTCCAACTGGTTATGAGCGAAATTCTTATTTCCCTTTCGCTCCATATCCCGATTGGTTGATACCCGGTGTCGGGGGCTTCCTAAAAATTTTTTTGAAATTTTTAAGAATATATAAAAAACGCCCGTACAGGCAGCTAACAAGCCTGCCCATCGGACGTTATTTATATCAAATCTTCTGTTTTTACCTTCTGTTAATACAGCGTATAATTCACTTTTCAGAGCAGAAAATTTCACAGCAACAAAAATGTTGCCTATTTCTGCCTCCGGATCTGCAGAAAAATATTTCTACATTCTGTAAAACAAAAAAATCCTTTGAATTGTCTGGATTTCATGAACCTCCCAAACGCATCAAAGGACAAAAAGCTATGCCAAAAACCTCTGAACAATGCGTTTTTTTATATGCACTGTCCAAAGTCCTATTATTTTCTTCAAAAGGGAACTATGCCCTTTATATTTCGTGAACTATTGCTTCATTTTCTTTATTCTTTGTGAACTATACACTGTGTATGGAGGTGTAAGTCATGGCAAAGAAAAAGCAAATCGACAGAGAAATGGGATTGTTTTTTAAGAAGGCTCGAACCGACCAGAAACTTACTTATGAAGAGGCTGCGGAAATATCCGGTATTTCCAGCAGATATTTAAAGGCAATAGAAAACAGCGGAAATGTGCCCAGCTTTGAGAAGATCAAACAACTTGTTTGTGCATTGAATGTTTCACCTGTTCCTTTGTTTTATAAAGATAATCATACAGAGAATCTGGACTATCAGCGGCTGCAATTATATCTGGCTAAATGTTCCGATGACCAGATTACTACCATTCTGGCCATCGTTGAAGCCTATCTTCGTACAAATAAAAATCCCACGTAAGATAATAACGGGAATATATGTCTTTCATCTGTAGTTTATCTGAATTTTTCTGAAGGTGGTATGTAAAAAACGCATACCACCTCACATCTTATTCTTTCAACTTTTCTACCAGCTTTTTCATATTACTTCCCTTTTTTATAAGTCCCAAACCGCCCAACAGTTCCACTCCATCCATAATTCCCTGATAATAAGCACGTTGCTCTTCTTTGAAATGAGCTTGCTCTAACACCTCGATGTATTCTTCCAGAACATCTCTGTCAGCATCAGGCATTTTTTCTAAATGCTGCGTAAATTTTTTCTGCATTTTTTTCATCTCCGCCACTGATTCTTTCATATCTTCTGGAGCAACTGCATACTTCCGTTCCTCTGAATCGCAACGTATTTCCTCCAGAAAATTTGCTACTGTCTCATAAAATTCATTCATACAATTTCCACCTTTCCTGCTAAAAGTATTTCATGTTACAGGCTGTATTATTAATTTTCCTTAACTACCGAACAAGAAAATTTTCAATAACTTCATCTTTAGAAGTATGTTATCAGGATTTCTCCTTAAAATCAATATATGACAACTTCATCTTTAGAAAGTTTTGTGTGAGGAAGAGAATGATAATTTACTGGGATAAAAATACAAATTCCAAAAATCGAATAGGAAAACGTGTGAAAGAGCTGCGAATAGCAAAAAAACTTTCCCAAAAGGCACTTGCTGAACAGCTTCAGCTCGCTGGGTATGAATTTAATGATTTGACAGTATTACGAATCGAACAGGGAATCCGTTTTGTACCTGATTATAAAGTGGTGGCTCTGGCAGAATATTTCCAGGTATCCTGCGATTATCTGCTGGGGATAACAGAAAAATAAGCAATGATCTGTGTTAATTGTACATACATAGACCATTGCTTTTCTTTCAAAAAAAGTAAATGTAGTTATTCATATTTTTCTACATAAAGTCTCAAAAAAACGGACAGATGATCTACACCTGCCCGCCCCGCTAATAGGATATTTGGATTAAGGCATTACCCTTGCCTCCCAACGGCTTTAATATTATATGTAAAAATTCCAATTAAAATTCTGTAATCTGATCATACATTTCTTCCCAGTTTTCAGGAAGTATTCCAAGTAAATTGATATCCAAAGATGTTCTTTTAATTAACCTCTGTATATCCTTTTTTAGCTTTTCTTTATCTTCTGCCGGAATGAGTTTTTTAAGAGCATATAATCTGGAATACAAATTATTATCCTCCGGTAAAATTTTTGCATCATCTACCGGATCAAGCAATGCAACAGAAGAATTCATACCAACCACCATGGAATTATGGGCGCAGTAATTTCGCAAATTTCGCACAGCATCTAACCAGGTATCTACAAGTTCTGTATCTCTTTTCGCATAATTTCCTTTTTGAAATGAATATACTAAAACCGATTTTCTTAGATCTCCACGCAGATAATTATACATCATCGTGACTGTTCCAAAATCAAAATAACTGAATGCCACCCACACAGGTAATTTATTACTCTGGCGATTTCCACCTTTTCTATATTCTTTCAACTCCGGATATTTGCGTACATCTTTCCTGAGTTTTTCTTCCTTATCCATAATATCTTTAAAAAACGCATTGTGAAAAAATGCAATATTCTGTTTTCTTTTTTTTGCGTCCTTTTCACCTTGTGATGGCGTATAAAACTGTTTATCCAAATAGAATGTTCCGTTCTGAATTTGAATAGCGCAAGCATTCGATACTGCACTTTTAAAACGTACCTCTGCCCGATTACAATAATATGTCAAAATCCGGCGAAGCTCTACATCAAACCAATACAATGAGAATAAAGCATCTTGTTTTGATTTACTTCCTACCGCTTCAACTTGTGACAGAAGAAATTTTCCATATCTGCTGGCACGAAAATATCCTGCATAATTCAAAAAATCCCTCATCTTCTTCTTTTGTCTGAACAGCACATACTTTTTCATCATCAGTACTTGTTCTTCAAGTGTAATCGGTTGTTCTATAACTGCCATTTTTTTCACTCCTTTATGGTAAAAAAAAAGAATGGATATACCATTCTTAATCCCGCTAATGGGATATTTGGATTAGGGCATTACCCTTGCCTCCCAACGGCCTATAATAAAAATACCATCATCATTCGGAAAAGTCAATATTTTTCCAATAATCTATCGTCTACTTTTTCATAAGCTCTTTATATTAAAAGTTTAAAATATAATCAATCGCATCATGAGTGGTTCGACCACACATGATAGTGTACATGATACCGCACATGATGAATTAACGCAAACTATAATTACTTTAAATCTGCATTTTCCCATTTTCAAAATGTTATGTGTTCCACCATGATTGCCTAAGCAATCGGAACACGCACACCCTGCTTCGCAGGCTGCACATCAAAAGAAGCAAGCACTGCCGTTGTCATGACAAACGGCTCATTTTCCACTACTGCCCTTCCGGACAATGTGGAAAAATGACACAGGGAAGTATCCCTGACCCTCTTGATTTTTTCATCTTACTCTTGACCCTCTTTTTTCATTTTGCTACAATAAGCAGTGGACAGGTATGTCCAAACAACCAAATAAAAATGATACGAACTGTTGTAAACCGAACAAGTTACAGCAGTTTTTTTGTACCCATTTTTAGAGAATCGCAAACAATCATAAGAAATGAGGACTGGAAAATGACAGAACGTACACGAAAACACCCCATACAATTTTACCTGAGTGATGATGAACAATACATCCTGGATGAAAAGTTCCGGCTCTCCAAAATGAGAAGCAAATCTGCTTTTCTCCGGAAGTTGGTGCTATATGGATTTGTCTATGATGTGGATTACTCCCACATCCGTGAAATGAACGCCTTGCTGGGAAATATCAGTGGTAATCTCAATCAGATTGCCAAGCGGGTAAACACAACAAATACCATTTACAAAAAAGATATGGAAGATATAAAGGAGCTGATGGATCAGATATGGCAGTCACAAAAATCCATGGTATTAAAACAACCGTTGATAAAGCAATAGAATACATCTGTAATCCGGATAAGACTGATGAAAAGATTTATATTTCATCTTTTGCCTGCGCCCCGGAAACCGCTGCACTTGATTTCAAATATACTTTAGACCACACCACAGAACAAAATTTTTCTGACGGTCAGGATAAAGAAAACAAGGCATTTCATCTGATACAGGCATTCCTGCCGGAAGAAGTTTCTTACGAAGAAGCTCATGCCATTGGAAAAGAATTAGCAGATAACTTATTACAGGGAAAGTATTCTTATGTACTGACCACACATATAGATAAAGGTCATGTACATAATCATTTAATCTTCTGTGCTGCAGATAATATCGAACACAAACATTATCACGATTGTAAACAAAGTTATTGGGAAATCCGAAAGCTCAGTGACCAATTATGCCAGGAACACGGTCTGTCTGTTATTGAGCCGGATGGAAAACGTGGCATGAAATATAATGAATGGACTGCAAATAAAAATGATGCCGGGTGGAAATCGCAGATACGAAAAGATATTAACCAAGCTATCAAAGCCGTTTCCTCTTATGAAGAATTTCTTGCCTTAATGAAAGCCAAAGGCTATGAAATGAAAGGCACAGAAATTTCTGAAAACGGAGGAAAATATATTACTTTCCGCCCTGTTGGAAAAGACCGTCCTGTCCGTGGAAGTACTAAGTCACTGGGCAAAAATTTTACGAAAGAACGAATCAAAGAACGGATAGAAAATAAGCGTCAGCACACTCCGATGCCCTACAAACGGAAACGTATTATTGATACCGCTTCTGATCCCAAATTCACAGAAAATATTGGTCTGAAAAAATGGGCAGCAAAAGAAAATCTTAAAATCGCATCCGAAACATACAGCAAAATGATAGCTCACGACATCCACAATTTTGCAGAACTTGACAGCCGGATTCGATTCCTTCAGGAACAGACCAAGAACTCCAACTGCACGATTATTTCTCTGGAGCATCAAATGCAGGAACTGGCGGAAATGATCAAATATGCAGAACAATATCAGGAAAATAAACCTTATAATGACCGTTATGAAACTGTTAAAGACAAGGACAGATTTTTGCGGAAATATGAATCCCAGCTTATCCTTTTTTCCGGTGCAGAACGTATGCTACAGCGAGATGGCATTGCCCCAGCCCGCATGAATGTCGGAAAATTAAAACAGACTTATAACGACCTTCTTTCCCGGAAAAATGAGCTTTTCAAGCAGCACAAAACAGAAAAAGCTGAAATTGCAGAGCTGGAACTTATCCGGCAGAACATGGAAAAATATCTGAATATCGCATCACCGGAAGTTCCAAAAGAACTCCCTCTCACAACACCGGAAATTTAAAAAACGGCAGCGAAATCACTCGCTGCCTGCCCTTCCATTAAACTTATACCCCACACCCCATACCGTCTGAATATAAACCGGGTGAGCCGGATCATCCTCTATCTTTTCCCGGATGTGCCTGATATGGCTCATTACGATATTATAATCTCCAGAATATGGTTCTTTCCAGACTACATCATAAATTTGTTCCTTACTGAATACCCTGCCGGTATTTTGTGCAAGAAGCTGGAGAATTTCAAACTCTGTATAAGTCAATTCAACTTTTTCATCGTTTCTGATAACTTCTCTCCGTTCTAAGTCAATAACGATTCCTTTATGCTGTAGCTCTGGCTTTAGTTTTATTTCTTGAAATGTAAATTTTTCTCTTCCAGCATCCAAAATGGAAATAACAGATTCTATTAAATTTTCTTCATCTCCATCAAAAGATAGCAATAAAATTTTTCCTATACAGCTCACCTCATATTATTTCATGCTATAAAACACTATAACTTTACATACACTTAAACCAAATGATACAATTTCCCCTCATGGATTTTAAGTACCACATCTGCAGCATCAGCTATTTTTTTGCTATGTGTTACGACAATTACACTTTTTCCCATTTCATGCGCACTTTTCATCAATATCTTAATAATTTCGTCTGCAATTTCTTCATCCAGATTTCCTGTAGGTTCATCTGCAAGCAATACCTTCGCAGGACTTGCTAATGCTCTTGCAATAGCCACTCGCTGCTGCTGTCCTCCTGATAACTGTAAGACCTGCCGTTTCCAGTCTTCCCTCGGTATCCCAACCGCTTCCAAAATTTTCTCTATGTCTTTCTTTCCACCCAGCATCACATTTTCTTCTGGAGTCAAATAATCTATCAGATTATAATTCTGAAAAACCAATGACATATTTTTCTTTCGATAATTGTGCAGTCCTTTTTTTCGTATATTTACCCCTTCATAATAAATTCCCCCATCCGTCGGAGAATCCAAACCTGCCAAAAGCGATAAAAAAGTTGTCTTACCGGAACCACTTGGTCCCAAAATGGCATACATTTTTCCTATCTCAAAGCCATATGATATATAATCTAAAACTTTTTTGCCTTTATTCGCCTTATAGTAATAGACAACATTCTTTGCCTCAAGAACAATGTTTCCTGCATTTTTACTCATTTCTATAACCTCCTACCCCGTTATTCAGCTCATTTCACTTAATATCTGCTTCGGCCTTTTCTTCATTATCGTGATTCCTGCTACTAATACTGCAATAATCAAAATACCTGATATCATCCCAATATCCATCAGAACCATTTCTTTCGTTATATGAACCTCCACATCTTGTATTTTTAAATCCGGTGCAATATATCCATCTATATAGGTACCAGTATTTTCCTGTTCCTGCTGTTCTAACCTTAAGGTCTGCGTTTCTTTCGCTAAATATGAAGCTGAAGTCTCTGCAATAATTGGGGAAATTGCAAAGGATAACAACATCCCTATAATACTTATCATTACTGCTTCCCATAAAAACTGTACCCATATTTCAAATTTGCACTTTCCAAGTGACATCATAATTCCTATTTCTTGCGTACGATTTTTTATCCAAAACAGAAAAACTAAAACTAAAATCACAAGACCTGACACTGAAACTATTAGTAATAATCCCATACTCATCTGATCCATCTGCCCAAAATTTTCTGTCATATTTTTAATATTTCCATTATTATCAATTAAGTCATATCGTGACCAATCTATATTCGCTTTCTGTACAGACTTTTTAACTTGATCGTACTTCCCTGCATTTTGGACTTTGAATATAGCATACTGATAGAAAGGATTTCCTTCATTTCCGGATGGTTTTTCCGGGAAACTCATATCCGTAAATATTGTATTTTCTGGACGATAAGAATCCCCATACATAATAGATTTTCGTTCTTGCTTTGTTTCATAAATTCCGATAATCTCAGCACTGTATATTGTGGAATGTTCTTTGTCATGGTAATCATTAAACTTTAATAAGTTCCCAGTTTTTAAATGGTTTAGTTCTGCCAATTCTTTCGAGATGACACAAACATCCCTGTCATCTTTTTCAATCATTCTTCCTTCAATCAGTGAAATCTTACCTGCAGATACGTCCATATCCATTTCCATTATGCGATTACCTCGTAGGTTGACACCGCCTACATCCGTACTTTGATCCATATCTGGATCTTCTATTCTCGAAAAATTGACCGGATTCACAACAGTTGCTATTGTTATCAAATTATATTCCTCAATCCCCTCCACCTGAGCTATTTTTTTTACATCATCTTCCTTAACCGTCTCAAATGAGTTATCTGTAACTACCATATCCGCCCCATTTTCTAACCATTTATGAGTAACTCCTCCATAACTGCCCTCCCGATCACCCAGTACATCCATTGCCTGATCTAATCGCTTTCTCCTATTCTCCTCATTTCCTTCTATGCGAAAGGTAGCCCCTATTGCCTGTCTTGTAGCGTCTTGTGTATAAATACTTGCTGAACGGCTTGCCATAGCACCTAAAAATAGGCCACTCATAACAATTACAATAAACAATAGAATAATACTTTTTATCGGTTTTCTTAACACTGAACGTACTCCTCTTTGTAAAACATTCATGTTATCCCTCCATTTCTGCTAAAATTTTTTTTGGCTTTGTACATAATATTGGAAAAAGTGAAATAGAAATAGAAAACAATAAAATTATTGTTCCTGATAATATGAGATAACATATATCTTTATTTTGTGCATATATTTGCATAGATGTAAAAGCCCCAATACTTTTCCAATCTAAAAACTTTTCCAATACTATCAGCATCTTATCTCCAGTATAAAGAGCTATTATTGTAGAAAATCCAAATACTGAAAAGCATTCCAAAATAATCTGCATAAACAAATCTACTTTTGTTTTTCCAAGACTCACATAAATTGCTATTTCTTTCTTTCTGGCTCTCATCCACATAGACAAAAGCAATGTTATTACAAGTACAGACGATACAACCGATAATCCCAACATCATTTTTACAACCCTAACAACTTGTAAGAGCGGAATTTCCATTTTCTGAAACAGGTTATCTGCTTTCATCACTCTATAGTTTTTCAAAATGCGTGTTACTTCTAGCTGTGTTCTGTTCAACTGCTCTGGATTATCTACATATACGATTAAGTTTTCATATCCGCACGTTTCTTGTAAATGACATACGAACTCGGGTTTTCCATAAATTGTATTTTCAATTCTGTTTACTGCTAATGGTTCCTTCCCTTGCTTTTCTTCTATACCCGAAATATAGATTCCTGATATGCTTGCCTGTGATTGTTCACCTGAATGAGATTTGAAACAAACAGTTTCCCCTATTTCCCATTGATTTACTTCTGCAAGAAACTGATTTACTACTATTTCACCTTCTTTGCGAGGATATTTTCCTTTCGTCAGATGAATTTGCCCGTCAGCAAATGGGCCATCATCTTCAAGGCTGTCGTAGGCCATTATGCGCAATTTTTGGTTGTCTGCATCAACACTCTCACTTTTCGTTATAATTTTAAAATCCATTGGATATAACTGCACTTCTGCTACTCGATTTACCGCCTTCACATTTTCCAGTTTCTCAAGTTTTTTGTATTCATCATCCGTAAACAATTCCTCCGCTTTTTCCCGTTCGATCAACAATTTCGCTTTTGATTTCCCTAATAGTTCAATTCTTGCTACTTCGGATGCCCGTAATATAGTGACAGTAGATAAAATCATTGTTTCGGTAATAAGCAATACCCAAAACAAGATAATCGCTTTTCCTTTTTTCCTGAAAAGGTAGCGGAATGCTCTTTCTGCAAAATTCATTCCCATTCTCCTTCCTATTCAAATCGGTCAATAATTACCCTTTTAGCCAAAAACGTACCATCCTCCTGGTAATCCCCATACAGATAGAGCATTGACTGCTTTTTCACTTCTTCTTTCCGGCAATCCTCAAGCGTAATACCCGTCATCGTTGAATGAGAAATCTGAAAATAGGTATTTTCTCCATATACTATTTTCACCTGATTCATTTCTTCAACAACCGCTCCCGGAGCAGGAACCATTTCTGCATCATCCGTCTGCGTCCCTATGCTGATATTACATCCTGTGTCTGAAAATTCCAAAACAGCTCCACGCAAATCTGCATTTGCCAACACTTCTGAATCGTCCGCTGAGTTCTCTTTGTCATCAGCATGACTACTTGACTCGTTCTCGTAACCGCCTTCTTTTTTCTCTTGATCATTCAGTATATCAGATACATTCTCGGTAGTTGTCTGATTATCCCCTGTTACTTTTGAATCAAAATTTTTATTGCTGCACCCAACAACTGATACGGTTCCTATACAACCCAAACATAATACTATACATATTTTTTTCTTCATTTATAAAAAATCCTCCATTACATATTTTTTCTTTATATTATAAAAATTGAATGTATGATTTTCCCGTTTTTTTTATGTATTTTATATGTATAAAGGCTGTTGTGATTTTCCGTCACAACAGCCTTCTGGTTGGTTCATAACATCTTATTTCCACTTTTATGCCTTTTTCTGTATTTTCAATACAATAAGGAAACTGATGCTGTTCTAAAATCATTTTTGTAATATATAATCCCAAGCCGCTTCCACCAGTTCTTTTATTTCTGGATTTATCAATACGATAAAATGCATCACATAATTTTGGAATTTCTTTCTCATCAATAGATTCCGTTTCATTTTCAATCCAAAAAATTATTTCTTCACCTCTTTTATACACTCCAACCCATATATTTCCATCCTCATTCGTATATTTAATTGCATTTCCTACCACATTACTTATGACCTTCGTGAAAAGAGCTTCATCTGCCCGTATCCAAGTTGATTCTTCTATTCGTATATGAAACTGTAATCCCCTATCAATAGCCATATCTTCCTGTTCCTTAATCACATTCTCAACAAGTTGGTGAAGTGGTATATCTATCAATTTCAACTCAAATCCCGATGTTCTAATTTTTGAAACATACAGAATTTCCTGCACCATATTCTCCATAGAATTAGCTACTTCAAAAGAACGTTTTAAATATCTATCTCGGTCTTTATATCCCCCTACTTCTAATAACATTCCCTGAATTTGTCCTTTTAGAATTGTAATCGGAGTTTTTAATTCATGCGAAACAGCTGAAAAAAAAGCCATTTGTTGTTGTTCCAGTTGCTGCTCAAGTTTGATGCTTTTCTCTAAATCAGTATTTTTTTCTTTCAATTCATCCAAAGCACTCTCTAATTTTTCCGAAAGTTCGTTCAGATTTTCTCCCAAAATTCCAATCTCGTCCCTCCGGTCTTCTGTATATCGAACTCGAAAATCAAGATTTGCCATTTTTTTTGAAACTTCACTCACCTTTAAAATTGAACGCGTAATATATTTTGTGTATAAAGCAGCAATAGCTAATGCTGCCAAAAAAGTAATAGCCCCCAACATAGGTAAAATTCTTTTTAATGATTCCAGTCCAATATTTACTTTCTCCTTGTTTCCAAACACTTGAATCCAATATGTTTTTCCATTCGTTAACTTACAGGAATAAGATTCCGTTATCCCACTGCCTAACAGAATATCTTCTACATCTGTTCCAGGAGCCAGTGAATATTCCATATCTCCATATATACCAAGTACCTTTTCGTCACTATCTTTTAAGACAATAGAAATCCCATGCTCCAATGCAAACATTTTTAATATTCCATCTATTTCCTGCACTGAAGTATTCGATAATTGAAGTACCATTTTTTCCGTCTGATTACTCAAACTTCTATCCAACTCTAAAAAATAGCTCCGTGACATCCCCAATGCAACCATTCCATAAATCGCACCACCAACAGTAATCAATAAGCATACCGTAAGTATAAATATTTTTGTAGACAAATGTTCTCTAATTAGCTTTATCAATTCGATACCCCACCCCTCTTACCGTTTTTATATAATCCCCTGCTTTTCCCAATTTTCTCCGCAAATTTTTGATATGATTGTCAACTGCACGTTCTTCACCTTCAAATTCATATTTCCATAGACGATTTAAAAAGCTCTCTCTTGTTATCACGCATCCCTGATTTTCAATCAATTCTTTCAAAATTTCATATTCTTTCTGTGTCAAATCAATTAACTTTTTCCCTATTTTCACTTGATAATTTCCTACAATCAATATTATCTCCCTGTATTTTAACTCGTGATCTTTTGTTATATCTACTCCTTCATATCTACGCAGAACAGCTTCTATTTTTTTTATCATAATTGGAAGAGAAATCGGCTTGGGGATATAGTCATCTATTTGCATTTCAAATCCCTTTATCTGGTCTTCTTCTCTTCCCAATGCACTTATCATAATGATTGGTACTTCCGATTCTTTTCGTATTAGTTCACAAACTGCATACCCATCCATTTTAGGAAGTAAAATATCGAGCAGTATCAAGTCAATTTGTTCTTTCAGAAAAACCGCAATACCATCTATTCCATCAGATGCCGTAATCACTTCATACCCTTGATCCTCTAAAAAAAACTGTATCAGCTCTTGAATATCCAAATCATCTTCTATAATTAAAATTTTTTTCATTCTTAGCTACCTCTTATTTTCCGTTTTTTTTATTTTATCAGTTTTTCTTGTAGTTTTTGTGTATTTCGTTTTTTTAGTATTAAATTTTTTAATTACTATCTTAAACAAACCTTTACTTTTACATTATCTTCCACTAATAATAATTTCATGGCTGCACCTCCATAGCTGTATTATTTTTTCTCCGCTTATCCGCAGGTTTCTCTGCATCCTGTGGTATCAGCCATAAAGTTGATACCTTTACCGCACCCTTGATTCTCCCCGATGAGCAATAATAATTTATCATCCGGGCCGTGATACCCCATTTTTCACTTGCTTCCCTAAGTGTCATATATCCATCCATAATTGACCTCCTGATATTGTACTGTCCTCTATTATATTTCTTATGCTCGAAATATACAAGTCGCATAGTACCATAGATTCGCAAGATTCAGTTATCATTCCTTTTCTTAAATTGGCTTTTATTATAGAAGGGCTTTTACTCTCTTTCAGAGCAAGTTTCGCAATGTAGCACAATAACCCCTTCCGGGGTTACTGGCCACTTGCAACTTGATGGGGATTTCGTTTCCCCATACCCTCGACCGCAATCAAAGATATGCGTATTGGTTCCCATTGCCATGGTCACAGCGTGATGATTCTTCATCACTTGTTTTCACAGCAAGCTGTAAAATTTTCTCTTTCCTATGCGGAACCTTTATGCAGAAAGGAGCATTGAATGACAAGACCAAAAAAAGATGAAGCACTTACCAAAACTAAAGATGTTCACCTGCGTATGAATGAAACGGAATATGAGATTCTTCTGGAAAGAGCCACTGCAACAAACATGACTGTTTCTGATTTTATCCGAAATGCCTTGAACAGTCAGAATGTTATTATCAAATATGAAATCACTGCAGATGTTCCAGAAATAAAAAGACTGATTGGTGAATTGGGTAAGATAGGAAGCAACCTCAATCAGATTGCCCGATATTTTAATCAAGGTGGAATTATCTCCTCAGAAATGAGAACAGAAATAAAAAAATCTCTCCGGGATATTTATGAAATGAAATATGAAGTGATGAGAATGGCAGGTGATTTCCGTGGCAGTGATTAAACATATCGCAAGCAAAAATGCTGACTATGGAGAATCTGAACGGTATCTCATCTTTCAGCATAATGAATACACCCAAAAACCAATCCTCGATGATAAGGGGCATATGATATTACGAGATGAATATTACCTGGATGGTCTGAACTGTGATCCGTTTACCTTTGCATCTGAATGTCAGGAACTAAACAGCTATTACCATAAAAATAAAAATTTCAATGAGATCAAGTCTCATCATTACATTATCAGCTTTGACCCAAAAGACAAAGAGGAATGTGGACTGACTGGTGAACGGGCACAACAGCTTGGACTGACTTTTGCAAAGAAGAACTTTCCCGGTCATCAGGCTTTAGTCTGCACACATACAGATGGTCACAACGAAAGTGGCAATATCCATGTACATATTGTAATCAACAGCCTTCGGAAATATGATGTGCCTCAAGAACCCTATATGGAATTTGACTGCGAATCAAAAGCCGGATATAAACACCACCTAAGCACCGCCTACCTTGCTCACTTAAAGCAAGATGTCATGGATATGTGCCAGAAAGAAGGTCTGCATCAAGTTGATCTGCTCTCTCCTGCTGAAAGAAAAATTACAGAAAAAGAATACTGGGCACAGCGTCGTGGACAGGAAAAACTTGATAAGCTCAACCAGAAAATGCTTGAAGAGGGTATTACACCAAAAGAGACTCGCTATCAAACAGAGAAACAGTTTCTCCGGGATGCTATTGATGATGCTGCAAGCACCGCCAAGTCACCAGAAGAGTTTGCACAAATCCTCGATAAAAAATATCATATCATCTTCAAGATCAGCAGAAACCGATACAGCTATCTTCATCCAGGCAGAAAAAAATATATCACTGGACGAAATCTCGGAACACGATATGAAGAGGATTTTCTATTACAGACATTTAAGGAAAATGCAAAATCACTCTCTGATAGGAAAATGAAAACTGAAGAACCACAAGTTCCAAGCACTGTGAAAGATTTGCAGACAGCACTTTCTCCTGATGCTTCCGATATTCCTGTACCGTTCATTTTCATAAAATCAGATCTCCGACTTGTGATAGATTTACAGACCTGTATCAAAGCACAGCAGAGTGAAGCCTATGCTCAAAAAGTCAAACTCTCCAATCTGAAACAGATGGCTCAGACTGTTGCCTATATACAAGAACATGGATATAACTCTCTTGAAGATTTCCATACGGCACTTGACCAGGCATCCGATCAGACCAGTGCCGCCAGAAAATCTTTAAAGGATACAGAACAACAGCTTAAAGATGTGAATGAGCAAATACATTTTACCGGACAGTACCTTGCATACAAAAACGTATATGCCGACTACCGCAAGAGCCGCAATAAGGATAAATTCTACGAAGAACACCGAGCAGAACTTTCCCTTTACGATACAGCTCTCCGGACACTGAAAGAAAAATCCAATGGAAATAAGCTGCCTTCTATGAAAGCCCTCTATGCTGAAAAAGACCGGCTTATTGAATTGCGAGATACTCAACGGGAAGATTTTTCTAACCGCCTGGATTATGAACGGGAACTTCGTACCGTTTCCGCTAATATTGATATGATCCTTGGAAAGAGTCACGAGCAGGAACAGCAGATTGAGAAAGAACGGAATTTATAAGCATAAAAAACGAGTAAATTCTTTGATTATATGAATTTACCCGTTTTTTCTATTGTCCTTGAATTTTCTAATACAAAATTTTATTTCAATAACCACTTATGTTGCCTTTTTCTAAAAGAATATCCTTTCATTATAGATACCTTAATCTTATTCTACCTCATTTTCATTGTCTTCTTTTTGTTTTTCCATATCCTCATACAACATTTTTAACAATTCATCATAAGACATCTTACATCCAGGGCACCTTCCCATAAGATCATGATTTCTACCACACTGTGGACATTTTATTTCATCATTTAATTTACTATATTTTCTGTATCCGAGATCCTCCTGCATAAAACGAGCTACCAAGCTTATTCCTATATCATATAATTCTTTACTTTTCTCCGACAGTTTTGGTCCCGTTATTGGGGTATATGTAAACCGGGCATATAAAATAAAATGCTTACATAATCTAAAAATAGTATCTGACGCATATAACCTAAGCTTTGGTGAAATTTCCATATATTTTTGATTTTGTTCATCCAACCACTTTTTATACTCATCATTTCTTTCAACAAATTCTTTTGAATAATCAAATCCTCTTCTGACTTGAAGCAATCTATCTAACACAGCTATATAAACTTGTTCTTTCTTTTCGCTATATATCCTCTCCTTTTCTTCTTCTTTATCTCTTTTTTCTTTTTTCATATCTATAAATTTACTAAGACTTCCCATACCCCAAATGGGCTTCGCACCTTGAAAATTCAATATTT
>SAMEA3387500__coassemble_908_pt1 | contig 30510 bp, 41 predicted proteins | sample SAMEA3387500__metabat2_high_PE_015 | metagenome-assembled genome bin SAMEA3387500 (sample SAMEA3387500) | Felis catus | biome: Faeces | place: United Kingdom | collected 2012
AAAATATATGTTTTTTGTGTTATTTATCTCTTGACATCACACCGCTGGACTATTTGTCAAAAAATGTTTGCTTTCGAATTGTTCGTTATCAAATTGTTCGCTTTCAAACATATTTTATCATCATACTTAAGAATGTCAACACTTTCCACAAATTTCAGAAAATTTTTTCAACATTTTTCCCTTTCTGTATTCAAAAAAATGCTTGCTATCTAGTTTTCAAAACTATATAATAATTACATTGAGGTGATAAGAATGACAATAGACACAAAAGATATGCTGAACAGCATTTTATCAAGCATCTCACGAATTGATTACGTGAGGCCGGATGACATTCCGAATATAGATTTGTACATGGATCAGGTTACTACCTTTATGGAAAAAGAACTGGCATCCAGTAAACGCCACGAAGATGATAAGATTCTTACCAAGACAATGATCAATAATTACGCCAAGAATAATCTTCTTCCACCACCGGTGAAGAAAAAGTATTCCAAAGAACATTTACTGGTAATGATCTTTATCTATTATTTTAAGAATTTTCTTTCTATTAAAGATATTGAAACCATGTTAACACCTATTACAGATAAATACTTCGATACCGACAAAGATTTTGATATCACTTCTATTTATAAAGAAGTATGTGAACTGGAAAAATCACGGATTCCGGAATTCGAAAAAGAAATCATCCGTTCCTATAATACTTCAAAAAAATGCTTTGTCGAGATCCCGGAAGATGACAGAGATTCTCTTCAGTTATTTGCATTCATCTGTAATCTGAGTTTTGATATTTACGTAAAAAAACAGATTGTCGAAAAATTATTGGATAATTTCCCCGATCTGCTTCATTCCGAAAAGAAAAATTCAAATAAAGACTCGAAAAAAAAGAAATAGGGCACAAGGTCCTATTTCTTTTTTTCACGTCTTATTCTGCTTTTTCTTCTTTGGCTTCCCCAAGTCCAATTCTTTCAAAGACCATATCATATCCGTCATTTCCATAATTCAAGGAACGATTCACACGACTGATCGTTGCTGTAGAAGCACCTGTCTTCTCTGCAATCTCAAGATAGGTTTTGTGTTCTCTTAACATCTTTGCAACTTCAAATCGCTGTGATAATGAAAGTAATTCATTAATCGTACAGATATCTTCAAAAAATGTATAACACTCCTCTTTATCTTCGAGGCTTAAAATTCCCTGAAACAGATAGTCAACTGCCTCTGTTCTGATTTTCTTACTCATAGCATTATCTCCTTTTGTAGCAGATTCATTACTGTTACATTTTAACACACTAAATTCATAAAATCTATAGCTTTTTGCCATGTTTTATACAAGCTTTCAATTTTTCCAGTGAAAGATTGGCAATCAGTTCCTCCGGAAAATTTGCTTTCTTCAATATTTCTTCCGCGTATGGATATTCTGCAATATCTGCATCCACATGAGAATCACTTCCGAGTACGATCATTACTCCCTGTTCTTTACACTCCTTTACCATTCTCAGACAATTCTCTTTCGTATTCTCCCTAAAGCCCTCCGGACGCAGTGACGAATTATTTACTTCCAGTAACGTTCCTGTCTTTTTTGCTTTACTTACCAGACGTTTCATATCTACAGGAAATCTTCCGTCATCCGGATGTCCAATGATGTCAACATATGGATTTTCCATAACATTCTCATATGCGGCAGTCACATTCTCTACAGTTCTTTCATCTCTGAAACATGGAATATGAATACTTGCAATTGCGATATCAAGTGTCTTAAGTACATCTTCAGAAAGATCCACTTTACCCTCCGCATTCATAATATTCAGTTCGGTTCCTAATAAAAGTTCAATTCCAAATCTCTTTCTCGGAACAATCCTTAAATTCTGAAAATAGTATAAATGACAGGTCCCGGGCATCTCAGGTGCATGTTCCGTAATCGCAAGGCCTTTTAATCCCTTATCTGCCGCTGCTTTTGCCATTTCATTCATTGTATTATATGCATGTCCGCTTGCCAGCGTATGTGTATGAGTGTCAATCTCAACTCTCATCTTTTTAACTCCTTTCCTTTTATTTTTAGTTCTTTTTATTCAGGCTTCTTTATTTTCTAATCTGTATCTGATTGTTGCTTTCATTCTTTCTAGCTTTAACGCTCTACAATTTTGCAACAGGAAATATTATACAGTATAATTTTCTTTTTTTCCACCTATTCTATTCTGGAAAGCATATTTTCATCATTTTTTACTAAATATCAATTATTTATTCGTATTTCTAATGAATGTAAGGAGTTTTTATTATGAAAGATGTAAAACAATCGACCCGCTTAAGACCTCTGACCAATCAGGAACTAATTGATTCTTATGACTATCTTTCCGGTGCCGCCTCGTCCCAGGATTGTACCGGCCTTATTCCATCTGCCCCTCTTTCCGAAGCAGAACTTGATTCTTATGAAGAATTGTACCCGTTTCTTCCTCCTGTTCCTCCGGCTTCCGATATAAAAGACAACAGCGAAGCACCTGAAGATACATCTGGTATCACCGGATAAAATCCTCTAAAATCCATTGTTTAAATTTCTTTTTTCCTTGACATGCCTCTTAATCACGGCTAATCTTATAGAAGAGTTTAAAACAATGAATTATTGAGAGGTAACTGTTCATGAAAAACATACTAATGATAGCAACCGGTGGTACGATTGCATCCAAAGAAGGGGATCTTGGACTGACACCGGCTGTAACAGGCGAAGAACTGGCAGCCAGCGTACCTGGTATCAAAGATATCTGTCATCTGGAAATACTTCAGCTTATGAATATCGACAGCACGAACATGCGCCCGCGCCAGTGGCTGATGATCCGCGATGCGATCATGGAAAATTATAATCATTACGACGGCTTTGTCATCCTGCATGGAACAGACACCATGGCATACACCGCCGCTGCCCTGTCTTATCTCATTCAGGACAGTGTAAAGCCGATTGTACTCACCGGTTCCCAGAAACCGATGGCCAATCCTTATACCGATGCGAAGATCAATCTGTTCCAGAGCATTCTGTATGCTGCCGACGATCTTTCCTGCAATGTCTGCATTGTATTTAACGGAAAAGTTGTCGCCGGAACACGTGGACGCAAGCAGCGCACCAGAAGTTTTGATGCCTTTGACAGTATGAACTTCCCGGAACTTGCCATCATCCGTGACAGCCGCATCATCCGTTACTATACGGAAAAACGTCCTGCTCCGCAAGATCTGAAATCTTACGCAAGTCTTAATGACCGTGTCTTTGTGCTGAAGCTGACACCGGAAGTCAAAGCTGAGATTTTTGATCTGCTGAGTGGTCACTATGATGCTATCATCCTGGAAACCTTTGGTATCGGCGGTATCCCGGAATATGATGATTCCTTTGAAAAGGCAATCTTCTCCTGGGTGGATTCCGGCAAGACGATCGCCGTCACCACACAGGTGCCGGAAGAAGGCTGTGATCTTGGTGTATATCAGGTTGGGAAAAAATTCAATAATCATAAAGGAATCCTTAAGTCCGATGATATGACGACAGAATCCATTGTTGCGAAACTGATGTGGATTCTTGGTCAGACGGATAAACAGGATGAGATTGCACGGTTATTCTATCGCGAGATCAATCACGACAGAGTCTGATTTTTTTGTTTTATGCATTATGGCGGCTATCACCGACTGGTGATAACCGCCATAATAATAACAAACTAAAATTCTACAACTACTTTATCGCTTTCTTCTCCAGCTTCCTCATGTGTTTAAGATAGATGAGTAACAACAACCCTCCGGTAAAGATCCACGATGCACCATACACATTCATCAGCATCTCATATGTCGGAACCATCTTAAAGACAGTCAAAAGCCAGATTACACGGAATACCACTGTTCCAAGCACCGTAATAATTGAAGGTTCTAAAGCTTTTTCCCATTGTATTACCCTGAATTTTTAATAATGTTCCAACTTATCTTTTGTTTTTGATATTTTTCCTACTTATCAAAATCTACTTCGAATGTTCCTTCCGGTGTTTTCATTGTCAGAACTCCCAGATTAAAATCCTCGTCATTAATAGTAATATGATATTCAAATATCACATCATCCTCAAATTTCGAAAGCAGCAGATATGTCCCATTTTCTTTTCCGTCAATCTGATCACAGATATCATCATATACATCTGCTCCGGAAATCTGACGTGGATATCCCGATTCCTTTATTTTCTTTTCAATCAATTCATATAATTCGTTCATTTTTTTCTCCTTTGATTTTCCTTATTATGATTTATTTTTCTCTATAGTAATGCCATATATTTTTCACGCCTATTGCCTTCATACCCCCCCATCTTTGCAGGTTCCTGCCATCTCATACCCCATTGATTCATAATACTGATTAAGAAATGGATTGTCGATGGAACAGTCCAGGCGCACTCTTTCTTTGTGATCATTTACTGCCAGTGCTTCGACAGCTTTTATGATTTCTCTTCCAGCCCCTTTTTCAGTCAGGTCGGTTACAAAATTGTGCCGATAACCATTGTTGTTCCACTGATTAATTCCTTTTTCGTTCATCCACTGAATCCGCTTCAGATACAGACTGAATATTTCTTCTACCTCTGTCTGATCTGCCTTCTTTAATACATACTTCATCTTTAAATCACCTTATACCTTAACCATCTTCTGCTATGGAATCTCCATGTAAATATTACTGCACGCACTGTCCAGTCGGCAAACATACCGATCCAGACGCCCATCGGTCCAAATCCCAGAAATCGGATCAGTATCACGCACAGACAAAATCGGCACAGCCACATGACCAGACACGACGTGATCATAGAAAATTTTACGTCTCCCGCCGCACGAAGTCCGTATGCCGGAACAAATGCCAGCGTCCATACAATCGGCTTCACAATCGTAATCCAGATTACCATATGGAAACACATCTTTGCACTTGCAGGCTCCATGCCGCCAAGAACTGTTACAGGTCCGGTCAATGCAAATACCAGCAAGCAGCTTACAATGATTGCCACTTCTGCGATCACGCTTAATTTTTTTATGTAATAGACCGCCTCATCTTTTCTGTCCGCTCCCATACACTGACCTACAATTGTCATCAACCCTACACCAATTCCGATTGCCGCCATTCCATTCAGATTCTCCAGAATATTTGTCATTGCCTGTGCTGCGATTGCTGTTGTACCTAATGTTGATACGGTAGACTGTATCGCCAGTTTCCCAAGCTGGAACATACTGTTTTCCACACCGGACGGAATTCCGATTCCGAGTATTCTCCGGATCATTGCCCAGTCCGGACGGATTTTCAGGTAATCTCTTACCACGATTGGCTGCCGGTCTTTTCTTAATTGAATCAATACTACCACTGCACAGAATATACGGGAGACCAGTGTAGAAATTGCCGCACCCGCAACTCCCATATGGAAAATCCAGATCATAATTGCATTTCCAACAATATTCATCGCATTCGATATCATGGAAATGAGCATTGGACCCTTCGTATTCTCCTGCGCGCGAAAAATGGATGCCGCCGAATCATATGCCGCTATGAACGGAAATGAAATAGCTGTATAAAAGAAATATGTCTCTGAGGCTCTCATAACGTCTGCTTCTACTGAACCAAAAATCAGGCGCAAAAGCGGTTTCTTAAATCCCAGACATAACACACTGACTGCGATCGAGATGGCCGTGATGATGAATAACACCTGTCTTGCAGATTCATTCGCCATCTTTTTATTCTGTTGTCCGATATACTGTGAACAGACAATTGCTCCTCCTGCTGCCAGTGCCGAAAATGCCTGTATCACAAGAATATTGATAGAGTCCACCAGCGATACTGCCGAGATAGCTGCAGATCCAATATTACTTACCATCATCGTATCTGCCGTTCCCATAATTGAATTCAATAACTGTTCCAGAACGACCGGTATCAGAATACCGGCGATCATTTTATTTGAAAACATATGCTGTTGTTTCACTTTTTCTGTCATCACTTTTTCTGCTCCATAATATGAATGATTTCTTTATCCGTCTGCGCCATCCCCTGATTACCGATCTGTGCCATATGACGGATACAGTCTTCCGGTGTCTCTGCACAGATACCGTCACTCACACGAAGCGGCGCATCATGAATGGCCGTCAGCGCACAAAGCAGGGCTGCTGATGATCCTGTTGCAACCTTCATTGCACAGCCGACCTTTCCGCCGTCACAGATCATTCCCGTTACCGTCCCGGACATATTTCGCACCGCATACCCAAGCTGTTCGTCACTGCCTCCCAGCAGGTAAGCAATTCCTACGGATGCAGCCGTTGATGATGCCATGACACAGGAGCACATCGGTGACAGCTTTCCTATATAAGCATTGATATAACGGTTTACCAGGTGAGCAATTGCAAGCGCACGCACCTTTTTCTCCATTGACACTTCCAATGCGTCTGCTGCTTCACTGACCGGCAGGATCACTACCAGACCTTTTGTTCCCGCACCGGAACTGCTCATCGTCGGCAGCGGACAGCCGTCCAGACGGCTCTCGGCTGCCGAACTTACTTTCAGCATAATTCTGGTCAGCAGATCATTCTTCAACACCTCTGAACCTTTTTCACTCCGAAGCGTATCTGCAATTCCTACTCCGACTTTCTTATCTTCGGAATAAGCTGCCAGTCTTTCATTCATTTCCACTCCATCCATCAGGAAATGTAATTCTTCCTCTGAAGCTGTATCTGCAACCTGGCGGATCTGTGCAATTGTCATCTGTTTCAACGCCTCAATCAGAGCATTATCTGATGCCTGTCCGTTTTCCTGATTTTTTTCATATATAATCTTTCCATTTTTCTCCAGATATACAAGATTCGTATGTGTTCCTCTGATGACCGATGTGATCATATCTGCTTCTGTCTTGATCTTACATTTCACATACAATCCCTGCTCCTGCTCTTTAATCTTCACGGATACAGCAGCCATACCGCACAGTTCTTTCATCTGTTCCAGAATTTCCGGTGTGATATCTTCCAGAAGTTCCAGCCCTTTTTCCGGATTCTTAAGATATGCTCCCAGTGCTGCTGCATATGGAAGTCCTACATAATCACAGCCTGGGATTCCTGCCGACATTCCATTTTTATAGATTCCTGCATTTACTTCCACTTCTATCGAGCGGATCTTATTTTCCGTCATTTTCCCTGCATTTGCTGCGCACAGTGCTACACATACCGGTTCCGTGCAGCCAAGTGCCGGAACTACGTCATTCTTTAAAAGTGTAATCATTTCTTCTTTTTTTAACATATCTCTTCCCCAAACTTTTTATTTCGACCAGGTTGGTTCTTCCTCTCCTGTATAGGCAAATCTGCCGTCATTCTTTTCTTCCAGTGCTTTGATCATATGATAGGTATATTCATTATATGGTGTTGGAATCCCCAGTTCTTTTCCCATACGCATCAGCGCTCCGGAAAACATATCGATCTCCGTATGACGTCCTGCATCCAGATCCTGTAATGTGGAATAACGGGCCTTTGGCGGAACCGCACTTCCCCGTCCGGACATTCTGTCCGCTTTACTGATGTCAATTCCTTTCGCGTCTGCAATTGCTTCCAGTTCTTTTTTCAAACCATTCTGAATTGCTTTCATATGTTCACTGTCCCGGTAACAGCCAACACCTGCTCCCAGGATTGCCTGTGGCAGATTATTGCAGACATTCAGACGAAATTTACACCACACTTCTTCTATTGCATATTCCGTTGAGCGGTAATGGATTCCCGTACCGGCAAACAGTTCTTTCACCGCCTTTACCCTTTCACTTTCGTATGGGGCTTCATATTCACCGAAGATGATCCCAAGTGTTGTCTCCGGATCGAAATGATATCCGTCCGCTTCTCTGTGTGACGCTACTTTAATCACAGCCGGAAGAATGTGTGACTTTCCAATCTGTTCTGCGATGATCTCTTCGCTGTCCACGCCATTCATCAGGCTCATTATACTGGTATCTTTTCCAACTATTTTTCGGATGCTTTCCAATGCTCCCGGTAATGCACCGTATTTTAACGAAACGATCAGGAAATCCACATTTTCTGCTTCCTCTGATGTCCACACCTCCGGATGATAGACCTTTCCGTTGATCGCACAGCCCTGACGGCTCAGTCTTTCCTTTCTCTCTCCTTCGGCGATCACACCAAGCTTTATATCTTCACGGTCCGCAAGTCCCCAGATCACATAGGAACCTACCGCACCTGCACCTAATACTGCAACTGATGTTATCTTCATGATTCTTGTCCTTTCATGTTCTGTCTCTGTTAATCCTCAGAATCGACCGCCAGCAACTTCTCTTGCATGCTTTTGTATCTACATGACCTGCCACTGGCAGCTCCTTACGAACACATGGCGATACCCAAAAAATGGCTGCAATCAGTCCCCTGACTGCAACCATTTTATCACATTTTTTATACTTCGGTAGGATTATTTCAATTTTCCGTATTCTTCATCGGATACTGCCTCGCACCATTCATTGGAAGTCTCTTCTCCCGGAACTTCTACTGCCCATGCCTTCGGCCATCCTGCATAGAATCCCACGTGTGTGATCACTGCTGCGATCTCTTTCTGTGTCACTCCGTGATCTTTGGCGTTCTGAAGATGGAATTTCAGGGAAGAATCTTCTTTCAATGCTTTCTTTGTTATCCCTGCTGTCCATTCGCCTGACGGATCATATCTTCCACAACGATATCAAAGATTTCTCCAACAGAATTGCAATACTCCAGTATCTTCCACGGCTCATTCGTATGGAAATGAATCTTCACCAGATCTTCATCACCTGCTGCGATCAGACTGTTACCTTCAAAATGTTCTGTAATATAATCTGCGATATCATCTTCATCCAGATCTTCGTCTCTTCTCTCGATCAGTAACTGTGTATCGTAACGATATGCGAACTGATCATCTTCTGCATCAATTGATTGAACTCCCATCTTTCTTATCCTCCGTTATCATTCCAAAATTCTTTACATCGGTGTTCCTACTTCGATCAGATTGCCATCCGGATCATAGAAACGGACCACCTTCTGCCCCCAGCTGTGTGTCATCAGCCGGTTGACATACCTAATATTAGGATACAACTTTTCAAGCTTTCTGGCAAATGCTTCGATATCCGGTTCTTCGAAATATAACTCACTGGCATGATTTTCCGGAATAATATCCTTATTCAGAACTTCTTTCCATATCTTTTCGTCCTGAAGTACCAGGCCTTCCGTTAATATCACATTGCCGTCATTGTCAAGAATTGTATTCAGTCCGAACAGGTCATGATAGAATTGTTTGGAATGTTCGATATCTTTTACAACAATTAATATATTTTTTAATCGCATTTCTTTTCTCCATTATGCATTGACTTTTCCCGGATTTCATTTTCCCTGAGCTTTATTTTATCCAGACTTTATTTTCCCTGCTCTGCCAGATATTCTTCTGTCAAAGCTACGGCATCTGCGATACACTGTGGACAACTGCAGAGAACTTTTCCTGTCTCCACACCTTTTAACTCCCGGCAGATGCAGGAACCATTTTTCTCTTTGAATTTTTCTACTTTGCTTCGGATCTTCTTATATGTATCCCCTTTGGTTCTGGATCCTTCTTCTGTGCCTCCCTGACTGTTATCAAGGCCGATGATCATTGCCATTCCAGACAATGCACCACACATCTCCATCACGCCCATACCCAGACCAAAACCTTCTGCGATACGAAACATATCGTCTTCACTGATTCCGAATTCTTTGCAAAATGTACAGGCTACTGCCTGGGCGCAGTTGCATCCTCTCTGGTGTAATTCTGCTGCATGTTCTGCTTTTGTATTCATGTTAGTCTACTCTCCTTTTGGTTATATATTTTTACTTTTTATTTCATTTTTAGTTAATTCTTATCTATCTCCGTTTCCGATCTTAATCAGATTATTCATGCTTGCCGCTTCCAATGTATTTAATTGTTGTACCGTTAACTGTCGTAATAATTTCATCTGTTCTTTCTGATTCTTATTCTGATTAATCAAAATAGCATTATAACTCTCCTAATTTGCTAGTACCAACCTTTCCCCATTGCCCCTCCTGTTATAATATCGCATACTTTATTAAACCAAATTACTATTATTTAATATATTTTAACATAAAACTATACACAATTGCAATTATTAGTTAATAGCAAAAAGTAAAATCAATACGCTCAACACCTTTCATTGACTTTTCCACATACTCAGATTACAAAAAGAAGCCAGATTTCTCCGACTTCCTTTCAAACTACGATTTCTATATATTCTTATTTCATAATCAGATTCAACACACCTGTTGACTGCAAGAATAAAATCACCATAATGACTGGCATAATATAACGCATCATCACATTATATAGCTTTTTACGCTTGAATTTTTCGCCATTCAGTTCCATTTCCTCCGCAATCCATGACGGTTTCATGATCCAGCCGATCAAGATTGCTGATAACAGTGAGATAAACGGCATCATAAAGCTGTTACTGATATAGTCCATGATATCCAGAAGCTGTCCCGTACTTCCGTTTGGAAGTGCAACTTCTACATAGAAGACGCTGTATCCAAGTGCGATCACTGCTGTTGCGATCAGGTAGATCACCGATAACACTCTGGTCGTCTTCTTACGCTCTGTGTGGAATAATTCCATACAGTTTGCGGTAATGGATTCCAGTACCGAGATGCAAGATGTTAACGCCGCAAATCCTGCCAGCACAAAGAACAGAATTCCGATGATTCTTCCTACCACTCCCATACAATAGAATACTTTCGGCAATGAGACAAACATCAGTCCCGGGCCTGCTGACATACCATCCAGTCCGGAGAATACGAATACTGCCGGAATGATCATAACACCGGCAAGGAATGCAACTCCTGTATCCATAATTTCAATCTGCGATACCGCTTTGTTCAGATCTACATCTTTCTTTACATAAGATCCATATGTAATCATAATTCCCATAGATACACTCAGTGAAAAGAACAACTGACTCATTGCATCCAGTGTGATCTGAAGGAAACGTCCAATCGTGATTCCTGTCAGATCCGGTTTCATATACACTTTCAGTCCCTGTAATCCTGTACGGACCGTTCCGTCATCCAACGTAGTCTTTAATGTAAGTGAGAAAATTGCGATTCCAATTACCATGATCAACAGAACCGGCATGATAAATTTGGAAACTCGTTCAATTCCCTTTTCTACTCCGTTATATACGATCAGTGCAGTCAGGAACATAAAGATCAGTCCATACCATACGGAAGACGGAGAAGAGATAAATGAAGTAAAGCAGTTATCTGCTACTGCCTGCTTTCCTGAACTTGTAAGATAGATCACGATATATCTTAAGATCCATCCACCAATCACCGCGTAATAAGTCATGATCAATACCGGAACCAGGAATGTGATCACTCCAAGAAATTTCCATTTTTTTCTCATTGATTCATAGGCATAGATTGCGCTTTTTCCCGTCTTGCGGCCAATTGCTATATCTGTAGTCAGTAACACAAAACCAACCGTCAATACCAGCACAAGATAGATGATCAGGAAAAGTCCTCCCCCATCTTTTGCTGCCAGATATGGAAAACGCCAAAGGTTTCCCACGCCGACTGCGCTTCCGGCTGCTGCAAATACGAAGCCAATCTGCCCGCTAAAGCTATTTTTTTGTTTCATACTCTTTTTTCCTCTCATTTTTTCGTTAATACTTCAATATTTTACCACTAATTCATAGAAAATAAAACAAAAAAGACCAGTGGAGACGTGAAAAAGTAGCTTTTTTTCTGTCCCCACTGGTCTTTCTGCTATCTACAGGCTCCAGTCTGCTGCCATTAGCTGTGTCTTCATCATATTCGCATAGATGCCGTCTTTCTTCTTCAATTCTTCCGGCGTACCACTTTCCGCAACTACACCGTCTTATTCTTAATCAGTCGTGACAGGGATTCCTGTATCATCGTCTCGTTATCTACATCCAGAGACGCCGTTGCTTCATCCAGAAGGATGGACCGATCAGTGCGGTAACTTCGCCCTGTTTTGCCGTAAATGTGACATCTTTTAATACCGCATCTCCTATATTATAAGAAAATCCGACATTCTTGAATGCAATATCATATCCCTGATTATCCATCATTGTTGTACCATCCTGCACTTCATGTGACAGGATCTCATCCTTTGATGCTCCCTTATAACGGAATGATACATTTTCAAATGTAATCGAAGTATCTGCCGGTATTTCTTTTTTTTCTGTTTCTTTCAGTGGCTGCATTTCTAAGATACTGTCAATTCTTGAAAGTGCATCTTCTACAACCATTGTATTTTCTCCTGCATACATCATCTTCGTCAGTGTCACCGTAATGATCAGTGTGATAATAATGTAGAACAGAAGATTCAGTAAAAATGTACTATCTGCAGTTCCACTCTTTGCATTACCGAATAAGTATGTTGCAGCGATCATGATTGCAAATACAGAGTTGATCGCAACCGTATATCCCATCATTGGAATACGCAGATCTTTTGTATATGAAATTGTCCATTTTTCATATTTTTTGATGGAATCACGTAATCTCTTAAATCACTGCAAATGCGAGCACAACCGGGATCAGACACAAAAGTCCTAATTTCCAGTCAAATACCAGAAGTAACGATGCAAGACCGACCGGTGTTGCACCCGCCACATATTTGTCCGGCAGCTGGTGTGCAACGAACGTCTCCGTTGCCGCACTGGAATCATTTACGATCTTTCTTACTTTACCGCTTCCCTCATCGTCCATAAATCCAAGTGGTAACGTCAGAATATGCCGCATCAGTCTGGAACGCATATTCGCCTGAATGCGAAATGCAGACAGATGCGAACAGATCAGTGCGCCTATGTAGATTGCCATTGCAAGCAGGGCAAATCCCACCGCACTCCAACCGTAAGATGACAGATTCTGTGCCTTCGCATAATCCGGTGCAACACGAAGTACTTCTTTGATCAGTCTCCATTTTAAGACCAATGGTACACCTATGATTCACAGCCTTCTTTGTATATAATGTCCCATCCGGTGCTGTGATATTTTTCCAGCATGACTACATATTCTTCAGCCTCTTCTTTGGACATATCGTGCCTTACCACTTCGAAAAAGCTTTCAAATAATGCCTTATTCATAATGTGCATGAAGTTTTTCGTAACCGGCTTTCCTCCTTTAAAATGAAGTCCGGTCGCTTCCATGAACTTATATGTATATTCTGTCTCGATATCCACCAGATGTTCTACAAAGTTCTGGAACTTCGTCCCATAGGAACCATTTACCAGAAGTTTGAACTCTTCGAAATGCTCATACATATATTCCACAAACATCTCCATACCCTGCTGTGCGAAATCATCTAACTGTTTTGCCTGCTTATCCGGGTCTGTCGCATGGAATCTCTCCTGCACACTTACAAACTTCTCTGTAAATTCTCTCGCTACCGGTTCTACGATAGCGGAAAATAATCCTTCTTTTCCACCGTAACGCGAATAAATCGAACCTGTCGTTGTATCCGCTTCCGCTGCGATCGTTCTGAGCGATGCATCCACATATCCTTTCTCCAGAAATTCTTTTTTTGCACATGCTTCTATCTTTTCAGAAACACCTTTTACCTGTTTAGACACTTGTACCTCCTGTTTCGTAACAATGTTATATAACATTGTTATAATGTATATTCTGCTGTATGTTTCGTGTCAATATGACGGAAAATAAATCCTGTCTATTGATATATTTTCTCGATTTTCCATCACCGTTTTCTTCTTTCCGAATATACTATAAACCATAGAATATATTTCACCTGGAGGATCTTATGAAAAAGCGTATCACTGCACTTCTTTTACTCCTTACACTATCTGTCACTTCACTTTTTGCATGTACATCTGCTGACAAATCGGAATCCGCATCAGACAAAACAGCAAAAACTTCAAAATCCACAAGTACTAAAAAACAGGAACTGACTCCTGTTACATTAAATGAAGTAGCACACTCCATCTTCTATGCTCCGATGTATGTGGCAATCGAAAAGGGATATTTTGCCAACGAAGGAATCGACCTTTCTCTCGTGACTGGTTTTGGAGTTAGCTAGTTAGTACAAGACATATTATCTGAACTGAATAGCCTCGATTCTAAGTTCCTGTCCTACAGTTCCAAGAGTTGCTACTCCGTCTGCTCTTGTCCAGTCTGTCCATCCGGAACTCTGGATATGAACACGATATTCAAAGTCTCCTTCGAAGCATAAGCATTCGATACGTTTCTTTTCGCCTACGGTTCCGATAATCGTATCTTTGGTAATCATGCCGTAATCCACCCAGCCTTTACTCTGGATGTGAGCTTTCGCTTTGATGTTCTTTCCGTATGGATTGATCCGGATTGCTTCCAGACGTAATGCATGTCCGGTGATACCGATCACATTCTCTGCGGCTTTTGGTGACAGCCATCCTTTGCTCTGTACATGCGGTTCGACGGAGAACATGGATTTCTTAATCTCCAGTGCTTCCATCTGCAGTCCTTTTCCGGTCGTACCAGCCCACTCTCCGTTGTTGGCCCATTCTGACCAGCCAATACTCTTCTGGTGGACTCTGTACAGGTAGAAAGATTCCTTTCCGGTGATCCGGATTGCTTCCAGTCTTCTGTTCTGTCCGGTGGTTCCGATCAGAGTGTCTTTGGTGATGTTCTTGTATTCTTTGTTTCCGATCCCTTTCATATGGACAACAACATCTGTTTCTCCGACCGGCTGGATGTGCAGTGCTTCGATCCGCCGATTCTGGTTTGTTGAGCCGACCATTAATCCGTCAGACTGCCAAGCTCCCCAGCCAGCACTTCTCATGTGTGCCTGATATGAGATTGTACCGAACTTATCCGTCTTGCTCTGGAATACTCCACCGGACTTGATCTCTCCATCGACAGGTTCTGTCTTCTTGACTGATGCTACTGGTGCTGCAGACGAGATTCCGAATGCTTTAAGGATTCCTCTTGCCAAGTCATCGATCTTGGAATTGAATTTGTTGAGATCTCCCTGGTTTGTAATGAATCCATTTTCCAGTAACCGGTAGCTGTAACCTTTTGCGAAGGCACGATTGACGTTGGCAAGATGCGCTCTTCCTACTACCTTATTTGCTCTGCCAGGGAAGAATGAACCGATGAAGTTGGCGAGTGCTGTATCATACTGATCAGGGTTGTATCCTTCTTTAATGATTACGTGCCCGCCTTTTGCCGTTGATACTCCACTGTCCATGTGAAGTTCCAGAATCTGATAGCTTTTTGGAATATTCAGCGAGCTGATGCCTTTGTCGGCGTACCAGTTCCGACTCACGTCTCCCAGAGTAACATTACTTCCTCCAAGCGCTACGATTCGTCTTGCAAGCGCCCGAACTCTCTCTGCCTCTGTATAGCCGTATCCCACTGCTCCACTGTCACCGGCTCCGTGACCGGCTATAATAAATAAATGTGCCATAATTGCTCCTTCCTGTGCGACGTCGCACACTATATAATATGTTAGAGGACGATTATTCGCCCTCTGAATCCTCTTCCGTGTCTTTGTCCCTTAACTGTATTAATACATCTCTTAGCTTGTCCGGAATCGGTACAAACACCGCCGCGTTTTCCAATAAGCTTAGTGCCTCGTTACAAATATAGAACATGATCACAACTTCTCTTAATGGGATTGTATTCCCGATTAATTCTTGGATGGAAAAAGACACGGCAATTACAATAAACATTACAATCTTTTTCAGCAATCCCTTGAACCCAGTTTCCGATGACAGCTTTTTTGTATAAACACCTTTGATTACTCCCGTTATGTAATCTACCACTGCCAGGAACACGATCGTCTTTAAAAGCATGTCCCATCCACCAAGCCAGTATGACAGGACGCCTCCGATCAGACCGAACACTACACTGATCCAATTAAAAATTTTATCCATTTTCTTCATATACCTCACTCTTTCTTATTAATAAAAATTGTACAAAAACAAGACCTTACGGTCTTGCTCTGATTTCCATGTATTCACCTCTTTGCATAGAAAAAAGAGAGGCGTTAACCTCCCTTACCACTTTTTAATCACTCTGCAAAATTTCGCTAATTATTTCAATCATTTCATCTAATTTCTTTTTAGCAATGTCTTCGCATAAAGAAAAATCTTCAATATCTTCCCCGCAGTCCATAAATTCTTTATCTTTCTCTCTATATTTTTCATTACCATATAATAATGCTAAATTTCTATATTTCATCATGGCTTCATAATATATAGACGAGGATGCGCCATCTGTATCCCTTAAAAACGCAGTTGCATTGATGATAAACTGAAGAAATGTTTCTTTTCGCTCGTCATAATATTTATCCATTCTTTTCAGCCGGATTTCTTGACGATTCTTTTCCCTCAACATAAAAGTCTCATGCTCATTTGTCATTTCTGCTTGTTTTTTAGAATAATGACTTTCTATCCATTTTGTGATTATTTGCATTAAACCAGATACTAACGCCGATGTAACTGCGGACACTAATGTAATGATAGCCACTATTCCTTGTATGCCAATTGCGTTAAATTTATTTAATGTTTCCAATACACAATCACTCTCCTTCCACCGCTATTATACAGCAGAAGGAGAACTCTGCCAATGATTAATCTCCCAGGAGCAGTGCCAACTTCTTCGCTCTTAACACATCTCCACCACCGGCAGAGACTTCCATGCAGCATTCTGCAGCGTTCTCCAGAATCTTTGTTCCTGCATAAGTAGTTAATTCTTGGTAGGATTGGATTTCCATGTAATCGTCTCTCGCTAATTAGTATTCAGTGCTTCCTTGATTGCTTCTAGGTCATCTGTAGTCAATGCCGGGTAATCTGCTGCAATATCTTCAAAAGCTTCTCCATTCTTAATTCTGATGCGAAACGCTCTTACCATGATTTTTAACTTGATTCCACTTAATGTCTTCATATTATTATTCTCCTCCTATAATATCTGCTAACATCAGTACGATGTCGTCTGTTGTGGTTTCCAATGTGTTCAGTCGTTCCTCTGGTGTTGGTTCTGGTTCTGGCATCTCTGCCTGTAATCGTTCTGCTTCTGCAATTTCCTCCGGTGTCATATCTCTGTAGACCTTTCCCATGACTGGTACTTCACGGATGCGGGTTTCTTCATGTTCTTCGGAGATGATGTTACCTTCTTCGTCATATTCTGCCGGGACAATTACTTTGTATTCCTCTGTTCGTGTTCCTGTTTGTTTGTATTCTGCTACTCTCATTTTTCTACCTCATTATCCATACTTTCGCAGTCGTTCCGCTCTCAAAGTAATCTCTTGTAAAGTTCAAGAAATTATGAGTGCGTTTTACAATTGATGACTTTTGAGTGCCGCTATTTGCACTTTTGTTGTTGAAAGATGTTTCGTAGAATGCATAATCATCAAATTTTACCATATGAACGTATATGGAAGCATCTTTTCCGGTTCCGGGGTAAAAATCATGAAAGTTCTCATTAGTAAACGGGTATAAAATAGTAGTGGATGACGTATCTTGAACTGCTTTTGCATCAATCCGAACAAAAAGTTCTTTCCAATTTTCTATTGTGAAAGATATTTTTTGTACTTTTTCTTCTAGCGCAATATCAGCAAACAACTCCCACTCACCAATTCCCATTCTCTCTCTAGCCGCAGCCTGTTCTTCGACTGTCCATGCTGTACCTTTGCCATCACACATAGCGGATTTGATGGCGTAATCTATTCTACTCACCGTAAGCGCGTAATAATTAGCTTGCAACATATTATTTCTGCCATCAATGAGATTAGTGGATGGATTTAAAATAATTAAATTAGGTGAGTTGTATTGGAAACTAATTCCATATTCCGGTGGAACATGTACTAAACCTGTTCTCTGAATTTGCGTTGGCGAAGTATAGCCGGCAACTGGTATCTCCGCTATACCGTTTTCAACAATACTTTCACCATTAACCTTCACATCTTCCACGCCACTTGGCAGTTCCAATGTTGCTAGCAACTTTTCCTTCGTATCGTCTGCATACATCAACAATTGGTTGCCTACCACTTCTGAATACCCTACCTTGACAGCGATTTCTTTCTTAATCTCCGTATCATCGTATGGATTCTCGATATAGGTCGTTTCACCCGGATCACCTTTTTCTCCAGGTGCTCCGTCCTTTCCGTTAAATTCCCCGCTTTCTTTCGCCTGTGCCAATGCATCATCTATCGCCTCCGGAAGTTTCTCCTTATCCAGTTTTCCACTGATATCCTGATGCTCCGTGAGGAATCCACTGTCGTTCTCTAATTCAGAAGTTTTCGTTGGCACTTTGATATCTTCTGCTTCGAATACGGTAGGTTTTCCACTTTCATCAATTTCTTTGACAGCCAAAACCTGTCCAGCTTTTGCTGTATCTGGTCTGGTTATCTTTTCAGAGAGATCAAGATTAAGGTTGTCTCGGATTTCTTCTACATCTCCAAGTGCTTTCTCCGCTCGTTCTGCATTGGCATTTACTGCTACTACAGTTTCGTGAAAGATGTTCGGTTCTGGCAATGGTTCTTCTGATGGGTTCTCTGGTTTGGTTCGGGACTTTACGTGTAATACAATCTGGTACTCTGTATTGCCAGAAGTTTCATCCGTCAAATATATGTAAGCATATATACTATAATCTTGCGAATGACCTTCATTTTTCAACAACTCGTCCGGAATTTTGACTTCTGTCACACCGTCCGTTGTTGTTCCTATCCTTGTTATTACGCTACCACTCTTTTCGTTCAGTGAAAACTGTATCTCTACGGCTTTGGGAAAGTCCACACCAGTAATTCGAAGTATCTGACCGTAATCATACTGCCAGAGACCAGTGAATATTTCTTTGTAAGTCGATTCTAATTTGCATTCAATAATATTGTCCATCGCGACGCTCCTTATTTTTCTACGATGACCTCATCGTAACCATCGGTTTTTAAAATGGTATCAACATCCTCTTTCCAGTTTTTGTAGAGGCTCGTCCGAACGAAATATGCTCTGTACTTCTTCTGTCCTGCTACTGTGCTTTTGTCTGCTTCCTTCATGATCATGCGTGCGATAAATGTTGTCATTTCCTTCATCCTTTCTTATTTTGTATCCGTATTTTCTGTATTAGTTTCTTCTGTGCCATCACCGAGCAGTGCCGGCAGCACATCTGTGAGGATACTGTCCACGGTAGCGATAAGCTCTGCATTTTCAGCTTCACGGCTTTTATTAGCTTCCGTTAGATTGTCCACATGCTCTTCCAGTGCATCAATACGATCCATTGGTGATTCTTTTTCCCGATACATCACTACGCCAAGAATCCCACCGGTATATTTCACCAGTGCATTCAGGTTTGTGTAATCTTCGTACTCTGCTACGTTCGTTTCTCTTTCCGTTACAGTAATCTTTTTCGTCCGGAATTCATCCTGGAATGTATTTCGGAGCTCATCCTCCGTGACAGAGATGGTTTTGATCAACAGCGATCCATCTGTTCGGATGGTTGCTGACTGGATTGTCAACTCTGTTGCATCATTAAATGTAATTTTCATATTTATGTATATCTCCTTTCTATGTAAAATAAGGATTTGACTGAGAAATTGGGGTTCCAAATGTTGCTTAACACCGATGAGCAACAGATCTATACGATGTATGGCGGTCGGGTTAAGGTTGTTAGCGGAACTATGGTCGTCGATATAGCCATGAGCATTGGGTATGCAGCACTATTTTCCGTAGAGCAGCTACAAGAACTGTTTGGAACTGACTATACTGCAACACGGCTTAGTATAAAAACGTACAATGGAGACGATGTGGCACAAGAAGTGCATTTTTATGCCCCGGAAATCTGGAGGGGTGGAATATTCCAGTATTTCTATCCGACCAATCGAGAGGGGAAAATGCGAGTTAATTATAGGTTGGAATATGTGTATGGATAACATTTCTACTCAACTGTTACCACCCCGTATCCAAAATAGAATATTACATAATTTATTCTAATGCTACCAGCAGAAGCAGCCTGATTAAACGTTGCATGCCATGCGCTGTTTAAGTAGGTACTGCCTTCTACATGCACTTTTTGAGCAAGACCATCGCCGTTAGTCATTAATACCACTGTGTTTTCATTAGAAGAGTTAGTTACGCCAAGTGCTTTATCTATCTCAGAATTAGTAAATACTTGTACAGATGTGCTAGCTTTTGCGTTTACAACCTTTGATCCGGCTATCATTTTAGTTATATTCTTATTGACTGATTTTACGGATGTTATATTTTTATTTAATTCAGCAACTTTATTGGACAAATCCTTATTTGACGGAATAATCTCAAACATCTGTTCTACAGCCGTAATGCTCAGCCCTTCAATCTTCACTCGGTATAGTGGATACTCTCGCACTTTACCGCCTGCATAAATATCGTCTTGTGTCAGTTCCGGATCTACCGCCGTTTCTCCGGCTGTTCCCTGGATTACTTCGCAGGTCATGGTGTCAATTCCACCCGTTCCTGTGGTTTCGAATTTTGCTACGATGATATCGTTTCTGTTCTTTCCCGACTGTCCATTCATAATCTCGCAATCTTCATATTCTCCATACGGTATTCTTGCCATATGCCCGTCTACGCACAGCACACCATCAGCTATTCTTACTTTATTATTGCTCAATACAGTAGCTTTACATGCCTGTCCGATCGTAGATACACCATCACCTCCGAATATCGCCTTGTATATAGCAGCATCGTCTTCTGCATATATATGTGGCTCCGCTTCTGGTGGAGTGTTTATATTAAGTGCTTTTAATCCCGCCATTTTAATCATCCCCTTCTACTTTGTAATCAATCGTTATTTTTCCGTTTTGGCACTTTACAACCTTTTGTGTGACTGGTTTGATCACCTGCGTATCCGTTATAGCATCGTAGCCGGATACTATATCGCCAAGCTCCAGATCTATATCATCAACTGTCATTGTGCATTTCTTGTAGTTCTGCAGTTCTTTCAGTTTTTTTCTTCCATCCTCTTCGAGTTTTTCTTTGTCCGCACTGGAATAATCATATACCGCCTCTATTTCTTCTGAACCTTTATAATATTGCGTTTTTCCGATCGTTCCGTCTTTCTGTACGTACAGGTGTAAGGTGATTCTGTCCTGATTCTCGCCTTGTCCAGCACATACCAGATGGTTTACGCCATTACGGTTATCTCTTACAGTTACATGTATGCCATCTTCCTGACTGTACTCTAGATCCTTTGAATAATCTTTAATCTGTACTGCCTGTACTGTTACATAACCATATTCCAGTCCCTCTGGCTGTACGTAACAGATCTGTAACCTGCATCCATAATTGTCTACCAGCTTCTGCAGGGCATCATAGAGTGTCACGTAGCGGTCGACCTGCCAGTTATTCACTGTTATCCCTGTATCTGCTTCCGGAACGACAAAGAGACCGCCAAAGCGATCTCCTATCAATGTTCTGATTACTGTATTTAATTCTCCGGACAAGGTCAGATGATCTTGTCCGGCCGGTGGTTCAACTACCTTGTACTCCAGCATTCCTCTCCATGTTCTTCCACGCAGTGCAACTTTCCGTGTACCGGATATAGATTCGATGTCTCCAATAATTCCCCCATACTCTGTTCCCGGAGCGAATATCCGGCATCCGTATCCCATATGTTCCATGTCAGAATCTGACACAGCTATCGCAATCTTGAAATCATTGGTATCTCCGATATCCAAATCTACCTCGGCACTATCACAGAGTTCTCCACATTCCTCTCCAGTCGCTTTGGCTGTTACGAAATGCATCTGTGATATTGCTGCTGTACCTTCTATAGTACTGCTTTCCATTTCGGTATACTCCTTTCCTCAATCACGGTAATGTCAAAATCAAATTTTCCCGTCCACTGAACCATCTGGCGACCTGTACGGATTTTTTCAAAAAACTCTTTTCCTTTTTGCCTGTTATGATAAGCATTTACTTTCTCTCCGTTTTTCAAGAATTTTGTGATTGTTTTATTCCGACTGTCTATCAGGAGATATTCTCCCTCTTCCAGTACGATGTTCACCAGATATGTGTTGACCCCGACCGTAATCTGTGGATTAACTACCGGGCCGTAAATAATCATTTGGAAATTCGATGGAGTATAGTTTGGATTAACGAGGTAATTGCTTGTTAATCCATTTGCATATCGATACGGGTATCTTCCCGGGTAACGTTTGTTGTAATTCGATGCAATTCCGTAGCTATGGAATGTATGCGTACTCTTATTAATCCAGTAAGGTGTGAACGCTTCTATTGTAGCGTCCACATCTACAGTATAAAATATATCATCGTAATCTTTCGGATCTAATTCTGTAATAAAGCATTCCAGATAATAATCTCCTACCCATAGTTTTCCCGGCTTTTGTTCAATAATATCTATGTCTGTAATCTCATTCAGCCGATCAAGCATTTCGTCAAACTCGGCTTTCGTATCCGCATATACCTGAAGCGTTATTTTCTTACTGGCCCCCGTTCTATAGAACCGCTCAAGTTTTTTTCTGTTTGCATTTACATTTTCTGTAGCCTCGTGCTTCCATTCTTTCCCGAACAAAGTTGTAATATCTTCAACCACTACTGGCCATTCATCCAGATTTAATTTGATTTTATTGCTATTTTCATAATATATCATTATGCCAGAACCTCTCTTATTGTTCTTCCGAGTTCGCGGTCATCGTACCGGATAGTCGTTTCAATTTTTGACATTGCCGCCGCAAGCTTGTCGTAATCAATCGGGTCTCTCTCCACTCTCTGCAGTCTTGCTATCCCTCTTTCTACTGCTTCCTCCACATAGGTCTGCAGCACAGTGATCGGCGCTACCGCCTCCGGACCAGCTTCTCCAACTCCCTGCCATCCAAGACGGGTTGGCATGATAGTTGGCTGGTCAAAGACCGCTCCTTTCGCTCTCCATGCAATGCTAAAATGTGGCACAGACGGCGGGTTTAGCGAAAAACTTCCATCTATACTTATATGTGGGAGTTTCAGATTCGGAAGTTTCCAGTTGAAGTCCATGGCGTTCTTAATTGTTGAAATTGCATTTTTTACTACATCTCTTGCGCCATTAATTTTACTGGATATTCCACTCTTGATTCCTTCAAACACACTCAATACCGTGCTTTTTGCAGTGTTAATCGGTCCTGTAATATTGCTCTTTACAGCTTCGAACCCGGCCTTCGCCGACGCCTTAATACCATCTACTCTCGAAAAAATTGCACTTTTAATCCCTTCGAAGATACTCACTGCTGATGCATAAGCTCCGCTGATTGGTGTTATAATGTAAGTTTTTACCAGCCCGAATCCGGCCGATATTACTCCCACTATAGCATTTACTATTCCGCCGATAAAGGTGCTTATTTCATTCCACGTCTGAATTATAATATCTTTGCAGTTCACCCAGATAAACTGGAATGGTAATGTTATGATCTGGAATGCTGCCGAAAAGATTTCCGCGATCAGCATGACGCCGACCGTTATAACATTCCTAATCGTATCAAACACGCCAGATACTTTTTCAATAATGCCATTCACAAACGTATCAATTCCGCAGATCTGTATCAGTGTTCCGAAGAATCCAGTAATTCCTGATACAAATCCGTCCAGAGCACCTACTACCATATCCCACAAGCCACCGAATATTTCTATGACTCCCTGTTTGAACAAATCCAGTCCAGCTTTCGCTAAATCCATATCACCAGTAAATACTCCGACGATAATATCTCCTAATCCAGATAGCGTATCAATCACACCACCAACTACTGTGATCAGTGGCTCGATCATGCCTAGAACTGTGCTGAATCCCGCTGCCAGCAATCCAATTGCCGGTACTACAACTGCTGCCACGACCGCACCGATCACTTTAAACAGATTTTCCAGCCCCATCAGCTTCTCGCCCAATCCAGAGAATGCACTTTGAATTCCGCTTAGCTTTTCATCAATATTGATTCCGTCCAGGAACCCCGTGATAGAACTTTTTACAGTGTCAATAATTCCTGTTATGAAACCTCTGAATGATTCGCTTTTATTCCACAAGAGAACCATTCCAGCCACCACTCCAGCTATTGCAGCTGTTACTAATAGAATTGGTCCTAGAGCCACTCCTCCAGCTCCGGCCATTGCGGCCCCAGCTCCTTCTGCAGCTGTTCCAGCTTCTGCTGCCGCTACTGCAGTTCCGGCCATTGCGGCCCCAGCTCCTTCTGCGGCTGTTCCAGCTTCCGCTGCCGCTACTGCAGTTCCGGCCATTGCGGCCCCAGCTCCTTCTGCGGCTGTTCCAGCTTCCGCTGCCGCTACTGCAGTTCCGGCAAAAAGCCCGCTTATTTTTGATCCAAGTCCTATAATCGAAGATATCCCGATAGACACCTTCCCGATGCCGATCAGCAGGGGAGACAATACCGCAACTATTCCCACGATGCCGAGTATCATTCTCTGCTGTCCGCTGTCCAGATTGTTAATTTTCTGTGTTAACCCCGTAATTTTCTGTGTTCCTTCTGCAATCATCGGGAGGAAGATATTTCCGAGGGTAATTCCGGCATCATACAGGTTATTCTTCATGATTGCCAGTTTTGATGCGGTCGTTTCATATCGTTTGCTCGCTTCATTGGTTAATGCTGTGTTTTCTTCCCAGGCATTCTTTCCGGTGCTGATTGCCGACGTAAACACATCACTTGCATTCGCAGATCTTAGTAATGCATCACGCATTCTCGTTTCTGTGATGCCCATGTCATTCAAGACTTTAATCGCAGAATCGCTTTCTCCTCCGCATTTTGAAAGTCCTTGGATGAATGCTTCCAAAGCACCTGTAGCATCTTCTTTGAATTTCTTGGAAAATTCGCTGGTACTCATTCCAGCTACGTCTGCCCACTCCTTCAGTGAATCGCTGTTCGTTTCTACCGCGAGTTGCATTTCGATTAATGCTTTCGAGAAGGCTGTACCACCTGCCTGTGCTTCCATTCCAACTGAACTTAATGCCGTAGCAAGCGCAAGAATGTCAGATTCTGACATTCCTACCTGTGTACCTGCAGATGCAAGGTTGGTCGCCATGTTCATGATGTCTGCTTCAGTAGTGGCGTAGTTGTTACCCAGATCTACGATGGTGCTGCCCATCTTTTTATATTTTTCATCTGCAGTCATGGATGTATCTGCGGCCAAACCTGTAATATTTGCAAACTTTGCGATGGACGTTGCTGCATCCTCTGCCGACAGGTTGGTGGAATTGCCCATGTCGATCATAACTCTGGTGAATCCCAGAACATCCTGAGTCTTAATTCCTAATTGTCCGGCTGCTTCTGCAACCTGCGAGATCTCCGTCGTAGAAGCAGGTATCTCTTTCGCCATGCTCCGGATTCCATCTTCCAACTGTTGGTAACTGTATACGCACTTGCCATTTGCATCAAATACTTCATCTGATGTTTTTTTGACACCAGCAAAAGCAGATTCAAACTGTATGGCAGCTGCTCCGGATGCTCCCAACGCTCCAGCGGCCGCTGTACTGACCACTTTCAGATTCTGTCCGACTTTTTCCGTCCCTTCGCCAAACTTTCCAAGCCCTTCGCCAAAAGTCTGGATGGCCGTCTTCTGATTCTTCAATTCTTCCGATGTCTTCTTTATCTCGTTCCGAATCTCTTCCTGCTTGATTTTAGAATCCATCAGTTCCGCTTTCAACTCTGCATACTTCTCAGAGTCCTCTCCAACCTCTCTGGCACATTCGTCCAGCGCATCCTGCAAGATCTTCGTCTTGTCTGCAGTTGCTTTTGACTCCTGACCAAGAAGTTTTTGGCGTTCCTTCAAAAGATCTGTCTTATTCTTCGCGCCCTCCAACTTCGTTTCGTTCAGCTGTAGTTCTTGATCCAGCTCCTGAATCTTATTATCTGTCTGTCCCACGGCAGCCTTTAGCTGTTCTTCTGCTTCAGCCTGTTTTCTTGCTTCTTCTGCCGCCTTTAGCTGCTCCGCAGACAACTGCGTCTCTGCGTTTTTTTGTTCTTCCAGTTTTGCAGATGTCTGTGAGAGTTCTTGCGAGATAGCCTCCTGTGCTCTTTTTGCGTCTGCAAGTTTTGCACTCCAGTTATTCGCTTCAATCGAGTTTTCCCCGAATATGTCTTTTGCTGCTTCCATTTTCCCGGTCAGCAGCTCCACTTTCTGGCCACTTGCCTCCAGCTCTTTCTGCAGGAGCTTTTCTCTCTTTTCCAGGGTGTCCGTTGATTCCCCAGTTCCCTTCATTTGCGTTTCATTCAGTTTTAACTCCGCACGTAACGCTTTCAATGACGATTCTGCCTGTTTCAGCCCGCTCGTCAGTTCTTTCGTATCTGCTCGGAACTTTACACTTGCTTCTCTGCTACTTAATCAATCACCCTCTCTCCAGCATCTGTTCTTCTGCATATGCCTTCCACGCTTCATATGCATATTTGTCTTCCAGGATCGTAAGCAGGGAATTATATTCCGAATACCAGAATACATCCTCACTGATTCCATTCATAATCACGTAATAGACGTACATATCTTCCACGGTTTCAATCTCGAACCGTGGAAGCCTTAAATAGCCTTTTGCTTTCTTACGTGTTACTCTTCGGAATCCGTCCCGGAATCCTGCTTTTTTGACGGCGAATACATCTCATTAATCACTTCCATGTTCTTTCTCCAGTCCTGGTCCATATTTTCGAAAAACTCTGTAAACGACATGCAATCTTCGTCCTGATTTGCATTTTTGTAGGCAGCATGCAAAAATTCCGCTACTTCAAGTGCGTCTTTATCATTTACACCTTTTACCAAAACCTTACTTAATGTCTCATACGATTTTTTATCGCTTTTTCTTAATGTCAACATAAGAATAGGAGCGGTGGACATTGCCACACACTCCCCATTTGTAAGTTCATATTCCTCATAATTAATCTTAGGATTCTTCATCTACATTTTCCTCCTTGTCAAGAATACGTTTGATCAATTCTTCTTTTTTGCCCATGGAATCAACTCCCATTTCTTCTGCTTTCTTTCTCAGCTCGTCTACCTTCATCTTTTCGAGTGTAGATTTGGTAAGCTCGTTCGGAGCTTCTACCTGGGTTTCTGTTGTTTCTGATGATTCAGGATGCTCCGAAGCTTCTACCGATTCAGCTTCTGGTTTGGTTGTTTCCGGTGTTTGTGTCTCTTCCGTCTTCTCTTCTACCTTTTCCACCAGTCCGTTCTTTTTGGCATTGATTTCATTGTATCTTTCTTCTGACATCTCCACAATTTCACCCGTGAACCGGATGTCTCCTGTGTATTTGTCTCTGAATTTCTGTTTTACTTTTACTTTCATTAGTTTCTCTCCTTACGCTGCTACTGTAGTAACAAGTTCTCTCGAGAACTCTTCCATCCACTTCTGTTTTACGGTATCATCTTTCAGGTCGTTCACAACCGCTTCATATAATCCTTCGCCGTGTTCATCCGGCATTACTGCAATTTCCAATTCCAGCATAGCGATATCTTCTGAGTCATTATCCACAGATCTCGACAATGCCGTCTGGATTGTACAGTTTGGATAAGCCTTGAATTTTTCATTGTCGTCCTCGTCCAGAATTAACGCTGTTACACACGCTACTGCGTGCAGTGAATTTGACCCGTAGGCGATTACTCCGTCTTTTAACTCTGCGCGAATCATTCCGTACAAGTCTGCCAGCATATCCTGTGGAGCATATGCAGAAATTTTCAGTGTTCCGTTACCCGTTCCTTTTGTCCTGGTCTTTAAGGTTTTTGAACCACAGGACTTCGTTCTGGTTTTACATTCCATTTCTTCTTCCAGTTTCCCCACGCAATCCAGAACGTCTGCCTTTGTTGCAACTCCGATCCGGATTCCAAGCTTTTTAATTTCGACTTCCGTGAAGTCTGTTTCTCTGATTCCAGCCATTTTATGTTTCCTCCAATCGTTTTACTAATTTGTCAATTACCCCGTTCACAATCTCATCCCCGGCTTTTTCAGCACCACGGAACATGAACTGCTGATCCCCCCGGTGACGTCTTGTATTTGATCCATCGTCCGGAAAGTACAGGTAATGATAGTTGCCTTTTGTGTATACCTTTACCGCAAGATTTTCCCCCTGTATCCGGAATGGATCCGTCTGTGAGGCTGCTGCTTTCTTTCCGTTCCATGTTCTACCGGATACCGGCAAGATTGCCCGGATATACTCTTTTATCTTTTTCCCGCCCTCGTTCGCCAGATAATCATTTATGATCTGCTCTGCAACAGATCTGTCGGAATATTTTTCGATCGTTTGTGCGACCTTATCAAATTCTTTTGTATCCAGGTAAAAATAACTCATCGGCTACACCTTTTTTCCGTTTTTCCAAATTCCATCGTGCAGATTTCTACAGTACACTCTCCTGCTTTCTGCACATAATCGTATGCCGTGTCGGTATCTGAGATTTTGAATCCAAGTGTTTTCATCTTTTCGATCACCTGTTTCTCCAAGTCTTCTGGGATATACTCTTCTTTCACAATCGCAACGAAATAACGCCTGGTTATTCCACCCTTGCTTTCTGACTTTCCCGTTCTCCTTTTTCCGAACACGATACAGTCCCAGCTTTCGCGTCCTTGGAACCTTCCGGCACCGTAATATACATCCGGCACGATCTCTTTTAAGGCTTCTTTAACTTTGTCTTTCAATTTTCCTTACCTCTTCCAGATAGAAATACAACTCACGGTTTTTCTTATCGTGATCAACGTAGATAATCGCATAGATCACATTATTAATTACCACATTATAATCGCTATCCGGTGTTATAAGATCCGGGGTTGCTATCTTAGTTGTCAGATTTGCTCCGTGCTGTTCGGCAAATTCAATGTCTTGCTGTCTTTTTGACTTTTCTGTGAAACACAAAAAGCCCAGATATTCTAAATCATCTAGGCTTTTTACATTCTTTTCCACGTCTTTTTTGCGATAAATTTCGGCAACTCCATCCCCGTAATCATTCAAGATATTCCTCGCCATATTTTACCTCGTATTTATGTCTTGCTGTAATAATATCGTTTCTGTAATTCTTATCGAATTCACATGCTATCTTGTTCCACGCATACCAGCTATACTTTAGTAGCAGCATTCGGGCGAATCCCGGTTTCGTAAAATCCATTTGATCATCTTCATGCATTCCAAGTTTGTGCATCATTATTTCAATGGCATCTTCCGTTATATCCGTAATTTCCTTCTCTGTATCATCATTCGCCCAAGTTATCCGGCATTCTCTTTTTACTGCTGCTACAAGTTTTGCTTTTTCTTCTTCGCCCATAGCTTATGCCGTTACAACGGTATCCGCAGTTTTTACAGTTACATATGCCGGATCCAGTTCGCTAATGTCCAGGACAATCGCTACTGTGTTATCGTATGGGCGTCCATTTCCGTGAAGCTTAATCTTATATGTTCTCGCATCCTGAAGGAACTTGAATTCGTCCGAATATTCAATTTTTCCGTCTTTACTTTCACCAAGCCCGAAGAAATACTCTTCCGGCAGACACAGGATAGCCTGTCCGGTTTTCACTTCGTTCGATCTCACAACTTCTGTCGGGAACGGGAATAAATCTCTGGCGTATGTTCCGCCTGTAGTCAGTGCCGTAGTTGCCGGCATGATCTTGTTGAGGTAGTCTACCTGGTTGCAGATCATCAGTACTTCGTCAAAACTTCTCATACGTCCTTTTTCTGTGACTGCCAATTTTGCCACAAGTGGTCCGTAATTTGCTGGGAGGAAATTTGTTACCTGGATTGCTGTTTTTTCCGGATATCCGGTTGATGTCGAAAAGCTCACTCCCTCGTGGATATCTCTGTTCAGTCCGACCGGTTCATCTTTTCCACTTCCTGATACGATTGCTTTTTCGAGTGCTGCGTATAATGCTTCCTTCAGGATTGTACGGATATAGTTATCGAGGAACGATGGCCCAAGATCCAGCATATCCTGTGGGATCACTGCATAGGCTGTCAGCTTCAGTAATGTAACCTCTACGCCCTTGAATGCTGATTCAATTTCCTGTGTGATCTCGCCATTGATCTGTCCCCAGGCTGCCTTCTGTCTGGTGTGATCATTTAAGAGCCACTTTGTAAGGTATTTCACATTCTGGAATGTAATTTTGTCTAACAGTGGGTGCTCCTCTAACAGATCTCTGTACACATCTTCAATGATAGTTTCCGGCATTCCACCATCTGTATTAATCAGATCCGTGAACGCCTGCTTCGGATCGCTCGCCTTTCCAGCCTTTGCCAGATTCTGATAGAACTCCGTCTCTTCGCTTGTGAGCTGTCTGTAGCCTCTCTGAGCAAGCACATTCGTATCAGTGCTGTACATCTCGAAGTCTGTCTTTACCTTTTCTGTGATGGCGTCAATCACCTGTCCCCAGGCTTTTTTTCCTTCCTCTTCGTTTCCACTCTGTAGTGCGCTCTGCAGAGCCGCCACTGCTTCTCTCTGTCTTGTGTCTGCAATGTTTCCTAACATTCTTTTTTCTCCCTTCTACTACAATATATTTATGGTTAATATCCCTTACAGCCAGTAAGGAATT
>SAMEA3387500__coassemble_978_pt1 | contig 26420 bp, 24 predicted proteins | sample SAMEA3387500__metabat2_high_PE_015 | metagenome-assembled genome bin SAMEA3387500 (sample SAMEA3387500) | Felis catus | biome: Faeces | place: United Kingdom | collected 2012
AAAGTTGTTTTTTATTTTTTCCCTTTGGGGAATGCCTCGGCTTTCTCTTAGGAGGCCCTTGTTTTATCCGTTAAACTAAGGGGACAAGCACCCGAAAAATGGCTTAATATAAAGCTTTTTCACCATTCTCTCGGATTTTGTGATTTATGATCTACTATCGGCTACGAACCGACAGGTGGTCAACATTTTAATTGGTTTTTCTCTTTTACATCGTCTAAGCGATGTCCTGTTCTCTCAGTCTGGAAATACGTTCCTCACTGTATTCGAACCCGACCTTCATTTTAAAATTCCTTCAAATTGGAAAGCCATGGCTAAAAGTTAGGAGGCGAACCCTCTATCCTACTGAGGTACTGAGACGTATTTAATTGTAATGGAGCAATTTTCAAATTTATTTCATAAATCGCTTCCGAAAGGGGATTGCTCCACCTGACCCTTAGGAGGGGCTTGTTATATCCATTTAACTAAGGGAGCCTGACTAACTCGTACTTTATTATTTTACCTATTAATCCTGTAAAAGTCAATACAGGGATGGTTTTCCCCATCCCTGTATCTTTCAAAAATATTTATCCACATTTTTCTTTATTTATCCACATACAAAGGGTCTGCCATCGGAAACTTCTTCCGAATGCATGGCAGATTAAAAGTTGATTCTTCCCTGCAGCCACACATTTCCTTTGAATCTGCGTCCGACTGCCGGTTCGCCCATGACCTCTCTTTTTGGTACACATACATCGAACAGAAGGCCGTTCACATCCAGTTTCATGATGCAGATATCTTCTCTCGTTATCTCATTTCTGGTAAGACGATATTCCAGGATTTCTCCCATGATCGAATACCGGTCACATTCGATTCCGTACGGCATGATGTACGTATCCACGATCGTAAATACATCTTCCGATATCAATCTTCTTGATACTTTGGAATATGTATCGATGTCATCCAGAGTAAGACTTTCAATCGCCTGTGGATCGCCAGATTTTGCTGCGCTTAACAGCAACATACGATTGTGTACATCTTCCTGCTGTTCCCGCTCCTGTTCTTTACTTTTCAGCACCGGAAGCAGGATGGTTCCCTCATTGCAAAGACCGGACAATGTCACGGAAGAATACTTGATACTTCTTCCACCAAGCTGCCTTTCCCTCAGATATTCCATCATATTCTGAAGATAGAATACCAGATTAATGCCTACTTTTGTATCTTCACAGATGCCCACATATGCTTCCCGGTCTATCCTTCGTTCCACACTGACATCCGCATAGGATGTCACACCGGATCCTTTGAAATATGGTGTATAATAACGGTACTCAAACTGTTCATCGATGTCCATATCTCCGCACACCTTGATCCCGATTCCTTCTCCATATTCTTTTTCAAACTCACAAAGATCCGTTGTTTCATCCTGTGTAACGAGCTGATGTTGTGTATAGGATTCTTCCACATCTTTTAAAATCTGTGTTAACTGTTTTTTGTCTCTGATATTTCCAAATCCAATGGATTTCATATATTGATGCATACGCTTATCCTTATAACTGCTTATTTTTTAGGTACAAGCTTCTCTGTTCCACCCATGTATGGCTGTAATGCTTTAGGGATCTTAACTGATCCGTCTTCCTGAAGGTTGTTTTCCAGGAATGCGATCAACATTCTCGGTGGAGCTACTACTGTATTGTTCAGTGTGTGTGCGAAGTATTTTGTTCCGTCTTCACCTTTGACACGGATACCAAGTCTTCTTGCCTGTGCGTCACCAAGGTTAGAGCAGCTTCCTACTTCGAAGTATTTCTTCTGTCTTGGAGACCATGCTTCTACGTCACAAGATTTTACCTTCAGATCTGCCAGGTCACCTGAGCAGCACTCTAATGTACGTACCGGAATATCCAGTGAGCGGAACAGATCTACTGTGTTCTGCCATAATTTATCATACCAGATCTTGCTTTCTTCCGGTTTACATACAACGATCATTTCCTGTTTCTCGAACTGGTGGATTCTGTATACTCCACGCTCCTCAATACCGTGAGCTCCTTTTTCCTTACGGAAACATGGTGAATAGCTTGTAAGTGTCTGTGGAAGCTGTTTTTCTTCTAACATTGTGTCGATGAATTTACCAATCATAGAGTGCTCACTTGTTCCGATCAGGTACAGGTCTTCTCCTTCGATCTTATACATCATGGAATCCATCTCTGCGAAACTCATAACACCTGTTACAACATTGCTTCTGATCATGAAAGGTGGTACACAGTAAGTAAATCCACGGTTGATCATAAAGTCTCTTGCATATGCAAGTACAGAAGAATGAATTCTTGCGATATCACCCATCAGATAATAGAATCCATTTCCCGCTACTCTTCCGGCGCTCTCAAGATCGATTCCGTCAAATGCTTCCATGATCTCTGTATGGTATGGAATCTCGAAATCAGGAACAAAAGGCTCACCGAATTTTTCAATTTCTACATTCTGACTGTCATCTTTTCCGATTGGTACAGAAGGATCGATGATGTTCGGAATGATCATCATATTCTGTTTCAGTTTCTCTTCTACTTCTTTTTCTTCTTTGGAAAGTTCTTCGATCCTTGCAGCACTCTCAGCTACTTTTTTCTTTAATTCTTCCGCTTCTTCTTTCTTTCCCTGTGCCATACATGCACCGATCTGTTTAGAGATTTTGTTCTTTTCTGCACGGAGTGCTTCTACTTCTCCCTTAATATCTCTATTCTTCTGATCCAGTTCTATTACCTCATCTACTAAAGGTAATTTCTCATCCTGAAATTTGTTCTTAATGTTCTGCTTTACAACATCCGGATTATTTCTTACAAATTTGATATCTAACATTTTTCTAAATTCCTCCTGATTATATATATGTTATATTATCTCTCATTTCTTGTTTTTTCAGGTCTTGCCATATCTGGACGCACATTACTGGTTCTTGCATTTAAGATCTTACCATTGTTTGCTTTTCCAGATGTCTGTTTTGTATTTCTCGCATTCGTGCTTTTCTGATTTCCATTCTTTGCCGGACCAGACTTAACAGACTTAAGACTTCCTGTTGCAGATGCAACTGCTTTATCCACCTCTTCTTCATAACCATCTTCGAAGATTGCTTTATCCAGTGCTTCTGCTTCTTCCTCTGCAAGCTCTACATAACTTTCACCTTTTACGATCTCTTTCACATAAGTATAGCAGCCTTCTCTGCTGTGCATCGCATTGATGATCCAACCAGTATTATTATTGTCCAGCATCGCAAGTGCGAAACTGAGTTTACCACCCATTTCATTAAATGCATCATACTTTACAATTCCAAGTTTCTGGTAAGATTTTTCCATCTTCTTGTTAAGTTTCTGAATGTCTGTACGATTCTGTTTTGTATATTTCAGAATGGCCTCTACATCCGAGAATCCCGACATCATACTTTCTTCCAGAGTTTTTCCATCTTTACCACGCATAAACGTCGTATAGCTGCTTTTCAATCGATTATACTTCATTGTTACATTTACATACAGAACGAATAATATAACAATCAGTATCAGCAAAAATATAAATATTAATGCCGGATCGATACCAAGTGCTTTCAGTATTTTGCTATCCATATTCAATTACTCTCCTCTTTTAATGCTCATCATCATATCGAACAGATGTTCTAATTCGTCATTTGAATAATATTCTATCTCTATCTTACCTTTTCCCTTTCCTTTTGATGCTATACTTACCTTTGTTCCAAATACACTCTTCATTTTTTCTTCCAGATCCTGGTAAATAAATGAATTGGCCACCGGTTTCTTTTCTTTCGGCTTCTTTGGATTTTTTATTTCTTTGACCAATTTCTCAGTTTCTCTTACACTGAGTTTTTCGTCAAATATCTTATTTGCCAGTGTGTACTGAAGCTCAGGATCGTCAATGGCCAGCAATGCTCTTGCATGTCCCGTTGAAATCATATCGTCAATGATCATCTGTTGAACTTTATCACTAAGTTTCAGCAAACGCATAGAGTTCGTTACGGCTGTTCTGCTCTTCGATACTCTCTCTGCGACTTCATCTTGTTTCAGATTGAATTCCTCCAGAAGTCTCTTGTATGCAATTGCTTCTTCAATCGGATTCAAGTTTTCTCTCTGAATGTTCTCAATCAAACCTATCTCAAGAATTTCCTGATCTGTATATTCCTTTTCAATCACAGGAACCTCTTTTACTCCGGCAAGTTTTGCAGCTCTCCATCTTCTTTCGCCCGCAATGATCTCATAGTAATCTTTTCTTTTTCGAACAAGCAATGGCTGTAACACACCAAATTGCTTAATCGAATCCGAAAGTTCAAGGAGAGCATCTTCATCAAAATTCTTTCTCGGCTGGTCTCTGTTTGGCTCAACCTCATTAATTTTCATTACCTGTACACCGGATTTAGCTGCTGCATCTTCTTTTGATTCCACAGTTTTTTCCGATGTAACAGACTTCATGCTCTTATTATCAGGAATCAGACTGTCCAGTCCTTTCCCCAATCCTTTTTTCTTTATTGGCATTCGTTTCCTCCTACATTACATCTTTCATTTACTCTCTATTCATAACTTCATCCGCCAGTCTCTGATATGCGCTTGCTCCTGTAGACTTTGGATCATACAGATTAATCGGCATACCATAACTTGGTGCTTCAGCCAATCGGATATTTCTAGGAATAATCGTCTTATAGATGTTCTGTTGCAGGTTTTCCTTTACATTTTCCACTACCTGGAGTGAAAGATTGGTTCGTGCATCATACATAGTAAATACAACTCCTTCAATCTCCAGAACAGGATTCAGCCTTTCTTTTACAAGCTCCACTGTATGTATTAACTGACTCAACCCTTCAAGTGCGTAATACTCACACTGAATCGGAACCAGTACAGAATCTGCCGTTGTCATTGCATTGATCGTCAGCATACTTAACGATGGCGGACAATCAATAATGATATAATCATAATCATCTTTGATCGGCTGAACCGCATTTCTTATAATAAATTCTTTATCATCCACACCGATCAGTTCAATTTCAGCAGCCGAGAGGTCAATGCTTGTCGGTATCACATCCAGATTTTCAATTGCTTCCTTTTGCAGAACTTCATCTACACCAGCCTGACCAATCATAAGATCATAGATATTCTTTTCAACTTCATCTTTGTCTATTCCTAATCCACTCGTCATATTGCCCTGCGGATCCATATCAATAGCAAGAACCTTTTGTCCTTTTTCAGCAAGACATGCCGACAGATTAATAGCTGTCGTTGTTTTTCCAACGCCACCTTTTTGGTTCGCAACGGCTATAACTCGTCCCATTTAATTATCACCTTCCCTTATTTCACATGATTCTAGTATATCACTTTTCAGAATACTTATCCAGAAAATGTTTCACGTGAAACATAGATTTTCCCTTTTCCATAAATATAAAACCGTTCTCTATATTATTTTCGTTATCTTTGTGTGACATACGATTTTTGTGAATGTTTCACGTGAAACATTTGTTTTTACCGCTTGCTTAATTATTCGTGTCCCTTCTTTTCATATATTCCAAGTAAAATGTCCTATTTCCTTCACTTTGTTCATTTTATGCTCATTTTGTAAAGGCAATCTTCCAATTCATAAGTAAATATAGTATAATTAGGAAAAGAAAGTGAGGTATCAGCATGAACTGGAAAAAGACATTATTATTCATCTCAACAGCAATTGGAACGACAACCTTAGCATTCCATGTAATAAATAAATTCATATTCAACGCCTCCGATGAACATTCAGAAGAAGATGAATCCAATTACTATAATTGGAAATTTGGAAATATATATTATAAAAAAGAAGGAGCTGGTTCTCCGGTTCTTCTTATTCATGATTTGAATCATTACAGTTCTTCTATGGAATGGGATAAAGTAATCGGTACTCTTTCCAAAGAACACACAGTATATACGATAGACCTTCTCGGATGCGGCAAATCCGACAAGCCCGCAATTACATATACCTGCTATCTGTATGTTCAACTGCTTACTGATTTTATTCGTGATATTATAGGCGAAAAGACAGATATCGTAGCTACCGGGGCTTCAGCCTCCTTTGTAACAGCTGCCTGTCAGAATATAGCCGACCAGATTGACCATATTATTCTGGTTTGTCCGGAAAGCACACATGCACTTGCAAAAGCTCCAAATCACAAATCAAAACTACTTGCAAAGATAATAAATATCCCTATATACGGAACATTTATTTATAATGTAGGCGCACGCAACACCGCTCTTTCCGACTCAGCAGAGTGTAAATATCTCTACGCCAGCATTTTAGGACATTACACAACTGTAAATGTTGCCCACTGTCTCGAAGGACTTACAACCTCAATCGCAGTAATCACAGGTAAAAACGCACCAGAAACCTCACAAAAAGCCACCGAATACTGCCACATACTTCCATCTATCGAACACCTCGAAGTCCCAGGCAGCGGATTACTTCCACAACGCGAAAACGCCAATGCATTCTTGGAGCAACTAGACCTACTATTAAGTGACAACTGCTAATTCAAGGATTTGCACTAATATAATATAAGCCAATTACTATTTCAAAGACTATCATTAACATTCATAAACAAACGCAGTTATTATTATACATTCCATCCATCAGCAACCTACACACACGTACAAAGGGAGGATGTTTCACGTGAAACATCCTCCCTTTTACCAATTTATTTGCTTTAGAATTTCCCCAACGATTAAACAATCGGCTCCCTTGAAGGCATCCCTGCCTTTCTCGGATACTTCTTAGCCGTATTCTTCACTTTGTGGATCTTTACAAAGGATCTTCCGATATCCGTTCCCGGCAATTCGAATTTCACTACATCTTCTATCTCTCCTCCAAGCACCTTCACCGCTTTCTTCGATCCTTTTACCTCTTCATCAATTTCACCTGATTTATAAGGTATAAACATACCGTCTACTTTTACATAAGGAAGGCAATATTCACTCAATGTCGCCAGATTTGCAACTGCTCTGGATACACACAGATCATACTTCTCTCTATATGCTGCATCTTTGGCATAATCTTCTGCTCTTCCATGAATTGTGTGGATATCTTCCAGCCCCAGCTCTTCAATCACCGCATTGAGGAACTTAATCCTCTTATTCAATGAATCCAATAATGTTACTTTCAGATGTGGGAATGCAATTTTAAGCGGTAATCCAGGAAAACCAGCTCCTGTACCCACATCGATCACTGTATCCACATGATTCATATCCATTACTTTTACAATCGACAAACTGTCTACATAATGCTTCTCTACAACTTCTTCATATTCTGTGATTCCGGTCAGGTTCATCACCTTATTCCACTCTTCAAGAAGTTTATGATAGGTATCAAACTGCTCTTTCTGCTCGTCTGTGATCTCTATCCCTATCTTTTCCAGGCTTTTTTTCAAAATCTGGTCCATATTTTTCTCCTTTTTTCTCTCTAAAATTAATAAGTATATAAAATGTATGATTTTTCATCTTATTCATTTTATATACTTATCATTATATTTACTGTGTAATTATGTTTTTAGCGTATGTTAATATTAATACATTTATTTTTGTGTTAGATGTTTTTCTTACTGATATACTTCATTATATTACAGCTACTCATCCCGCTTTTCTTACTTTTTCATCACATTTATTAATTTATCTATGATTTCTTATCTGTGATTTCCACTCAGATACACAAGCAATACTGATATATCTGCCGGAGATACACCAGAGATACGCGATGCCTGCCCGATTGACACCGGTCTGTACTCTTTCAGCTTCTGAACTGCCTCAATACGAAGGCTGTTCACTGCATCATAGTCCATATCTTCCGGAATTTTCTTATTCTCCATCTTCTTGAACTGCTCTACCTGGCGTTTCTGACGTTGGATATAACCGTCATATTTCAGAGAAATATCCACCTGCTCGATTACTTCTGCTGCCAGATCTTTCGGAAGTTCCGGTCTCGTCACATCAATATCCGTAACAGCTTCGTAAGATAATTCCGGTCTCCTTATCAGTTCTGCCAGACTGCTTCCTGAATTCAAAGGTGTACTTTCATAAGATTCCAGAAGTTCCTGTACCTTTTCACTGGTTCCGACATAGGCATTCTTTAATCTCTCGATCTCAGACTCGATCAGTCTTTCTTTCTCTTTCAGACGGTCATAACGCTCCTGTGAGATCAAACCGACTTCATAGCCTTTTTCCGTCAGACGCTGGTCCGCATTATCCTGTCTAAGGAGCAGACGATATTCTGCTCTCGAAGTCATCATACGGTACGGTTCATGGCTTTCCTTTGTAACCAGATCATCGATCAGAACGCCGATATAAGCCTCTGATCGGTCTAACACTAAGGATTCCTTGCCCTGCAGCTTTCTGGCGGCATTTATGCCCGCTATAAGGCCCTGTGCGGCAGCTTCTTCATATCCCGAGCTTCCGTTGAACTGACCGGCACTGAATAAGCCGCTGATATTACGGAATTCCAGTGATGGTTTTAACTGTCTCGCATCGATACAGTCATACTCGATCGCATACGCATTCCGCACGATCTTCACATGCTCCAGTCCCGGAACACTGCGGTACATTGCATACTGTACATCTTCAGGCAGCGAACTTGACATTCCGCCGATGTACATCTCATCCGTCTCCAGCCCTTCCGGTTCCAGGAATACCTGATGACGTTTTTTGTCCGCAAATTTTACCACTTTATCTTCGATAGACGGACAATATCTCGGTCCCGTACCCTCGATCATGCCGGAATATAACGGCGATCTGTCCAGATTGGCACGGATGATCTCATGTGTCGTCTCATTTGTATAAGTCAGCCAGCAGGATGCCTGGTCGATCTGCACATCGTCCGGATTCGTGGTAAATGAAAATGGTACCACTCTTTCATCTCCGAACTGTTCTTCCATCTTGCTGAAATCAACTGTTTTCCGGTCTACTCTGGCAGGTGTTCCTGTCTTAAAACGGTACATTTTAATGCCCAGTTCTTTCAGACAGTCAGTCAGATGATTGGCCGCCTGCAGTCCGTTCGGGCCTGTATACTGACTCACATCACCATAAATGCATCGTGCTTTCAGGTAAGTTCCGCTGCAGATGATAACCTCCTTACAGTGATATGTTGCACCGGAAAAGGTCTGCACTCCCGTGATCTTTCCATCTTCCACAAGGAGATTGGCAACCTCTCCCTGTTTGATCTCCAGGTTCTCCTGAGCCTCCAGTACGCGGCGCATCGTTCTGCTGTACACTGCTTTGTCCGCCTGTGCACGGAGCGAATGTACCGCAGGACCCTTGGATTTATTTAACATTTTTGACTGGATAAATGTACGGTCGATGACCTTTCCCATCTCTCCGCCAAGGGCATCCAGCTCTCTTACCAGATGTCCTTTCGAGCTTCCGCCGATATTCGGATTACACGGCATCATCGCAATGCTGTCCACACTTACGGTAAATACCAGTGTCTGAAAGCCCAGTCTCGCCGTCGCCAGTGCTGCCTCACAACCTGCGTGGCCGGCACCGATGACTACGACATCATATTTATCTTTATTTTCCCATACAGAATTTGCTGAATATCTCATTAACCAAATCTTCTCCTATCGTTTCGCCAGTGATATTACCGAGAGCTTCATACGCATCCATAAGGTCGATCGAATAGAAATCCTCCGGCATATCCGCGGCAATGCTGTCATTCACACGTTCCAATGCAGCATATGCATCCTGAAGCGCTGTTTTCTGTCTCACATTTGTAATATAGATTTCATCATTAAATGTCAGTTCTCCCTGGAAGAACATCTCCTTTAACGTATCTTCCAGCTCTTCGATTCCCTGTACATTCTTTGCAGAGATCTCGATCACCGGAAATTCTTCCGGCAGTTCTTCCTGTTCTTTTGTCACCTGCATATCCAGATCGGATTTATTTAACAGGATGATCGCACGTTTGCCTTTGATCAGATGCAGGATCTCTGCATCATTTTCATCCAGTGGTCTGGATGCATCGATCACATACAGGATCAGGTCTGCCTTGTCCGCATATTCTTTCGCACGATCAACACCGATCTTCTCCACCACATCTTCCGTATCACGGATACCGGCAGTATCCATAATATTTAAGGAAATGCCCTTCAGATTCAGGTGTTCTTCCAGTACATCTCTTGTCGTACCGGCAATATCAGTAACGATTGCCCGGTCTTGTCCGAGAAGTACATTTAACAGAGAGGATTTTCCCGCATTCGGTTTTCCGAGGATGACTGTGCGTACGCCCTCTTTTATAATCCTACCATCATCACAGCTATCTAGCAATCTTTTCATTGCTTCCATGATCTCATCGACGACTTTTTTCAGTGTTTCTCCATAGCCGTCAACACTGATATGCTCCGGATCGTCCAGCGCAGTCTCGATAAATGCAGTATGATACAGGATCTTTTCGCGCATTTCGCTGATCTTATCTTTGATATTTCCTTTTAACTGGCTTACCGAACTCTGCAGTGCATATTCGTTCTGCGATGCGATCAGATCACCAACTGCTTCTGCCTGCGAAAGATCCAGTCTTCCGTTCAGGAATGCACGCTTAGTGTACTCTCCCGGCTCTGCCGGGCGTGCACCGTTTTTGATCAGGAGTTCGAGAATTCGTTTTACCACATAGACACCGCCGTGACAGTTGATCTCTACCGTGTCTTCACCGGTATAGCTGTGCGGCCCGCGCATCAGCATGACCAGGACCTCGTCAATTACCTGTTCTCCATCAACAATATATCCATAATGAATGGTATGTGACTTCTGATCACATAGTTTTTTCTCTTTTTTCCCCTTATATACCCGGTCTGCGATCTGAAATGCTTCCGGTCCGCTCATTCGTACAATTCCTATTCCCGAATTACTCATTGCCGTAGATATTGCGGCAATCGTGGAGTTATATAATTGTTCCATAATTTCCTCCAATATACATTTGAGTGAAAAAAAAGACAGGGGCCGCTTAAAGACCCCTGTCTCTTAATTATCGATTATTTCTGTTTCTTACCAGTGTTACCACAACTCTTCTGTACGGCTCTTCACCTTCACTGTGTGTGGATACTGCCGGGTCAGACTGCAGCGCAGAGTGAATGATTCTTCTCTCGTATGGATTCATTGGCTCAAGAGAAACTGTCTTTCTTGTTCTCTTTACTTTGCTTGCAATGTTCTTTGCAAGATTTTCCAGTGTTTCTTTTCTTCTTCTTCTGTAATCCTCTGTATCGAGTTTCACTCTTACATAGCCATCCTGCATCTTGTTGGCAACACGATTTGTAAGATACTGCAGAGAATCAAGTGTCTGTCCGCGTTTTCCGATCAGGATACCCATGTTGCTTCCTTCCATATTGATGGAAAGTGCTCCTTCTTCATCTACAACAGATGTAACTTTTACATCATCCATGCCCATTGCATTCATCACATCGTAAATGAACTTTTCACATGTCTCGATCGTCTGTGGTTCAACTTTTGCAAGTTCTACTTCTTTCTTTGGCTCAGATTTTACTTCCGGTTTTTCTTCTCTTACATTTTTCGTTGTATGAGAATGCTCTTTTGCCGGCTTCTTCTCTGTCTTCTTCTCTGGTTTTACTTCTTCTTTTACCGGTGTTTCAACTTTACTTTCTTCCACTGTCTCTTCAACCGGTTTTTCTTCTCGTTTTCTGCGGGCTTTGATTACTGCCTGCTTTCTTCCGATTCCAAGGAAACCTTCGCTTCCTTTTTCAACAACAATATAATCTAAGCGATCACTTGTTACACCTAACTGAACTAACGCTTCGGTGATCGCATCGTCCAATGTCTTTGCCGATACAGTAATGTAATCCTCCATGACAGCGCCCCCTAATCATTTTCGTTAAATTTCTTCACCATGTTTGCTTTTGATGCGAGACTTCCTTTCTTCGCATTTTCAGCTTTCTTGTGTGCGTTTTCTACCTTGGCTTCTCTTTCTTTTTCACTAAGGTTCGATGTACTCTGTCTCTTCTTCTGGTTCTGATTGTTCATATTCTTGGTATTCGTCTGAGCCATTGCTGCGATACGTTCATTCTTCTCGCCACGTTTTACACGTTTTTCCTCAGCCTTTTCCTTATTCTGCTCCAGAATCTCTTCTACAGAAATCTTGCTTAAGTGCTTATTGATAAATACCTGCTGAACACAACGTACTACCGCACTGACAATCCAGTACAGACCGATACCTGTCGGAAGTGAGAATACCATAAATACCGAAAACAGTGGCATTGTGATATTCATCGTGTTCATTGTAGACGCCATCGGGTTATCTTTGTCCAGCTGCTGGCCTGAAATAGCCTGTGAAAGCTTGATACTTCCATACTGTGTCAGACCTGATAATACCGGAAGTAAAATCGCAGTAATAATGATCACGATTGCCGGGAAACCATAGCTTCCGCTGTTCTTGATCATCTGCATAGGTGAGATAGTCAGATCCGGAAGTGTCAGGAATACATTTACAGCCTTTGGAGCTGTCTTGATCTCCGGAACATATTTCTGGATATTATAGATAACCGGGTACAAAGCAAATAACAGCGGCATCTGAATCAGTAACGGAAGGCATCCTGCTGACATCGATGTACCATATTTATCGTACACCTGCTGAATCTCTTCCTGCTGTTTCATCATGGACGCCTGGTCTTTCTTATTTTTATACTTCTTCTGTATAGCCTGAATCTCCGGATTCATAACAGAAGACATCTTGGATGTTCTCTGCTGCTTAATCGTAAGTGGAAGTAATAATGTATACACAAAAATCGTATACAGAATAATCGACAGACCTACCAGCCCGCTATCGCTTGGCAGACATTTGTCCAGGAAATTATAGATAAAGTTCATTACCTTACCCAGAATCCAGCAAAGCTGTCCGACAATCGGCCAGTTAGCGGCAGTCAGTAAACTTGGTACCATAATTTTTTCCTCCATATGTAGTTGTAATCTTTTTAAGGAACAGGGTCGTAACCTCCTCTGGTAAACGGATTACAACGCAGAATTCTCCACACCGCCAGTCGTCCTCCTTTTAATGCGCCGTATTTCTCAATTGCCTCTTTCGCATACTGAGAACAGGTCGGATAAAATTTACAGGTGGAACCGCCCTTTATCGGAGACAGATATCTCTGATAAAATCTGATACCAGTGAGCAGAATCTTCTTCATAATACGTTACCCCTCATCTATAATCTTATGAAGATGACCCAGATGGAGCATTGCGCCGACAATATCTTTATAATCTTTTCCTTTGGCGCCTATTCTTGCTATAACAATTATATCTAATCCACATCTGAATCGTTCTTCTTGCAGTCTATAGCTTTCTCGGATTAATCTTGTTAATCTGTGCCGTACTATACTGTTTCCTACTTTTTTGCTTACAGATATTCCTAATCGATTCTGACTTGTCCCATTTTCCAGTACATACATGACCAGATATTTGTTGGCGTAAGATTTCCCTTTTCTATATATATATTGGAAATCTTTGTTCTTTTTCAGTGATTCGGAATACTTCATTGTCTTATTCTCCTAATTTTTCTGAGTAGAAGAAAAGGCCACATATATGCGGCCTACGCTGATAATTTCTTTCTTCCTTTTGCTCTTCTTGCAGCAAGTACTTTTCTTCCACCTGCTGTGCTCATTCTAGATCTGAAGCCATGTACTTTAGCTCTCTGTCTCTTCTTTGGCTGGAATGTCATCTTCATGGATATCCACCTCCTTATTTTATTCCAAGGGGCTTGCCCCCTAATTTTCATAAGACATCAGCCTTGATTATATAAAAAAAACCGCTCTACGTCAAGCTATTCCTTAAATTTTAAAAATATATTTATCCACATTTTGTGGAAAACTTTGTGGATTTTTGTGGATAACGTGTGGAAATCATATATTTTTTTAGATTTTTTCCCCATTTCATGCGCATTTTACAAGTGTTGATAATTAGGATTGAGTTTTCCACATATTTCAAATCTACATCAAGAGAAACTGCCAGTTGCCAAAGCATAGCGATAAAAGATTGCCTAAAGCAACTTTTTGATGTACAATGTAGAAGAGTGGGTTTATAGGTGAAAATCCGCGAATCAGACAGATTAGGAGTAAATATGATGAATACAGTAAAGGAAAAATGGCCTGAAATTATCGAACATCTCAGGGTCGAACATGAGTTGTCCAATGTATCGTTCAATACGTGGATCCAACCATTGAAAGTTTACGATGTCGTAGACAATACCGTATTTATATTAGTAAATATGAATGCGAGTGTAGAATATATTGAAAAAAAATATCAGCTTCCATTAAAAGTATGTATTGCGGAGATTACTGGAACTGAATATGAAGTTGTCTTCATTTCCGAGGATGATGACAGACTGAACGAGATTCAGAATATGGCCATTGAAGCAAATCAGAAGAAAAAAAGCAAAAGTGCTGCGGAAAAAGCCGGGCTTAATCCGAAGTATACTTTTGATACCTTCGTTGTCGGCGGTAACAATAATTTCGCCCATGCAGCTTCCCTTGCTGTAGCCGAATCTCCGGGAGAAGTATACAATCCCCTCTTCTTATATGGAGGTGTTGGACTTGGAAAGACTCATTTGATGCACTCAATTGCACATTTTATTCTGGACAAGAATCCAAAGAAAAAAGTCCTCTATGTAACCAGCGAGACATTTACCAATGAGCTGATCGAAGCTCTCAAAAACGGAAAAACCGCCGGAAACGAGTCCGCAATGTCGAAATTCCGCGATAAATACCGTAATAATGACGTACTTTTGATCGATGATATCCAATTCATTATCGGAAAAGAAAGTACACAGGAAGAATTCTTCCACACATTTAACCATCTGCATACATCCGGAAAGCAGATCATCATATCGTCTGATAAGCCGCCGAAAGATATTGAAACTTTGGAGGCCAGACTTCGTACGCGCTTTGAGTGGGGTCTGATTGCTGATATTTCATCACCTAATTATGAAACCCGTATGGCGATTTTACAGAAGAAGATCGAGCTGGATCATCTGGAAAAATACAATATTCCGAATGATGTACTCGAATATATCGCAACGAACGTTAAGACAAATATCCGAGAACTTGAAGGGTCTCTTAATAAACTGATTGCTCTTTATAAACTGAACAACACCGGTTCTATCGATATTGCCCTTGCAGCAGAGGCCTTAAAAGATATCATTTCTTCGGATAATCGCAGAGAAGTTACGCCTGAACTGATTTTGGACATCGTTTCCGAACATTTTGGTGTATCTATTCCTGATCTGAAAGGGAATAAACGTAACGCCGAGATCGTATTTCCGCGCCAGATTGCCATGTATCTGATCCGAAATATGACAGAAACTTCATTAAAAGCAGTCGGTGTCATTCTTGGAGGCAAGGATCACTCTACCATCAAGCATGGGATTGAGAAAATCGAGAACGAATTAAAGGCGGACGAGACTCTTTCTAACACTATTAATATTATAAAGAAGAAAATCAATCCGGCTTAGCCTTATTTTGCCATTTTGGCCTGTGAATAACTATGGGGAAAATCTGCGTCTGATATGTGGATAACTATGGGACAGCCTTGGGAAAAACCCAGGAATTTTACGCCTGTCTTTAGAAACGAAAAAGTTTTCAACAGTCGTTCCACATAAAATCCAGTCGTATTCCACAAAGTTTTCAAAGCCAAAATTCCTTGCAAACACTGGGCTAGAGGCACTTTTCCTCTTTTCCCCATCCCCTAATACGGCTGAGGCGGAAACTATTTTATTTATTTATCTATCACACACGTGCGAAAGGAGTTATACACATATGAAAATTACCTGCAGTAAATCCAATCTGGTCAAAGGTGTCAGTATTGTTTCCAAAGCAGTTCCTTCTAAAACAACAATGCCAATCCTTGAATGTATTCTTATTGATGCAACAACAGATATCATCAAATTAACAGCGAATGATATGGAACTTGGTATCCAGACAGAAATTTCCGGAGACATTATTGATCGCGGAATGATCGCTATCGATGCAAAGATTTTTTCAGAGATCGTTAGAAAACTTCCGGATAATGAAGTAACGATCGAAACTTTAGATAATCTTCAGACAGTCATCACATGTGAAAAAGCAAAATTTGATATTGCCGGTAAACCTGGCGATGAATTTGCTTACTTACCAATTATTGAGAAAGAAGATTCTATAGAAGTCTCTCAATTCACATTGAAAGAAGTCATCCGTCAGACAATTTTCTCTATTTCTGACAGTGAAAGTAATAAACTTATGACTGGAGAATTGTTCGACATCAGTGATAATATTCTGAAAGTTGTTTCGCTGGACGGACACAGAATTTCCATTCGAAAAGTGCCATTGAAAAAAAGCGTAGCTGACAGAAAGCTTGTTGTACCTGGAAAGACACTGATCGAGATCAGTAAGATCCTTTCGGGTGAGGCTGAAAATGTGGTATCGATTTCATATACAAAAAATCATATTGTGTTCGAATTTGATAACACGATCGTTGTATCACGTCTGATCGAAGGTGAATATTTCAGAATCGATCAGATGTTGTCAAATGATTATGAGACAAAAGTCAGAATTAATAAAAAAGAGCTGCTCAACTGTATTGACCGAGCAACACTTCTGGTAAAAGAAGGAGACAAGAAACCAATCATCATCAATATCGGTGACGAACTTATGGAATTAAAGATCAAATCCCAGATCGGATCCATGAATGAAGAGATTATGATCACAAAAGAGGGAAAAGATCTGCTGATCGGATTCAATCCGAAATTCCTGATCGATGCACTTCGTGTTATCGACGACGAAGAAGTAACAATTTATCTGATGAATGCGAAAGCACCTTGCTTCATCAAAGATGATGAAGAAAGCTATATCTACCTGATCCTTCCTGTTAACTTTAATGCTGCAGCATAAACGGGAATGGAATATCTGGAAGAAGATTAAAAGATAAAACAAAAAACGCAGGAATACTTGCAAAAAGATTTAGCGATAAGTATAATAAAAAGCAACTGAAAAAACAGAAAAATACGCATAAAAATACAACAAAATGCATACAACAGAACGCTTTTTGATAGATGGATTGGATATAGCCTGGCTGATCTGATAAAATTTATTTATAAGTTATGCTTATAAGATATGGGAGAATCCCGGGAGAGGAATGCGAGACATATGGAGACAATTAGATTACGAGATGAATATATCAAGCTTGGACAGGCTTTGAAAGCTACAGGAATGGTGGAATCCGGAGTAGAAGCCAAAGAAGTGATCCAGGAAGGTCTTGTCATGGTAAATGGCGAGACAGATACACGCCGCGGACGTAAGTTATATGGTGGAGATGTTGTATTATTTGACGGAGAAGAGATCAGAATTGAAGGTTAATTCCCTGAAATTAAAGAATTTTAGAAATTATGATCTTCTGAATGTGGAGTTTGATGGTTCTACGAATATTTTTTACGGGAACAATGCCCAGGGGAAGACGAATATTCTGGAGGCTGTGTATCTGTCCGGAACGACCAAGTCCCACCGCGGGTCGAAGGACAGGGATATGATCCGTTTCGGCGAGGATGAATCACACATCGAAACCGTGGTGGAAAAGAACGGAATCAGTTATCAGATCGATATGCACCTGAAGAAGAACAGTCCGAAAGGGATTGCCATCAATAAGATGCCGATCCGGAAAGCAAGCGAACTTTTCGGAATTGTGAATCTTGTATTTTTCTCGCCGGAAGATCTGAACATTATCAAGAACGGGCCGGCAGAGAGAAGAAGATTCATAGATCTGGAGCTTTCGCAGCTTGATAAGGTGTACCTGAATAATCTGTCGAATTACAACCGGATCGTGAATCAGCGAAACCATCTGCTGAAAGAGCTCAGTTTCGGCGGAAAGAAAGATCTTTCAGATACACTGGAAATATGGGAGCTGCAGATGGTACAATATGGGGAAAGGCTGATTGCCAGAAGAAAAGAATTTGTCGAACAGATCAATGGGATCATTGCAAAGATTCACCAGAGACTGACCGGCGGTAAAGAAAGCCTGAAGATCATATACGAGCCAAGTACGGGAGATCTGCCATTTGAACAGGCACTGAACCGGTACCGGGAGAGAGATCTGCGGATGAAGAGTACAACGGTGGGGCCGCACAGGGACGACATCGGCTTTCTGATCGGTGATATGGACATTCGCAAATATGGTTCCCAGGGACAGCAGAGAACGGCTGCCCTGTCTTTGAAACTGTCGGAGATCGAGCTGGTCAAACTGGCAACACATGACACCCCGATACTTTTACTTGACGATGTATTGTCTGAACTTGATAAACACAGGCAAAACTATTTGTTAGACAGCATACATGATATACAGACTTTGATCACCTGTACGGGTGTTGAGGATTTTGTAAATCACCGCTTTTCAATAAACAAAGTGTTCCATGTCCAGAACGGGCAGGTAACGAAAGAAAACTAGGAGGACTGAGAATGGGTACAGAAAAAGTACAGCATGAATACGGCGCAGATGAAATTCAGATATTGGAAGGTCTTGAGGCAGTCCGCAAACGTCCTGGTATGTACATTGGAAGTACATCAGCCAGAGGCTTGCATCATCTTGTATACGAGATTGTCGATAATGCCGTAGACGAAGCTTTGGCGGGCTTCTGTGATACGATTTATGTAACAATCAATAAAGACAATTCGGTGACCGTTATCGATAATGGACGTGGAATTCCGGTTGGTATCAACCACAAAGCAGGACTTCCTGCGGTAGAAGTTGTATTTACCGTGCTGCATGCAGGAGGTAAATTTGGTGGTGGAGGATACAAGGTATCCGGTGGACTTCACGGTGTTGGAGCGTCTGTTGTAAATGCGCTTTCCAACTGGCTGGAAGTTGAGATCTACCACGAGGGTAAAGTATACCAGCAGCGTTACGAGCGCGGAAAAGTTATGGAGAAACTGACCGTGATCGGTGACTGTGAAGAAGGAAAGACCGGTACAAAAGTAACATTCCTGCCGGATGATACCATTTTTGAGACAACGATCTTTGATTTTAATGTTCTGAAACAGAGATTCCGCGAGATGGCATTCCTGACAAAAGGACTGAAAATCGTATTGAAGGACGACCGTGAGGAAGAGCCGAAAGAAAGAACATTCCACTACGAAGGCGGAATCAAAGAATTCGTTACTTACCTGAACCGCAGTGCGACACCGCTTTATGAGCAGATCATTTACTGTGAAGGTATGGTAAATAATGTGTCTGTCGAAGTGGCTATGCAGCACAACGATTCTTACAGTGACAATACGTATGGATTTGTCAATAACATTACGACTCCGGAAGGTGGAACACACGTTGTCGGATTCCGTAATGCGATCACAAAGACATTTAATGATTATGCAAGAAAGAACAAGCTTCTGCGTGACAATGAGCCGAACTTAAGCGGTGAAGATATCCGTGAGGGCCTGACCGCGATCATCAGCGTCAAGATCGAGGATCCACAGTTTGAAGGCCAGACCAAGCAGAAACTTGGTAACAGCGAGGCAAGAGGTGCGGTTGACAATGTAGTCAGCAAGCAGCTTGAGATCTTCCTTGAGCAGAATCCGGCCGTTGGTAAGATCATCGTAGAGAAATCTGTGATGTCCCAGCGCGCGAGAGAGGCTGCAAGAAAGGCAAGAGACCTGACACGTAGAAAATCAGCACTGGATAATATGGCACTTCCTGGAAAGCTTGCAGACTGTTCGGATAAGAATCCGGAGAACTGCGAGATCTACATCGTAGAGGGAGATTCCGCCGGCGGTTCTGCGAAGACAGCACGTGACCGTGCGACGCAGGCAATCCTTCCACTGCGTGGTAAGATCCTGAACGTAGAGAAGGCAAGACTGGATAAGATCTACGGCAATGCCGAGATCAAGGCGATGATCACTGCATTTGGTACAGGAATCCATGAAGATTTTGATATTTCCAAACTGCGTTATCACAAGATCATCATCATGACCGATGCCGACGTGGACGGTGCACATATCAGTACACTGCTTCTGACGTTCATTTACCGGTTCATGCCGGAGCTTATCAAGCAGGGTTATGTATATTTGGCACAGCCGCCGCTTTATAAGCTTGAGAAGAACAAGAAGGTATGGTATGCATACAGTGACGAAGAACTGAGTAATATCATCAATGAAGTCGGCCGTGACGGTAATAATAAGATCCAGCGTTACAAAGGTCTTGGAGAGATGGATGCAGAACAGCTCTGGGAGACAACCATGGATCCGGAACACCGTATCCTGTTACGTGTAACGATGGATGATGAGACAACGAGCGAACTGGACCTGACATTTACGACACTGATGGGTGACAAAGTAGAGCCAAGACGTGAGTTCATCGTTGAGAATGCAAAATACGTTAAGAATCTGGATGTATAATATAAGCGTGTAGAAGAAAGGAGGAACAGGGATAATTAAATCTCTGAGAGATTGATGGAAGACAATATATTTGACAAAGTCCACGAAGTGGATCTGAAACAGACAATGGAAACCTCTTATATCGACTACGCGATGAGTGTTATTGCGTCCCGTGCCCTGCCGGATGTAAGAGATGGTTTGAAACCGGTACAGAGAAGAATCATGTACTCTATGATCGAGCTGAACAACGGTCCTGACAAGCCGCACAGAAAGTGTGCGCGTATCGTCGGTGATACGATGGGTAAATATCACCCGCACGGTGACAGCTCTATCTATGGTGCATTGGTTAATATGGCACAGGAATGGTCTACCAGATACCCGCTGGTAGACGGACATGGTAACTTTGGTTCTGTGGACGGTGACGGTGCTGCCGCCATGCGATACACAGAGGCAAGACTGAGTAAGATTTCCATGGAATTAACAGCGGATATTAATAAAAATACCGTTGATTTCATTCCGAACTTTGACGAGACGGAGAAAGAACCTACCGTTCTGCCGTCAAGATTCCCGAACCTTCTGGTCAACGGTACTTCCGGTATCGCTGTAGGTATGGCGACGAATATCCCGCCGCACAACCTGCGTGAAGTGATCAATGCAGTCGTACAGATCATTGATGACCAGATCGAGGATAAAGAAGAGACAACGATCGAAGAGATCTTAAAGATCATCAAAGGACCAGACTTCCCGACAGGTGGTATGATCCTCGGAACAAGAGGAATTGAAGAGGCATACAGAACCGGACGCGGCAAGATCCGTGTTCGTGCGGTCACAGATATCGAGACGATGCCGAATGGCAAGAGCCGTATCATCGTAAGTGAGCTGCCTTACATGGTTAACAAAGCAAGACTGATCGAGAAGATTGCAGAGCTGGTACGTGATAAGAAGATTGACGGAATCACAGATTTAAGTGACCAGTCAAGCCGTGAAGGAATGCGTGTAGTCATTGAGCTTCGAAGAGATGCCAATGCCAATGTTATTCTGAACCAGTTATACAAACATACACAGCTTCAGGACACATTCGGTGTGATCATGCTGGCTCTGGTCGGCAATGAGCCGAAGGTCATGAACCTGATGGAGATGCTGAACTACTACCTGAAACATCAGGAAGAAGTAGTGACACGCCGTACACAGTATGAGTTAAATAAAGCCGAAGAGCGTGCACATATTTTAAAGGGATTACTGATCGCATTAGATAACATCGATGAAGTAATCAAGATCATCAGAGGTTCCCAGACGGTCCAGATCGCAAAATCAGAATTGATGGAGCGTTTCGGACTGACAGACGTACAGTCACAGGCAATCGTAGACATGAGACTGCGTGCTCTGACAGGTCTGGAAAGAGAGAAACTCGAGGCAGAATATAAAGCACTGATGGAGCAGATCGAACATTTACGTGCGATCCTTGCTGACAGAAAGTTATTACTTGGCGTGATCAAAGAAGAGATTCTTGTGATCCGTGATAAATACGGTGATGAGAGAAGAACATCCATCGGATTTGATGAATTTGATATTTCCATGGAAGATCTGATCCCGAGAGAAGATGTGGTCATTACGATGACTAAGCTTGGATATATCAAGAGAATGTCTCATGATACATTCAAGGCCCAGAACCGTGGCGGTAAGGGAATCAAGGGAATGCAGAAGCTGGATGAGGATTACGTAGAAGAGCTCTTCATGACCAATACACATCATTACCTGATGTTCTTTACGAACACCGGACGTGTATACCGTATGAAAGCATACGAGATTCCGGAAGCAAGCAGAACATCCAGAGGAACTGCGATCGTGAACCTGCTGCAGTTAATGCCGGGCGAGAAGATCAGTGCGGTCATTCCGATTGAGAAATATAACGATGATGAGTATCTGCTGATGGCAACCAAGAAAGGTCTCATCAAGAAGACTCCGATTAAAGAATATGCAAATGTCAGAAAGACAGGACTTGCAGCAATTACTCTGCGTGAGGAAGATGAGCTGATCGAGGTAAAATACACAGACAGCGATCATGATGTGTTCATGGTTACAAAGTATGGACAGTGTATCCGTTTTAACGAAAGTGATGTACGTCCGACCGGAAGAACATCCATGGGTGTCCGTGGTATGAATCTGGTAGATCGCGACGAAGTGATCGGAATGCAGATCGACTCACAGGGAACAGAACTGCTGATCGTGTCCGAATATGGTATGGGTAAACGTACTTCCATCGATGAATTTACAGCCCAGAACCGTGGCGGTAAAGGCGTGAAGTGTTATAAGATCACAGAAAAGACCGGTAACGTAGTAGGCGTAAAGGCGGTCAACGAAGATAATGAGATCATGATCATCAACACAGAAGGAATTATCATCCGTATGAAGTGTGAAGGAATCTCAGAACTCGGAAGAGTGACATCCGGTGTGAAACTGATCAATCTGCCAGAAGGCGATAAAGTAGCATGTATCGCAAAGGTACGCAGTGGCGATGAGTTAGAGGAAGAATAAAAAAGGCGGCATGCAAAACGCATGGCAATATAGAAAATCTATATAGAAAAGGGCGTGGATGAAAATCCACGCCCTTTTCTTGATATCAAAGAATGAAAGAAATTCTGTCAGATGTATGAACTGCCGGCAGGAACTGCTTTATCCTTCTGCTTCATCCAAAGCTAGTTCACGAAGAATGATCTCAGCTGTCTTCTTCACAGTGGCAGCAACAAAGTCTGTACACTGTGCTTTACGTTCCGGCGAATTCTTTTCTTTGCCTTTCGTCAGGACACGACAGCAGGTTGCACCACAGTACTCTTTGAAGAAATCATGGATTTCGTTCGAAAGCTTGAAACAGCGGTTTACCTTAGGATCTCCCGGTGTCTTCCGTCCGAAAAAGTAGCCGATGCACATAGTTGCTCCGGCAAGCGCACCGCAGATACATCCGCCTCCTCCAAGTCCCCATGGAAAACCGGAACTCATAGCGATCGCATCATCAGACGTATCCAGTTCAAAATTCTTCTTGATCGCATAAATTACGGATTCTGAACAGGCGAAGCCCTGATTGAAGATATCCACAGCATCTTTTTGAAGTTTCTCTAAATCTACATTTGTTGTCATTTCAACCCCTCCTAAAAATGTATTAAATTCATTATAGCACAGCGAAAAGAACTTGTATATCATATGGGGAGAGGGTAAAATGAATATGAGACAGGGCATTTTTTATTTGGGACGGAGGATATAGATGAGAATAATTAATGTAAATACGATCACACAGAATATAAAAGATATGTGCATAAAAGCAAATCATTTTCTGGCAGAGGATATGGATCAGGCGATGAAGCATGCATTGGATACAGAACAGTCTCCTCTTGGACGCCAGATTTTAGATCAGCTGCAGGATAATTTAAAGATTGCAGCCGAAGATATGATTCCAATCTGTCAGGATACAGGTATGGCAGTCGTATTTCTGAAAGTTGGTCAGGATGTACATTTTGAAGGAGGCAGCCTGGAAGATGCCGTGAACGAAGGTGTACGCCAGGGATATGTGGAAGGTTTCCTTAGAAAATCAGTTGTAGGAGATCCGATCATTCGCGAAAATACAAAAGATAATACACCGGCAGTCATACATTACAGTATTGTTCCTGGAGATAAAGTAGAGATAAAAGTTGCTCCGAAAGGATTCGGAAGTGAAAATATGAGCCGTGTATTTATGCTGAAACCGGCAGACGGAATTGAAGGTGTAAAGAATGCAATCCTTACAGCAGTCAGGGATGCAGGACCAAATGCCTGTCCGCCAATGGTAGTCGGAGTCGGTATAGGTGGAACATTTGAAAAATGTGCACTGATGGCAAAAGAAGCACTTACAAGAGAGGCAGGATCACACTCTGAGATCCCATGGGTTAAAGATCTGGAGGAAGAAATGCTGGATACAGTTAATAAACTTGGAATCGGCCCGGGCGGACTTGGCGGAACGACAACCGCATTAGCAGTTAATGTGAATACTTACCCGACGCATATTGCAGGACTTCCTGTAGCGGTCAATATCTGTTGTCATGTAAATCGCCATATTATCAGGGAGGTGTAAATACTATGGAAAAGCATATCACAGCACCTATTACAAAAGAAACAGCAAAATCTCTTCACGCAGGAGATTATGTATATGTCACCGGAACTATTTATACTGCCAGAGATGCGGCACATAAGCGGATGGACGAAGCATTGGACAGAGGCGAAGAATTACCAATTGATATCAAAAATCAGGCAATTTATTATATGGGACCATCTCCTGCAAGAGAGGGGCGTCCAATAGGATCTGCCGGACCGACAACCGCCAGCCGTATGGACAAATATGCACCACGTCTTCTTGATCTTGGACAGACAGCAATGATCGGAAAAGGAAAAAGAAGTCAGGCGGTAATCGATGCTGTTGTGCGCAATGGGTGTGTATATCTTGCGGCAATCGGAGGAGCTGGTGCCTTATTGTCCAAATGTATAAAATCATCAGAGGTTGTTGCATATGAAGATCTTGGAACGGAAGCTATCCGTAAACTTCAGGTAGAGAACCTTCCGGTTATCGTAGTAATTGACAGCGAAGGTAACAATCTGTATGAGACAGCAATCAGGGAGTACAAAAAGATATGAGAAGAATTCTTCTGATGGTTATAAGAAATATTTTGTTTGTGCCGGTTTATTGGTACAAATTATGTTATCATGCAAGACATGTTGAAAAGTATACAGAGGAAGAACACTATGAATTATTAAGATACATAGATCATTGTGCCAATACTTCGGGAAATATTAATATTAAAGTATATGGAAAGGAGAACATCCCGGATGATAATGGATTCATGTTCTATCCAAATCATCAGGGACTTTATGATGTACTTGCGATTATGGAAGCATGTCCAAGACCATTTTCGGTAGTTGCTAAAAAAGAAGTGGCTAATGTTCCATTTCTTAAACAGGTTTTTGCGTGTATGAAGGCTTACATGATTGACAGAGAGGATGTCCGTCAGTCTTTACAGGTAATTATTAATGTAAGCAATGATGTAAAAGCGGGAAAGAACTTTCTTATCTTTCCGGAAGGTACAAGATCTAAAAAGGGTAATCAGGTACAGGAATTCAAAGGCGGAAGTTTCAAAGCGGCAACCAGGGCAAAATGTCCGATCGTGCCAGTTGCGCTGGTTAATTGTTTTGTGCCATTTGATTTCAAGACAACAGAACAAGTGGATGTACAGGTGCATTTCTTAAAACCATTACTTTATGATGAATATAAAGATATGAAAACAACAGAAATAGCAGCCATAGTGAAAGAAAGAATACAATGTACGATTAACAGTAGTCTTTAGATCTTTAGAATAAAGAAAATAGGCATATATATAATGTAAATATATGCCAGTAAAGAAAATATTAGAAAAATGCGAAAAAGTAATTGACATACGTAGAAAGGCTTGATATAATAACTTTCGCTGGAGAAATACTCAAGAGGCTGAAGAGGCGCCCCTGCTAAGGGTGTAGGTCGGGTAACCGGCGCGAGGGTTCAAATCCCTCTTTCTCCGTTAGGTCAGTGAGAACTGTCTGAAACGAGCTTTCAGATAGTTTTTTTACGGCCATATATGATACTGGGAAATGTATTTAAAAGGAAAAATAAAAAAGATGAAAAAACATCTTGACAGTCTATAAAATACATGGTATTATATACAAGCTTTCGCAAACAAATTATTTAAAAGATTCGTAAAAAGAAAGCAAAAAATAAATTAAAAAAGTTCTTGACAAACAGTTGAGAGTGTGATATACTAAAAAAGCTGTTGAACAAGAAATAACAAAGAACCTTGATAATTAAACAATAGACAACAACCCTGAAAATTCTAAAGAGAATTATTCAGAACAGACATTTAATGTCGAACCTTAAAACAGTAAAGGGGATAAGAAAGCTAGTAGTTTTCTTGAACTGGAACGAACTTGATTTTAAGTCCGAGTCAAATCGGAATTAAAGATTTTTAACGAGAGTTTGATCCTGGCTCAGGATGAACGCTGGCGGCGTGCTTAACAC
>SAMEA3387500__coassemble_992_pt1 | contig 25860 bp, 26 predicted proteins | sample SAMEA3387500__metabat2_high_PE_015 | metagenome-assembled genome bin SAMEA3387500 (sample SAMEA3387500) | Felis catus | biome: Faeces | place: United Kingdom | collected 2012
GGGCTATACAGTAGAAGGATTTAAAGAAAAAGACAACGGAGTGGAGGTCCTGTTGAAAGATAATCCATCCCTTCAGGCTGATATGGTAGTTCTGGCAATCGGAGTCACACCAGACACAGTATTAGCAAAAGAAGCCGGTTTGGAACTTGGCATCAAGGAAAGTATTGTAGTGAATGACAGAATGGAAACCTCCGTACCGGATATTTATGCTGCAGGTGATGCAGTTCAGGTAAAACATTATGTTACGGGTAATGATGCGCTGATTTCTTTGGCAGGACCAGCCAATAAACAGGGCAGAATCATCGCTGATAATATTTGTGGCGGTGATAGTCGTTACCTGGGCAGTCAGGGAAGCTCCGTTATAAAAGTGTTTGATATGACAGCAGCCACTACAGGTATCAATGAAACCAATCATTTACAAGGCTTTGAGAAGATATGAGGAGATAAAATGAGTAAGATAAAAGTATTATTCATATGCCACGGCAGTGTTTAAGGAACGGGGGAAAAAGCCTTGACTTTATTGGGTTTCTTGGATGGAAACGTAGAATTTACACCTTATTTGCACCTTTGGAAGATCGGATCGGAATAGTTGAAATAATAATAGATAAAGGCGTGGGAGAAAAATCCTACACTTTTTGCATATAATCACACAATTTGAACGAAAAAATCCTCATGATCATGAGGGAAAATGAAAGAAATTTGGAATGAGTAATAACACAAGCTGTGTACCTTTTTTGCCCCATTAGATCCATTAAGATATAGTTAGTAAAAATTCGTAGTGGAGGAATGATAAATGTGGAATAATACAAAAGGTGAGCAGGACAATCTTTGTTTGGCACTTATAAATCCAAGGCTATGTAAAAAGTTAAGTATTAAGGTTGCAGTAGAGCAGCATGATACGAAGACAGCAGTACCATATCTGCATGTATTTTTAGATAATACATGGAATCTGAAGAATTGTGCATTTATTTGATTGGATAAACCGGAGTATGTTCCAGAAAAGAATTCTAAAAGGTTGTCAACAAAACAAAAGGAAGAACTAATCTATATATTGACGAGGGAATGTAATGGAAATTGGATTGCATCAATTATTGATAACAGTAATATTAAAGCGGTGACAGGATATGAAGCCGCTGCTCAGACATGGATAGATACTTATGAAGGAAATAATAAAATTCAATACGATAAAAACGGATTTCTTGTTATGCCGGATTATACAAAATTATAGAGTCGAAAATTATGTACAAGAGATGAGATGTTGAATGATATTTTGCTGTTCGTTTTTATGCCCGTTGAAATCTGTGAAATGTAGGCATACAATGATACTATATGAACTGCGCAGAACGGAGAGCAAAAAGTATGAGTGATATACATCCAAAAAAATTGTTGATTTTGTATATTTTAGATATCTTACAGAAATATACGGATGAAGAACATAGGCTGAGCCAGAAAGAAATACAGGATATCTTGAAAAAAGAGTATGAAATGCCGGTTGACCGGAAAGCTATAAAGAGAAATCTCTTAAATCTGATTGAATATGGCAGCAGTATTGAATATAGAGAAGTATCACGGAAAGAAATTTTCAGAAAAAAGAGTGTAGTATCAGACGAAGATAGCTTAGATTTGGAGAATAAAGGAATCCCGGAAGACGATTTGTTATGGACAGATTTTTATTTGAAGCAGAAATTCACGAATGAAGAATTGCGTCTATTAATAGACAGCCTGTTATTTTCAAAGCATATACCCTATAGCCAGGCAAAAAAATTGATTACAAAATTAGAATCATTATCTAATATATATTTTAAATCACGCTCGCAATACATTTATCCGTTGCCGGTTGACCGGACGGACAATAAGCAGGTGTTTTATAATATTAGTATATTGGATGAAGCCATTCGCAAAAAGCAGAAAGTGTTATTTGAATATGCAGAGTATCATACGGATAAGAAGATGCATTTGAAAAAGCGGGAAGATGGAAGTGTACGGGAATATGTTGTTACACCGTATCAAATGGCTGCACGGGAGGGAAAGTATTATCTGATCTGCAATTATAATAAATATGATGATATCTCGAATTACCGTGTAGACAGAATTCGAAATATACAGATTCTTGAGGAAAAAGGTAAGCCATTTGAAACTTTGAAATGGTCCGGACATCAGCCAATGAATCTGAATGAATATATGAAAGAGCATGTGTATATGTATTCCAGTGAAAATGCGTTTGTTAAATTTAGAATCGTAAAAGCAATGATATCCGATGTGATTGATTTATTTGGAAAAGGGGTGAATTTTTCAGAAGAAACGGATACGCATGTATCGGTGAGCGTGCATGTAAATGAACGTGCAGCGGAGCAGTTCGCAAAAAATTATGCGCCGGATGTGGTGATATTGCAGCCGAAGAGATTAAGAGATAAATTAAGGGATGACTTGAAAAAAGCGTGGGAAGCATATGAAGATTAAAAGAAAGGCATAAGAGATGAAGAATCATTTTTCAAAGTCGAAATATTGCAGATTGTGGCAATGTCCGAAGATGTTGTGGATGGATAAATACAAGCCGGAAGAGAAAGCCGAAGATGCCACAGATGATTCCAGAATGGAAGCGGGAACAGAAGTAGGGAAGCTGGCAAGAGAATTATTTGGAAAGCCGGTAGATGTAACAGAGACTGTTAATGGACAATTAAATTTACCTGCAATGACAGACCGGACACAAGTGGAAATAGAACACGAGACATCTGTCATATGTGAAGCATCATTTTCTTATCAGGGGTGCTATTGTGCGGTAGATATTTTGAAAAGAGAAAATGACGGATGGGCAATATATGAAGTAAAAAGTTCGACGGTAAATGAGAAAAATATGAAAGCGGTATATGTGGCAGACGTTGCTTATCAGAAGTACGTACTGGAACATTGCGGAGTGCGGATTACAGGAACGTACATAGTTTCCATTAATAACGATTATGTATATGATGGAAAATTGGATTTGGAAAGGCTGTTTCAAATTACGGATGTGTCTGAATTTGTGAGAAATGAGATTGGGGAAGTAGAGAAGAATTTATTACAGGAAGATACATTGTTGGAATCAGAGAATGAGCCGGAGCGGGAACTGGGATTATACTGTAAAGATCCATATGGATGTCCGTATTGGGAATATTGTGCAAAAGAATTACCAACTCCGTCCGTATTTGACTTATATCGGATGCCGTTGAAAAAGAAATTAGAGTATTATCGGGAAGGAAATTCTGATTATAGACAATTAAAAGACTGTGGAAAGATTAAGAATGAAAAGCAATTAAGGCAGATAGAATTTGCGTTAGAAGACAAAGGTACATATGTAAATATTGATGGAATCCGGGAATTTTTAAGTACATTGTCTTATCCGTTGTACTTTCTGGATTTTGAGACCATGCAACCAGTGATACCGTTGTTCCCGGGAACAAAGCCATATCAGCAGATACCATTCCAGTACTCATTACATTATATAAAGTCTGCAGGTGGACCGTTATTACATAAAGAATTTCTGGCAGAATCAGGGGAAAATCCATTGCAGGCAATTGCAGAAGCTTTGTGTAGGGATATTCCGATGAATGTGTGTGTAACGGCGTACAATAAGTCGTTTGAATGCAGCAGAATTAAAGAATTGGCGGGAATGTTCCCGGATTTATCTGAGCATTTATTAAATATCAAAGAGAATATCAAAGATTTACTGGATCCATTTCAGGCAGGTCATTATTATAACCGGGCGATGGGAGGATCATTTTCAATTAAAAGTGTTCTGCCGGCGATATTTCCGGATGATCCGGAATTGAATTATCATAATCTGGAAGGTGTACACAATGGCTCAGAGGCAATGACGATATTTCCGAGGATAAAAGATATGCCAGCGGAGGAGCAGAAGAAGGCAAGGCATAATTTGTTGAAGTATTGCGAGCTGGATACATATGCGATGGTGAAAGTGTGGGGAGAACTTGTGAGAGTTGTGGAAGGAGATGCAGAAGATGGAGATTGATGTGGAAAGCAAACAGATAGTTGATATTAAAAAAGAAGTTGAAGAAGAGGCGCTAAAGTTTAGAAAAACAACTACAAAAGAACCTTGTCAAAAATACTTTGATCCAAAAGAGCCGGCAGATGTAAACTGGAATAATAAAGAGGTTTATATAGATGCTTTATATCAGGGATATTTGGATGCTTGTAGGACAATTCATTGGAATAGTAAAGCAAATGAAGACGGTAAAAAATTGTTAAAGGAAAAAAAAGAATGGGACAAAAAAAGAGATAAAAAAGGAAGTTCCCTAGAAGAAGAGAATCCTATGCGAGAACCTTTAAAAAAAGTTGCAAAAGAGTTACAGGAGTATTTTAAAGAAAATAAAGAAGAGGAGAATAAAGAAACATTTAATAAAAAACATACAGAATGGTGTGAAAGGTTGATAAAGGATTATAGTTCGTATCTAGACGAGAAATTAACATATGGACAAGCTCAAAAAATTATTAATATGGCTTTTAAATATTTGTATTGTATATTTGCTGCAAAAGAAAAACTTGAAGAGAAAAAAGAAAGATTTAAATACTGTCATATGCCTTTAGATAAATTTAGTCTGGAATGGGTGAAAAGATATTTCAAAAAAGGAAGTGTAAAATCATGGAGTCATATGGAAAAAGAGGATCTTGAAAATAAAGAATATGGTTATAATACATATTCAAAGAATATTGAAGAATATTGTGAGCAAAAATATGATGGACAGATTTCGCCATTACAGTTAGATTTTATTGTTTGGCCCAAAATGCAGAAAATTATGGCTACAGAAGAGTTTATAAAAACTTTTGAAGAAGATGATGATAAATGGGTTCAAAAAGCTATAGGTTGTGAAAAGTATGATATAGGCAATATGAATGAGATATTAGAAAAGCGGTTAATTAAAATCAGACCTTTGATATGTGATAATGCCGATTCTACAATATACAAAAAGAAATAAGTTGTAAAACAGTGTTTCGGCACTGTTTTTTTATTTTATGTACAGAAGTAATGCCCCATTTTTGCCCCATACAATCATATATCCTATTACTTATCAAGCACAGATAGGAGTGAAAAAGTTGAAAATATCCATTTATTCAAGAAAATCAATAGAAAAATTATTGAAAAAAGATTTCCCGAAAAATGCAGTGGTAATCAGTTTCTATGATCCGCCAGGAAAATTCCGTGATGCGGAATACAGGCCGGTAGACTATTCAACAAAAACGAACTGTGTATTCCAGATAGCACTGCATGACATTGATCTGGCAGTACTGCCGAAATATCATTTGACTTACGAGACATATCTTCCAGAAGCAGATGATCTTGCAGAGTTTATCTTTAATGCGAAAAGGGAAGGAAAAGATATTATCTGTCAATGTGAATATGGTGAAAGTAGAAGTTCAGGATGTGCGGCAGCTATCCATGAATATTTCTATAAAGACGGTATTAAGATATTTGCTGATTATAGATATTATCCGAATCAGATGGTGTATCACAAGGTGTACGATGCGCTTGAAAAATATGGAGTTGAAAATAATGTGATAAGAGAAAGTGGTGAATAGATTTATATGATGATAGAATTAAAGCAAGAGATTTTGGATTTGATTGAATCACCGAAATTGCATGCATATTTAATGGAAGATACAGAACGACTGAAGTTGAGAGACTATGTGTCAATTATTGCCGGAGCACCAGTCGGTTTAAAAAGAAAACAGGGATTATTGTATAAGCTGAGAGCAATATCAGACATAAAGCAACAGGATATGGATTATCTGAAATTATGCTGCGAGTGTATGGATCAGGCAGTGCGATATTTAACGATGGAAAGCGAAAAGATTTTTCTTATACAATTGATGGGATATGACGATGATAATAAAAGTGATATTGTAGATGGTCCATATATTATGACATCTCTTGAAGATATGAAAAAGGCAGTACAGGAATATTACTGGAATGAACCGGATTCTATATGGAACACTTTATATTGGCGGGTTGAATTATATCTTGATGGTGAGCATGAGATTAAGAAAAACGAATTTTTATCACCGATGTACACATACATCATGAATAAAGATGGAGAGATTCAATATTTTATTCATGAAAAAGTATCGTCAAATTATTTGAAAGGACCATTAGGAAGTATGGCAGAGTGGCTGTTTCATTCTGTATGCCCAGATTTAAACCTGCCTGTTCCATATCAGACGGGAGATGTTCTGTTTATAGATTGCAGACCATATGCACCGGATGCTTTTTATTGTCGGCTCAAAGAAGTAGGAGATGATTGCTGTGGAATACAATGTGAATATATGAATCCGGAAGGAGAGATTGAAACCGGTGCATTGAAACATGGGGATTATTTCTTTAATCACAGGGAAGTGTATCAATATTTATCACCGCTATATAAGGCAAGGATTGTTTCGAAAGATGAGTTGGATTGGAATGATTATATTAAAGGAAAACGAAAATGTTAGAACGGCCACATAAAGGGGTGTTTTGGTTAATAAATGGAGAAATCTGGGCAGTTCCATTTGACAATCAAAAATATAAATCTGGGATTTCAAAATCAGGGGATTCTTATGTGCACAGAAAAATCTGGAAGGAGATAAAGCCTCGAAAGTGTCGATATCCATATAATTATTATCCTAGAGGGCGAGTTGAAATTACTTCAAAAAATGTATGTATTATATATATGAATCCCAATATAGGTGAAGAATATATGGACGAAATAATGAAGAAATTTGGACTGGTTTCCGTATCAAAAATAATTTACGATAATAGCAGTCATTATAGATCTTATCTGGACAATGGATGGAAGGCAGATAAAAAATGAGGATTATTATTGTCAGGAGAAAAATGTATGAAGATATGGCTGGATGATATACGACCGGCTCCGGAAGGATATGTATGGTGTAAAAGTGTGAATATTGCCAAGAGAACCATTGAATCAGCGGAGGAACCGATTGTGTTAATTGACTGCGATCATGATTTGGGAGATTATGCTTATGATGGCGGGGATGGGATTAAATTATTGGATTGGCTGGTGGAAAATGAACGTTTTTATCCAATCAGGCTTCATACGATGAATCCTGTTGGTAGAGAAAATATGTTGCGGATGATTCGGAGATATTGGTAGGAGTAGAGGAAAGAGATATATGACAAAGAAAGAAGTATGTTATAAAAAAATTGTAAAGAGCAAGATCCACCCGTGTATTACAGTATTGTCATTTTGACAATTTTGTATTACTTACGAGTAGCAGACTTGATGGGGATTACGTCCCCATACCCACGTGAAAATATAATTGCCGGCAATTATATTTTAGCAGACACGCAAGCGTTTCTGAGCAAGCGTCACAGACAACAAAATAAGGAGATTTTGAAAAGGCATTCACCTGGAATAGGTGAGTGTTTTTTTGTTTTCAAATATTCAATTAACCGAAAAAATAAAAAATCTCGTCAGGGGGCTGTAAAAATGCCTCTCAGCGTTTCGTTTTATGTAAGGGTATTTTAGACAGGAAAAAATAAAAAATTTTTATCAAGAACCTGTATTTATGCCCGTCATCTTTTGAATATATGTAAGGACATTTTTTGAGCCGGCATAAAAATGATTTTTACAACAGTTAGAAACAGAAACGAGGCGAGAAAAGAATGAAATATGAATACATGAAGGAGTCAGAGCAGATGCTTCAGTACTTCCAGTTTCCGAAGTTTTTGCTCAAACTGCGAATTTCTCAAACTGCAAAATTTCTTTATATGATTTTGTATGACCGGGCACGGATATCGAGAAAGAATAGCTGGATAGATAAGTATGGAAATGTTTATCTGATATTTCCGATAGAGGAATTGTCTGTTCAAATCGACAAATGCAAATCTTCTGTAAAAACAGCATTGAAGGAATTGGATGATGTGGGACTATTGGTTCGCAGATCCGGTGGATTTTCAAAACCAAATCATTTATATGTAAAAATTCCATCTGATGAGATAGATTTACAGCCGGTTGACAATAAGGCGGTTGAAAAGATGGCTATAACAGAGTCAGAAAAGCAACCATCATCTAGCCATAAAAATGGCTGCGCAGAAGTCGAAAATGTGGCACCTAGTAAAGTAACTGAGAAATATAAAAGAAATAAATATCATGAAGTAAATTATTGCTATGGGGAAGGAGAGAGTTTGTGATGAGAGAAGAAGATACTGTATGTGTAGGCAGTGATGGCTTGAAATACTGCAAAGTCTGTGGGGAAGCGAAAGAAGCATTTTTCCCCAAGGGTGGATTTATGGGAATGAAGAAACATTCCAGGCAATGTGCCTGTGACAGAAAAGCATTTGAAGAAGAACAAAAATATTTTAAAGACAAAGAGCACCGGGAATTAGTCAGCAGAAATACGAGCATCTGTTTTGACGAGAGCAGAATGGAAGAGTGGACATTTGAGAATGCAGATATGTCAGATGCGGTAATGCATAGAGCAAAAAGCTATGTTGATAACTGGGAGGAAATGAAAAGAAATCATATAGGCTGTTTGTTCTGGGGACCGGTTGGAACTGGGAAAAGTTTTATTGCTGGTTGTATTGCCAATGAACTTCTAAAGCAGGAAGTAACGGTAAAAATGACAAATTTCAATACCATTATTGATGATATATTTCCACTGGCAGACAAAACGGAATATATCAATGCATTGGCTTCTTATCAGCTTCTAATTATTGATGATCTTGGAGTAGAACGAAATTCAGAATATGCGTTAGGAATTATTTTTAGCGTCATAGACCGCAGGATCCGTTCGGGACGACCTTTGATCATCACGACCAATCTTCCACTGAAAGAAATAAAAAGCGAGACCATGTTAGATAAAAGACGTATCTATGATCGTATTTTGGAAATGTGTACACCAATGTATGTTGGAGGCGCAAGCAAACGAGAAGCGATTGCAAGTATGAAAATGGAGAAAGCGAAAACGTTGTTGAATACAAACAGAGGGGAGGAGGAATGCGAATGAATCATACAGAAAAAACAATACCTGTTTGGAAGAAATATTCTTTAAATGTTTCCGAAGCAGCAGAATATTATGGAATCGGAGAAAAGAGATTAAGACAGATCGCAGGTGAAAATGAAGGAGCAGATTTTATTTTGGAAGTGGGTTCTCATATCCGATTTAAAAGGAAATTATTTGAAGATTATCTGGATACAGCCAGTACAGTTTAAGTGACAGAATAGAAGAAATAGTAATGAAAATAATGTTCATTTTATCTTAGCGAAGAGAAGGTCTTGTGGTATAATGAATAAACCGAGACGGTCTTCCAAGTTAAATGAACATTTGATGAAGGAGACTAAAAAATTATGAGTGAAAAAAGGAGAGATCATAGAGGACGTATATTACACAATGGAGAAATACAGTTATCTGATGGCAGATATCGATTTAAGTATGTCGATGAGCTGGGAAAGGAGCGCTGCGTATATAGCTGGCGCTTAGACCATAACGATGCAACTTCGAAAGGAAAGCGCCGTACTTTGTCGCTTCGGGAGATGGAGAAGAAAATCCAGGCGGACCATTTCGAGCAGATTGCAACAAATGGCGGAAATATGACGGTACTGGAACTGGTTGAAAAATATACATCAACAAAAACCGGTGTCAGACCTACTACAGTTGCAGGATACGGAACAGTTATCAATTTATTGAAGAAAGATCCATTTGGAAAAAGAAGGATTGATACGGTTCGGATTTCGGATGCAAAATGTTGGCTGATACATCTTCAGCAGGTAGAAAAGAAAAGCTATAGTTCCATCCATTCAATCCGAGGAGTTCTTCGTCCGGCATTTCAGCTGGCAGTGGATGATGACCTGATCAGGAAAAATCCATTTCAGTTTCAGCTAATGGAAGTGGTTGTGAATGACAGTGTGACAAGAGAAGCAATCAGCAGAGCGGAGGAACGTAAGTTTCTACGATTTGTGAAAGAGGATTCTCATTTTTGCAGGTATTATGAGGGGATTTACATATTATTTAAAACCGGCCTTCGCATCTCGGAATTTTGTGGTTTGACCATTTCTGACATTGATTTTAAGGAGCATACGATCAACATCGATCATCAATTGCAGAAAAAATCAAAAATCGGATATTATATTCAAGAGACTAAAACAACCAGCGGAACGAGAAAGATACCTATGACTGCAGATGTAGAGGAATGCTTTCGGAAAATAATAGAAAAACGAAACCCGCCCAAAGCAGAACCTATGGTAGATGGAAAAAGTGGATTCTTATACTTTGATAAAAATGAAAGTATCTGTTATTCCCTGCACTGGGAGCATTATTTCCAACACATCATTCAGAAGTATAATAATACTTACAAAGTACAGATGCCTGCCATTACACCGCATGTATGCCGGCACACCTATTGCTCAAATATGGCAAAATCCGGAATGAATCCAAAAGCATTGCAATATTTGATGGGCCACTCAGAGATCAGCGTAACGCTGAATACATATACGCATGTAAATCTTGAGGATGCCAGGGCAGAAGTTGCCCGGATTCAGGTTGTGTAATTACGATTTTTAATTAAAAATAGCAAGGTGTAAAATAGAAAAACATACACCTTATTTTACACCTTTTGCTGACGATATTATGCGAAAATAAACCAGGTTATGCCAGAAAGCAAAAAATTACAAAGGCTCACAAAGCCCGAAATACCAAGAAAAACTAAGAAATGCGAGGTTATGCAACAATGATAAAAGTGCTCTTCATCTGCCACGGCACTCTTTGAAAGCTTCGCCAAAAAACCAGTAAAATCAAGGTCTGGAAGACATAGGCGGTTGGAAAATAACCCGAAAATAACCCACGGGATTTTGGTGCAGATATTACATATAAATATAGATGATGTTTGGGACGCAACATGATAAAGATTATTAACATATTCAGGGATAATTTCACAAGACAAGCATTTTAAGTGACGAGATGTGAAATTATTTCAATTGATGCCATTACAAAAATAATTTTCAAAATAGATATTGACAAAATAACGATATTGCGCTATTCTTGAATCGAGATATGGACAAGATGTACATATACAAAATAGTAGCCTGTCGGTATTATGATGCCGGGTAGGACAGTTGATCTAATATTTTATAAGGAGGACTTTAATATGTCTATCAGAAAAACAATGTATGTAAAAGAAAACTCATTCCGTAAACTTGACGATCCATTCAATGATGTCGCAAAAAAGTATGTATTTTATGTCAAAATTTGTGATGTCCCAGAGGGTATTCCCATGGCAACAAATCCACGCGATCAGAAACTTACATCTGGTGTTGCGCAAGCAATTAAGGAATCTCTCGAAAGCAATGATGGTTTTTTTCATTTAAAAAATAGGGGAATCGTTCTTTCCGCAAAAAGTTGTACATATAATAATAAGACAAAAGAAGTTACAATTAATTTCACAGATGATATGCTTCATGGTAATATTGACGGCGGTCATACATACAAGATTGTATGTGATCATCGTAACTCTGGTCTTGATCAGTATGTGCAGTTTGAAGTAATGACTGGTGTGGAAGATATTATTGAAAAATTAGCAGAAGCTCGAAATACGTCCGTACAGGTAGATGAGAAATCTATGGCCGAACTTCAACAGAAGTTTGATCCTATCAAAGAAGGTCTAGAAGGAATGCCATTCTTCACAAGAATTGCATTTAAACAGAACCAACAGGCATTTGATGATGTGACAAATAAGAGGTTAAAGATGATCGATGCTCGTGAAGTGGTTTCTATCATTAATATGTTTAATATTGATAAGTTTGATGCAATGAATCATCCGATTAAAGCATATTCTTCAAAAGCAAAGATGTTGGAATTATATTTGAATAATCCGGATTCTTATCGTAGATATGTTAATATTATGCCAGATATTTTTGATTTATATGATGCAGTTGAGACAGAGTTTGCAACAGCTTTCAATGAAACAGGTGGGAGATATGGTCGCAAGAAATATTCTGGTTATAAAGATGGAAATATTATTGGTACATCTAAGTTTGGTCTTCATGATATTTATTATAAAATTCCAGATGGTCTTATTTACCCCGCGGTTGCAGCATTCAGATCCTTGGTCGTATTAAATCAGGAGACGGATAAATATGAATGGAAGAATGGTGTGAATCCTATTTCGGTGTGGGATAGATGTAAGTCAAGCATAACCAGCCAGATTATGAACTTTGCATCAGCTATTGGTGACAATCCCAATGCGGTAGGAAAGGATTCTAATATTTGGAATCTTGCATATATGACAGTATTGCTTCAACAAGGGGATGAGTTGAAATGAAAAAAAAATATGTTGTAAAATTGAAAGTGAAAGACGCATTAGATAAAAGAGAATTGAGTCAGAAGAGGTTGGCAGAGATGTCTGGGATCAGAGAATCTACGATTAGTGATATTGTCCGGGGAACTCGAACAGTGATTAACTTCGAACATCTTTCCAAAATAGCAGAAGCTTTGGAAATAACAGACATTAGAGAGTTAATTGATTTTGAATAGTTAATAATTGTATAGCAGTCAAAGAGAGTGCTCTTGGCTGCTATGTTTTTTTCGCTATGGTATGGAAACGAGACTAAATAATTTTGTAGTGCGGTATGTTTATATAGTAATTCAAAAATGTATCTTAGACTTAAGAAAGAAAAATAATAAAGTAGAGGGAATGAAGAGAAAATCCATTCAAAATATATATGAATTAGAAAGTTGGTGGAAAGCTTGAATATAAAACAATTAATCGGTGAAGCAACTGAATATGACAAAAAGCAATCTTTAGAAGCGAAGAAACCAAAGAGTTGGTGTAAGAGCGTAAGTGCTTTTGCAAATACACTTGGTGGAGCGTTAATCTTTGGAATAGCCGATAATGATGAAGTTGTAGGACTTGAGAATCCGAATGGTGATGCTGAGAAAATAAGTGAAATCATTAAGACAAGGATGGATCCAATTCCAGAATTTCGTCTTCGATTTGAACAGGTCGAAGATAGAAAAGTATTAATTATACTGGATATTTTCAAAGGTGAAGAGACACCGTACTATTATTCGGGTGATGGTGTGCTGGAAGCATATGTTCGTGTTGGAAACGAGAGTGTGAAAGCGACATCAACGGAATTGAAAAGACTGGTGTTGCGCGGTAGAAATACATCTTATGATTCACAGATTTCTACGTATAAGGTGGAAGATTTTGCTTTTTCCAAACTCCGGGAAAGATATAAAAAATGGACAGGAAATAGTTTTGATGAGAAAGATCTTATATCATTTGGGTTGGCGAATGAGCAAGGATATTTGACAAATGCCGGAGCCTTGGTTGCAGATGAAAGCCCTATTCGATGGTCAAGATTATTTTGTACCCGGTGGAATGGATTAAATAAAAGCGGTGGTACAATAGATGCATTTGACGACGCGGAATATTCTGGAAGTGTATTGTCATTAATTGATAATGGAGAAGCTTTTATTAAGAGAAATGCGAAATTAATGTGGAGAAAGACTGCTAATTCCAGAGAAGAAATGCCGGAATATGTAGAACGTAGTTATCATGAAGCATTGGTTAATGCATTGGCTCATAGAGATTATCTTGTGAATGGCAGTGAAGTGCATATTGATATTTACGATGATCGTATGGAAATTTATTCGCCAGGAGGCATGCCGGACGGTTCCATTATTCAGGACAGAGATCCGCTTACAGTTCCGTCAACGAGAAGAAACCCGGTTTTAGCAGATATATTTAATCGGCTGGGATATATGGAACGTAAAGGTAGTGGATTCGGAAAAATCATAGGAGGCTATGAATTTCAGATCAACTATGATGAAAGTAAAAAGCCGTCTTTTAGATCAGATCGGTATCAGTTTACAGTTGTGATGCCAAATTTGAATTACAATATCCCTCAGGATGTCCCTCGGAATGTCCCTCAGAATGTCCCTCGGAATGTCCCTCAGAAAAAAGAGAGTAATCCGTTGGAAATTCAAATATTGAATATGATAAAAAAGGATAATAAAATCAGTACAGAAAAAATGGCAATGACGTTAGGAATAAGTTCCAAGACTGTAAAACGTCACATCAAAGATATAGGTATTATACGATTTATTGGCCGTGGTTCCAATGGACATTGGGAAATAATTGATGATTAGAAATACAACTTAATATCATTAATAGCAAAGCTATAAGATTTCAAAAATGGAGTCTTATAGCTATTTTTTTTGCGTAAAAATAAAAAAATTTTCTCCAACACCCTGTAAAAACACCGTTCTTCTTTTGTATATGTGAGAGATAAAAACAGAAAAATAAAATTTTTTGCATTTGCCCACTGTATTTTACCCTCTGAGCGTTTCGTTATATGAGGGCGTAAAAAAGAAAGTCTGATGCAATGGCAATAAATTGTTTTTGTGCTCTCAATTGAATCCAGGCCTGATTCATATGGAACAAGTAGATCAGAACAAAAAAAGGAGGAAGATGAGATGAACAAAGTGATTTTAATGGGACGGCTTACAAAAGCTCCGGAGATTAAATATTTGCAGGATGATAATAAAACCGCAATGGCGCGATATACGTTAGCGGTTGATCGGAGATATGGAAAAGACCGGGAAAGGGAAGTAGATTTTATTCCCTGCGTGACATTCGGAAAGAATGCAGAGTTTGCGGAAATCTATTTGAAAAAAGGAACCAAGATCGTCATCAGCGGACGAATCCGCACAGGAAGTTATACGGACAGTGAAGGAGTGAAAAGATACAGCAGCAATGTTGTTGTGGAAGAGCATTTTTTTGCTGAAAGCAAGAAAGCATCCGATACGGATTCCAAAGATGAGAAAGATGGATTTATGAGTGTGACGGAAGATGAGGAGCTGCCGTTTGAGTAGACAGATCTCTGGAGCTTAAGCGGAAGAGCGCACTTATATACTTTAGCAAGTATGTGCGTCCTCCGGAAGGATACTTCTTTCTGGAAGCTATTCCAAAAGAAGTTTTCGGATTGCATTCGGTGAAGGGGTATACCTTCCGGCATAGATGCCTAACCCATAAAAAGAAAACATGAAAACAGAAATAAAAGGAGGAAGTTGATTATGGCAAAAAAAGAAAATTTTCAGGAATATGTAACACGTACACAAAATGAAATCGCAGGGATTGAATCGAAAATCGAAGCGGAAGAATTGAAAAAACTGCAATTAGAACACAAGATGCAGCGATTGCAGAATGTTACAGAATATAAGGTGAATAAATCGAAAAAAGCGAGAGTGAGTCGCCTGATTACAAGGGGAGCTGCGATTGAATGTATTTGCAAAGATGTGGAATTGCTTGATAAAGCAGAGTTCTTTCTTCTGGCAGAAAGGATTTTCTCGGATCCGGTTCTTTGTGATGCGATTGCAAAAATGGTTGTTGGAAGAAGAGATTGTATAGAAGCAGGAGAAGCAGAACTTCAAAGCACCATTGAAGACTTAAAAGAAGCTGGATATTGGAAGTCCAGCAGAAAGGAGTAGGAGATGGCAAGCTATCATTTTCATTTAACACAGGTGAAGAGAAGCAGAGGACAGTCCGTGATTGCTCAGGCTGCATATCGCGCAGGAGAAAAGCTTTACAGTACCTACTATGGAGAATCCAGTGATTTTACAAGAAAACGTGGCGTGGTCATGGCAGAAATTTGTCTGCCGGACCATGCACCCCGGGAATATGCTGACAGGGAAACGTTGTGGAATGCGTTGGAATGGGCAGAGACTGGAAGAAAAGCACAGCTGGCTCACAGCTTTGATATTACGCTCATGAACGAGTTTTCCATGGAAGAAAACATTGAAATGGCACGAACATTTGTCCGGGAAGAACTGGTGTCCAGAGGCATGATTGCCGATTTTGCAATTCATGATCCAGTGCGGCCGAAAGGTGCAGAACCCAATCCACATATCCACATCTTAGTTCCGATCCGTCCTTTGAAGGAAGATGGAACCTGGGGGATAAAAGAAAAGAAGATATCGGTGATGGATGAGCAGGGGAATCCAGTTTTGGATAAAAATGGAAAACAGGCATACCGTGCAGTATCCACAACCGGATGGAGCAGCAAGGAGATGCTGATCTATCTGCGAAAAAACTGGGAAAATCGGTGCAATGAAAAGTTTAAAGAAAAAGGATTATCTGTTCGGGTCGATGCACGTTCTTTCAAAGAACGGGGAATTGACCGAATCCCGATGATTCATGAAGGACCACATGTACGCGCAATGGAAGCAAAAGGAATCCGGACTGCATTAGGAAATCTGAACCGGCTGATCAGTCAGTTTAATCAGATAGCTATGGAAATCACAGTGCTGAAATCTTGGATATCAGAAAAAATATATGAACTGAAAAGGCAGATGCATTATGTGCAGAAACCAATGCTGGCCGGGTATTTGCAGCAATATTATGACGAGAGAAACCGAGTGGCGAGAACCTATCAATATGGAAGTCAGAAAGCAATGAATACAAATCTGAAACAGCTTGCAGAGACGATTGCATTTTTGTCAGATGAAAATATTGATACACCAGAAGAACTGGAACAGCGGATTCAGGAACTGAGCAGCCGAGGGCATGATTTGCAATACGATCTTGATGAGGCGGACAGTTTGATTCAGGAGATGAAGAAGTTGATAAAGGCATGGGATGATTATGAGACATTTCGACCGGTTTATGAAGAGTATAAAAACAAATTTTTCGGCAAGGAAAAATTTAAAAAGGAGCATGCAAAAGAGCTGAATCGGTACCACAGAGGGAAAAGGATCGTCATGGGAAACAGGAATGCAGAAGGAAAAGTGCCGGTTTCCAATTGGAAAAAGTATCTGAAAAATGCAACGGAGGAGAAAGAAACTTTAGAAGCGGAGAAAAAGGAAGTTCTGGAAAAGCTTCGGCCATTGCAGAAAGTACAAAGATCCGTTGATCTGGTAATGATGGAGATAGAAGATCAGCCAGATCCAGAGAATTTGCTTGCAGAAGAAAAAACAGCATGCAGAGATCAGATTCAAAAGAAAGATAGAGTAAAGAAAAAATCATATGGAGTGGAATTATAGGAGGAATAGAAAATGCCAAGATATACAGAAGAACAGATAGCAAGAGCAAATGAAACAGATCTGGTTTCTTTTCTGAGGGCCAGAGGGGAAAAACTGAAGAAATCAGGAAAAGAATATCGATGGATGAAGCATGACAGTCTGACAGTCGATCATAATGAGTGGTATCGCTTTAGCGGAAGTAAAGGAGGACATCCCATTGACTTTTTAATGGAATTTTATAATATGTCATTTCCGGAAGCTGTAAAAGCATTAATCAATGAATCACCCGGCGAAGGTAAACAGGATGTTAAGAAAATGGAACAGGAGGATGCAGGCAGCCATGAAGGCTGCCCCATCCCCTTAGAAAAAGTGAAATTGCAACTTCCAAAAGCATATGAAAACAATGACAGAGTGAGGGAGTATTTGATTAAAGAACGAAAGATCTCTGAAAAGATTATTGACCAGATGCTTGCAGAAGGGAAAATTTACGAAGATGCGGTAAAGCACAACGTGATATTTATTGGTTACGCTCCGAAAGGAACGATTCGTTATGCAGGCATAAGAGGAACGAAAGAAAAATACCGGGGAGATGCACCGGGATCGGAAAAGGCATATGGATTTAGCCACACGGGTACAGATGATACGTTATTTGTCTTTGAAGCACCGATCGATCTGCTTTCTTTTCTGAGCGCCACAGGAGATGGATGGGAAACCCATCACTACATTTCATTGGGCGGAGTCAGCGAAAAAGCGTTGATGCAGTATCTTGCAGATCATAAAAATATCCGAAAGATTTTTCTTTGCCTGGATAATGATACTGCTGGGAATGCCGCTTGTGAGAAGCTTGCAGAAAAAATCCCTGACGATAAGATGGTGATGCGATTAAGACCAGTAAAGAAAGACTGGAATGAATGTCTGACAGCAGGAATTGATAGAAAAGATATGGCAGAGGAAATCCCTTTGAAGAAGAAACAAGTACAGGAAGAAAATCCAATCCCAGTCATAAAAATGTCAGATGTGGAAGAAAAAGTAGTGCAGTGGTTATGGTATCCATTTATCCCATTTGGAAAAGTAACGCTGATCCAGGGAAATCCGGGAAAAGGAAAAACATGGCTTGCAATGGCACTTTGTGCATACTGTACAGCAGGGAGAGAACTTCCAAATGCGCTTCCAATCGAACCATTCAATGTCTTTTACCAGACCGCAGAGGACGGAGTTGGAGATACGATCAAGCCAAGACTTGCAAAATGTGGAGCAGATATGACAAGAGTTCGTTTTATTAATGAGGAAGAAAAGCAGCTTTCCATGACAGATGAAAGAATTGAAAAGGCAATCAGGCAGAATGATGTAAGGCTGATGATCATGGATCCGATACAGGCCTATCTGGGAGCCAATGTGGATATGAACAGAGCCAATGAGATCCGACCGTTGTTTCGCAATCTTAGTAATATAGCAGAACGTACAGGATGCGCCATTGTGCTGATTGGTCATTTGAACAAAGCATCGGGAGTGCAGAGCGATTATCGTACACTTGGATCCGTGGATATCGCTGCGGCGGTCAGAAGTATTTTGTTTGTAGAAAAAGTTGAGAAAGAGAAAAGCCAGGATATTCGTGTGGTCTATCAGCAAAAGGATTCCTTGGCGAAAAAGGAAAATCCGGTAGCTTTTTCTCTGAGCGATGAAGGACTTATTTGGATGGGAGAATATGACATTTCCATTGATGATCTGCTTGCTGGAAATACCGGAACAAAGAAAGAGACGAAATTGGAAAAAGCCAAAAAGCTTATTCTTGAATTGCTGGGAAAAAGGAAAATGATGTGTCTGGAAGAACTGGAAGCAGAGTTGCAGGCATATGAAATTTCGGCAAGAACCGGAAGAGATGCGAGAAAAGATTTGGAGGACCAGTTAATCTATGGATGGTATCAAAGCAGAAAGACAATTTCACTGAAAAAAGATTCTTAAGCAGTTACATTGGCAAAAAAGGCATTGGCAGTGGCAATGCGTATAGGACCACTTGCCTGCCGCCAATGTCAGAGAAATTTACATAGAAGAAAATGATGCGAGAGGAGATGAACAGATGAGTAATTATGAAATACCATACTGGAAGAAATATACATTATCTATTGAGGAAGCGGCGGCATATTTCCGTATTGGAGAAGGAAAGCTTCGTAAATTGGTAAGCGAAAATCCCAATGCAGAATATCTGTTGTGGAACGGAAACCGTGTGCAGATTAAGAGAGAAAGATTTGAACGATTTGTAGATACACTTAGTGCAATATAAAAAAACAAAGACTAAAAAATAAAAAAGAAGGAGGTGTTCGAGGTGGAGGCAACGTGATATACTAACAATATCATGTTGCGTCCCCTTGGAGGTAAAATATGATTTCAAAGAGACGTGATGATAAAGGAAGAGTTCTCCAGCAGGGAGAATGGCAGGAACCAAGTGGAAGATATCGTTATAAATATACAGATTCACTTGGAAAGCGAAAAATATTATATAGTTGGAGATTGACAGAATCGGATAAGATGCCGGAAGGCAAAAGAGCGGATTCTTCACTGAGAGAGAAAGAACGCAAAGTACAGTCCTTACAGATGCAGGGAATCACTGGAAGTAAGTTGACGGTGCTTGAACTGGTAGAAAGATATCTTTCATTAAAAACAGGAGTGAAGCACAATACATTAGCAAACTATAATTTTGTCGTAAATGTGCTGAAAAAAGAAGAGTTTTCTCATAAGAAGGCGGATGATGTTAAGCTGTCTGATGCGAAGATATTTCTGATTAAGCTTCAGAGGGATGGAAGAGGATATAGTTCAATTCACTCGATCAGAGGCGTGTTAAGACCGGCATTTCAGATGGCTGTAGATGATGATCTAATCCTTAAGAATCCATTTGGATTTGAACTTGGTACGATACTGGTCAATGACAGTCAGAAAAGAGAAGCAGTTTCCTTAGAGGACGAGGCAAGATTCCTGAAATTTGTAAAGAATGATCCACACTATAACCGTTACTATGATGCATTTTACATCTTATTTAAAACGGGACTTAGAATTTCAGAGTTTTGTGGACTTACTGTGCGAGATTTGGATTTCAAGAATGAAGTGATACGAATTGATCATCAATTGCAAAGAACCAGAGATATGAAGTATGAGATTGTTTCCACAAAAACGACAAGTGGAACCAGATTGTTGCCTATGGAAGAAGATGTGAAAGATGCATTCCTTCGTATTCTGAAGAATCGCAAAAAGACGAAGAAAGAGCCAACAGTGGATGGATATGGGGGATTTTTGTTCCTGGATAAGAATGGGAATCCAATGGTTGCACTTCACTGGGAAAAGTACATGCAGCATGCAAGAGAGAAGTACAACAAAGAACATTTATTACAATTACCCTTGATTACTCCGCATATCTGTAGGCATTCATATTGTACAAACATGGCAAATTCCGGAATGAATCCAAAGACTCTGCAATATCTGATGGGACACTCAGATGTATCTGTGACGCTTAATATTTATACGCATACCGGCTATGACGATGCGAAAAAAGAACTTGCCAGGTTGAAAGAAGCAAAGAAAGAACTGGATAAAAACCGGTTTGTAACCCAAAAACATGCACAAATAACTCATGAAAGCCTTATTTCGTAAGGCTTTCCGGACAAGAAAAATAACCCATTTATAACCAAAATGCCCGAAAAAACATGAGAAAATGCAAGAATTTATGAGAAAAAAAGCCGTTTAAGAAAAATGTGTATAAAGGCTGGAAAGCCAGTATTTACAAGGCTTTGAGGAGATATAAGGAGATAAAATGAGTAAGATAAAAGTATTATTCATCTGCCACGGCAATATCTGCCGCTCAACCATGGCAGAATACGTAATGAAAGATTTAGTAAAGAAAGCGAACCTAGAGTCATCCTTCTACATCGACTCCGCCGGAACCAGCAACGAAGAAGACGGCAATCCGGTTCACTACGGAACGCAGAACAAGTTAAGAGAAGAAGGAATCCCATGCGGTAACCACAGAGCACGCCAGATGACGAAAAAAGACTATGAAGAATTTGATTACATGATCGGCATGGAACAGTGGAATATCCGCAACATCAACCGCATCATCCGGAAAGACCCGGAGCATAAGGTGCATTTGTTACTGGAATATACAGGAGAGGCAAGAGACATTGCAGATCCGTGGTACACGGGGAATTTTGACGTGACTTATGACGATGTGAAAGAAGGCTGCGAGGCATTCTTGCAATATCTGATGGAGAATGAACCGTTATATTAGAAACAATAGGAGTAAACAATAAAAAGGAATCATCTTAAGTATTCAGATAATTTTGTATACATTTGATGATTCCTTTACATTTTTTCGAAAATAATTTCATAGAATTTAATGTAATATAAACTCCGGGTACAATTTTACATAGATTTAACATAGATTTGATATAGGCTGCATACACCTTCGTTACAATAAGCCCGTAACGTCGAGGGAACATCATGTGTTCGAAAGAAGATGCCGGCGGCAGGTTCTACAGAAGACGAATGAAGGAGAATGGGGAAATATTATGAATGAAAAATTGCAGATAATATTTGGGCTTTTAGGAGGCCTGGCAGTCTTTATTTATGGAATGAATATGATGAGTGAGTGCCTGCAGAAAGCGGCAGGAGAAAAGATGAAAAGCATCCTGGCACTTCTGACTAAGAACCCGGTACTTGGGGTTATCGCAGGAGCACTTACTACAGCGGTATTACAGAGCAGTAGTGCGACAACCGTTATGGCGATCGGTTTTGTCAGTGCGGGACTTATGAGTCTTCCACAGGCAATCTCAATCATCTTTGGTGCGAACATCGGTACGACGATGACGGCACAGATCATCGCATTTAAGATCAGCGATTACATCTATATCATTATCTTTATTGGATTTATCATTTCGTTTATTGCGAAATCTGAAAAAGTGAAGAGTATCGGTCAGACAATCTTCGCATTTGGTCTGTTATTCCTTGGAATCGAGACCATGGGAGATGTTATGAAACCGCTGGCATCCAGCCCAGTGTTCACGAATCTGATCGAAAGAGTAGCACATATTCCGGTACTTGGGGTATTTGTCGGAACACTAATGACACTGGTAGTACAGAGTAGTAGTGCGACGATTGCAGTATTGCAGAACTTTGCATCACAGCCGGAACCTGATGGTGTGACAAGTATGCTTGGACTTGCAGGTGCGATCCCAATCCTTCTTGGAGATAATATCGGTACTACAATTACAGCACTTCTGGCAAGTATCGGTCAGACAAAAGATGCGAAACGTACAGCCGTTGCACACTGTATTTTCAACATTTCCGGATGTCTGCTATTTATCTGGTTTGTGAAACCATTTGCAGCGCTGATCCAGCATATTTCTCCGAAAGGACCAGAAGTTGAGGTGATCTCAAGACAGATTGCAAATGCGCATACATTATTCAATATTACAATGACACTAATCTGGGTCTGTCTGATCAAATTCATGGTGAAGATTGTTATGACGTTGATTCCGGATGGAAAAGCAGTCGATATGGATTCTGCAAAACCGGTATTTTTGGATGATAAGATCATAAACCAGCCGGCAGCGGCACTTCAGTTGGTTGCAAAGGAAATTCTTCGTGTGAGTGAAATGGTTAAAGTTGTTGTGGCAGATACGATCACAATTGTCAAAACTGAAGATATGAATGAACTGGAACCACTGCAGGAAAAGGGATTGCAGATTAAGAAACTGACGGATCAGATCACGGAATATCTGGCAGCTTTGTTCTCAGCCGGAACGATGACAGAGCAGCAGGCTGCACAGACGGCAAGTCTTATGTACATCTTAAGCGATGTGGAACGTATGGGAACGCTGAGTGTAGAAGTTGCCAAATGTGTACAGGAAAAGATTGAAAACAGATACAAATATACACCGGAAGCGATGGAAGAGTTGCAGAAAAGCCTGAAGACACTGGAGAAGATGTTTACCGATTCAATCAAGGCATTACAGGGTGATAAGTCAGTTCAGACAGAGAAGCTGATCAAACGGAAAGATAAGATCATGGATCTGGATCTGAAGATGCGAAAAGCACATGTACAGCGTGTCAATAAAGGAAAATGTAAAGCAAGCCTTACGGCACCATTTACGAATATCTTGCATCTGATCGATCGTATGGGAAACAGCTGTGTCAACCTTGCAGATGTTGCGTCTAATGAAATCAGTCTGAATTATTTTATGATAAATTAAGAATATGAGAGATAGAAAAGCCTTTGTGGATATTAAAATGATATCTGCAAAGGCTTTTTTGATACCAAAGTATGCAAGAAAAATTGCCAGTGTTATTTGGGGTAAATACATAGAAAACAAAATTCGAGACATACTATAAAAGAAAAATAATGAAAAATATATGAAGAAAGACAAAGTATAAAAAGATAGCAAGCAATTTAAAAAGGAGGAAGTATCATGGACACATCAACATACGAAATTCTGAAGGAATGTAATTCTGGATGCCGGATGGCACTGAATAGTATCGAGCAGTTGGCGGTATATCTGAAAAGTCAGGAGCTTCAGGACTTGTTCTGCAAATACAAAGAAGACTATGAAAAAATGGAGAAGGAATCAATAAGATTGTCAGAAGGAAAATTGCAGGAGGAGAAGCTGTCAGAAAAGGCAGCAGAGACATTTGCCTGGATCAGTGCTGAAGTAAAAATGATGCTCAATGATGACAGTTCAAAGATTGCGGAAATGATGATCGACGGGGCAAATATGGGAATAAAATCCATTACAGAGAAATTAAATCGTTATCCGGAAGCGGAAAAAGAAAGCATTTCACTTGCAAAGAAATTTGAAAAGACATGTGAAAAACTGATTCAGGATATGAAGAAATATTTGTAAAATATTATGATTTTTTCGTGGAATATGCAGCCCAAAATATTAGAAAACGAAAAAATAACTCTTTACAATTTCCTTGATTTTGGATACATTATTGTTATAAGGTTTTAAATCAAGGGGAAAATTATGAAAGATATATCAGAAAAAAGATTGAGCGACTATATGGCGGAACAGATCGCTGATGAAATATTGTCCGGAAGAATTCCCGGAGGAAGTCAGTTAAAACAAGAAGAACTGGCAGAAGAGTTTGAAGCTTCCAGAATTCCAATCCGGGAAGCTTTCCAGATCCTGGAAAATCAGGGGTTAATTATCCGCCTTGCAACCAGAAGAATTACTGTGACAGAATTGGATAAAGAACAGATATGTCTGATCTACAGTATGATTTCGGAGATGACAAAGAAGGCATTGAACAGTCTGAAACATAGTGGAAAGACTGCGCAGTTGGAAGAGTTGCTTATGACATCGGGATTGTCAGGAGAGGTACAGCCTGCAGAAGCCATGTGTGATCTGGTGGAAAATGAGTATATCAAAAGACTTTTAAGAAATGCCAGTGACAGCTATATCCGTTTTGCATTATCAACGGGACATTATGCAGATAAGATAAAAGAAGAAAAGGATAAGATGACAGAACTTTTAGAAAATGGGGAACTGAAGAAAGTAGAAAAATCTCTGGATGTATATTTTAAATTGCTTGCAAGAGCGGTCAATGAAGAGAGAGGGATGAATGAATGAATGGATTAAAACCAATTAAGATGCCGTCGGCCAAGGAAAAGGTAGCGGCAGAACTTAGGAAGGCAATCTTGTCCAGGCAGATGAAAGAAGGAGAAGTCCTTTCACTGGAAAGTGTAGCCACACAGTTAAATGTATCGGCGATGCCGGTAAGAGAGGCATTTCAGATACTTGCAAGAGATGGGTTAATACAGTTGCGCAAGAACAAAGGAGCTGTAGTACTTGGAATTACGGAAACTTATATTAAAGAACATTATCAACTTCGTGCAATTTTAGAAAGTGCGGCAGCATCGCTTGCAGCAGAGCCGGAGACGGATATATCGGAGATAGAATCCGTGTACGAAGAAGCAGAAGAGGCTCTGAAGGAAGGCAATTTAAAGCAATATACAGATCTGAACCGTGCATTTCATCATGAGATCTGGTCTGCGGCAGGTAACCAGAAGATGAAAAATATGATTTCTGAATTATGGAATGGTCTGTCTATGGGCAGCATGGTATCAGAAGAGGATTATGCGAAAGTGTCGATTAAAGAACATGAAAGGATATGGAGAGCAATCAAGGCTCATGATCAGAAGGAAGCACAGATGGCGATGTATGATCATATTATGCGGAGCCGGGATGATATGCTTACATATTATAAATAATTAGTGCGTTGTTATTTACCTTTGTGGTGAATAACAATGCACTTTTTTTGTCTAAGTATGCAAGAAAAGTTGCCTGTGGCAGGTCCTTTCAATACAAAAAACGCTGAATATTGTGATTTTGAACAAAAGAGGATATACAGTTTTATAACATATGCCAAAATCTATAAATACCTATTGACATTTTTATCATTAAGGAGTATTTTATAATCAAAATTTGGATACAAAATCAAATATCAGACATCAAAGATCAAACAAAAACGTATCCGAGAAATCGAACGAAATAATTAGGTAGTGTAAAACGGATTATGAAAAAATCGAACCCCTTTCCTTGATGCTGGTCGATTATATTTTACTTACGGAAACCCCGTCAAGGCTGAATTTAACGGGCTTTCAGCCCGGTCTTGACTGGGTTCCCGACGTAAAATTTGGGTCGCCCAAGCCAAAGAAAGGGGAGGTAAAGGCTCATATCCCCTGAAACCCTTGATTTTACTGAGGTTGAGCCGATTTTGGACGTATAAAGTTGACACTACCAATAATTAGGTAGTGTCAAGTAATCTATGAAAAAATTGAGCCGAAAAAATAGGCTCAAATGA
>SAMEA3387500__coassemble_1038_pt1 | contig 23934 bp, 18 predicted proteins | sample SAMEA3387500__metabat2_high_PE_015 | metagenome-assembled genome bin SAMEA3387500 (sample SAMEA3387500) | Felis catus | biome: Faeces | place: United Kingdom | collected 2012
ACCGGACTTGTACCGGCAAGTGTGGTCCAGCTTCGCTGGACACACGCAATAAAAACAGGGCAGCCTGCGAAAAGACTGCCCTGCATATAAATTGTATTTCAAACTTATTAAAAATTTCTATTTTTCATATCCATTTGGATTTTGTGACTGCCATCTCCATGTATCAGCACACATCTCGTCCAGTCCTTTTTCAGCCTTCCAGCCAAGCACTCTTGCTGCCTTGGCAGGATCTGCATAACACATCGCGATATCTCCGGCTCTTCTTGGTTTGATCTCATATGGAATCTCTTTTCCACATGCTTTGCCGAATGCTTTTACCATATCAAGCACGGAATATCCAACACCCGTTCCAAGATTAATCACATCAAGTCCCGGATTGCTGAAGATATAGTTAATTGCTTTTACGTGTCCTTTTGCAAGATCTACTACATGAATGTAGTCACGGACTCCGGTTCCGTCCGGTGTGTCATAGTCATCTCCGAATACGCCGAGTTTTTCAAGCTTTCCTACTGCCACCTGTGAAATATATGGCATCAGGTTGTTCGGGATTCCCTTCGGATCCTCTCCGATACGTCCACTTTCATGTGCTCCTACCGGGTTGAAATAGCGAAGAAGAATAACATTCATATCTGGATTGGCCTTCTGTACATCCGTCATGATCTGTTCCATCATGGATTTTGTCCATCCGTAAGGATTCGTGCACTGTCCCTTCGGACACTCTTCTGTGATCGGTATCTCCTCCGGACTTCCGTATACAGTTGCAGATGAGCTGAATACGATATTCTTAACACCTGTCTGTTTCATAACATCCATAAGTGTCAGGGTTCCTGTTATATTATTACGGTAATACTCTAATGGCTTCTGTACAGATTCTCCGACTGCCTTCAATGCTGCACAGTGAATCACCGCATCTACACCCTCTTTTTCCATCATTGCCTTCAATGCAGTTTCATCCATTACATCTCCTTCATAAAATGTAATGTGCTTTCCAGAAAGCTCTTCTACTCTCTTTAAAGATTCTTTTGATGAATTGCACAGATTGTCATATACAACAACTTCATATCCTTCATTCAAAAGTTCCAGTGCTGTGTGACTTCCGATATAACCGGCGCCTCCGGTGATTAATATTTTCTTTGTCATTACGATACCTCCTATTTTTACCTTTACTGCATATATCATTATAAGAATCTGTAATTTTCCTGTACATACAAAAAACTCTACAAAATATACACTTTTTTCTTCTGGACATATCGTATTTAATTATATCTATTTTTCCTTTTCCAGAATCTTCTGCATCTTCCCTTTGATCCTCTGAAGTGCATTATCAATCGTCTTCGGACTCCGGTCCAGAAGCTTTGCGATCGTCTTATAATCGGTCCCCATCAGGTGTAAATACAAGACTCTGCGTTCCAGTTCACTTAAATCCTTTTCCAGCCGTTCTTCCAGCGACTTTGCATGTTCCTGACTGACAAGCAGTTCTTCCGGATTTGTCTCATGTTCTGATTCCATCATATCGATCAGAGAACCTTCGCCATCTTCCCTTTCATACAAAGAAATGTAACTGTTAAGCGGGCTGTGTTTCTTTCTGTTCGAAGCTTCGATTGCCGAATAGAGCTGTCTCGTCACACACAGTCTTGCAAAACTGAAGAACGAAGCTTCCTGATCCACATCATAATCCTGAACAGCTTTGAAAAGACCGATCATTCCTTCCTGGATCAGGTCGTCTGTCTCTCCGCCGAGCAGATACATTGCATTGGCTTCTTTTCTGACCAGATTCTTATATTTTTCCATCAGATAATCTATAATCCCGGTTTCTCCCATGCGGAGTCTGCGGATCAGTTCTTCGTCTGTTAATTTTTTATACTCTGTCATACTTTCCTCCGAAGTCCACATTTCACTCTATACTTATCTGCTTATGGCAATCGCCTGTACTTCACTTTCTTACTGCATCCGCTGTCTTACGATCTCATATGCCAGCACACCTGCTGCTACCGATGCATTCAGGGAATCGATGTCCCCTTTCATCAGGATTCTGGCGGTAAAATCGCAAGTGTCTTTGACCAGACGTCCCACGCCTTCGCCTTCATTACCGATCACCAGACCGATTGGCCCCTTCATATTGACATCATACATGACATCGCCGTCCATATCGGCACACACGAACCACAGACCCTTCTTCTTCAGATCTTCCATCGTCTTTACCAGATTCGTTACTTTTGCAACCGGCGTATAATTCAGCGCACCTGCGGAAGTTCTTGCCACAGTTGCCGTCAGTCCGACTGCACGTCTCTTCGGAATGATCACGCCATGTGCACCTGCCTGATTTGCGGTACGGATGATCGCACCAAGATTGTGCGGATCTTCGATATTATCCAAAATGATCAGGAACGGATCTTCCCCTTTTTCTTCTGCAAGCTTTAACATATCTTCTACTTCTGCATACTCATATGCGGCAACACTTGCGATCACACCCTGGTGTTTTCCGGTCTCTGACAACTGGTTTAAGCGGTCCTTTTCCACGAAGTTCAGGATCGTGTCATGCTTTCTTGCCTCACGGATGATGGATCTGACTGCACCGTCCTGACATCCGTCCAGTACATACAGCTTGTCTACCGGTTTTCCGGAACGAAATGCTTCCATGACGGCATTTCTTCCTTCTATGATATTTTCATTTTCTTTCTTATCATACGATTTTTTATCGTGCATCTTCTTATCATGTACATTCTTATCGTGACTCATATTCGACACTCCTTATTGTTCTTTGATACTGTCCAGACCTATTTTAACCAGTTCCAGCATTCTTTTCCACTCTTTTTTCAAATACAGATAACCAAGCAGGGCTTCGAATCCCGTCGCACGTCTGTAATCTGTGATCGACTGGTTCTTCGCCGGCGATACACTCTTGGCATTGCGGCCTCTTTTATAGATGGCATGCTCTTCTTCTGTCAGATGTTCCTGCATCGTACGCATCATTTTCGACTGTGCGGATGCCTGTACATAAGAGCTGGTCTTCTGGTGCAGTTTCTGTACCTGACGGTTTCCTTCATTGATCACCAGCGTTTTGATGATCAGATCATAAATGCAGTCTCCGATATATGCCAAAGTAAGAGGTGAATATTCTTTGATATCCACCTCTTTCATCTGGAAAATCTCCTGCATATAAGTGTCAAATTCCCACTCTACGCTCTTTTCCATTGTACTCCCTCTCTGGTATCCTTTAAGATGATACCCTTCTCTAACAGTTCATCACGGATTGCATCGGCTCTTGCAAAGTCTTTAGCCTTACGTGCCGCCTGACGCTCCTCGATCAGTTTCTCGATGTCTTCGTCCAGGATCTCTTCTTTCTTATCTACGATCAGTCCCAGAACTCCTGTTAACTTCACAAGCAGATCGAATAATTTCTGAAGATATTCTTTGGAACTTTCTGCATCGGTTGTAGTATTGATATATTTTACAAGGTCAAAGATTGCTGCAACGGCATCTGCTGTATTGAAGTCATCGTCCATTGCCTTTTCAAATCCTGCAACAAACTCTTCTGTTTTTGCAAAGTTTTCTGCTTCTGCATCTGTGATTGCTTCTGCTTTTGCATTTCCCATAAGGAACTTCAGATTATCTGCTGCATTTACGATACGCTCCAGACCATTCTTGGATGCTTCCATCAGATCTGCACTGAAATTCAGTGGGCTTCTGTAATGTGCACTCAGCATGAAGAAACGAAGTACCTGCAGATCGTACTGTTCGCTGATCTCACGTACGGTACGGAAGTTTCCGAGAGATTTACTCATCTTTCTGTTATCAATGTTCAGGAATGCATTGTGCATCCAGTATCTTGCAAATTCTTTGCCATTGGCAGCTTCGCTCTGTGCGATCTCATTTTCATGATGTGGGAATACAAGATCCTCGCCGCCGGCATGAATGTCGATCTGCTCGCCTAAGTATTTCTTAGACATCTCTGAGCACTCGATGTGCCATCCCGGACGTCCCTCGCTCCATGGAGACTCCCATGCTGGCTCTCCTTCTTTTTTCGGTTTCCAGAGCACGAAATCCAGTGGATCTTCTTTTTCATCTTCTCCTGATACCAGAAGGGAACGCTCACCGGAACGCAGATCATCCAGATTCTTGTTTGAAAGTTTACCGTAATCTTTGAACTTTCTTGTACTGTAATATACGGTACCGTTCTTCTCGTAAGCAAATCCTTTGTCAATCAGTGTCTGGATCATATCTACCATACCACAGATTTCTTCGGTTGCCAGAGGGTTCTTGGTTGCCGGCTTGATGTTCATACCATCCATGTCTTTTTTGCACTCTGCAATGTAACGTTTGGAAATCTCGTCGGCTGTTACGCCTTCTTCAATGGCTTTCTTGATAATCTTGTCATCTACATCCGTAAAGTTTGATACGTAATTTACATCATATCCTTTATATTCAAAATATCTTCTTACGGTGTCGAATACGATCATCGGTCTTGCATTACCGATGTGGATGAAATTGTATACGGTAGGTCCGCATACATACATCTTTACCTTTCCTTCTTCCAAAGGTACAAATTCTTCTTTTTTCTTTGTCATTGTATTAAATATCTTCATTTTCTGATATTTCCTCCTTTTTTTCTTCCGGTATCGGATTCTCTTTTAAGCACTGCATACATTTTTCCATCTCCTGGATCTGTCTGTGCATTCTTAAGTTATCTTCCTGCAGGGCTCTGATATCATTTTCAATTGGATCCGGCAGATGTACCTGATCCATGTCGAGTCTCGGTATCTTCTCATCATTCATTTTAACAACTCTGCCCGGCACACCTACGACCGTACAGTTCGGCGGTACCTCTTTTAATACGACAGATCCTGCCCCGATCTTGGAATTTTCTCCAATGGTAAAAGAACCAAGTACTTTTGCCCCTGCGCTGACCATGACATTATCTTTTAACGTCGGATGTCTCTTTCCCTGTTCCTTTCCGGTTCCTCCAAGTGTGACTCCCTGGTACAGCGTGATATTATCTCCAAGTTCTGCGGTCTCGCCAATGATCACTCCGCTTCCGTGGTCGATGAATAATCCTTTTCCTATCGTCGCTCCCGGATGGATTTCAATCCCGGTCTTTCTTGCTGCCCGTTGCGATACCCATCTTGCAAGGAAATAATGTTTCTTCAGATAGAGCTTATGTGCGATTCTGTAATGAAGAATCGCTTTAAAGCTGGAATACAGGAACACTTCCATATTTGACTTAATTGCGGGATCCCGCTCCCGTATTACCTGGATTTCTTCATTGACATATGATATGATGCCCATCTATGATCTCTCCTTTTTATAAGTTTACCGCCCAACCTGCATGCTTTAACATACAAGAAACAAAAAAACTTCGTCTCCTGCTTTACACAAGAGACGAAGTATATCCGCGGTTCCACTCTTTTTAAAGAATACAGTTATATTACCCGTATCCTCCCCTCAGTACACGTAACGTGTGTAATCCCGGATCCGGCTATGACACTTTTCATCTTTTTCACCGAACCGACTCCCGGACGCACTTCACAAAAGCTGTAATCCAAAACTGCTTTCAGCCGGTGACAGTTTCTCTCTTTCGACACATCGCATCTGCTACTCTTTCCGTTCAAAGTCTTTCTCATATAGAATATATATTATGCGATATCATCCTTTTTGTCAACCAGTTTCCAGCGAATCTCCGCTTTAAAAAGATCCGCCTCCGTCTCGATCCAGAATTTTCCTTTCTGAATCTCCACGAAACTTTTGACGATTGCAAGTCCAAGTCCAGATCCTTCAGTGTTTCTTGACGAATCCCCTCTGACAAAACGTTCCGTGATCTCCTCTGGGTTAAATGTAAGCTCGTTTGCCGATACATTTTTCATCTGGAACACCGCATCCCCGTCTTCTGCCGCAATTTTCACATATACCCTCGTATGAGGCATTGCGTATTTTGCTGCATTTCCAATCAGATTTTCAAAGATCCTGTATGTCTTCTGTCCGTCCAGTGCCACGATCACTTTATCCTCCGGAATATCCAGCCGGAAGTCCAGATTCGCTTCCGTGATCTTTTCTTCCATTTCCAGCTTCACCTGTTTGAACAGATTCACAATGTCAATGTTGGCAATGTTCAGATTCACGGATTTGCTGCTTGCTTTACTGATCTCAAACAAATCTTCGATCAGTGCTTTCAGTCTGAGAGACTTTCTATCCAGCACATCGATATATTCTTTCTGTCTCTCCGGATCCTGTTCAATCTTCAGAAGATTCACATAGGTGATGATTGCCGTCAGCGGCGTCTTAAGGTCATGCGAGACATTTGTTACCAGTTCAGTCTTCATACGCTGGCTTTTTACTTCCTCATCTACCGCCTTCTTGAATCCGCTCTGGATCTTCTCGATTTCTTCTTTAAATGGCTCAAATACACCCAGATTCTCATCGATTTCTACATCCAGATTGCCATCTGCAATCTCATTTGTCGCTTCCAGAAGTCTGTGATAATTCCGTTTCACCTCATTAAAATATTTTTTTAAAATAAAGTACAGGATTGCAGAATAAATGATCAGTGCCATAATTCCATATACCCAGACACTCGTCACAGCAAGGATGATAAAGTTCACCAGTACGATCCGCAGGATTGCCTTACTTCCTTTATCGGTAAAATCAATGTCTGTAACAATCTCATATACTCTGTTGGCCAGTTTTTTCACCTTCCGGTACAGTCTCCCACCGTCCCGTCCGACTCTTTCTGCAGCCGCCGGAGCTTCTTCCCTCAGCGCCTTCCACAGCCGCCATACCAGCGTCCGTTCCGTGACATACTTTCTGAGCCCAATCTTCTGAACCGCACTGATACACGTTGTCACCCAGTATGTGACCGCAAATACACCGACCCAGATTGCAAAATCCATAGGCTGCGGCAAGCCTTCCTCTCTGGTTATGATCCAGTTCAGTTTATCATCCAGAATCCCAAGAGTAATTGACGCAACAACAAAAACAACCTCGAATGGCTGCCGGAAAATCTTTCCGTCACCAATTTTCAGTGTCTCGCTCTGTGCAAAAATCCATGCCGCCACGCATACTGCTGCCATGCAGGCAAGCATCATATACCATGCATCATTCGGAGCTTCATCCCCGAACCAGTACCATTGATTCAGATACTGTTCAATGCTGCTTTTCTTCATTCCGTAGATGTATGTGCGGTTTTTCGGCGTCTTCAGTTCTCCATGCGTAGCGTCCTCAACTGTCTCGCTCCAGTTGTCAATGATCTTTCTGAGAACAATACTCTGCGCTGTCTTTTCGCCGCTCTTTACAACTTTCACATCCGGGTTGCCATGCTCATCGTAAGTCAGCACCATACCAAATGCATATTCTTTAAAGCTGTCATCTGTCAGACCATTTCCGGTATTCGCCGTACTTCGTCCCAGAACCGTTCCCGATCCATCCTCGATCCGGTAATCCAGATAAGGATATAATGCTTCATAATCCTCCATCCACACATCTGCCACATCATTGATCTCATCCTGTGACATCTTGGCTTCTCCTGTCTTGGATGATATCTCCTGATTATAAAGGATATAACTGAATTCCAGAAAGCTTTCCAGATATTCCCTGTCCGAAAGCGACGTCGTATAAGTCTTCTGTGCTTCCTCGACCGCTTTTTCATAAATCATATCATAATTATACAGCATGACATATGCTGCACTTAATATTGTTACAATTATCAGAAAAATTCCCAGTTTACGCCTGCTTTTCAATTTTGTATCCAACGCCCCACACCACCTTTAAGTATTTTGGTTCTCTTGGATTTACTTCTATCTTTTCACGGATATTTCTGACGTGCACCATGATCGTATCGGTGTTGATCGCACGTTCATTCCATACCCGCTCATAGATCTCCTCCGCAGAGAACACCCGTCCCGGATTCTTCATCAGAAGCAGCAGGATCTTGTACTCGATCGGAGTCATCTTTACCGGTTCGCCGTCAACGGTCACTTCTACATTATCCTCATTGATCTCCAGTCCCCCGATCGTATGGATTCTGGAATTTTCTTCTTTATCTCCCAGCTTTTCCATAAAACGGCGGTATCTGCGAAGCTGTGAGTTGACTCTGGCGAGCAGTTCCATCGGGGTAAATGGTTTCGTTACGTAATCATCGGCTCCCATATTCAGTCCCATGATCTTATCCACTTCTTCTGATTTTGCGGAAAGAAAGATCACCGGGAAATCATATTTTTCCCAGAGCTTTACCACCATAGAGATTCCGTCCATCCTCGGCATCATGATGTCCACAATTGCCAGATGGATGTCTTCTTTTTCAATGACTTCCAGTCCTTCTACACCGTCAGCTGCCTGGAATACTTCATACCCCTGACTTTTCAGATATATCTCTACACCTTCTCTGATCTCCTTGTCGTCTTCTACAACCAGTACATGATTCATCTCCATCTTATTTTTCATCCTTTTTCCTAATTCCAGCTGTTTCCTCTGTTGTTATTATATTACCCGGCATTTCTTAAGGGCGACTTCAGAAAAATCTAAAGAAAAACGAAAGACACTTCCTTTTTTACACTGTCTCGTTCAGATAAACCCTTGACAATGGTATGATCTTACCAAGTTCTTCTTTCATACGTTCCGACATGACTGCATCACCATCCACACAGATTTCTTCTGCAGTCTTTACACCGAATACAAGGCTTGCAAGTGCTCCCACTGTGATCGTTCCTTCACTGTTCTCCGGCTTTCCATCCATCAGCATCACACCCGAGAATTCTGTTCCCGTGATCATCACACAACGATTATTCTCTTCGATAATTGGATCCGTTACAGTAAAGCATGTACCCATAAATGATTGCAGGCGCAATGACATCAGCATTCTTCTGACATCTACGATACGGATCATGATCTTTGGTTTGCCGCCGTCTACCTCTTCCGCTTCTGCCGCGATCTTGATATCTGTAATTTTACCGTCTTTTTTGTAAATCTTTAATATTCCGCCATCACTTGCATATTCCTTGATCAGGCGTTCATAATACGCTGTGCTTCGTTTTGCATAAACCTGATATGACTGTGTCAGTTGTGCTTCCATATAAGCCGCCATCTCTTCTGCATCCGCATTCACTGCATCCGTTATAACCACGCCTTCTTCTGTTTCCTCCTCCGGATCATAATATGACCGGTTCTGTTCACATACCGTTCGGAAATCAAAGGGCAGATAAATGCTCTCCGATGCAGGCATCAGGAATGTAAACGTCTCTCTGTCTGCGTACATATCATTCAATGCCTGTTTCAACAATCCTGCCATATATCCACGTTTCCTGTAAGATTCTCTCGTTGCAACGGCGACGATATAATTCACATCTTTTTTACTGCCGTTCACCGCGAGTTCATATGGATTCAGATGCAGCATGGCCTGTATTTCTCCGCCCTCTTCTACTGCATAAATCTGATTGTCTTTTAGTTTTTCTTCATAATAATAATCAACAAAACTTTTGCTGTCTTCTGAAAACACTTCTTCATACAGCTTTTTCGTGTTCTGTTTTTCTTCTGTTTCCAGCTTTCTTATCTCCATTTTGTTTTTCCCTTTTTCTCTTATTTTTCTATCTGCTTCTGTGCATTTGCTGTCTATCCGCCTGCTTTTATCATTTTTGCGTTATCTAACCTTCCTGCACTTTCATACATCCGCCACAGCCGGCACATCCACCTTCTGAAGGTCCGACTCTGTAACTGTAATTAGCGATCGTATCCAGACTTGCAATTGCCTGTGAAGAAATTCCTTCTCCCGTTCCAGTAAAACCAAGTCCTTCTTCTGTCGTTGCCTTGATATTCACCTGATCCACCTCGATATGCAGTGCCTCTGCCACATTTTTCCGCATCTGTTCAATGTGCGGCGCCATCTTCGGCCGCTGTGCAATGATCGTTGCATCGATATTGCCGATCACATATAATTTCTCGTCGATCATTCTTCCCACTTCTTCCAAAAGCCTGATACTGGACGCACCTTTGTACGCCGGATCTGTATCCGGAAAATGCTTTCCTATATCACCAAGCGCTGCAGCCCCCAAAAGCGCATCCATGATTGCATGTAATAATACATCTGCATCCGAATGACCAAGAAGTCCTTTCTCGTAAGGGATCTTCACCCCACCAAGGATCAGATCTCTTCCTTCTACTAACTTGTGTACATCATATCCCATACCTACGCGCATATATTCTCCTCCTTATTTTTGTTTATCTTTTTGTTAATCTTTTATCTCACTGGTTTGTCATTTTCTGGCGTAGCGCTTTCTTCTGTTTCTTCCACCGGTTCTTCTGATTCATTTTCTTCTGTTGCTTTTACTTCTTCCGTCTCATTCTCAGATTCATTCATACGGCCCCTAATGCTGTCGTCCCGGTATTCCTTTTTCACCATCTTGATTCCGGATCCTACCAGCCAGTAAAGACCAATCAATGCGAATATTACGCCTGCCGCTATATAAAGTATATAATTCTCCGGTCTATCCGCAAGTGAACTGTTGATCATCCTTTCTCCTAAATATATTACATATGCACCCGCAACAATGCGAATGAATAAACTACTCTTTGGTACCATCTTCGTTAACCTCCTGTTCTTACCATATCTGTAGAATCCGCCAAAGCATCCGCAATGAACTGGCAGTGACAGTTCCTGCAGGCAGCAGTTTCTTTCGAACGCATGGCGATGTAAAATATTATAAACGATTTTACTTTTCTTGTATACTTTGTTAGGTAAATTGGGCATAAAAAAAGAACCGGATTCTTTTCCGACTCTCTTGCTGTGTATACCAATATACTTAGAACCTGCCACCTCCGAAAGCTGTCACTGGCAACTTTTACAGATGTATGGCAATAAAAAATAGCGGGAACTGGATTTGAACCAGCGACACCACGGGTATGAACCGTGTGCTCTAGCCAACTGAGCTATCCCGCCACAATCAATTTAGAAAATGTATGGGACCAATAGGGCTCGAACCTATGACCCTCTGCTTGTAAGGCAGATGCTCTCCCAGCTGAGCTATGATCCCATATAATTTGTCGTCTCTCTCGAACCGACTTCGTTAGTATAGCATTGGTTTCGTGGAAAGTCAACACCTTTTTTCAAATTTTTTAAATAATTTCTACAATTGATATTTAATTTATTAACTGGGTTGACCTCTCGGTCCTTGAAGAACGCAGTATAAGGCACTTAATTCTTCAGGCATCCGATACCCACGGAATAAAAGTTGGGTATCCTTTCCAGTGAATGTGGAGAAGGTGTTAGTAATACTAAAGGGGCAAAATTCTGCGTTAGGTATTCAAAATTTGACTGTTTGAGGCGTATGCCGAGTTTCAAATTTTGAATGCCTGCTTTTAGCAGAATTTTGCCCCTTTAGTATTACCCGCCGACGGAACCTGAACAGGAAAGGATTCCTAACTTTTATTCCGGTCCGAGTAGCCGTCGCCTGATAAATTAAATACCAATTCTATACGATTCCCTGAGCTGTCATAGCATCTACAACTTTTTCAAATCCTGCAATGTTAGCTCCGGCAACATAGTTACCTTCCATTCCGTAACGTTTTGCAGCATCGTCCATGTTGTGGCAGATGTTTACCATGATGTTCTTCAGTTTTGCATCTACTTCTTCGAATGTCCAGCTAAGTCTCTCGCTGTTCTGTGACATCTCAAGTGCAGATGTAGCAACACCACCAGCGTTTGCAGCTTTACCAGGTGCAAAGATCACACCATTCTCCTGCAGATACTGTGTTGCTTCTAATGTAGTAGGCATGTTAGCACCTTCGCATACAGCTACGCATCCGTTAGCAACTAACTGTTTTGCATCTTCAAGGTGAAGTTCGTTCTGTGTAGCACATGGAAGAGCAAGGTCAACCTTAACAGACCATACACCGCGTCCTTCATGATATTCTGAATTAGGACGGTAGTTCTTGTACTCTGTCAGTCTTGCACGTTTTACTTCTTTGATTTCTTTTAATGCTGCAACGTCGATTCCGTCCGGATCATATACCCATCCTGTAGAATCACTTGCTGTTACAACTTTAGCTCCAAGCTGCTGAGCTTTCTGGATTGCATAGATTGCAACGTTACCAGCTCCGGAAACTGCAACTGTCATTCCCTTGATGTCTTTTCCGTTGATCTTTAATAATTCTTCTGTTAAATAGAGAAGTCCATATCCTGTAGCTTCTGTTCTTGCTAAAGATCCGCCGTAGCTTAATCCTTTTCCTGTCAGAACACCTTCATACAGGCCTCTGATTCTCTTGTACTGACCGAACATGTAACCAATCTCTCTTGCACCTGTTCCGATGTCTCCTGCAGGAACATCTGTGTCAGCTCCGATATATTTGCAAAGTTCTGTCATAAAGCTCTGGCAGAATGCCATTACTTCTCTGTCTGATTTTCCCTTAGGATCGAAGTCAGAACCACCTTTACCTCCGCCGATTGGAAGTCCTGTCAGTGAGTTCTTGAAGATCTGCTCAAATCCAAGGAATTTGATGATACCAAGGTTTACAGATGGGTGCAGACGTAATCCTCCTTTGTATGGTCCGATTGCGCTGTTAAACTGTACACGGTATCCTGTATTAACCTGAACCTGTCCTTTATCGTCTACCCATGGAACACGGAATTTGATCTGTCTTTCAGGTTCAACAAGTCTTTCAAGAAGAGCGTCTTTTCTGAATTTCTCCTCGTTAGCCTCTACAACAACTCTTAATGACTCTAATACCTCTTTTACTGCCTGGTGGAATTCTGGCTCTGCAGGATTCTTAGCTACTACTTTCTCCAGTACTTCATCAACATATGACATAGCTTTCTACCTCCTAAAATAATATACGTATCCTTTTCAAAAGCGTCCCTATCCAACAATTTGTCCAAATGCTGCGATCCAGCCGCCGGCTGTTTTTTCTACACGCTTTGGAATAAAAAAGCAGATGACTTACGCCATCTGTTTTTCCCTGACGCCTTTGTCCTTTACTATTGTAAAGCAAACAAGTGTATCTGGCAAGATATTTTTTACAGTTTTTATTATTTTTTGCAACTTTTTACAAAACCCTTGCAGATTTTGCAAGGGTTTTGTGCTTTTTCTCATGTTTTATTCATTTTTATGAAACAGATTGTACTCTAAATTGCATTTATTATAATACAAGGATGCCAATTTCCATCTCATTACCAGAAGTCTCAGACACCTGAACATTCATTATTTGAAGTATTTTACTCCTGATTCGAAGATCTTCATATCCTGTTCTCCGTAAATGTTCATTGCCACACTTCTGTTTCTTCTTTCTGAATGCGCCATCTTACCAAGTACACGTCCGTCCGGGCTTGTAATACCTTCGATCGCACAGTAAGAACCGTTGACATTCCATTCTTCGTTCATTGTGATATTTCCTTCCGGATCACAGTACTGTGTTGCAACCTGGCCATTTGCGAATAACTTGTCCAGCCATTCTTTATTTGCAACAAATCTTCCTTCACCATGAGATGCAGGGTTGGTGTATACTCCGCCAAGTTCTGCTTCTCTGAGCCATGGAGATTTGTTCGTTACTACTTTTGTATAGACCATCTTGGAGATATGGCGGCCGATCGTGTTGTATGTAAGTGTCGGTGAATCCGGCTGCTGTCCTGTAATCTCTCCGCTTGGTACCAGGCCAAGCTTGATCAGAGCCTGGAATCCGTTACAGATACCAAGTGCCAGTCCGTCACGCTCATTCAATAATTTTTCTACCGCTTCTTTCATCTTTGCATTCTTAAATGCTGTTGCGAAGAATTTTGCTGATCCGTCCGGTTCGTCACCTGCACTGAATCCACCTGGGAACATGATGATCTGTGACTGTTCGATCGCTTTTTCAAATACTTCTACAGAATCAACGATATCAGATGCACTCATATTTCTGAATACTTTTGTGATCACCTTTGCTCCTGCTCTTTCGAATGCTTTCGCACTGTCGTATTCACAGTTTGTTCCAGGCATTACCGGGATAAATACGGTCGGCTGAGCGATCTTGTGGTCACAAATATAAATATCAGATGTATCATATAATCCTGTCTCCACCTTCGCATCCTGTCCTTCCGCTCCGGAATTGGTCGGGAATACTTTTTCCAGTGTTTCTTCCCATGCAGATACTGCTTCGTCTAACGCAATCTTCACATCGTTATATTCAATAGCTGCGCTGTCTGTTACTTCACCAATTACAGTATAAGTAATTCCAAGTTCAGATACCTTATCAGCCGGTACTTCTGCGATGATATCTCCGAATGCCGGTGCAAATAAGTCTCTTGCGTCTACATCGTGCTCGATCTTCACACCCATGCCGTTACCGAATGCCATCTTGCTGACTGCTGCCGCAATACCATGTCTGTCCAGTGCATAAGCTGCTACGATCTTACCGCTGTGGATATCTTCTGTAAATTTACCGTACTGATCCATAACTTTCTCGTATACAGGAATGTCGTAATTATCTGTCTCAATACGAAGCCATACCAGTTTATCTCCGGCTTTCTTAAGTTCCGGTGTGATAATGTCTTTCTCTTTTGCAATGTCCACTGCGAAAGATACCAGTGTCGGTGGTACATCGATGTCTTCGAATGTTCCTGACATACTGTCCTTTCCACCAATGGATGGAAGTCCGTATCCAAGCTGTGCACTGTAAGCTCCGAGAAGAGCTGCGAACGGCTGACTCCATCTGTGTGGATCTTCTGTCATACGACGGAAATATTCCTGGAATGTGAAACGGATCTTGCTGTAATCGCCACCTGCTGCAACGATCTTTGCGATAGACTCTGTCACTGCATAGATTGCTCCGTGATATGGGCTCCATGTTGACAGATATGGATCAAATCCGTAACTCATCATACTTACGGTATCGCAGTCTCCTGTTAATACCGGAAGCTTGGCAACCATTGCCTGCGTCTCTGTCTTCTGATATTTTCCACCGTGCGGCATGAATACAGAAGCTGCTCCGATGGATCCGTCGAACATTTCTACCAGACCTTTCTGTGAGCATACATTCAGGTCTTTTAACATACCAAGCCATTTTTCTCTTACGTCTTTTACTTCTTCTCTTACGAGGATGCTGTCTTTTCTGTTCGGGATATCAACCGCTACGGTTGTCTCCTGGTGTGCTCCATTGGTATCAAGGAATGCACGTGAAAGATTTACGATCTCTTTTCCTCTCCATGAAAGGACCAGTCTTGGATCTTCTGTTACGACAGCCACCTTTGTTGCTTCCAGGTTCTCTTCGGATGCATATTTCATAAATTCATCTACATCTTTTGGATCTACAACAACTGCCATACGTTCCTGTGATTCAGAGATTGCGATCTCTGTTCCGTCAAGGCCGGCATATTTCTTAGGTACTTTATCAAGGTCGATCTGAAGTCCGTCTGCAAGTTCTCCGATAGCAACAGATACTCCGCCTGCTCCGAAGTCGTTACATTTTTTGATCAGCTTGCTGACTTCTTCTCTTCTGAATAATCTCTGGATCTTTCTTTCTGTAGGTGCATTACCTTTCTGTACTTCTGCTCCACAGGTCTCGATAGACTCTTCTGTATGTACTTTGGAAGATCCGGTTGCTCCACCGCATCCGTCACGTCCGGTACGTCCGCCGAGAAGGATAATGATATCTCCCGGATCCGAAGTTTCTCTGATGACTGCACGTCTTGGTGCTGCCCCGAGTACTGCTCCGATCTCCATACGTTTTGCAACATAATTCGGATGATAGATCTCTTTTACTGCTCCGGTTGCCAGTCCGATCTGGTTACCATAAGAGCTGTATCCGTGTGCTGCTTCTCTAACCAGTTTTTTCTGTGGGAGCTTTCCTTTTAATGTATCTTTTACAGATACGGTTGGATCAGCGGCTCCTGTAACACGCATTGCCTGGTATACATATGTACGTCCTGACAGTGGGTCACGGATGGCTCCTCCGAGGCAGGTAGCAGCTCCACCGAATGGCTCGATCTCTGTCGGATGGTTATGTGTCTCGTTCTTGAAGTTCACAAGCCACTCTTCTTCCACACCGTCTACTTCGATCGGCACAACGATACTGCATGCATTGATCTCATCGGATTCTTCCTGATCCTGTAATTTTCCTTCACGTTTTAATTTTCTCATTGCCATCAGTGCAAGATCCATCAGGCAGACAAATTTGTCTTCTCTTCCTTTAAAGATCTCGCTGTGATCAGCGATGTACTGTTTGTAAGTCTCTTCCATCGGCTCTCTGTAATCGCCGTCGCCGAATGAAACGTCTGTAAGTTCTGTCGAGAATGTTGTATGACGGCAGTGATCTGACCAGTATGTATCCAGAACGCGGATCTCTGTCATGGAAGGATCTCTGTCTTCTTCTGATTTGAAATAATTCTGGATATGCTGGAAGTCCTTGAATGTCATGGCAAGTCCGAGAGAATCATATAATTCTTTTAACTTGCTTTCTTCCATATCTTTGAATCCGTCAAAGATTTTTACATCTGCCGGCTCATCAAATACGGTAACTAATGTCTCCGGCTTTTCGCCCTGTGCTTCTCTGGAATCTACAGGGTTGATGCAGTGTTCTTTGATTGCTTCAAATTCTTCATCTGATAAACTGCCTTCTCCTCCATGGATCACATAAGTTGTCGCGGTACGGATGACCGGCTGCTCGTCTTCTTTGATGAACTGAATACACTGAACAGCGGAATCCGCTCTCTGGTCAAACTGTCCCGGAAGAAATTCTACAGAAAAGATTCTGCTTCCTTCTTCTGCCGGAAATCCTTCTTTATATAATGTATCTACAGGTGGTTCAGAAAAGATGCCATTACATGCTTTCTCAAATGTCTCATCAGATACATTTTCCACATCGTAGCGGATCAGTACACGAACACTGTCCACGTCTTTGATTCCAAGATAGCTGCGGATCTCAGTCTTAAGCTCCTTGGCCTGTACATCAAATCCTGATTTTTTCTCCACGTACACTCTTTTTACATTGCTCATAAGTAATCCTCCATAAATGAATTTTTACACATTTTCTATTGTTAGTATAACACAACAATCATTATTTAATACAATTAATATATCTAAACGCTTTTATAATCTGTACTTATTAATCCTTTATCATTTTCATTCCACTCAATCCATTTTTACAAATTTACGATTCCTCTGGCTTTTTATAATATTTTTTAATAACGAACAATACGATCCATATCACTACCAGCACCGCTCCAAATACCTCACTGATACGGATCACCATATCAGAAAAGAATCCTTCCGGCAGCATCCGGATCATATAATCAGTCTCCGGATTGAATATCCATAGATTATTGGTAAAAAACAGTTTATGAAAAATCGTAAAACACGTCGTAAAATCTATACTGAAAGCAATGCCAAGCAGTACACCTATGACCAGCCATACACCAAGTGCGATCGAATATGCCCTGCAAAAAAGTCTCTTCCAGTCTTTTTCCCGCTTTTTAAACATCGTCAGTATGGCTGCAGCTACAATCAGGCAAACTCCCCCGACCTTAATACCTCCCAGGAATAGATTCCTGACATCTCGCATATGCAGCCGGTCTCTTTCATTGAAGAAATCCTGCTCTTTTCCTTCCACCGTTGTTACAACTGACAGCTTCTCTTCTTTTCCGATCAGATAGTTCATCATATGTTCTGTCACGTACATGACATGGTCGATGTTCATATCCAGATCTTCTGTCACTTCATATTTCTGGTATTCTTTTTTGTAAAATCTATAATGACTGTCTCCATATACTGCCGCCCAGATACTGAATGCAAGTGCTGCGATCACTGCACACATCATGGCCACAACCGATATGAGCGTTGTTAATTTCTTCAAGTTTTTTTCCTCCTGTTCTTCATTATTATAACACTTCTATTGTAAATACGGTTGTAATTTTCTTTCATTTCACTTATAATACACTTAAGATTCATTAGGAGGACTTATCATGGATATTAACTATGAGTTATATAAAGTATTTTACTATGTAGCTTCCACCTTAAGCTTTTCGGAAGCTTCCAAGCAGTTGTTTATCTCGCAGTCGGCTGTCAGCCAGTCGATCAAGGCATTGGAGAAAAAGCTGGATCAGACCTTATTCATCCGAAGCACCAAGAAAGTACGTCTTACTACCGAAGGAGAGATTCTTCTGCGCCATATCGAACCGGCGATCAGCCTGATCAAGCGTGGAGAAAGCCAGCTTCTCGATGTCGGCGCACGCGGAGGACAGCTTCACATCGGAGCCAGTGATACGATCTGCCGTTATTTCCTGGTGCCTTATCTGGAACGCTTCCACCGGGAATTTCCGGGAGCGCATATTAAGGTTACGAATGCGACATCGATCCGTTGCGTAGAACTCCTGGAGACCGGGCAGGTGGATCTGATCGTTGTCAATTCACCGAATTCCTATCTTGGAAATGTTCCGAATGTGAAAAAGATCAAAGATTTCCAGGATGTGTTCATTGCCAATGAAGCATTTAAAGAATTAAAAGGAAAGAAGCTTTCTTTCAAAGAACTTCTGGACTACCCGATCCTTATGCTGGACAGAAAGAGTACAACCAGTGAATATCTGCACAACCTGTTCCTTCAGAATCAGCTGGATCTGGTTCCGGAGATTGAACTCAGCAGTAATGACCTTCTGATCGACCTTGCCCTCATCGGACTTGGAATCGCATTTATTCCGGATTTCTGTCTTTCCCAGACAGCCGATTCGGATTCTCTGTTCATTGTTGAGACGAAGGAATCGCTTCCGGAACGCGAACTTGTCATTGCGCATAACGAGAAGGTTCCGGTATCCAAAGCCGCACAGGAGTTTTTATCTTATTTTTAATATGTTTACAAACTCTTTTTCCTGCCAAAGTATCCCTGGAGAACTACCGGTGGCAGCTACTTTTATTTACTTTCGCATAAAATACCATGTGGCATATGTCCCTCATGGTATTTTTTCCTATCATATTGTTCTATAATATATTTTTCTATAAATAATATTTTTCTGATTCTGCTTACCTCTTATCCATCTGTTCTTCCTTCCAGAACCCTGCTATCTTTTCTTCGATATTTTCACTGTTACAGATCTGGAAATCATTCCACTCCCTCGGAAACACCTCCTGGCACCGCCGGTCCATAAAACGTTCATCCAAAAGTGCAATCACCCCTCTGTCCTGATCAGTCCGGATGACTCGTCCTGCCGACTGTAGCACCTTATTCATGCCCGGATACAAATAAGCATAATCGAATCCATTCAGATTCTTCCGGTCAAAATAATACTTTAAAAGTTCCCGTTCCAGACACACCTGCGGAAGTCCTGTCCCGATGATCATTGCCCCGATCAGTTTATCTTCCGTCAGATCAATTCCTTCTGAAAAAATACCACCCATCACACAGAAGCCGATCAGGCTGTGTGCTCTTTCCTGTTCGAATTTTTTCAGGAATTCTTCCCGTTCCTGCTCCGTCATATATTGAGACTGTACTGCAACTTCAATCTGTTCCTGCGGCAGTTCCATGAATGCTTCCCACACTTCTTCCAGAAATCGGTAGGACGGGAAAAAGGCAAGATAATTTCCTGTTCTTCCTTTTATCACACGCATTATATATTCTGCATACTTACGGTACATCTCCGGTCCGCGTCTGGTATACTTCGTGCTGACATCATTTCCCAGAAGCAGTAATCTTTTGCTTTGTTCAAATGGAGATTCTGCATAGATCGCATAATCATCCTTTGCCGCAGATAACAGTTTCTTATAATAATTAATTGGAAGAAATGTTGCCGAAAACAATATCGTACTATTTCCTTTTCCCATATATTCCTGCAGGCATCCCGCCGGATTGACACAGAACAGATGCAGGTAAAACTTTCCTTCTTCACTTAGTTCTGAATAAATCAGATAATTTTCATCCAGCCGGTCATGAATATATATGAAATTACGGATACCAAAGTAAAACTCCAGTACCCCTTTCCGTATTACTTCATCTTTACAATCTTCTATAAACTCTTCCAGCTTTGTCATCAAAGACAATAGCTTAATATACACATGTGACACACTATTCAGTATCTGGCAGCCGTCACATTCTCTTTTTAACTCCAGAAGCTGCTTATTGCAGCTCTCCAACGCCGAGACAAGTTTCGGTTCTCCGTATTTTACCAGCTTTTTGATTTTCAGAAAATCTTCCTTGCAAATACTGGTGCTGTACATAGTTCTCCCACGTTCGACTAGATTGTGTGCCTCATCGATCAGAAACAGATATTCTCCTTTGACACCGTCTCCGAAAAAGCGTTTCAGATGTGCATTCGGATCAAAGACGTAATTATAATCACATATAACCGCATCTACCCACTGCGATACATCCAGTGCCATTTCAAACGGACACACATTCCATTTCCTTGCCTGTTCTTCCAGCACTTCCCGGCTCATCTCATCTGTCGATGTGAGCAGTTCATAAACAGCAGCATTTACACGGTCAAAATGTCCTTTGGCATATGGACATGCATCCGGATTACAGATAGTTTCCTCACAGAAACAGATCTTTTCTTTTGCCGTCAATGTGATGACTTTCATCTTCAGATCCTGCTTCCTCAGGATCTCGAATGCCTGACTTGCCACCGTTCTGGTGATCGTCTTCGCCGTCAGATAAAAGATCTTTTCTCCCAGTTCTTCCCCGACTGCTTTCACCGCCGGAAATACAGCCGCCATTGTCTTGCCGACTCCGGTCGGTGCCTGGATAAATAATTTCTTTTTTCTCAAAATTGTCCTGTATACCGACGCAACCAGTTTCTTCTGTCCGTCTCTATATTCGAATGGGAATTCCACTGTTTTGATTGAAGCATTTCTCTTGGCTCTCCATTCCATCTGGTATCTTGCCCATTTTTCATATTCTGATACAAGTTCTTCGAACCATTTCTTAAGTTCTGCCCGGGTATATACCTCCTGGAATCTCCGGATTTCTTCGGTATCTAAATTACAATACGTCATCTGTACTCCGATTTCTTCCAGATTTTTCTGTTCTGCATAAATATAGGCATAGCATTTTGCCTGAGCCAAATGTAAAAGCTGCGGTTCTTTCAGACGTTTCAAATCCTTAAATACTCCTTTGATCTCGTCGATCACCACACGCTTCGGAAGTTCTATGATCCCGTCCGCTCTTCCTTCTACACTCAGGATAAATCCATCGCACGCTATCTGATACTTTAACGGGACCTCTGCACGGTACTCTGCCCCCTGCTGTCTCTGGATTTTCCGGTGTATCCGGCCGCCCTGCTGCATAGCCTCCTTATCTGCCCCGCCGGTCCGGTTGTCAATGTCTCCATGTCTCAATATAAATTCCACCAGATTCCGCACTGAAATGCGGATACATGGTTGTTCCAGATTCATGATCTGCTCTCCCCCAATCGTTCTTCATACATCGGTCGAACCGCTCCCGTCATCCCTGCGATCACATCGATCACCGTCATGATATCTCCGCTCCGGTTCTTCTGATAAGCATGGTAGCTTCCCTGAATGCAAAAACTCAACATCACGTTCAGCGCCGTATCTTCTTCAAACTCCGGATATTTTTCAAAAATCATCTGCTTGATACTCCGCTCAATACTGTCCGCGAAATGATTTGCCTGACTGCCGGAAAATAATATTGCCGTCAGAGAATTCTGAGATATATAGGCCATCAGAAGTTCCCTTGCGAATTCTGCCGGATGCTCCAGAAGATATTCCGGATGCTGAATACTGTTCGCAATCGACTGTACCACTTCTTCTTCCATCGCATCTGACAGATCGTAGATATCTTTATAATGTGCATAAAAGGTAGACTTATTGATCCTTGCACTTTCACATAATTCTTTTACTGTTATCTTTTCCAGAGGTTTTTTGGAACGCAGTTCGATAAATGCATTCTTGATTCCCCGCTCTGTTTTCTCAATCCTAAGATCCATTTCATTTTCTCACTTTCCCGACACTTTTTCCCATTCGTCGGTTATCCACCCATTCGTCGGTTTTGTCGGTGGATACCTTCTCGCATTTCTCTTATAATATGATTATAGATCAAAAAAGCAACTACTGTCCATTATCTTTTCGGCAGTTAATTATTTACGTTGCATTTTTACGGAGGTTAATATGGATTTTTACGGATTTTACACAGGAAAAATATTCGACGCCTATGAATTTCTCGGCGCACACCCGGACAAAGACGGAACCACATTCCGTACCTTTGCACCTGCTGCATCACGCATTACAGTCATTGGGGAATTTAACGACTGGCAGGAATGGGAACTTAATAAAACTTATGACGGAAATTTCTGGGAATGTTATGCCAAAGGTGCAAAGCCGGGCATGATGTACAAGTACCGCATCTACAGACAGGACGGAAACTGCGTAGAGCACTGCGATCCTTACGGCTTCGGCATGGAACTACGTCCGAACTTCGCGTCTATCATCCGCGACCTGTCCCATTACAAATTCAAAGACAGCAAATGGATGCAGAAGCGTTCAGTATGCAAGGACAAACCACTCAATATCTACGAACTGCATTTCGGCTCATTTAAGAAGCCTTCTGAAAAGGCAGACGACTGGTACACTTATGTAGAAATGATCAACATCCTGATCCCTTATCTTAAGGAAAATGATTATAACTATATCGAGATCATGCCGCTCAGCGAACACCCGTGTGACGAATCCTGGGGATATCAGAATACTGGATTCTTCAGCCCGACATCACGCTATGGAACTGCCGAAGAACTGATGAAATTCATTGATGCCTGCCACAAGAACGACATCGGTGTGATCATGGATTTCGTGCCGGTACATTTTGCCGTTGATCATTATGCACTGGCCGATTATGACGGAACTTCACTTTATGAATATCCACATCAGGATGTTGGTGTCAGCGAATGGGGAAGCTGTAACTTCATGCATTCCAGAGGCGAAGTCCGAAGCTTCCTGCAGTCTGCTGCGAACTACTGGTTAAGCGTATATCATGTGGACGGAATCCGTATGGATGCAATCAGCCGTATCATTTACTGGCAGGGTGAACCGGCAAGAGGTGTCAACAATAATGCAGTAGACTTTATTCGTGAAATGAACCGCGGATTAAAAACACTGCACCCGACAGCTATGCTCTCTGCCGAGGATTCTACTTCTTTCGAAGGCGTAACAAAACCTGCTGATCAGGGCGGACTTGGATTCGATTACAAATGGGATATGGGCTGGATGAACGATACACTTGACTACTTCCGCACCGCACCGGAATACAGAAGCCGCGATTATCACAAGCTTACGTTCTCCATGATGTACTATTATAACGATGTTTTCCTTCTTCCGCTTTCACATGACGAGGTGGTTCACGGAAAGGCAACCATCGCCCAGAAAATGCAGGGAGAATACGAAGAGAAATTCCCACAGGCACGTGCCTTCTATATGTACATGTATGCACATCCTGGAAAGAAATTAAACTTCATGGGGAATGAGATCGGACAACTCCGTGAATGGGATGAAAAACGTGAACAGGACTGGGATATCCTGAAGTATCCAATTCACGATGCATTCCATCACTTCATGCAGAAACTGAATCATCTGTATATGACAACTCCGGCTCTTTCCGCAAAAGACTATGAAAACGCCGGCTTCCATTGGCTGGACTGTCATCAGGAAGAACGCTGTATCTACGCTTTTGAAAGAACAGATGGCAAAGAACGTATTGCCGCTGTCTTTAATTTCTCGGATGAGGATCAGAAAGGGTATGAACTTCCGGTGGAAGATGCAAAAGAACTGGAAGTGATTCTGGCTAGTGATGATGAAACTTTTGGAGGATGTAAGAAGTATACGAAGAAGAAAGTGAAGGTTACGGACGGGAAGGCTGTGCTGGATCTTTCGGCTTATTCTGCGGTGTATTTTGGGATTTAATTCAGGAAGGCTGTGGATACCCGAACCGGAATAAAGCTTGAAAAGGCGTTCCTGCTCAGGTTCCATCGGCGGGTCAATTCTAAAG
>SAMEA3387500__coassemble_1278_pt1 | contig 17393 bp, 16 predicted proteins | sample SAMEA3387500__metabat2_high_PE_015 | metagenome-assembled genome bin SAMEA3387500 (sample SAMEA3387500) | Felis catus | biome: Faeces | place: United Kingdom | collected 2012
CAAGGTTTTAATAAAATTTGAACAATAAAAAACAGGTAGTTTTTGACACTACCGTATAAAAACTGGAGGAAGAATCAATGTTATATACAATTCCGGATTATTATCATGAATTTTCCTGTATTGCAGGAAAATGTGAAGATACCTGCTGTGCCGGCTGGCAGATCGTAGCAGATGAGGCGGCACTGAAAAAATACAAAAAAGTAACCGGATCTTTCAGAAAAAGATTAAGACGGTCCATTAACTGGAAAGAGGGAACATTTAAGCAGGACAAGAATAAGCGATGTGCCTTTTTAAATGATGAGAATCTCTGTGATATGTATACTGCGCTCGGAGAGAAAAGCCTGTGCCGGACCTGCAAGATGTATCCGAGACACGTAGAAGAATTCGAAGATGTCCGGGAGATGACGCTGTCTGTATCCTGTCCGGAGGTAGCAAGAATTCTGCTTGGTAAAAAGGAACCGGTGCGTTTTCTGACTTATGAAAGTAACAAGGAAGAAGAATATGATGATTTTGACCCGTTTCTGTATTCAAAACTGGTAGATGCAAGAAAAGTGATGATCGATATTCTTCAGGACAGAGATAAGAAGCTGGATTTGCGTGTGGGGTTGGTATTGGCAATTGCACATGACTTGCAGGTGCGGATCAAGAGAGAAGATATCTTTTCCATTGATGATGTATTTGAAAAATATCAGACGGAGAAGGCGGTGCAATTCGTTGAAGCAAAATTATCAGAAGATGAGAACTATGCATTTATTAAGAAAATGTTCCGGAATCAGTATCTGATGGAACGCTTAAGGGATGACTGGGAACCGCATCTTCTTGAGGCAGAAAGTTTACTTTACGGAGATATTGGTTGCAGCGACAGTGAAGAACAATGTACAAAGTACAAAGAACAGTATACAAAGAACAAACGAGAATTTCACGAATGGCTGAATACATATATGCCAGATTATGAGATCCAGTATGAGCAGTTACTGGTGTACTTTATCAGCACTTATTTCTGTGGTGCAGTGTATGACGGGGAAGCTTATGTAAAGGTACAGATGGCGGTTGTCAGTGTACTTTTGATCCACGAACTTCTGCTGGCACAGTGGCTGAAGAATGAGAAGACACTGGAGATGGAGGATGTGATAGATACCGTATATCGTTATTCCAGAGAACTGGAGCATTCCGATCCGAATCTGAACCTGATGGAAAAGCTGATGAGGAGAGATCTGTTATCCTGGTTTAAGAAAGAAAATGACGGTGATAAGGAGATGGACAGGCATTAAAATTGAAACTACAGTTGCAAAATACCATACAGGTATGTTATAACTTTTAGAAGGGAATGAAGTTCTCCCTTAGTGATCATACTAGAACCGCTTATAAAGCTGATGACTTCTGCGAATAATGACGCAGAAAGTCTCAGCTTTTTCTGCGTTTATAGATCGCTATGCGTTTGAAAGAAACTGCCAGTGGCAGATTCTGTAGATAAGGAGGAATATAAAATGTTACTAAGCGTTGCGCTGATCCTGCTCTGTGGTATGGGGATGAGCTGGATCTGTAAAAAATTAAAACTGCCGGGGCTTCTGGGAATGCTTCTCACCGGTATCGTTCTGGGACCGTATGTGCTGAATCTTCTGGATGAAAATCTGTTAAATATTTCATCGGAACTTAGGAAGATGGCACTGATCATTATTCTGATGAGGGCCGGATTAGGGCTTGACATTTCCGGTTTGAAAAAAATCGGGCGTCCGGCGGTAATGATGTGCTTTGTACCGGCAACTTTTGAGCTGTTGGGAATGTTAGTGCTGGCACCAAGGTTACTGGGACTTTCTGTGCTGGAAGCGGCAATATTAGGATCTGTACTTGCGGCGGTTTCACCGGCGGTTGTCGTGCCGCGTATGGTAAGATTGATGGAAGAAGGCTATGGAACGGAAAAAGGAATCCCACAGTTGATTCTTGCGGGCGCTTCGGTAGATGATGTATATGTCATTGTATTATTTACGACCTTTTCAGGGATTATGCAGGGAAAAAGCGTATCGGTTATGAGTTTCCTGAATATTCCGATATCTATTATCCTGGGAATGATCATTGGATTACTTGCCGGATGGCTTCTTGCACGGTATTTTGAGAAAGTACATATCCGGGATACCGTAAAGGTATTAATCTTACTCAGTATTTCATTTTTACTGGTAGTGGCAGAAGATCATATGACAACTGCAATTACGTTCTCGGCGTTAATTGCAGTGATGTTTCTGGGAGTGGGCTTACAGAAATACAGGGAAGTGGCTGCAAAAAGGATTGCAGTAAAATGTGGAAAGATGTGGGTAGCAGCAGAGGTGTTTTTGTTCGTGCTGGTTGGTGCGACCGTAAATATCGGATATCTGTCTCATGTAGGACTCAAGGCAGTCGTTTTAATCTGTGGCGCACTGATCTTCCGAATGGCAGGGGTCTATGTATGTCTGCTTGGAACGGATATGAATGGAAAAGAAAAGTTATTTACGATGATGGCATACACACCGAAAGCAACCGTACAGGCTGCAATCGGAGGAATTCCACTGGCGCTTGGATTTGCCTGTGGCGATGTGGTTCTGACGGTAGCAGTGCTTGCAATTGTATTGACTGCACCGCTTGGAGCATTTGCGATTGATAGCAGTTACAAAAAATTTCTGACAAAAACTAAGTGATTCCATTGCAATGTATTCTCTGTATAAAATAAAGTAGATCCAATATCTGATTGACAAATGGCAGTTCTGTGATATCATATAAAACATATAGGAAAAGAAAGAAAACTATGTTCATATAATAAAGGAACACAAAAATAACATGAAATAAACGGAGGACTGCCATATGACAAGAGAAGAAGCATGGGAATTATTAACCGAATATAACCAGGATGAATTTCATCTCCTGCATGCACAGACGGTAGAGAATACGATGCGTTATTTTGCAAGAGAGCTCGGGTTTGCGGATGAGGAAGATTTCTGGGGAATCGTAGGACTTTTACACGATCTGGATTTTGAAAAATATCCGGAAGAACATTGTATCAAATCGCAGGAGATCATGAAAGAACGGGGAATCGATGAGAAGATCATCCATGCAACGGCGAGTCACGGCTATGCGATTACAGTGGATATCAAACCGGAGCACGAGATGGAAAAAATATTGTATGCGGTTGACGAGCTGACGGGTCTGATTGGAGCTGTTGTATTGATGCGTCCGTCAAAAAGTGTACAGGATCTGACATTAAAGTCTGTAAAGAAAAAATACAAGAGCAAGAATTTCGCAGCAGGATGTTCCAGAGAAGTCATCGAACGCGGAGCGGATATGCTTGGATGGACACTGGAAGATCTGATTCAGAGAACAATTGATGCTTTGAAGACATTCCAGGATTAAAAAAGGCGAAAAAGGATAACGGACGAATGGTTCGGAGGATTGGCATTTGTCAAAAAATGTGATATCATAGTAATTAAGTAGGAGAAGAACCGGGAGAAGAGACCTGGATGAAAGGTGAAGTACTATGAAGATATCAACAAAGGGCAGATATGCACTGAGAATTATGATTGATCTGGCAGAGAATGCAAATGGGGAATATATTCGTCTGAAAGACATATCGGCAAGACAGGGAATTACATTAAAATATATGGAACAGATTATGCCGATGCTGACAAAGGCCGGATATGTAAGAAGTTATCGTGGCAATAACGGTGGTTATATGCTGGCGAAAGAGCCGGAAGAATATACAGCCGGAGATATTATCCGTACAACGGAAGGAAGCCTTGCGCCGATTGCGTGTCTGGATGACGTGCCGAATCGCTGCGAGAGACAGGATCAGTGTTCCACACTTGAGTTCTGGGAAGGACTTAAGAAAGTAATCGACCAGTATGTGGATAGTGTGACACTTGCAGATTTGGTAAATAATCATGAAGAGAAGTGCGGCAAGCTGGATCTGTAAATGTAAATGAATAAAAAACAAGAAAATGTACAGCAGGCAAAAGTCTGCTGTATTTTTTATGCGAAACTGGCATGTGCAAAAACATGAAAACTGGCTGTTTGAAAAATACCAGATGAGTGTATGATAGGACTCAAAGAAAATTCACAGAAAACAGATAGGAAAGGTACAGGAATTATGAAAGAGAACAGATATGAATTAAATAAGCAGCTGGCACAGATGTTAAAAGGCGGAGTTATCATGGATGTAACAACTCCGGAGCAGGCAAAGATCGCAGAAGAAGCAGGTGCATGTGCAGTCATGGCACTGGAAAGAATCCCAGCAGATATCCGTGCGGCAGGCGGCGTATCCCGCATGAGCGATCCGAAGATGATCCGCGGCATTCAGGAAGCGGTATCCATTCCGGTTATGGCAAAATGCAGAATCGGACATTTTGTAGAAGCGCAGATCCTGGAAGCAATCGAGATTGATTATATCGATGAAAGCGAAGTACTTTCACCGGCCGATGACATTTACCACATTAATAAAAAAGAGTTCAAAGTACCATTTGTATGTGGTGCAAGAGATCTCGGAGAGGCACTCCGCCGTATCGCAGAGGGTGCATCCATGATCCGTACAAAAGGCGAGCCGGGAACCGGAGATGTTGTACAGGCAGTACGTCATATGAGAGCCATGAATGCGGAGATCCGCCGCATCCAGAACTTAAGAGCAGACGAATTATTCGAAGCAGCAAAACAGTTACAGGTTCCGGTTGATCTTGTGGAATATGTTCATGAAAATGGAAAACTTCCGGTCGTAAACTTTGCAGCAGGCGGAGTTGCGACACCGGCAGATGCGGCACTGATGATGCAGCTTGGAGCAGAAGGTGTATTCGTAGGTTCCGGAATCTTCAAGTCAGGTAATCCAGCAAAACGTGCGGCTTCTATTGTGAAAGCAGTTACGAACTACACAGATGCAAAACTGATCGCTGAACTTTCAACAGATCTTGGCGAAGCAATGGTAGGAATCAATGAACAGGAAATTGAATTATTAATGGCAGAAAGAGGAAAGTAAGATGACGATTGCAATCTTGGCAATGCAGGGAGCATTCTTAGAACATGGACAGATGCTGGACCGCCTGGGCGTGGAACATTTCGAAATCCGTAAAAAAGAAGATCTGGATCGTTCTTTTGACGGACTGATCCTTCCGGGCGGGGAAAGCACCGTTATGAGAAAGCTTTTGATCGAGCTGGATATTTACGATATATTAAAAGAGAAGATTGAAGACGGACTTCCGGTGTTTGGAACTTGTGCCGGTCTGATCCTGCTGGCAGATCAGGTGGAAGATGGAGTCCAATGCTTTGGTACGATGAATATTCTGGCAAAGCGAAATGCTTATGGAAGGCAGCTTGGAAGTTTTTACACAGAAGATGAGATGAAAGGACTTGGAAAGATTCCAATGACATTCATCCGTGCGCCATATATTGCTGATGTCTATGGAAATGCAGAGACACTGGCCGTAGTAGATGGAAAAGTGGTAGCGGCAAGACAGGGCAGCCAGCTTGCAACTGCGTTTCATCCGGAACTGAATGATGATACAAGTGTGCATGCATATTTTGTAGAAATGATAAAAGGAAGCAAGGCACAGGTAGAGTGATTACCTGTGTCTTGCTTCCTTTTAACAGTTTTTTTATGGAGAAGATCAAAATATTTTATAATGATACCGGTATTTTTTTCCAGTGTTTAACATATTCTAATAATTTCTGAGTTGCCGGATAGATATTGGCTTCCTTTCTTGCGGCGACTCCAAGTGTACGCTGAAAATGTTCGGTAAACGGGCGAACACAGATATCGAAGGGTGTCCGGTAAAGAAGAAGCTGCGGAAGAACGGAGATTCCAAAGCCGGATTCTACCATTTTCTGTACGGCAAAATCATCGTTCAGATAAAACCGGATCTGTGGATGAATTCCATTTTGCTCAAAGACTTCGCCGGCCTCAAAATCAAATTTGTCTACGTTAGAGATAAATTCTTCATTTGCAATGTCATGTATGGACACGCTAATCTGTTTTGCAAGCGGGTGATCCCGGGAAGTTAACAGCATAAGTTCATCATATCCAAGTGGGTAAAACATCACATTCTGTGGAATATTATAATTAGAAACAAAGATGACATCCAATTCATTATCGTTTAGTTTGTCAATTAATTCCTGTGATCCTCCGATAGTCACATCAAAAATGATATTCGGATATTCTTCCGAAAATTCCCGTAAAATATCAGGAAGCCAGTGGTAAGAGATACTCTGTGCCGATCCAATCCTTATATATCCGCTTTCCAGACTGGTCAGACGGTCGGCTGTCTTCTGGATCATCTGCTCTTCATGACAGATTTTACGGAGAGATTCGACGATACTTTCTGTATTAGGCATAAGCTGCATACCACTCTTCGTCCGGATAAAAAGAGGCATTCCTAATTCTTTCTCAAAATTTTTTACCGTCTGACTGATTGCGGACTGGGTGTAATTATATTTTTCTGCAGTAGCAGAAATACTGTGGGTTTCGCACACGCTCAGGATAATTTCAAATTTTGTCATGGTACGCTCCTTTAATTTTTAATTTTTGGGAAATATGGAAGTATAAGAAAAAATGATAGTGTTATTAAAAATTTGTTTATTTCCCTGTGAAATGTCTGATAAATGGAAAATATAAGCAAAACTTAGGGAAGTGATAAGTTCAACGATGTTGTGGCTTATAATTTCAACGGCTATTATAAACGCGTGAAGCAAAAAACGCAAATATTTTTCAGCAAAAAGGAGAGAGTTAAGATGATGCATTTATATAATTTCTTATTGCCTGTCTGTATATTGATTACAGGAATTATGAACATCGTTGTTGGAATTAAAGGATTAAAAGAAGAACGAAAAGAAGAAAAGAGAACAGAGATAAAGGCATTAGAAGAACAAAAGAAAGAGACTGAACGGAAAGAACGTCTGGAAATAAAGAAAAGATGGGAAGAAGTTATGGGATAAATAAAAAAATTTTTTCTGGATATTGTGCGAAAGATGATACGAGTTCTTGACCTTTGAAAAAAATTCCATCAAAATAAAACTTAAATATGAAAATAGATGTTGAAGTAAGAATCATTATGCAGAAGTTACCAAGCAGTATATTTAATGATGTTATCGGTCCGGTCATGCGCGGGCCTTCAAGTTCTCATGTTGCAGGCGCAGCAAGGATTGCTGATCTTGTGAGACAATCCATGAAGGGAAAGACGAAGACGGCAATGGAGATATTTGAGAAGACGGAGAGACATTTTGGCATATCCTATTGACCTTCAAGTAACTTGAAGGCTTACAATCCCATTAAGAAAATAACAAGGGGGATTGGAATATGCAGAGGATAAAAAAACTACGGGCAGAAAAGAAACAAAATAATTTATTTCAGACAATCACCTGGAAAAACATGCTGTATAACAGAAAAGAAACAATTTTATTAATTATCTGTGAGACACTGATCGTTGCAATTGCATATTCCGGAAGTATGTGCTATCAGATCCTTTCGACGAAGCATTCCAGTGAGGTATTGTTTCTACAGGAGGACGGAATCAGCCGTCAATTTGTCTATGCGGGAATGTTGTTATTATTTTGTGCTATCGTTCTGATCATTACGGTAATGGTTTCTTATCTTGGAAAACGTATTCCACAGTATATGTTATTAAAAAGAATGGGAATATCAATGTCAGATACCAGGAAGATGATTTGGACAGAAGCAGGTATTTGCTATGTGGCCGCAACGTTCATTGGTTTCTTTGTGGGAAAAGGAATGTTTTTGATATTCCGGAAATTTATTACGGATACGGTCGGTATAGAAGGAAAGACCGGCAGTTATTCAAAGCTTACGTTTCCGGTAATCTGTCTGTTCGCTCTTGGAATTTACGGACTGAGTTTTTTACTTATGAAAGAACTGGAAGCAGATTTTAGAATCATAACCAGTACACAGGAAAGTGTAAGAAAAGAAAAGCTGACCGGAAGGTTTACGGGTGGAAAACTGGTAATAGGAATCTGTTGCTGTAGTTATGCCATAGTACAATATGGGAAAATTTATAATCATGAAAGTGTATATTTGCTTGGTCTGTTCTTTGCCGGAACATATCTGATATTGCGAAGTGGTATGGCATTGATATTAAGTTATATACGGAACAAGCAGGAAAGAAACTATTACCGTCATTTGTTGCAGCGCAATAAATTGTATTACCGGTCAAAAACAGTTGTAAGATATGGAGTTTTGTTCTTTATACTGAATTTTCTGGTTTGTTTTTACTTTGGATTTCAGGTAATTAGTACGGCTACGGCAGAGCCGGCAGCATCGTTATATCCATATGACTTTATGTGTATTGCAGCTGATAAGGATGAAAAGCTTTTAAAGAATTTGAAAGAAACATATAAGTCAGATATCCATATTGAGGAATATCCGATGGTGCGTGTTGCAACGGCAGATAAAACAGAACGTGACGAAAGGGGAGCGGAACAACGGATTCAGGGACAGGAGATTGGAATTTCAGAGACGACATATCACAGGTTAAAAAAAGCAATCCATAAAGATTATAAAGCCAAAAAGATGGATCTGGATGCAGAAGGAAAAAAGGTTTATCTGGTACACCAGCAGGATCGTTCCGTAAAAGCACAGCCGATGGACTGGTTTTATGGAAAATCCCGGCCAAATCTTCACATAGGTGTACCAGCCGCAGAGTATGACTGGGGAAACAAGAAAAATACTTATATAGAAAGAGTGGTAACCGGAGAAGAAATAGGAAGTCTGACCGGATGCTATAGTACAGAAAAAAGTGAGAACATTGTTGTATTTTCGGATAAATACTTTGAAAAGGCAGAAAAGGAATGGAAGAAAACAGATGCAATCTGGGGAATTCCAGCCGAAGATGCAAAGAGTTATTACGGAGAAGCAACGATGATCCAGGGACCGACAAAACTGGTATTGATATCTGTAAAGTCAGGAATAAATAATAGGAATAGAATACTGGAACAGATAGATCAGTTGCTGGAAAAGAAAGAAGAAGCACACAAATATATAGGAGACTATGATTCTACCGTAAGATTTCATTATGGTTCGGAGAGTGCAAAAGCAGATATCACATCAGAAAGGGCAGTAAAAATTCTGATCAACAGTTATCTGATGATTATGGTCATAATCGTAGATATGATTATTTTTTATACGATGTGTCAGATGGAGTTAAAGGAAATTATTTTACGTGAAAGATTTCTTAAAAACCTGGGAATGAATGGAAAAGAAAGAAGAAAGGTTTATCGGAAAGAGATTTGTTTCTATTATGATTTCCCGACGTGTATTCTGCTTGTAGCAATGGGGTTATTCTTTAGAGCTGTTTTGAGAGCAAGGATGTTTCCGGAGGCTATAGCAGAAATGTGTATACGAATGGAAGGGGTGTTAACAGCTGGTGTACTTCTTTTAAGAATGCTGTATGTTGTGGCAGTATATCAGGTATTTTCCAGAAAGGCAGGGATGAGAGATGAAAGATAATGTATTATTAAGAACGGAAAATATGTCCCGGAAATATGTGATTTCGGATCGGCGAGAGACAGAAATTGAAGTACTAAAAGACATCAATCTGGAAATCAGAGAACAGGAATTTATCTCTATCATGGGAAAATCTGGATCCGGTAAGACGACGCTGTTAAAGTTACTTGGACTGATTGACCGTCCGACATCAGGAAAATTGTATTTCAAAGGAGTTGACAGCGAAGAACTAAGGGGAGACCGTCTTGCGAGGATCAGGCGCCAGGAGATGGGATTCGTATACCAGGATTATTATCTGCTGGATTCATTGTCTGTGTTTGAAAATATCATGCTTCCGATGATCCTGGATCATAAAGATGACAAAATATGTAAAGAAGAAGCGGAAAAACTGGCGGTTTCTTTTCAGATTCAAAATCTTCTGGGTAAATATCCATATGAATTGTCCGGAGGGGAGAAACAGAGAACGGCTATCTGCAGGGCACTGGTAAATCAGCCGGATGTAATCTTTGCAGACGAGCCGACCGGAAACCTCGATTCCCGGTCAACAGAGATCGTAATGGATGTCTTCAGCATGATCCATTCTAAAATGCACAAGACGGTCATCATGGTTACGCACGATATCAGCGTGGCAGAATATTCGGAAAGAACTCTTTATATAGAAGACGGTAAGATCACAGAAGACAGATAATACCGGTTCATATTGAAAAGGCGAAGGAGACAGGAAAGCTCTTCCGCCTTTTTTATATCCCATTTTACGTATTTGTAGAAGCACGAAAAAAGAGAAAATAATTTACCATGTTAAAATTGTACAAAAATAAAAACAAATAAAAGCCACAAAACATAGTTGACAAATAGGAAATATATGAATATAATACAAAACATATCAAACAGATAGGAAAACTAAAATAAGAAAAGGAGAACAAAGCGATGGTAAGAAGATATGTAGAAACAAGTAAAAAGAACATGATGTGTTGCTGCTGTATGATGTCGATGATGGATACAGCTTATTAGTTATGCATATCATGTTACCTGAGATAAGATAGAGATAAGAAGAAACGGGTACACGATATCAGGATGTATCCGCTTTTGTTATACCATAGTATCCGTAAAAAAGCCGAAGCTGATAAGCGGACAAGATGAAAGGAGTTCGAAAATGGCAGTAAAACTGATTGATGAATTACAAAAAGAAATAAAAGCGGCCGGCGAAGCAGTTACGCAGGAAGCGTATGAAAAAGCATATGACCATACATTTCAGATCCTCGATAATCTGGAAAAGTTGTTGAATGACAACAGATACCTGGAAGGAAATGAGATTACAGAGGAAGACAAGCGATTATATGACATCTTGATTCGGTTCGATGCAGTCTATTATTTCAAACAGAGACTGAACAGAAAGGCATTGAGGGATTATGACAACCTTTGGAATTACGCAAAAGAATTATACAGCATTCCGGAGTATAAAGAATTTGCAGATTTCGAAAAGATCAAACAAGAAGAACTTCTCGGAACCAAAGAAGAAAATCCATACCAGATTGTAGGACTTGGACCGGATGAAAGTTACTGGAATGAACCGAACAACAGAGCAGAGAAATTTGTTTAGAATACAGTATTGATAAGAAAGGAGAACGGCATGGCAAATATAGCAGATGACATTACAGAATTGGTTGGAAATACACCTCTTCTCAGATTACACAAATTTGAAAAAGAAGCAGGATTCGAAGGAAAGATCCTTGCAAAGCTGGAAGTATTCAATCCGACGGGCAGTGTGAAAGACAGAATTGCAAAGAATATGATCGAACAGGCCAAGCGAGATGGAAGATTAAAACCGGGCGGAACGATCATTGAAGCCACAAGTGGTAATACAGGCATCGGTCTTGCGGCAATTGCAGCAGCGAAAGGATATCAGGCGGTCATCGTCATGCAGGACTCTATGAGTAAAGAACGAATCCGTATCCTGGAAGCTTACGGAGCGAAAGTAGTTCTGACACCGGGCGAAAAGAATATGGGCGGGGCGAATGAAAAAGCAGCCGAAATACTGGAACAGACAGAAAATGCAATTATTACCGGACAGGGCGGTAATCCATCCAATCCGGAAGCACATTATCAGACAACCGGTCCGGAGATATGGAAAGATACCGGTGAAAATGTGGATATCTTTGTTGCAACGGTCGGAACCGGTGGAACAATCAGTGGAACCGGGAAATTCTTAAAAGAAAAAAATCCGGATATTCAGATCATTGGTGTAGAACCTGCCGGATGCCCGGTACTCTCCGGCGGAGAGGCAGGATCACATAAGATACAGGGAATCGGAGGCGGTGTGATTGCACCGGTTACGGATGTAGAACTTCTGGATGAGGTAATCACGGTGACAGACGATGAGGCTTATGAGACAGTAAGAAAAGCAACCAGAAAAGAAGGAAGCTTTATCGGAATATCCGCAGGAGCGGCACTCTTTGCAGCAACAGAAGTTGCAAAAAGACCGGAAAATCAGGGAAAGACAATTGTAACGATCTTTCCGGATTCGGCAGACAGATATCTGTCCACAGATCTGTTCGAATGAAACAGAATAAGGTAAAGAGAATCACAGATATCAAGAAAGATGAAATGAAAGTATAAAAAAGATTCACTAACATTTTATAGAAAACAGAAGAAAAGACAGAAGAAAGATAAAAAAAGGAGACAGTGACATGGCAGAATTTGATTATGAAGTAGTAAATGGAAGAAAGATTAGAGTTCGTCCGGTAGAGACAGTTTCAGAAGTAGATGAGAATGGATATTTCGTCCGTCAGCCGAATCATTTCACTGAAGGATTCGGAGAAGGAAAGAATCCGGTAGAAGCGGGCAGATACAGGCTGGTGTGGGCAAAGCTTTGCCACTGGTCTAACAGAGCTTCTATTGTAAGAGAACTTCTTGGATTAGATGAAGCGATCAGCGTGAATATGGTAGATCATGCAGATCATGAAAAGAATCTCGGATGGGAATTCGTATATGACAAAGATAACGTAGATCCGGTTCTGGATATTCAGTTCTTAAGTGAAGCATATTACAAAGCTGACGACGATTATACAGGAAGAACTACCGTACCTGCACTGATTGATGTAAAGACAGGAAAAGTAGTAAATAACGATTATCATAGACTGACCAATTATTTTGAAGTGGATTTCAAACCATTCCATAAAAAGAATGCGCCGGATCTTTATCCGGAAGAATTAAGAAAAGACATTGATGAGATGAACGATTGGTTATTCGATAACATCAACAACGGAGTATACAAGACAACCTTCTGCAGATCAAAAGAAGCTTACTGGGATGCATACAATTCCTTCTATGCAGCAATGGATTTGTTGGAAGAAAGACTGGAGAACCAGAGATTCTTATTCGGAGATTATGTAACAGACAGTGATGTAAGACTTTATGTAACACTCGCAAGACTGGATATCCGTTATACACATCAGCTCGGACATACCAAACATCCACTGTTCACGTACAAGAATCTGTGGGGATATGCAAGAGACTTATATCAGATTCCTGCATTTAAAAATAATACATATTTTAAAGATTTTGCAAATCCGGATAACAAGAAACAGGGAAGAACATTCGAGTCATTCAATGCAAGATTCTTGGATGAGATTGACTTTGATGCATACTGGGGAGCACCGCACAACAGAGCCAGACTCAGCAGTGATCCGGGGAATAAATTCAAAACGGAGAAACAGGATTAAGAAAATATACAACAGCGATATGGAAAAGTGATACAGAAAGGCAGGAATCGTAAGATGGCAGAACATGAATATTATGAAGTAAACGGAAGACAGATCAGAGTCAGACCTACAGAATCTGGTCAGGAAATAGATGAATATGGTAACTTTCACAGACAGCCGAATCATTTCACCAAAGGATTCGGAGAAGGAGAGAATCCGGTAGAAGCAGACAGATACATCTTATTCTGGGGCAAAGGATGCAACTGGTCCAACAGGGCATCGATCGCAAGAGAACTGCTTGGACTTGATAAGGCAATCAAAGTTGAGATCGTAGACTGGGGCGATTATGAAAAACCTCTTGGATGGGAATTCGTAAATTCACCGGATCATATTAACAAAGAGACGGGAGCACAGTTCTTAAGTGAATTATATTACAACGCAGATGATGATTATGAGGGAAGAACTACCGTACCGGCATTGGTAGATTACAAAGAGAAAAAAGTAGTAAATAACGATTACCATCATCTGACGAATCATTTCGAGACAGCATTTAAGCCGTTACATAAAAAAGGAGCGCCGGATCTATATCCGGAAGAATTGAGAGAAGAGATTGACAAACTGAATGTATGGTTGTTTGAAAATGTCAATAATGCTGTATACCGTGCACAGTTCGCAGAAAGTTTACAGGCATTCAAAGATGGTTATGAGACATTCTTCGCAGGACTTGAGGCAATGGACAAACGGCTGGAGAATCAGAGATTCTTATTCGGAGATTACATTACAGACAGTGATATCCGCCTGTATACAACACTTGCAAGATTTGATTACAGCTATTCCAGAAATATCGGACCTTGCATACACAGACTGGTAGATTACAAGAACCTGTGGCCATATGCAAGAGATCTGTATCAGATCCCGGCATTCAGGCACAATACATATTTCAAGGATTTTGCAGCATCAGAAGATCTTACACATGCACCGGAGGATTACTGGGAGAATGTATATTACGACATCGTTGTACAGGAGACGGACTGGGATACCATCTGGAGTCAGCCGACCGGAAGAGAAGCATTAAGTAAAGATCCTGCGCATAAGTGGAAAGCAGAAATATAATTCATAAATAAGCAGGAGGAAGACGGGATGGAAGCAATCCGTGTGAAAGATAAAGAATGGCAGCTCGCAGGAGTCCATTATGTGAGGACCGAAGCTATGTGCAATGGATTTGGTGTGTCACTGGAGATGGAATTCGGTGAAGATAAGGCAGGCGATGAATACATACTGGTGCTGGATAGAATCCATCCGGTATCGACTTGCAGACTGCATCAGCTGGATGAAAATACCGGAAAGATTGAAAGAGTCGCAACACTTAAGGAATACCGCGGACAGCATTATGGAGCAGCGGCAATTACTGCGGCAGAAGAGTGGTTTGCAGAACGCGGTGTGAAAAAGATCTTTATCAACTCCAGAACCGAAGCAGTTGGATTCTATGAAAAACTTGGTTATGTGGCAGATCCAAAGCAGATTACAGGAACCGGAGCATTCCAGTGTATCATGACGGAAAAACAGCTGTAACCTGCAGGGAACAGAAAAATAGAGATGAAAAGCAGAGAAACGAATAAAGTATAAAGAGGGAGAATGTATTATGAAAAGAAATAAACTGGTAAGTATAGCAGCAATCACTGTAGCACTTGGAGTATTGGCAACCGGATGTGCCGGAGGTTCCGGATCTTCCAAAAGTGACAGCAAAAGTTCCGGTGGAACGAAGACGGTAACAGTAAAAGCAGGAACAGGAGCAAATGTAAAGCCTTATACTTATGTAGGAGAAGACAACGAAACAACAGGATATGACGTAGAAGTGTTAAAAGAAGTATTTGAGCGCCTGGACGGATATGACCTTCAGTTAGAAGTCACAGATATCCCGTCTGTATTCTCCGGAGTTACAAGCGGAACCTATCAGATCGGTGTTAACAACTTCTCATACAATGAAGAAAGAGCAAAATCATATCTGTACTCTTATCCATATGACAAAATAGGATATGTATTTGTCACCAAAAAAGGTGCACCGGAAGTAAAGACATTTGCAGATGCAGCAGGAAAATCTTTTGAAGGACAGTCTGGTGTCAGTGTTACAACAGCAATCGAAAGCTGGAATGAAAAGAATCCGGATAAGAAAATCGACATTACTTATACCGATGCAGATACAGCGATCACATTACAGCATATCGAAGATGGAACAACAGATCTTGCAATCATTGATGTCGCAATGTACAACGCTTATCAGAAAGAATATAACTATGATATCGTTGCAAATCAGATTTCCGATGATGATGCAAAAGCAATCGCTGACAACAGCTATGCATATTACATTTTCCCGAAAGATCAGGAAGAACTCAGAGACAAAGTAGATGAGCAGTTAAAAGAACTGAAAAAAGATGGAACACTTACAGAATTAAGCCAGAAATATTTCGGACAGGATACAGCTCCGGAAGATGATCAGTTTGAAAAAACACCAAACTAACATCAATCTGGAATCCAGAAAGGAAGAATCAGCATGAGTAATTTATTTGATATCAAGATGGTATTTACACAGATACCGGATCTGTTAACCTATCTGCCGGTGACACTGGAACTGGCAGTGGTAGCCATGATCGTCAGTCTGATCTTAGGTCTGATCCTGGCACTGATCAAGATGAAGAAGATCCCGGTGTTAAAACAGATTGCCAATCTGTATATTTCAGTAATCCGTGGAACTCCGGTACTGGTACAGTTGTATGTAACATACTTTGGAATCCCGATGATCTTAAAAGCCATCAATTTGAAATATGGAACGAATTATAATGCCAACGGCGTGGCACCGATCATCTATGCATTTATCGCACTGGCAGTCAATGAATCGGCATACAATGCAGAAGTGATCAGAGCTTCACTGGAATCTGTACCGAAGGGACAGATCGAGGCAGCCAATGCACTTGGCATGACATATTTCCAGGCATTACGAAGAGTGATTCTTCCGGAAGCAATCGTAGTTGCATTACCTTCACTTGGTAACTCCTTTATCGGACTGATCAAGGGAACATCGCTTGCATTCGTCTGTGCGGTTGTAGAGATGACGGCAGCAGGAAAGATCATTGCAGGACGTACATACCGTTACTTTGAAGTCTATGTATCACTGGCAATTATCTACTGGATCATCACGATCATCGTAGAGCAGGGAATCAAATTGATCGAGAAGAAGATCCGCATACCGGAGAATGCACCGACAATACAGACAGATGAGGGGGCATTGAACCAATGATTGAAGTGAAAAATATTTCCAAAAAATTCAATAATAACGTGGTCTTAAACGGCATCGACCTGAACATCAACAAAGGTGATGTTGTAGCGATCATCGGACCATCCGGAACAGGAAAGTCAACATTCTTACGATGCCTGAACAGGTTAGAGAAGCCGGAAAGCGGAAGTATCAGCATCGGAGACCTGAGCGTAGATCTGGCACACAGTGATAAAAAGTCGCTGGTAGAGCTTAGAAAAAAGACCAGCATGGTATTCCAGGGATTCAATCTCTTTTCCAAAAAGACAGCATTGGAAAATGTAATGGAAGGCCTGATCATCGTAAAGAAAATGGACAAGAAAAAAGCAGAAGAGATCGCAAGAGAACAGCTTAAGAACGTAGGACTTCTGGAATGGGCGAATCATTATCCGGCACATTTATCCGGAGGACAACAGCAGAGAGTTGCGATCGCAAGAGCACTTGCGATGGAACCGGAACTGTTACTTCTGGATGAGCCGACATCCGCACTGGATCCGGAGCTTGTAGGAGAAGTACTGGATACAATTAAGAAAGCAGCGAATGAAGGATATACGATGCTTTTGGTATCTCATGAGATGAACTTTGTAAAGAATGTTGCAACAAGAGTCATTTTCCTTGAGAACGGTAAGATCATCGAGGACGGACCTCCGAAGGAAGTGTTCAATCATCCAAAGAGTGATCGTGTGAGAGAGTTCTTTGCAAAGATCAACCGTATGGTGGAACCGGAATATTCTATCTAGTTACAGAACCTGCTGCGGGCAGGTTCTTAGTGTATAAGCAGGAGATTTAGAACATGAGCATTTGGATAAAAACAGATAAAGAAAATGTAGATTGCCGGACGGATATAGATTCGGAGACAATGAATACGGGTAGTGTCAAGTAATCTATGAAAAAACTGAGTAAAAAAAATAGGCTCAGATGA
>SAMEA3387500__coassemble_1288_pt1 | contig 17229 bp, 16 predicted proteins | sample SAMEA3387500__metabat2_high_PE_015 | metagenome-assembled genome bin SAMEA3387500 (sample SAMEA3387500) | Felis catus | biome: Faeces | place: United Kingdom | collected 2012
ATTATACATGAATTCTTTGAGAATAAGGTGTCAACTTTATTTATACAACATCAGTATAATGGCCGTTCCTACGGCGTTTTTATTCCAAGCTATATCTAATTGCCTTGCGATATTCCCGACCGTTGTAAGCAGTCCCTGTGCGATCTGTAACATGGTAGACAGTATCTGTGTGCCTGTAAGCTTTTTCATTGATTCTATTGTCCTCGCACACAGCTTGATTCCCACCGCCTTTGTGTTATCTCTGAGCCTTACTTCTTTCAACAGTACATCCGCTACCCAGATTTTCCCCCTCTTTTCAATACAAATTCCCTGTATGAAATATAATGTTGCTATCCTGTTTTTCCTTTCTATCCTCAGTTCCACCATTGTCACACACCTCCCACCATGTTAAAATGATTGAAAGGTGTCCTGCTGCCAACTTTGCCCAATAATGGCAGCAGGATGTGTATATCTTATTCGATTCCAGACTGTAACGTTGCTCTTAAATTTTGTAAGCGGTCACTGCATTGCTGAGATATGCCCGTATTCTCTTCATGTGCTTCTATTTTTGCCGTTTCTCCTTTTAATGTGATCTTCATTACCTCTTGATTTTTTTGTTGAATCTGAGTCGAATATGAGTTTGCATTGGTTTGGCCAATTAATTGCTTTAAATTATCTGGCATTTTCTCATATTCTTCTTGTCGCTTTGCCTCGGTACGATATGTACGCATGAAATTGGATGATGCCACCTGTCCGTTATATTCTTCGTCCATCGCCCATGATCGTAATTGTCCCGGAGAACCAACCGCCTTTTGAACCAACGGAGGTAGCTTGGAAAACTCTGATTCTGAATTGTATGAACTGTTCCGAATCGCCTTTTCAACAAGCGTCCACGCTTCGAGTTCGTTCATTTGCTTTGGTGTATGAAGCGAATGTACTAAAGCAATCAACTGCCCCGGTGCCGGTGCAAATCCACTTGTATCTGACCGTAAATATGCCAGAAACGCTTGCTGTGCCAGTTCGAATGAAATATCTGATAATGCTAAATGCCACGTGTTGACCGCAACGGTCTTGTCCAACGGCTTATAGTTTGGATACGCCCCCTGTATCATCATCAATAATTTTGCCGCTTCTTCCCTAAGCATGTAACCATCCCTCCAATCCATCCTCTGTCGTTCTGCTCTGACTATTGCTACGTTTTTTTCTCTCCCATGTCCGTACAGAAGCTTTCCAATCTTTCATCTTTGATTTGCCAACGTACCACCCCTTGGAAGAATAGAAGTCAACAAAACATTGAGCATCTACATTATTTCCCCGTTCAAGACAGTATTCGCTTACTTCTTCCACAGTGGGTGGGACAAATCGGGACGATTTTCCCCCATTATTATCTAAGCTATCCTCGCCTAACCTGTCCTTGCCTAACCTTACCTGGGTATCCACCATGTCTACCACTTGGTTTCCGTCTGGTATACCAAGTGGTGACGTTTGGATTTCGTAGTGATCGTTAACAAGCGTCAATTGTTCAAGTTCCTCTTTAAAGCGTGTTGGTGTATAACGATCCTTGCGCAAATAATTGTTGATTTTCCAATCTCTGATAACTACCACGCCACTTTCAAACGGCAACACAAACTTCTTTGCGATCAAGATCCTTAGATCGTCATCAGAAGCATTTGTGAGCCGAATTATCTTTTTGGGTGCGCTCACGAATCCATCGTCGTCAGCCTCCAATCCGTATTGAAAGTACAAGGCCTGAGCTGAGCTTGGCATATCTAAGAATCGGTCTGAACAAACGATATCTCGTGAAAACATTCGACGATTAGCCATCGCTTTCTCCCTCCAATGCCCCCAAGATTTTTTCTGCCGGTTCACACGCCAGAAGAATTTGCGTTGCACGTGAATGCATAGATCGCACGAATCTCCTGATTTCGGCTATATCTCGACTTCGCCAGTATCCGTCCGATGAATTTGAACAAATGACCGTTCCATCCGCTGTCCCGTTGATTCGAGCCGTTGATATCATCCTCCTAAGCTCACTGCTGCTCTCGCAGCCAAGAATCTTCTCCAAGTCGCACGAATGAATGGCATTTTCTTTTCCCAACGGAATATGTTCATAAATGTCCATTATTTCACCCCCCTTCTATTAGCCAAGTCATCAAGATATTTGCCAGCGACTTCCACGTCGAATAAAACCCTCCGTCCGATTTTTCGTCGACATCCAATCTTTTCGCCAAATTTATTCGCTGTATTCCGGCTCAACCCCGTGTACCGCATAAACTCTTTCACATCTATCAAGCGTTCCATAATTCGCCCTCCATCTTTTGCCCATTGTTTGCTGTTGTTTCCAGATGTACATCTTTGCTTGAATTATATCTCAGAAAAGTGTACAATATAAGACGCAGTATATTTTTGTTTTGGAGGTATTTTAGAATTTTTATGAGCGACAAATTACATACTATCAAAAATGATTTTTCCAAAAATTTTAAAAAGATAAGGAAAGCACAGGGTTATACGCAAGTAAACTTTGTTGAAAAATATTGTAAGGATTATGGTGAAAAAGCCATATCTGTATATACTATAAAAAATTGGGAACAAGGGCGTACTGTTCCAGAATTGCAGACTATATGGAATCTTTGCGAGATATTCAATTGTGATATAGACTATCTCTTTGGAAGAATTGATTACAGTACGCATGATCTCGAATTTATATGTAATAAGATTGGGTTATCCGAAGATGCTGTAAAATATTTAATCAAGATTCAAGAAGAAAAACGACTGAAAGAAACAGAATTAGAAACTATTGCTCCTCCATCTAACTTATTGGAAAAGAAACAACAAGAAACGGACAGGAATGCTATTACAGAAAAGCAAATCATCCAATGCGCATTAGATGATTTGATAAAAGAAAAAAACGTATTAGAGCCTGTATTATCCCGTATTTGGGAATATTGTCATTTCAGACATTCCTATGACACCTATGAAAAAATAGATAAAGATAAACCACTTTCTGATATAGAACGTGTATTTTTAAAGGATCCTAAAGATCGTCCATTTTCTAAAGAAGATAATAAAAATTTAACTTATTTAAAAGATAAATATGATGTTGCTCTTTTCAATGCCACACGAGGGTTAGCCGATTGTATTGAAGATATATACAAAACAAAATATCTTGATAAATAATTTTCCAATTTTGGACAGATTTTGGACAAATCCACTTACCCCTCACCACACAAAAACGCTACACCCCTTGATTTACTTGGACTGTAGCGTTTTTAGATTATTTATAACCTCTTAAGTTCTTCTTAAGATTTTTCCGATTTCTTTAAGGAATTTAACATACTTTAGACATATTTGTTTTTTATAATAAACGTAGATAGTTGAGAGAGACAAATTCAACTATCTCCCCCTCATAAAGTAGCACACCGGGAATCCGGTGCAACACTTTACTCTCATTCCTTTAGATAACTATAACGACAACGAACGCCACGGGCCGGAAGGTTTGTGGTGTTCGTCGTTTCTTTTTTCAGCAAAATTTAATGCTTGTTTAAAAGCTATATGCTATAATAAATTATCAACAAAACCCTTATATAGCTTATCATTTTCTCTCGTTTCCCAAAAAGAATGTTTCAAAGAAAGCGGTGGTTACTATGAAAGGAAAATATCTTTTTACAAGTTTCATTATGATTTCACTTATCATGATAGTCTCAGCCTCTTGCGGCAGTTCCAAAACTGACAAAACCTCACAGGAAACACCGGTAAACTACACCGGTGAAAATATCAATCAGCTTCTGACCTATACCGTTCCAGATGGATACCATATCGATACAGAGAATTGTACAGATAAAAACGAAGCTTCATACACAATTATTTTATCCTCTGATGACTTAGATGAAGAAGTATTTACTCTTGAGATTATCTCTTATAAAAAGCAAGGTGTAGCAATCACTGACGATTGCGACATTGATATGGACTACCTGTTAAATGTTTCCAAGGATTCTGTGATTAAAAAGATAACCTTAAACGACACATTTACAGTAGATGGGCATACCTGCAATGAAGTTACAGAGTACTGGCCATATGATCCGGATGAAGAATTCATTTCTTCATCCCAGAATCCTGTATCATATCTTTTACATGCTCTCGGATTCAAAAAGGAGCAAAAAACGATTGCATTTGAACAGGCATATATTCAAAATGGTGATTATATTATCGGAGTAGGCGTCCGAAGTTTCAATGCAGTGCAAGATATTGAAAATGATGTATTAAAAAAAGATTTGTATAAAATACTGAATTCCATAAAATTTTCAGGCAACCTATAACAAATCATCCTGAATATCTTCCTCCAGCATTCGTATCCCCGCAACACTGGTCACCGGCAGCGAGAACACAATCGTACGTTCTTTGCTGTCGAGACCGGCCTGCTCCATGATTGCTTTCATGATTTGGTTCTTCTCTCTGCTCTTCGTTACAATCAGTATGACTTCTTTTTCTTCCACCAGTGACACCCCGAGATATTTCTTTGCAAGCTCCATCCCAGTTCCTTTTGCATGGATCACAGTCCCTCCGCCGGCTTTTGCTGCTCTTGCCGCATCCATGACTGTATCGATATATCCCTGATTCGCGATTGCTACCAGAAGTTCATAATCTGTATCTTTCATCGCTGTCTCCTCCTCTTTTTCAAATTCCTGTTCATTTACAAGAAACTGCAGTGTCTTTCTTCCACCCACGCTGCTAAGCGGAACAATGAATGATACCCCCGTCCCTGGTACATCGATCATCATCTTTGTGATCAGTCCCCTGCGCAGTTTTTTCCACGTCTCTCCTGTTACGATTGCAAGAAATAACAACTTTTCCGATTCTTCCAGGCCGAAATAATCCAGTACTTCACTCTGTGCCGTCCCTCTCCCGGTCGTTTCCAGGAATACGGGAAGACCGTACTCTTTAAAAAATGTCTGGAAATCTTTTCGTTTGTTTCTGTTCGTGATGGTCACCATCATATATACCTTGCTCATGAATTCTCCCTTACAACTCTATGATATCCGCATCCCCATATGCCTCCAATGGCAGTACTTTGACCGGCTCTGCGAGCATCTCTTCTTTATTCTTCTTACGCTCCTGATACTGATACACCACACCTAGGATCTGTATCGTGATAAGCGGTGTCATTGCTACCATTGCCACGACTCCGAATGCATCGGTTACTACATTTCTGCCAACGGCTTCACAGGCTCCCTGTGCAAACGGAAGTAAGAAGGTTGCCGTCATCGGTCCGGATGCAACACCGCCGGAGTCAAATGCGATCGCCGTAAATATCTTCGGCACGAATAACGTCAAGATTAGTGCCAGTGCATACCCCGGTACCAGAAACCACAGGATCGAGATACCTGTCAGCACACGTATCATCGCCAATCCAAGGGAAAATGCAACGCCAAGCGACAGACTATATCCCATTGCTTTTCCCGGTATTGCTCCGGAGGTCAGCTCTTCTACCTGCTCCATCAGCACATATACCGCCGGCTCTGCCTTTACGATAAAGTAACCAATCAGCATACCGATCGGGATGATCACCCAGCGGTAAGGAAGCCCTGCGATCACCTGTCCCAGATAATTACCTACCGGCATAAATCCTACATTTACCCCTGTCAGGAATAATACCAGTCCAATATATGTATACAGGATACCGACCAAAATTTTGATCAGCGTTTTCTTTTTTAATTTCAGGGATACCACCTGAAAGAATGTGAAGAACAGAATGATTGGAAGCAGTGAGCCACCGATTTCCTTCATATAATGTGGGATTCCGGACTCGAATAATTTCCATAATGCTACAGATGTCTCTGCATCCGGTATTACAGTCTCGGAATAGCTGCCACCCTGTGGATGATAGATAATACCAAGAAGCAATACCGCCAGCACCGGGCCGATCGAGCACAACGATACCAGACCGAAACTGTCCGTCTCTGCGTATTTATCACTACGTACCGCAGAGAATCCGATTCCCAGTGCCATGATAAACGGTACCGTCATCGGTCCGGTTGTCACACCACCCGAATCAAATGCAATCGCCAGAAAATCCTTCGATACAAAAAAAGTCAGGATGAACACCACCGGATAAAAGATCAACAGCATATAGGACAGCGGTTTTGAAAATAACATACGCAATACAGCGGCCACCAGAAAAATTCCGACTCCCACGGCAACCGCCAGAATCAGTGTCATATTTGATACCGAAGGTACCTGCCCGGCCAGCACCTGCAGATCCGGTTCCGATATTGTGATGATAAATCCAAGTACAAAACACAACCCGATGATCACCGGCAGCCTTTTTGACTGTGCGATCCGGGTTCCGATCCTCTCTCCCATTGGTGTCATCGACATCTCTGCCCCCAGTGTAAAGAACATCATTCCTACTATCAGAAGGATTGCTCCAATAATAAAAGCCATCAGAATGCCCGGCGGCACCGGTGCGATCGTAAAGCTTAATATCAATACGATCGCGATGATCGGTACCACCGCTTCCAATGACTCTTTTAATTTCTCTGATAATTTTGTCCGATATAAATTCAATAAATATTCATGCCTTTCTGTGTTAATTATTCTACAATTTTCTGACTATTCAATATATTCTTTATATTATCACAGAATTCCAATCCTATCTATTTTTCTACTGTTAAGATCTTGCTAAGAACGCTTACTCTGTAACCATATCCTTAGCAAATAATGCAGCTCCCAGTGCTCCACAAAGCTGTGCCTTATCGCTGATCACCAGTGTCGTTCCAAGCTTCTCTTCCAGTGTCTTCACCAGTCCCTGGTTCTTTGACACTCCTCCGGTCATCATATAGCGTTCCTCGCCGCCGACACGTTTTGCCAGTGCTGCTGTCTTGGACGCAACAGCCTTATTCAGTCCATGTACGATATCATCGGTTGCCTTATTCTGTGCAATCAGTGATACCACTTCCGATTCTGCAAATACGGTACACATGCTGGAGATTGTAATATCTTCCTTATATGACAGACCTGCCTTTCCCATATCGTCCAGACTCATTTCCATGGTTCTTGCCATCATCTCCAGGAATCTTCCGGTTCCGGCTGCACATTTATCATTCATGACGAAGTTGGCAACGGCTCCATTTTCATCCAGGCGGATGACCTTACTATCCTGTCCTCCGATATCAATAACGGTACGGACTTCCGGGTTCAGGAAATGTGCCCCTCTTGCATGACAGGTAATCTCCGTAATACTCTTATCACCATCTGAAATAGCCGTTCTTCCGTATCCGGTTGTAACCATTGCATCGATGTCTTCTCTCTGAAGTCCCGCATCCTTCAGTGCTTCTTCCAGTGCACGCTCTGCTCCGATTGCTGCTCCCGCACCTGTCGGCAGGATGATCCCTGTCACGATATTTTGGTCTTTATCAAGAATTACTACATCTGTACTTGTTGATCCGCTGTCTATTCCGGCGAAATATCCTTTTCCCATCTTCAGTTCCTTCCCTTCCAGTTCTTCCATATTCATGCTCTCTGCAAATGCTTCTAATCTTGTCAGAAGCTGTCCGCTGCTCTGTACGGTATAATCCGATTCGATCTTCAAAAGTGGTACGGTCACATTCTGTTTGATCTGTGCGTATTCAAAACTGTAAAAATCGCAGAATTTCACGGTATGATAAATAATCCCCTTTAATCCCGGGTCATTATATAATCTCTTTCTTCCACTGTGATCCATCATACGCATACATGGAATCTGTCCGAGAAGTTCTTTCGCATACCATACCATCAGTTCATCAAATTCCAATTCCTTTGGCGGCTCTGTCTCACCCACCGAACGGTTGTTGACACAGGTATCATTTTCCACCGGATACGGCATACTCTTCTGCACCATATCGAAAAGTTCATTTCCCATACGTGCACCCAGCACACTGATATGCGGCTTTACAATGTGTTCCGGCTTCTTGAATGCCTGACGGAACTTTTCTTCATCAAATGTTGTGCCTTTATATTCTCCATATGCTTTCGCAAGACCTTTTAACTGCACTGCTGTACGTTCTCTGCTGCACTCTGCATCACAATGAAGCACATCGATCATATATAAGAAATCCAGTTTTCCACTGTCTTCCAGAATATCATAGACACTCCGGATCGTATCACAACAGTTGACCAGCACCAGTTCCTTTACCTTTCCGCTCATCACAGCTTCCAGAAGAGCCTTGCCGAATCCGCAGATGTTCGGATGCGCTATCTGATCCGCATGGTCAAAGCCCTGCGGCATCTCATTCAGGTTCTGACATTCCCCGCCGAACGCTTCTAAGAGTTCGATTGGGGTATATTTACAGACATAATATGTTTTATTCATCGTGCGATTCCTCCTGTCTGTCCGTATTTTCATCCGTTTCTGTATTCAGCATCTCTAAGAATGCCCCGAGTCTGGTAGATGTCTGCCCTTCTCCGCCATGACTTCTGTCACATCCGTCGCCGTCCAAGATCAGAAGCGGGATTCCCTGTTCTTCGAATTTGCGCTTGGCAAGCTGTGCTGCTCCAAGGGTATGCTTACATCCCCAGTGTCCGAACCAAACAGCACCGTCTGCTCCTGTCTCCTTTGCATGACGGATTCCTGCTTCGATTCTTCTGATCGCACTTCCATTTAATGCATGATACACCATACGTCTCGCCATCGCTTCATAAGGCTTCTCCGGATCAAAATCCGGCTCACAGACACGGCTCAGTTCACATCCGACGATCTGCGCTTTTTCCTGAAAGCAAAGTTCATTCTTCACCGCATCTGACCAAAACGGAATAGTGTGCATCCAGTAAATCTTCTTTCCCTTTTTTGCCGGGGCCTTCTTCACATCGTTCAGGAGACGGTCCACATACGTTTCCTCTTCTTCTGTTCCCAACAGCAGATTATTTGTCATACCTGCATAGAGTGGCGTAACAAGGTCTGCAGGAATATATCTGTCCGCACTTTCCTTTTCATACTGTGCGAATTTTTCCAGCGTCCGCTTGCTTCTTCTCAGTCGTTCTGTTAATGTCTCATCTGTAATCTTTTTGCCTGTGCATTCTTCTATAAAGTCTTTCAGTTTACGAAGTTGGTCTGCCACATACTGTACATTGTCTTCGTTCTGCTGCATCGGCACATCGATAGCAAAGATCGGTACATCATACATCTTTGCCAGCTTCTTAAATGTCAGAAGGTTTGCATCACAGGTCAGATTCGTGTATACAATACACTTTGGTTTCGGAAGTACTTTCTTCTGCGCCGCTCCGATAAATGTCTTGTGATAACTGCAAAGTGTCTCGGATATGCCCGTATTCTCCGCCTGCTGTAAAAATGCTCTTTCTGCCTTAGATGCAGAAAGATAGCAGGAAAATCCTTCTACATTGTATGGATGTAATCCTGCTTCCTGTAAAATTTCACAAGGAGTAAAGATACTGACAATTGCACTTTCTTCCGGACGTTCCAGCGGTCTTATCATCGTATCCATCATAAGCCTTGCCAGATACTGCTCTGCCGGCATCAGTCTTTTGTCCGGGGCAAACCGGAACTTCAGATTCTGTGCCTTCCATCCGGTCTTTAAAAGCCATCTGGCTCTGTTCGGATTTTCATTACTCCATTTTTCTATATAGTTTCCATATGTTTCTATGATCTTCATGTTCTCATCCTCGTCTTGCCCTGTTGTCTGTTTCCATTTTTCTTCCTTATTCAAGTATAAAAAAACATTTAACATCATACTCTTCTTTTTTATAAAATGCAAATATACAGCAGTGATTTTCCGCAAATCTGCTGCTGCATATAGATATCATCGTATCATTACAATACAAGTAATAACACGAATCCGACTATTCCAATCATTGAAAATACTTTTCCTGCTGTTGTCCCCGGTGCATGATAGACGATCCTCACTTCATGCTTCCCACTTCCGATCTCACATCCAAGAAATGCTGTATTTACCTTTTGTATCTTCGTCTCTTTTCCATCGATGTACATCTTAAAATGTGTGTCATATGGGATGGATGTAATGAACCAGCCATCATTCTTTACCTGTATCGTTCCCTGTATCACATTATCTTTCGTCAGCTTTTTATCCACCTGAACTTCTGACTGATATAACGTTTTTGACCGTTCCGGCAGACTGCCGAGATATGCCTGTACATGGCTTAATTGATATTTTCCTTTGCCAAATGTTACAGAAATAGTATCTTCTCCATCCTTTAACGGCACTGCATAGATAAATGTTTTATTTTCATTATAATATACATGATCTTTTGCGCTTAGTTTGTTACGGATTCCGTTGATCCAGACTGCCACGTCCTTATTCGGACGTGCATTGTCCACACGGAAGCTCAGGAAAAGAATCTGTCTCTGCCCCTCTTGTTGTGTCGTTTCCTGCTGCACCTGTCGAATGGAAAATGTTATCTTTTTTATCTTCTTCGCATGGATCTTCCAGCCATCTTCTTTTTCATGGATCCACGTTCCGACTTTTCTTTCATTTCCGTTTTTCTTCCCTATATCTGTGGTTCTATTGCCGGCTCCATTTTGCGCTTTATGATTGTCGGCCATTTTCAGACTAACAGGCACATAAGCTGTCATTATGTTCTGATCTGAAGATTCCGTATGTTCTCCAACAACTGCATATTCCAGAAATGCCGTCTGATTATATGGAAATGCAAGTTTGTTATATTCTTTTTCCGTCATCACACGATCTGTTGCATACATGACCGGTGCCGCGTCATTATTCTGATATATGCCGGTTTTTTCACATTTCTTAACCAGAGCATATCCCGTTACATCAGAATCTGATACGATATAGCGTACTCCCATCATCCGGCAAAATACCAGATTCTTCGATACCGACTGCATCATCACATTCCGGAACGGTTCTTCCAGTCCGAATGTCTTCTGACGAAATGTCTGATATTCCGAATTGTATGCCGATGAATAGATTGAAGTAATATTCTGCCCCGCATCCCAGATCCGGTTTAAATCCGCTGCATTTTCATCGTCATTGCCCATCTGTTCTGTGCGGTAATATCCACCATCATTTTTCAAAGCTTCTTTTACCGCCTGTTCATTATGTTCTCCTGCAACATCCCGGTACAGTTTGTGGCTGACATACCGGTCTGGCTTCATCTGATAAAAGGTATTCATCGTGACCGCCAGACATAGCACCGACGGCAGTGCCAGCATCAGAATCTCTTTTGTCTCTTTGCAGTGGCTCTTCACTGCACAATAAAGCACATAATCTATCAGGAACAGAACACTTTCTGCAAGTAATGCCTTCCATACGTTTTCCCCTATTCCTTTAGATGTAAACTGGTTTCTTGCTATATAAACAAATACCGCTGTAATGATATACGGAACCATTCCTGCAATAAGAGACAATTTCTCTTTCCTGCACTTTTCCAGATAAATAGCAATCAGATAACACAACAATGGCAGAAATGGAATGAATACCTTATCTCTGATATACAGTCCGCCATTCAATAAGTAAGCAAATACCGGAATGACAAGCACGATCACACATCCATATGTGAGCACTCTCTCATATACTTTCCGGTACAGAAGTCCTGTGATCAAAACGGTGATCACAAGTGTTGTAAGTCCGATTCCATAGATGCTGTAAGCGAATCGTTCTACCGTGATCTGCGGAACGAAAAGGGTAGTAAGCGATGTATTCTGCCCTTTACTTCTACCACCCGCCAGTGCAAGTACCGTTGGTACCAGAAAGAAACTACTCATAAGTACTGCCAGAATCATTGGACGAACAAAACACAGTCCATCCACTAAAAAGCCTCTGACCGTGACTCTGCATCCTTCTCTTTGTTCAAAATACCGGTGCAGTCCATAAAGAACCAGTACCAGCATTCCGCCAATACTGAAATAGAAACTGGTCATGATCATCAGAAATACACTGACTGTAAAAAGACCGCTTTTTTCTTTTTCAAAATACCGGTCCACACCTATAAGTGCCAGACATAAGAACGGCATATAATCTACGAACATGATCTGACCGCTGTACTGTCCGATCATCGGGCCCGCCAGCAGAAACATCAGCGATATGATAAAAGCAACGCCTGTATCCATCTTTCTGCTTTTCAGCCAGTAATAAAAAAGCAGTACCGAAACCGTCAGACCTGTTATGCTGATCACCATGATGTAATCTGACATTTTCACAAATGGGAGCAGATATGACGGCAGAATCAATGGACTGTATAGTCCGTAATAAGCAAAATGATAAATGTTCTGACCTCCGCCCAGATTCGGCGCAAATTCCGGAAATATCTTTCCCGTTGCATAAAACTGCTGCCGGAAATAATCCGGCAGCACACTATGCTGACTGAGCCAGTCTACTTTTGCTCCAAAGATTCCATGTCTTCCCACAAACCACCAGCAGAAAAAAAATGTAAATCCGGCAAGTATCAGGTATGGAATGCATTTCTTATATGAAGTATATTTCTTATACAGAGTGCACTTCTTTTCCTTTCCCATAACTCTTCCTCCGCATGTTCTGTGATAATGGCATCATCATAATCCTCTGTTCTTCTTTACTGGAATCCTTTAACAGGTATACCGGACGGTTCTTTACTTCCAGATATGTCTTGGCAAGATACTGTCCCAGAATTCCGGTACACAGAAGCTGTACACCGCCCACACCGAACAGGATACAGACCAGCGACGGCCATCCGGCCACCGGATCTCCCCAGATCAGTGTACGAACTACGATTGCAACGATCATCAGGAATGATAATCCGCAAAACAGAACTCCCATATACGATGCGATCGACAATGGCACCACAGAAAATCCCGTAATCCCCTCCAGAGAATAAATGAATAATTTCTTTACATTCCATTTTGTTTCTCCGGCAGATCTTTCGATATTCTCATATTCCAGCCATTTCGTACGGAAACCGACCCAGCCGAAGATTCCTTTTGAAAATCGGTTGTATTCACTCATCTCCAGAACCGCATCTACCATCTTACGGTTCATCAGACGGTAATCTCTGGCACCGCTTACGATCTCTGTCTTCGATATCTTATTGATCACATTATAAAATTCTTTGGATAAAAATGACCGGATCTTTGGTTCTCCCTTTCTGGTTGAACGTCTGGTTGCCACACTGTCATATGGTTCTTCTTTCAGAATTCTGTACATCTCCGGCAGAAGTGACGGCGGATCCTGCAGATCCACATCCATAATTGCCGCATAATTACCGCCTGCATTCTGAAGTCCTGCATAAATAGCCGCTTCTTTTCCAAAGTTTCTGGAAAAGGAAAGATACTGGCATCTTCCGTCCTTTCTGTGTAATTCTTTCATAATCTTATATGTTCTATCGGATGATCCGTCATCTACAAATATCAATTCGAAATCGGTTTGTTTCTTCATGGTGTCTATAACTTTTTTCATTTCGGTATAATAGATTGGCAATGCTTCTTCTTCATTGAAGCACGGAATGATAATACTGATCTTGTCCATAACTATAAGCCTCCTTACCTATTTCTTGAAGTTATTGTAGACTTGATTTCTTAAAGACATACGCGAATAATTCTTAAGATTTCTTAAAAAACTTCTATATTTTTCCAAAACTATGTTGTGTAAAACAAGGACGAATCAGAAAAGATATTATGTCCCTGTTCTTATCATGCTATATAGTTTAAAAAAAGGCGGATTCCGTGTGCTGGGCCTGGAATCCGCCTTTTTCTGCTATATTCTATCTTTTTACTTCTTATTTCATAACCTGTCTATAGTTTCTCAATTAAAATATGAGCTCTATCTTCGTTCCTTCGCCCAGTTTACTGTCTACATGGATCTTGGCTCCGTGAAGCATGGCTCCGTGTTTTACGATTGACAGTCCAAGGCCGGTTCCGCCGGTTTCTTTGGAATGGCTTTTATCTACACGATAGAAACGTTCGAAGATACGATCCGTTTCATTTTCCGGTATTCCGATTCCGGTATCTGTGACACAGATTTTCTTGCCCTGCAGGGTATTGCCTACCCAGACGGTTAACTTTCCGCCTTCTTTGTTATACTTGATCGCATTTTCACAGATATTGTAGATCATCTCATCCAGGATCTGGCGGATTCCCACGTATTCTACCGGCTCTCCCGTCACCTCTACATGTACTTTTCTCTTCGCTGCCTGTGGCGAAAGTCTGGTCAGGATCTCTCTTGTCAGCTTATAAAGATCTACTTCTTCTTTTTCCAGCTCTACATTGCCCTCATCCAGTTTGGATAACTTGATAATATCTTCTACCAGCGTGATCAGGCGGCTTGCTTCATTATAAATACGTTCTGCAAACCCCGTCATATCTTCCGGTTTTACCAATCCATTTTTCATGATCTCCGCATAACCTGAAATAGATGTAAGCGGAGTCTTTAATTCATGCGACACGTTTGCCGAGAATTCTTTTCTCATATTGGCAACCGCATCTTTTTCTTTATTCTGCTTATCGATACTCTGTAAAAGTGGTGTTAATTCTTCGTACACATCATCCTCCAATGGATTCTCAAGATCCAGTCTGTTGATCGGACGGATCAGTCTCGTTACCTGCCATTTTACAAGTGCACTTGCAAATGCAAGCATGATCACTGCGATCAGTCCCATCACCGGAAATACTTTCATCGCTGTCCGGAATGCGGTATCTACCGTCTTTGATACACGCAGGATATCTCCATTTTCCAATTTCACTGCATAATAGAACATCTCTTTATTCAGCGTATTGGACTCTCGAATGTCCTGTCCGCTTCCTGTTTTTAATGCTTCTTTTACTTCCGGACGGTTCTTATGATTCTGAAACGTTACTTCATCTTCTTTGGAATCATATTTTACATTTCCGTCTGAATCGATCAGTGTAACTCTTGTATCCTTATGCACCTTATCCATTATCTTCAGATAAGATTCTCCGGAGGTATCGATTGCTACATTGATATAATCCGCCTCCTGTCTGACTTCGCCTTCCATGATATGGATCGTCTGGCGATATACGACCAGTGTAGTGATCGCATAGGCTATGATCAATGTCAGTGCAATCACAAGGATCATACTGCTCTGGATCTTTTTTCTCATACTTTGTTTCATATTATTACCTACTCATACGATATCCGACTCCCCGGACCGTCTCAATCTGTTCACCTGCATCTCCGAGCTTCTGTCTTAAGGTTCTGACATGCACATCCACGGTTCTCGTCTCCCCGTCGAAATCATAACCCCAGATATCCTCCAGAAGCTGGTCTCTGGTAAGCACAATGTTCGAATTCTTCATCAGGCGCTTCAGTAATTCATATTCTTTCAGGGTCAGATTCACTACTTCTCCATGAACTGTCACTTCATGTTTCTTTGGATCTAACCGGATCTCTCCGATCTCAAATGTATCTTCACTGGATACACTTCCCTTCGCACTGCGTCTTAATACCGCCTTGATACGTGAGATCAGTTCCATCATACCAAAAGGTTTCGTCACATAGTCATCAGCCCCGGCATCCAGTCCTTTTACTTTGTCATATTCTGCACCTTTTGCCGTAACCATAATAACAGGAATGTCTTTCGTTTTCTTTGATGCTTTTAACTTTCTCAAAATCTCCATTCCGTCTTCTCCCGGCAGCATGATATCAAGCAGAACAAGCTCTGGCGTCTCTAATGCCAGAGCTTCAAGGAATGAACTTCCATCTTCGAATCCGCGTGCCTGAACCCCTGTACTTTCCAGGGTATACACCACCAGTTCCCGTATATTACCGTCATCTTCTACACAAAAAATCATTCCTCATTCTCCTTCTTTATACTACAGATGATTTGTGGATTCCTGTAATTGAGAATTCCACCCACTCTGCGATATTCGTTGCATGGTCTGCAATACGCTCCAGATATTTTGCAACCATAATCAGATCGATTGCTTCCACACCTTGCAGACCTTTATTTTCAGCAATGAAATTAATCAATGTCGTCTTCACTTCCTCAAAAAGTTCATCTACCACATCATCATTTTCCATTACTTTTCTTGCCAGATCCAGATCTTTCTCTACGTAAGCATTGACACTGTCACGGACCATTTTGCTGGCCGCCTCTGACATCTTGATGATCATCGGAATATCCTGCGCTTCTGATTTGTCTTCAGTGATAATAATCTCTGCAATATCTGATGCCTGATCTCCGATGCGCTCCATATCGGTAATCATCTTAAGTGCTGCGGATATCTGTCTCAAATCTCTTGCTACCGGCTGCTGCTGAAGAAGAAGTCTTAAGCAAAGTCTTTCAATATCTGTCTCCGCCTGATCGATCTCTTCATCTGCAATTCTTACTTTCTCTGCCTGTTCCATGCTTCCTTCTTTTAATGCAGTCGTTGCTTTTCCAATCGCCTCTTCACACAACTCACCCATGTGAATAAGCTGTTTATTAAGTAACTCCAACTGTTGATCAAATCGATTACGCATATCTTAACCAAACCTCCCTGTAATATAATCTTCTGTTCTTTTATCCGCCGGAATGGAGAATAATTTTTCTGTCTCATTATACTCGATCACTTCTCCCAACAGGAAGAATGCTGTGTTATCTGATACACGTACAGCCTGCTGCATATTATGTGTTACCATAACGATAGTATAATCTTTTTTCAGTTCCATCGCAAGGTCTTCAATCTTCGATGTAGAGATTGGATCAAGTGCGCTTGTCGGCTCATCCATCAGAAGAACTTCCGGCTGTACAGCCAATGCTCTTGCGATACAGAGTCTCTGCTGCTGTCCGCCTGACATTCCAAGCGCGCTTGTCTTTAATCTGTCTTTACATTCATTCCAGATGGCTGCATCTCTTAAGGATTTTTCTACCAGATCATCCAGCTTTGCTTTCGAACGGATTCCGTGTGTTCTTGGTCCGTATGCAACATTGTCATAGATGCTCATCGGGAATGGATTCGGTTTCTGGAATACCATTCCGACTCTTTTTCTAAGCAGATTCACATCAATATCATGGAAAATGTCCTGACCGTCCAGAAGAATCTGTCCGTCGATCCTGCAGCCTTCTACCAGATCATTCATCCGGTTGATGGATTTTAACAATGTAGATTTACCACATCCGGATGGTCCGATAAATGCTGTGATCTTATTCGCTTCTATCTCAAGATTCACATTTTTCAGAGCATGGAAATCACCATAGTGCAGATCCATATTCTTAATACTTATTTTACTCATTTAAGATTCCTTCCTGTTCCTCATGGTAGTGTCAAAAACTACCTGTTTTTTATTGTTCAAATTTTATTAAAACCTTGAT
>SAMEA3387500__coassemble_1290_pt1 | contig 17206 bp, 15 predicted proteins | sample SAMEA3387500__metabat2_high_PE_015 | metagenome-assembled genome bin SAMEA3387500 (sample SAMEA3387500) | Felis catus | biome: Faeces | place: United Kingdom | collected 2012
GAGGTCTGCGAAGCAGGAAGCCCATTGGCTTTAGACAATGGGTAGTTCACTTAGGTGTAGGATATAATACTCCCGGTATTATAAAATATCCGTTCTGGCAGATGACAAACACATTTGAACATGCATTTTATGTGTGTCTGAACCAGCGTGAGGCATATGTACCGGACGAAATAATGAGAAAGTCTGTCTGCATGAATGAAGATATTGGAGAGGTTCTGAAAGAACTGTAGACTTGACAGACAGATTCGATAGGAGTTTTAGAATGATTTTTAAAATTATTCCCAAATCAAAAAACTAATACCAAAAAATGAATAATTTAAAAAAAGTGGGAATAGAATAATGACAGAATGCACAGAGTGTGATAATATCAGTCTATAAAATATATTACCGAAAAATAAAAATTATTAAAAAAGTGGGAATAGGAGATGGCGGTATGCAGCTTATCGTAAGAAAAGAGTATTTAAACGAACTGATTGAATTGTATGGGACACCGGATATAAAAGTAATTACGGGCATCAGACGAAGCGGTAAATCGGTATTGCTGCAAGAGTTTGTTTCTTATTTGCAGTCATTAGAGGAACCGGTAAATATTGTTATGATAAACCTTCAGGAATTAGAGTTTGATCATTTGTTGGAGTATCATGCATTGCATAAGTATATCTTGGATCAGTACAAAGAGGGAATGACGAATGTTTTATTGATTGATGAGGTTCAGCTATGCCCACAGTTTGAACTTGCAATTAATAGTATTTATACAAAAGGAATTTATGATATTTATATTACCGGTTCAAACGCATTTTTGCTAAGCTCAGATTTAGCAACACTTTTTACCGGAAGAACGATGGAAATAAAAGTATATCCATTTTCTTTCGTGGAATATCTAACTTATTATGGAATTACAGACAGGTATGATGAAGCTTTTGATCAGTATGTTCGAACTGGTGGTATGCCTGGATCTTATGTATATAAGACCGGGGACAGACAGTATGATTACGTCAGGGATGTGTATTCAACCATTCTTATCAGAGATTTGGTTGAAAAGTATAAGATAAGAAATAAATCAGAGTTCACCAACATATCTGAATTCATGATGGATAACATCGGTAATTTACTTTCGCCTAATAATATCAGCAAAACTTTAAAAAATGACCAGAGCGAGATAACCAGAAAGACGGTGTCAAAATACATTGGGTATTTGGAAAATGCATTTCTGTTCTATGAGGCAAAACGCTATGATTTAAAAGGGAAAAAATATCTGGCAAATAATAGTAAATATTATCTTTGTGATACATCATTTCGTTATGCAGTCAATGGTACACGAAACATGGACTTTGGAAGAGTTTACGAAAACATTGTTTATCTGGAGTTGCGTAGGAGAGGATATGAGGTATATGTGGGAAAACTTTATAAAAAGGAAGTGGATTTTGTAGCAAAGAAACGTGAGGTTCAAATATATATTCAAGTAAGCGATAATATTTCAGATGAAAAAACATTTGAAAGAGAATATTCGCCTTTGCTTGCAATAAGAGATGCATATCCTAAGATGATAATTGCAAGAACACATCATGAAACTTATGATTATAAAGGAGTGCAAGTGGTTGATATCTGTAGATGGTTACGAGAATAGTACAAACTACTGAGTTTATAACTATACAAGGTGTCATGCACCATAAAATTGATTCTGGAAACTGTTCTGTCCAAGAATGAGGAGATTACAATTGTGGAAGCTGGTGATTCCAGAGAATATTTATAATTTGAAGAATGGGGGATGGAAAATGCAAAAGCGCATGTAAAACGTGCAGCGGATGAAGTGACATTAAGTTGCGACGAAGATGGTGTTGCTGTTTTTTTAGAATTAATAAAGCCGGTGTGGGATTTGTGATATGCTCCCGCATCGGCTTTAGTATATAAAGAAAACGTACAACAATTACCGTTTGCATTTCCCAACTCACCTTTTTATAGTGGTTGACACTTCTCGACAGGAAAGCTATGATAAATGTATCTGTAGTATGACGCAGACGGAATCTGTCAGTGAGACGCTGTAAATCAGAAAAGTGGGGGACTTTAAGATGGAAATAATGGATGTTATAAAATATAATGGAAGGCCGGATGTCTTCGCATGGAAATATCCGGGTGAAGAGCTTGGAACATGGTCGCAGCTGGTAGTTAATCAGTCACAGGAAGCCGTGCTTGTAAAAGGTGGAAGTGTGGCAGATGTGTTCGGGCCCGGAACGCATACATTGGATACAAAGAATATTCCGATTCTGAATAAGATTATCAATCTTCCGTTTGGCGGGAAATCTCCGTTCAAGGCAGAAGTATGGTATATTAATAAAGGATATTACCTGGATATTAAGTGGGGAACACCAACGCCGATTCAGATTCAGGATCCAAAGTATGGAATATTTATTCCGATACGCTCGAATGGAGCGTTTGGAATTCATGTAACAGATTCGGTGAAGTTTCTGACAAAACTTGTGACAACCATGAATGTTTTTGACGCAGAGACTGTAACGAAGTATTTCAGAAGTCTGTATGTGACGAAGATAAAGGATACGATTTCTTCATATCTGCTTCACAGAAAGATCAGTATTCTTGAGATGAATGCGTACATAGATGAAATCTCACAATATATGAAGGAGACGATCTGTCCGATAATGGAAGAGTATGGACTGGAACTGACTTCATTTTATGTAAATGAAATCAGCACACCGGAAGATGATCCGTCTGTGGAAAAACTCAAGGAGGCTTTATCCAAGCGTGCGGAGATGGAGATTATAGGCTACAATTATCAACAGGAGAGATCCTTTGATACGTTGGAAAATGCGGTCAGTCACGGGAATGCAGATGCAGGTTCTGTGATGGGAGCCGGAATGGGTCTTGGAATGGGATTCGGTGTTGGAAGAGAGATGGGAAACCAGTTCTCTTCTATGGCACAGAATATAGATTTGCGTGGCGGATATAGAAAATCAAAATTCTGCCCGCAGTGCAGGAACGAAGTCCTGGCGGATGCAAAGTTCTGTTCCGAGTGTGGAAGCCGGCTTATAAGCAAAGAGAGACACTGTCCACAGTGTGGAACTGTGCTGGAAGGGAATCTACGTTTCTGTCCGGAATGTGGAAAACGATTAGATGGGGAGGAAATATAAAATGTTGATCATGAAAAAGATTCTGTCAGTTGTGTGGATTATCGTAGGAACATTTCTCCTTCTGGTTGCAGCAATCTGCGTGGAAGCATGGTTCTCTGATCCGGCATATGCAGCGGATATGGAAAATTCAGGATTGATTATGTGCATTGTTTCTGGAATTTTCGGGGCGATTTTGATTGTGCTCGGAATCCAGACACTCCGTCTGCAAAAGTTTTATCGAGAATATAAAGAGATTGCAGAAGCTTCGAATGATGGATTTATCCCGGATATGGCAGCGATTCTTGGCCAGCCGGAGGATAAAGTACGTCGAAATCTTGAAAAATTGTGTAAAAAGAAATATTTTAACGATGCTTATGTGGATAACAAGGCAAAGTTATTTGTTCGAAAGAATCAGATGAATCAGAAGATTGGTAACCCCTCTTTTACAAAGACGGTCAAACAGACAGATGCAGAACTTGTTACTGTAAAATGTAAGGGATGTGGTGGTATCAATAAAATTCAAAGAGGAGCCGTGGGCGAGTGTGAGTATTGTGGTTCGCCAATCGGCGGGGAATAATAAAAGAAAGACCTATTGTGGAACCATTATCCACGATAGGTCTTTCAAAATGAAACTGTAAATACTATTCTGCAGTATACTGATCAAAGAGATCCAGTGCTAATGCGCTGTATGCCATACCAGGTCCGCCACAGATTAGTACTGCGGCATTCAGTCCTGCTGCCAGCTCTTCTTTTGTTCCACCGGCATTGATGTAATTCATTACATGAGAATAGATACATGGCTCGCATTTTCTTGAAACAGCTGCGACAAGGATTAATAATTCCATTTACACACCAAACTGTCTCTGATAATCGACTAATTTTTCCTTTGCATTCATTTTTATTTCTTGACATATAATGCACCAGGAATTACAATGTATTTAACAATTAGGTTAAATGTTAAATGAGAGGGCGGGATGAATTTTTGGGTATACAAGATACATTAAAAGCATTGGCTGATCCAATACGACGCGAGATTTTGAATTTGTTGAAAAATGGTCGGCTTTCAGTCGGAGAGATATGCGAACATTTTTCAGTAACGGGAGCATCTATATCAAGACATCTGGCAGTATTAAAGGAGGCTGATTTGATTCGAAACCAAAGAGAAGGAAAGTTTATTTATTATGAATTAAATACTTCCGTGTTGGAAGATGTCATGTTGTGGATAACAGACTTGAAAGGAGCATCGGACGATGAAGGAAATGATAAAAAATTATAGAGGTACATTAATTAGCTCTGGACTGGTAATTCTTGCAGGGATTCTGGTAGGTTTTACGAGTATACAGGGTAAGTGGTTAAATGTATTTTTTATAGTGATGCAATGTGCGCTTGTGACAATCATATTTTATGATAACAGGAACAGACAACAAAGTCGCAAGGTTATAGGGATGACTATATGGATCATACCTGTTATTACATTGATTTATAACGGTATTGCCAGATTGGTCAACATGGGAGCAGATACAGAGAATTTATTTATGGCATTGATTTATTATGGAACAGGTTTAATGTTTATGGTTATAGGAAATTATCTGCCAAAGGTAAAACAGAACAATACGATAGGAATCAGGGTCGTATGGACATTGCAGGATGAAGAAAACTGGAATGCAACGCATAGATTCAGTGGAAAGATATGGGTGGCATCAAGTATTCTGTGCATGTTTTGCGGTCTTTTTGCAGAAAGCATAGCAGCACTCGTTTTGTATATTGTAAGTATTATGGCAGCCGCGATCATCAGTGTTCTTTATTCCTATCTCTTTTATAAGAAAAAGATAGGAACCGGAGAAAAATTAAAAATTCAGTATAACAAAAAAGTAATGGTGGTGTACGGAATCGTAACAATTTTAACTATTATATTTATTATAGTGACTTTGTTTTGGGGAAGTATTGACATTCACTTCCAAGATAACAATTTTACTATCGAGGCGCAGGGATGGAGCGATTATACAGTAGCCTATACGCAGATTGACAGTATCTCATACGAAGAGAATTTATTACAGAACTCGAATGATTATAGAACCAATGGTTTGGGAAATTTTAAATATGCTATGGGAAATTTTAGAAATGATGTTTATGGAAATTATATCCGTTATACACATTCGTCCTGTCATTCATATGTAGTCATGAGTGTAGATGGAAAAATATTGGTTATAAATGGTGAAAATGATTCGGCGACAGAAGAAATATATCATACTATCAGTGAGAAGATGTCACGGGAATTAGAATAGAGTCATCTCATTCTCAAAACTGATACTATATTTATAGGAGAATTTAAATGCTTCAAATACAACACATAAAAAAAGAGTACCGGACGGGAAGTCTGGTACAGAAGGCTCTGGACGATGTGAGTCTGAATCTGAGAGATAATGAATTCGTAGCAATCTTAGGTCCCAGTGGTTCCGGTAAAACCACGCTTCTGAATATTATCGGAGGACTGGACCGCTATGACAGCGGAGATCTTATCATCAATGGCATTTCCACAAAAAAATATAAGGACAGAGATTGGGATTCGTACCGTAATCATACGATTGGTTTTGTATTCCAAAGTTACAATCTGATCCCGCATCAGACGGTGCTTGCGAATGTTGAGCTGGCATTGACAATTTCGGGAGTCGGGAAGGAAGAACGAAGAAAGCGTGCAGTGGATGCACTGGAGAAGGTGGGTCTTGGGCAGCAGCTTCATAAGAAGCCGAACCAGATGTCGGGAGGCCAGATGCAGAGAGTCGCAATTGCAAGAGCGCTGGTCAATGATCCGGAGATCCTGCTTGCAGATGAGCCGACCGGGGCACTGGACAGTGACACCAGTGTGCAGGTCATGGATCTTCTTAGAGAGGTAGCGAAAGACCGTCTGGTCGTTATGGTCACACATAACCCGGAATTGGCAGAGCAGTATGCGACCAGGATCGTCAATCTGAAAGATGGAAAGATTCGTTCGGATACCGATGAATATATTGTGGAAGAGGAAAATCTGGCACCGCCGGAGCATAAGAATATGGGGAAATCTTCCATGTCTCTTCTGACGGCACTGTCACTGAGTTTTAATAACTTAAGGACAAAGAAAGCAAGAACTCTTCTGACTTCTTTTGCAGGATCTATTGGAATTATTGGGATTGCATTGATTCTGGCTCTTTCAAACGGAGTCAATGCTTATATCCGGTCTATTGAGGAAGAGACATTGTCTGAATATCCACTGCAGATACAAAGTACCGGATTTGATCTCACTTCCATGATGGTGGGTATGAATGGGGATTCCGGAAGCAGTGATGATAAGAAAAGTGGAAAAGATAAAGATAAGGTAAAGGTCATGCAGGTAGTCACCAATATGTTTTCAAAGATGGATTCCAATGATCTTGGAGCTTTAAAAAAATATCTGGACAGTGGTGAATCTAAGATTCATGACTATACAAAAGCAATAGAATATTCTTACAATGTGATGCCGCAGTTGTTCCGACAGGACGGTGACAATGTTCGTCAGGTCAATCCGGATCAGTCATTTTCCTCATTGGGACTTGGTGCATCGTCAGGTTCGAACAGCCTGATGTCCTCTATGATGAGTACCAATGTGTTCTTTGAGATGCCGGAAAATACGGATCTCTATGAAGGACAGTATGATGTAAAAGCCGGAAGATGGCCGAAAAAATATAATGAATGCGTTCTTGTACTGACGCCGGATGGTTCTATGAGCGACTTCTTATTATATACATTGGGACTCAGAGACCAAGTTGAACTCGATAATATGATTAAGCAGTTCATCAACGAAGAGACGATAAAAACGCCTGAAAACATTGGAACTTATACTTATGATGATATTTTGGGAAAGACATTTAAACTGGTAAATGCTTCAGATTATTATGAATATGACGATCAATATCAGGTGTGGAAAGACAAAACTGACAATGCGGATTACATGAAAAAACTGGTCGAAGACGGTGAGAATGTAAAAATTGTGGGAATCGTACAGTCAGCTGAAGATGCGAAGGCTTCATCACTGACACCGGGAATTAACTATACCGCAGACCTTGTAAATCATGTGGCAGAACAGGCAAAAGGCAGCGAGATTGTAAAACAGCAGCTTGCGAATCTGAATGTAAATGTATTTACCGGGGGAGAATTTGGCAATACAGATGGGAACAATGGATTTGACATGAATTCTCTGTTCAGTATAGATGAGGATGCCCTGAAAAACGCATTTGGTTTTGACAGCAGCGCCATGAACAATCTTGGAAGTTCCATGGATCTGTCGGGACTTGATCTTTCCAAGGCATTTCAGATGGACGGAAATTCTATGGATTTGTCCGGTATGGTGAATCTGGATCAGGTAGAAATCAACATGGGCAATATGCCACAGATGAATCTGGGGGATATTCTTACGAATCTGGATGTACAGGTCAATGCGGATGGCATGCAGAAAATGTTATCCGGCCTTTCGGAAGGGTATCAGGAATATGTAAAGAGCCATCCGGAAGCAGATTATTCCAATCTTGGAAATCAGATTGCAGAATATCTGACTTCCGATCAGGCAAAGGCCATTATTCAGAAATATTTAAAAGACATTCTGAAAAATAACGGGGAAGTTACGATTACACCAGAGCAGATTAAGGAACTGTTGACCAGCGTGATGAGTGATTTTCAAAGCTGGCTTGTAGAGCAGAACGCTAATCCGGGCGCAGAGGAATTTGGAACGTACTTCCAGCAGTATCTACAGACCGGGCGTGCCAATGCAATTGTAAATAAATGGGCCAATGAAATATTTGGAAATATAGATTTCAACATTTCCAGTGACACATTGCAAGCTATGGCAAAGGAACTGGCAGATGGGTATACTGCATATGCAAAGGAAAAGAATTATGCAGATCCGACAAAGATGGCAGAGAATTTTGTGAATTATATAAAGACGGATGATGGAAAGAGGCGCCTGAATCAGGGACTTTCAGAAGCAATCAATATGGATAGTCTCCAAAAGCAGATCAGCACGGCCATGAGTAGCTATATGGGTCAGGCCATGAGTGCATATACCGGTGCCATTTCTCAGGCGATCAGTACACAGATGACATCCGCTATGAGTCAGGTGACCACGCAGCTTGCCGGTGGACTTGAAACGGTTATGACATCTGCCATGAGCCGGATTGGAGAAAATCTGCAAAAAGCACTGGGAGGCTCTATGAACTTTAATGCCGATGCATTTGCAAATGCATTCCAGTTCAATATGACGGAAGATGATCTGACGGAACTTATGATGTCCATGTCTGGGACACAGAGCGCTTCCTATGATAATAATCTGCAGCAGTTGGGATATGCAGATTTCAGTCAGCCGAGTTCCATTTCCATTTATCCAAAAGACTTTGATAACAAAGAAAAAGTGGTAGAGGTTTTGGATCATTATAATCAGCAAATGGAAGACGAGGGAAAAGAAGAACAGGTGATTTCTTATACAGATATAGTAGGAACAATGATGTCATCCGTGACCACTATTATCAATACGATCAGTTATGTATTAATTGCATTTGTGGCAATTTCCCTGATCGTATCATCGATTATGATTGGAGTTATTACCTATATTAGTGTGCTGGAGCGAAAGAAAGAGATTGGTATTTTAAGAGCCATTGGGGCGTCCAAAGGAAATATTTCACAAGTATTTAATGCAGAGACATTTATCATCGGACTTTGCGCCGGACTCATCGGTATCGGACTGACGCTTCTGATATTGATTCCGGGAAATATGCTGATTCATGCGCTTGCAGGCAATAATCAAGTCAGCGCAATCCTTCCGGCTGCACCAGCGATTGTTCTGATTCTTTTAAGTGTAGTACTTACATTACTTGGCGGATTGATTCCTTCCAGGAAGGCTGCCAAGAGCGATCCGGTGACCGCACTTCGAACAGAATAGAAAAGAAAAAAACAGTCTATACAATCTGAAAAGAGCGTATGGACTGTTTTTTTATCTTTATTTTTTTGTAAGGTATTTTGTTAAAGTCCGTAGTAGTAATAATGTTTCTTCTTGATGTTGAAAGTCAAGTCTGCTAAACGTAGAAAGAAGAGAAATTTCTTTTTTCGAAAGTAAAAGAGAAGGAGCAGAAGTGCTAATTTCTAAGACTTCATCTGCCGAAAGTCCATACAAATTAATCAGTGTTGCAAATGTTTGAAGATCTGGTTCAGCAACATTATTTTCATAACCGGAAAGGGATTTTTTATTGATACCGGTTAGTTCCATCACTTGTTTCTGAGTGAATTCTTTGTTTTCTCGTGCATTTTTTAAAACAGCGCCAATATCCTTCATATGCCTAAAAACTCCTTTTTATCATTATATTAAGGTAAAGGAATTCTTAAACGCCAAAAAGTCTTAAAATTAACGACAAAAATGTTTACGTCTTAGAATATAAGACATATAATGGGAATGCTAGGATAGGCATGCAATGGGATAAGGCAGAAATTAAATAAACGAAAGTGAGGAAAAAACAAGTATGAAGAACAAAGTTCTTAAACAAATGCTTGCGTTTTCTCTGGCTGTCGCTCTTGTAGGGGGAAATTCAGTAGCAACTTTTGCTGCTGAGCCAACTAACGGAACAGAGTCAAGTGCAAATACGCAAGCAGCAACAGATGCAACTGAGGCAACCGCAACTTTTAGTGTGGACAAAGCGAAAGGATATTTTTCTGATTTTCCTGATCAAGATACATCTACACAGGGGAATTTGCAAGAACAGGATTATGCTATCACATATTTCCCAGCAGTAGTTGCAAGAGAGGGATATGTATGGACAGGCTGGAAGATCACAGATCAGGATGGAAACAGCACAAATGTTGGAACAGAATATGCCGGAGCTAAAACTTGGATGTTTACTCCTAAAGCTGGAAATGTAAAGGTAGTTGCTACATTTAAAAAGAATGTTACTAAAAAAACTGCTACATTATATGTTGCATATGTAGATGAGAATGCTCATCAGGTAGGAACAACTCAGCAGAAAATAACAAAAGAAGGTAACGATGGTGAAAATTATACCTTTAACATAACTAATCTTAATGTGCCAGACGGTTATGAGCTTGTCACAGCTACATGGGAGAAAAGTGTAGCATATGGAGATGAAGAATTTGTTAATGTTACGGTTAAAAAGAAAGAAGCTAAGAAAGCTGATGCTGTTTTGCGTGTTCATTATGTAGATGAGAACGGTACACCATTAGATGGATCACAGTATATTGTTTCATTAACAAAGAATGGACCAGTAGGTGAAACAGCAACATTTGCTGCAACATCATTTAAAGCTCCAGAAGGCTATGAATTAGTTGGTGGTGATATAACTGACGTGGAAGTAGCATATGGAAAAGACAAAGATGTTAATGTAAAAGTAAAAGCTATTAAAGAAGAAAAAGAAGCAAGAGATGTAATTGTAAACTTCAATGTCGCTCCAGAAGAGGGACAGTTTACAGATCCGGCAGGGGCTAAAGTTGTTACATATACAATTAAAGAAGATTCAGCAGAGCAGTTCCTTGTACCTACAGTAGAGGCTAAAGAAGGTTACGAGTTTACAGGTTGGTTAGTAAACGGAAAAGAAGAAGGTTTCTGGAGTGCAGATGCAAAGACATTTGGAATTACAGGACTTGCTCACTTCCCAGAAGGATCTGACACAGGATACATTGTTGTAACAGCTCAGTTCAAAAAAGCTGAGGTAGCTAAGAGAAGCGTAACAATTAATGTTGCAATCGATCCTGAAAAAGGCGAATTCGTAGGAAGAGATGATAAGTATGCTACAATCACTTATACAGATCTTGATGAGTTTGCTGAGGCACCAATTCTTTTACCAGAAGTAAAGGCTAATGATGGATACAGACTTGCAGGATGGACAGTAGAAGGAAAAGAGTCAATCAAACTTGATGCAAATGCAACAACTTTAGGATTTGCAGGCCTTGCGCACTTTAACGACGGAGAAAATGTTGGATACATTTCTGTAGAGCCGGTTTTCGAAGAAGTTAAGGAAGAAAAAGCAGCAGTAGTTAATGCAAATGTAGTTGTAGATCCTGAAAAAGGTGAGTTTGAAGGATATGACGGAGCAACAAAGCTTGAGAACAATAACCTTCAGGAAGCTGATGATACACTTGGATTCCTTCCAACTGTAACAGCAAAAGAAGGATATACATGGACAGGCTGGGAAGTAACAAATAAAGCAGGTGAAGTAGTATATACATTAGACACAAACACAAGCTCTATTGTGTTCCCAAAAGGAGTAGAAGATGACTACACAGTAACAGCTACATTTACAGAGAATAAGACAACAGCAGTAGTTAATGCAAATGTAGTTGTAGATCCTGAAAAGGGTGAGTTTGAAGGATATGACGGAGCAACAAAGCTTGAGAATAATAACCTTCAGGAAGCTGATGATACACTTGGATTCCTTCCAACTGTAACAGCAAAAGAAGGATATACATGGACAGGCTGGGAAGTAACAAATAAAGCAGGTGAAGTAGTATATACATTAGACACAAACACAAGCTCTATTGTGTTCCCAAAAGGAGTAGAAGATGACTACACAGTAACAGCTACATTTACAAAAGATGAGACTCCAGTTGATCCGGTAGACCCAGTTGATCCGGTAGACCCAGTTGATCCAACAGAGCCAACTCAGCCGACAGAGCCAGCACAGCCAGCACAGCCAGCACAGCCAGCTACACCTTCTACAGACAATGCAGCAAACAATACAGCAAACAAAACTACTGACAATAAGAAGGTAGAGAAGACAGCGGCTAAGAAAGCAGAAACAAAGAACGAAAATAAAAAAGCTCCAAAAACAGGTGATGAGAGTATGCCAATCGCTTACATGCTTACACTTGTAGGAGCAGCAGTGGCAGCTATTATTGTTCTGATTAAGAGAAAAAGAACAATCTAGAAACTGTGAATAATCACATGAAACACAAAAGACGGTATCGAAGATACCGGAATAAAAAGAAAAAAGCCTATATCCTGGCAGCCCTGATCTTATGCATAGTCATTGCGGCGGTAGCAGTTTTTGCTATCAGCCGCATGGCTGGTAAAGAGCAGACATCAAAAAATCAGACAGAAGTAAAAGCGCTTGTTATTAATGCTGAAAAAGTAGACGTAAGCAAACTGAAAGATTTGATTGAAAGTGCCGGAAAGATTAATCAGAGTGTTTATACAGATGAAACAGTAAATACTTTAAATCAGGCAAAAGAAGAGGCCGAAGAAACGATTCAGGGAAAGCTAAATCAGGAAGAGGTAGAAGATTCATATTTGAATCTGGTAAATGCAATTCAGTCACTGCAGAAAAAATAATGATATTTAATGTAATGTTTAGATTTTATAAAATGGAAATTAGATAAATCTGCCTGTTGTAAAAAACGGGTAAATGAGTTATAACAATTCAAGAAGTAAGAACTTGGGATGCACGATAACTCCTGTTATTTTGAACCCACATCACTTTAAACGGGACTCTTATATCTTCGTAATATGTCGAGCCTTCATTATGCAGAGGATGGCAGAAAAGCGAATGCGGACACCCACCTAGCAGACAGCTAGGAGTCAAAATACAGGAACCGGCATTTTGGGGAACATACAAAAGATAAAGGACAGTCGTTTGCGCGGCTGTCTTTTTCTAATGTGAGGGGGGACATTTATTTAATTCCCCTTCTACTTGAGTGGGTGTTGAATCAATCATAGGGCATAATGATTAGGGAGAGAATAGAGTTTGAAACATTTTCGAGGAGAAAAGAGATTTTATTATGGTATGTCAGTGCTGGTTCTGGTGTTTATTATTGCAGGATTAACAAGTAATCTCGAAGGCGGAGTTCGTGGAAACCGTCAGGAAAAAGAAGCATTTGACCAGAAGCCGGAAGAAGTACAAACGGAACAGGAAAATCAGGAAGAAGAGACGCAGGTAGTGTCTAATCCGAATATCAGGGTTCTTCTTATGACGGATGGTTATAAAAATACCATTCACCCGTCTGTGACAGTCAGTTCAACAACAGGACTTTCCATTACGTATGGGGAGAAAGTAGAAGAATGTGAAGCGGGGACGGAAGTGACATTTATGCCAGATGACAGCCGTTTTCAGAGTGGGAATATACGGATTCAGGCAAAAGAAGGGGAGATTACGGTAAATAGCCTGAAGCGTGGATACGGGAGTCCTTCTTATCAAGGTATACTGGAGCTTCGGACAACAGCGGAAGGAATTGCGATTATCAATGAACTCCCCGTTGAGAATTATCTGTGCCGGGTCGTGCCCAGCGAAATGCCGTCCGGTTATGAAATAGAAGCGCTGAAAGCGCAGGCAGTCTGTGCCAGAAGTTACGCCTACAGGCAGATGGCAGAATATGGATATGCATTCCAGTTCAATATGACGGAAGATGATCTGACGGAACTTATGATGTCCATGTCTGGGACACAGAGCGCTTCCTATGATAATAATCTGCAGCAGTTGGGATATGCAGATTTCAGTCAGCCGAGTTCCATTTCCATTTATCCAAAAGACTTTGATAACAAAGAAAAAGTGGTAGAGGTTCTGGATCATTATAATCAGAAAATGGAAGATGAGGGAAAAGAAGAACAGGTGATTTCTTATACGGATATTGTAGGAACGATGATGTCATCAGTGACTACCATTATCAATACAATCAGCTATGTACTGATTGCATTTGTGGCAATTTCCCTGCTCGTATCATCGATCATGATTGGAGTTATTACTTATATTAGTGTACTGGAACGAAAGAAAGAGATTGGTATTTTAAGAGCCATTGGAGCATCCAAAGGAAATATCTCGCAGGTATTTAATGCAGAGACATTTATCATCGGACTCTGCGCCGGACTTATCGGTATCGGACTGACGCTTTTGATATTGATTCCGGGAAATATGCTGATACATGCACTTGCAGACAATAACCGGGTCAGTGCAATCCTTCCAATCGCACCGGCGATTGTACTGATTCTTTTAAGTGTGGTGCTTACCTTACTTGGCGGATTGATTCCTTCAAGGAAAGCTGCCAAGAGTGATCCGGTGACCGCACTTCGAACAGAATAATGAAAAATAAAAGTTTACATGGTAAAAAGTTTTGTGATAAACTAAATGTCGGATTGTAAATTCGCGGTGCAGAGGGAATTCCCTGCACCGTATCTGTATTTTTAGAAAGACGAGGGATAGCTATGCCAATAGGAGTTATTATCAATGCTCTGTCGGTTGCTTCCGGTGGTGTGATCGGGGCATTATTCGGGCATAAACTGCCTGAAAAATTTAATTCGGAGCTTACCAAAATTTTTGGAGTCTGCTCAATGGGAATGGGAGTTAGTTCCATCGGGCTTATGAAAAATATGCCTGTCGTTATTTTTGCAGTGATTATCGGAACTGCATTTGGTTTGGCTATTAATCTTGGCGGAATGATTAATAGTGGAGCGGTTTGTATGGAGAAACCGGTGGGAAAATTATTTCCAAATAAGAATGAATATATGTCCAGAGAAGAATATATGTCCATGCTTGTGACAATTATCGTACTGTTTTGTGCCAGTGGGACAGGAATCTATGGTGCATTGGATTCGGGAATGAGTGGGGATCATACGATTCTGATTTCCAAGTCGATTCTGGATTTCTTTACTGCGATGATTTTTGGAGGAACATTGGGGATGGTGATTGCAGCGGTTGCAATTCCGCAATGTGTGATTTTCCTTATTATATTCGCAGCAGCAAAATTTATCTTCCCACTGACTACACCGGATATGATTGCAGACTTTAAAGCATGCGGCGGTTTCCTGCTTCTGGCTACCGGTTTCCGGATTGCAAAGATTCATGATTTTCCGGTTGCAGATATGATTCCGGCTATGGTGCTTGTGATGCCGGCGAGCTGGTTCTGGGTAAATATGATAGTACCTGTACTGTAAAGTAGTGGATCATAAAATGTGTTTCACAGTATGTTTCGGAATTAGAAGAAAATGGAAAGGTATGCAATGAACGGATATTTTTGTGTATTAACTACAATTGATTTTTTTGTTTTATGTTTTATGTGTATTCTCACATATTTGAGTGAAACGCTTAGTAAAAAACAAAAGCGTGGTTTCTTTCTTGCCTTTGTTCTGATCGCAGGGATTTCCGTACTGGAAGTCATTACTCTTGTAGTGGATGGTCTGCCTCCGGGGTACCGCTGGCTGAATATTACTGCTAACTATCTTGGCTTTGGTCTGTCACCGGCTGTGTGCATCTGTCTTGTATATGTTCTGGACAGGAAAACAGCCCTGCGGCGTGAGATCAGAACGGCGGTGCGTATTGAAATCGGATATTTGATTTTTCTTTTTGTTACGATTCCATGTGGAATGGTATTTTCCGTGAGCGTGGATAATATTTATTCACGTGGTCCGCATTTTTATATATATATCGTCATGTATTTTGGGGCAATCTTATATCTTTCTGCATCTACGGTCATTACCGCCAGGGAGTTTCAGAATCGCAGCAGACTTCTGATCTATCCACTTATTCTTTTCGTGATGGCGGAAACGATCATTCAGGTTGCTCTTCCCGAACTTCATGTTACCTGGTTATGTGTTACGTTGCTATCGGTATTGTATTTTATCTATTGCAGCGAGATGTGGAATCAGTTGGATGCACTTACAGGGCTTTTGAACCAGAACAGCTATCTGAAGCAGCAGGTGGGGTGAGGTGCAAAGGAGGAGTGCTGGTCGTGTTTGATGTGGATGATTTCAAACAGATCAACGACCGATACGGGCATATACAGGGAGATCTTTGTCTTGCAGGAATCGCAGAATGCATCAAAAAATCTTATGCAAACTTTGGATATTGCTATCGTATAGGTGGTGATGAGTTTTGTGTTCTTCTGAAAAACGGTGGCAACTAAGGAAGGTGTAAACAAGAATTTTTGCAGAGACTGCAAGAAAAACGAGGGGAGATTGCATTTTTACCTACGGTATCCTATGGATCAGCCCCGTTTTCCGGAGAGGATATTGTTAAGGTTAAAGACAGAGCTGACCAGGATATGTATCAATATAAAAAAGAACGTAAGAATCGGAAAAGATTATCCTAAAAAGAGTTTATATTAGAATAATTATAGAAGATAAGGTGAAATAATTGAAGAATGCAAATGGTTATAATGAGTCGGACATCAGAAAAGACTACCACAATCTGACAAAATTATTAATAGAGAAGAATATGACGATCACGACGATGGAATCTGCCACATCAGGGCAGATTGCATCTTTGATTACCGATACCGAAGGGTCATCAGCTATATTAAAAGGCGCATTTATTACTTATTGCAATGAAGCCAAGATCATGCAGGGGGTTCCGGCAGAAATCCTGGATAAATATACGGTATATTCAAAAGAAACTGCAGAGGCTATGGCGAAAGCCTGTGCGAAAACATACAATGCCAATATAGGTATTGGTGTCACCGGTACGATGGGGAATATAGATCCGGCTAATTCGGATGCATCTGTTCCGGGACGGGTATATTTTGCAATTGTGACAGATGGTAAAGTGGAGTCGTATTATGTGGAATTAGAACCACAGCCTACACGTTTGGCTTATAAGCTGGCAGTTGCAAAAAAAGTCTGCGATGCACTTATGAGACAGCTGGAAAATTTAGACAGAGCATGACTCATTTCATTATGAGAGAGTTATGCTCTGTTTTTGTGAAAATGTATATAAGAGAATGAGGAATAGAAGTAGAATTGTCTGAATTGTCTAAATTGAAGAAAATATAAAAACAATGTTGACAATTCAAACCCCCTTGTGGTATATTAATCTAGCTGTCGCGTTAGACAAGGCCGTGAGGTAACAGAGTCGAAGCAGAAGACGGCGGGAACTGATTACGGAAAAGCAGAGAATGCCGGATCATAATCAGAAATCTTCGGGAATTGCTCCTGAAAAAAAGAATAAAATAACAGTTGACAAACACAACTGCTTATGATATTCTTATAAGCTATCGCTTGAGACAAACAAATGTTTGAAAAAGAGGTGGCAGACTGACAGCTGAAAAGCTGGTCGAAAAAAAGATTAAAAAAGTTCTTGACAAACGTCAAT
>SAMEA3387500__coassemble_1360_pt1 | contig 15935 bp, 15 predicted proteins | sample SAMEA3387500__metabat2_high_PE_015 | metagenome-assembled genome bin SAMEA3387500 (sample SAMEA3387500) | Felis catus | biome: Faeces | place: United Kingdom | collected 2012
CTGTCATATGGAGCGATTCCCATATCTGCGACCATATATAATGCCACTCCCATAGATGCCATCAGCTGAGCAAGCAGCAGTGCAAGGATACGCAGTGGCAGATTCATCTGAATCTGCACTACATCATTCGCTACATAACAAATAAAGTCTGCAATGTATCCGACAAGAATGCAAAGAAAGTAATCAAGAGTATGTTTAAAAATGTGGCAGACGGGGAAGACGTTGTTGTAACATTTCAGAATTAGAAGAAAATTAGATGAGAAGAGGCAAATTGTAGTAATTGGCATTTTATGAGCCGAAAAAGTATGTTATAATTATTAATTAAGAATAATTAACAAAAGGGAAATGGGTATGAAAAAAAAGGAAATAAATTATCAATTACTGATAAGAAGAATATGTCTTATCGTACTTGATATCATATGTATTATCGCAGCATCAATTCTGGCATTACTGACACGTTTTGAGTTCGATTTCAGCCAGATTCCGAAAGAATTCTTAAAAGTAATCTATAAATACGGACCATTCACCATAGTCATAACATTAATTATATTTTCACTTTTCCGTATCTACAGTAGTTTATGGGAGTACGCAGGGATTGAAGAAGTATTCAGTCTGATCGTAGCCTGTCTTGCGGCGGCCGTAGCGAAGATTGTCATCATCTTATTTACATGGAGCGTTATGCCAAGAAGCTGGTATGTACTGGATACAATTTATCTGATGATCCTGATCGGGGCAACAAGAGTATCTTACCGACTGATACGTCTGCGCAGACAGAACCGTACATTCCCATGGTCAAAGAGAAAGAAAGTCATGATCATCGGCGGAGGAGAGGCCGGAAGAAGTCTGATCACAGAGATCCAGAACAGTAAATATCTGGATCAGAAGGTTGTCTGTATCATAGACGATGATCCGTATAAGATCGGAAGATATATTAAGGGAGTCAAGGTTGTCGGTAATCGGAACAGTATCAAGAAAAGCGTCAAGAAATACAATGTCCAGCAGATCATCCTGACGATACCATCGGCAAATGCAGCAAAGATCAGACCAATCGTGGAGATCTGTCAGGATACAAACTGTGAACTTATGATCCTGCCGGGAGTATATCAGCTGGTCAACGGTGAGGTCAGGGCAAGTAAGCTGCGTTCGGTGAACATCGATGACCTTCTGGGAAGAGATGAAGTCTATGTCAATCTGAACGAGATCATGGATTATGTATCAGGAAGAGTAATTATGGTAACCGGCGGCGGAGGTTCGATCGGAAGTGAATTATGCAGACAGATCGCAAAGCACAGCCCGAAGCAGCTGATCATCTTCGATATCTATGAGAACAATGCATATGATATCCAGCAGGAATTGTTAAGGGAACAGCCGAAGCTTGACCTGGTGGTGCTGATCGGTTCTGTACGTGATGAGAATCGTATCAACAGTATCTTCGAACAGTACCGTCCGGAGATCATCTATCATGCGGCAGCACATAAGCACGTGCCGCTTATGGAGGGCAGCCCGAACGAGGCTATCAAGAATAATGTCCTCGGAACTTATAATATGGTCAGAATGGCAGATAAATGGAATGCTAAGAGATTTGTACAGATATCTACAGATAAGGCTGTCAACCCAACGAATATCATGGGAGCTTCCAAGAGAATCTGTGAGATGATCATACAGACTTATAATAAAGAATCGAACACAGAATATGTAGCAGTGCGGTTCGGTAATGTACTTGGAAGTAACGGAAGTGTTATTCCGTTATTTAAAAAACAAATTGCAGAAGGAGGACCGGTAACCGTCACACATCCGGAGATTATCCGCTGCTTTATGACGATTCCGGAAGCGGTATCACTGGTACTTCAGGCAGGTGCCTATGCCAAAGGCGGAGAGATCTTCGTCCTGGATATGGGAGAACCGGTAAAGATCCTTGATCTTGCAAGGAATATGATCCGGCTGTCAGGCTATAAAGTCGATCAGGATATCAAGATTGAATTCACGGGACTGCGTCCGGGAGAAAAATTATACGAAGAACTTCTGATGGACGAAGAAGGTATGACGGATACACCGAATAAGCTGATACATATCGGACATCCGATCGATGTAGATGAAGTCAAGCTCGCACATGCACTCAGAGTCCTTGAGAGCGCAGCACAGAATGAGACCGATGATATGCGTCTGATCGTGGAAAGTATCGTTCCGACCTATCATCCCCAATTAAATAAATCAACACAATAGAACCAGAGAGTACAGGAGGCATAACTATGTTCAAAGAAGATCATTTGTCTTTCAGACAAAGGAAATATATGAAGGTTAAGAAAATTAAGTGTTGAAAAACGCATGAAGCAGGTAAGAGAATCCCTGCAATATCAATCAATTGTTTGGAGAAGAATATGGACAACCATTAATGATTTATTATTTACAGGACACATCACATTCTCAAAGGTTATGATATGTCATCTCGACTAGATACGTTATTAAAAAAGTTTGGATTTCAAAATAGATGGAAACATCTTTTGAAGAAAGAGGAATACCTGTTTTGTGATTATAGTTTGATGGACGAATCTATAATGATGCTACGGTGCAACAGATCTTGCAATTCCACTTCGCTGAGAATAGACAGAATGTCGGAATCTATGGCATAACCGGTGCAGGAAAGTCCTATTTTCTTTCCGCATGTTGTGTGGAGGCATGCCGTAGGAACTATCGCTGTAAGTTTGTGGATTATAGTGATCTGCTGGATGAACTGATCGTCCTGAATCGCCAGGAAGATCTTAACAAGTATCGTAAGCGGATCAAGTATTATGCCCGGATACAGTTACTGTTCATTGATGATTTCTCCATAAGCCGGTACTCCGAAGAGGGGATCAAAATCCTCTATCATCTCCTGAAACTTCGGGATGATCTCGGAACATCTACCCTTTTCAGTTGTCAGTACTCCCCTGATGAATGGGGTAATACACTGAGTTATGAACCGGAATGTTACGGAAAGCTTGATGGAATTCGTCGCAGGCTTACCACCGGCTTTACTGTACTTATTGAGAAGGCATAGGACTTAAGACACCTACAAACTATACTGATTGGCAGAGTGGACAAACGTCCTCTCTGCTGATCTACTGGGCTGTCCGTTTAATATGGCCCAGACTGTCCGGGAAATGCGGCCCTGCTGGCCGCGGAAAGTGGCCGTATGCACTTACTAATAATTGCAAATTCCGGCTCATCTGACCACGCATTCCGCTAAGAACTGATCAGACTTTCCGGATGTAACTGAACGCGTTTCCGCTTCAGCTGATCAATAAGTTTTCAACGTGTTATAGTTCTTTCGTAGTCATTAAATGATTGCGAAAGGAGGCATAATTATGCAAGACTACAACACGATTATCGGCTCCATCCAGATGCGTCTGAATGGATGCCAGACCAGGTCCGTTATGGACCGTTACAAGATTGGCTCAGGTACATTAAATCTGATCATGAGCCGATGCCTTCCCGTTGCGAAATCTGCGAACATCTCCTATTTCTGCAATTAACTTTGGGGCTAATGTATTTCCCACTCCACCCATTTCTCTTACAACCGAATATTCTGGCAAAGTCTTGGCTATTTCCTGCATCCGTGATAAAATTAGACCAAGGGTTGCATCAACTTCCTTGAGCACCCGAACTGCTTCAGTCACCAGCATTTTGACCGATGAGGTTTCTGAAGGTAATGTGGGAATACTTTCCTGAGCCAGGGTGTATATAACTTTGGCTTTTTCCTGGCTTGGGACGTATTTCTTTTCTTTTGCCCAAAGTATATACTCTTCAGTAAATTCCTGTTCAGACATAGATGTTATTACATCATAATGCCAAAAACGTTCCACAAAATCACTTCTTTTATCTTTCCGATTTGTTTCATTCCAACTTGCAAGAAGATTCTTTATTCCAGGCATGGTCAAATCTAAAAGATGGGTCAATTCAGCGAGAGATAAAAGATGAAGCTTCATATAATGCCGATATTGCTGTCCAAGCAACTTCAACTCTTCATAAATCTCTCCAGAAGTTTGAAATTCTTTCATTTTAAACCAATGATCAATTCCATAATTAGCAATGATACGGGAATCAATCTTGTCGGTTTTGGCTTTTCGCAGACTTTCGTTACGATAACTTTTCATAAGATACGGATTAATTACAGAAACAAAAAATCCTTTTTCCTGTAAATATGTAAGAACTGGAAGATGATAAATTCCGGTTGCTTCCATAACGATTTTGACTTCATCATTTAGTCTGAAAAGCATGGAAGATAATTCGCTTAAATCCTTTTGGGTATGGGTAATATTGAAAGGCTTACTAACAATCTCTCCATATGGTTTCAAAATACATACTGTACTTTTCCCTTTTGATACATCAATTCCTACGCTGATCATAATATACTCCTTTTCTTTTTATAGAATTGCAGTTGTTTATCCCATCTACACTTATTATGATTCAGTTTAGTTCGTTACGCGAAAGCTCCTGCGAGTTTCAACCTGCTTAAATGAATGTTTATAATAAGGGGATGGCTGACGGTTTAATTCACGGATGTGAAAATCCTAATGGCAATATGTCATACCAACTACTTCCCTTATTATAATAAAATAAGTGTAGCCATACCGAGGAAGAGTCCGTTGTCTGTCGGAATAAATGCACGTCCGCCGTGGTTATAGATATCGCCGAAACCATTGCGGGTGAGTGTTGTAAAGTTTACTCCGTCGGAAGAGATCAGTACGTCGCATCCCTTTTCCTGTGTGTGGATGATGTTGCTGCATCCAAGGTAATATACGAAATGATGGAATGCAGTGTTGAAGACGTTGTTCTCAATCTTCTGTGCAAGATCTGGGTTCAGGCGGTTAAGGATTGGTTTTACATATTTGTTGTAATTATTTACCATATCCATATATACATCGACGATGTCAGATGGTTTATTTCTCTGTGTGTAAGCAGCTGTCTGAGAATCGTCAGAAGAAAGTGTCTCGATTTCATCCAGCTGATCTAACATCTGGTCGATGGCATCTGCTTCTGTGTCTGTAAGTTCTGCATTTGTGTTGTCTGTTACAACTGCTTCCTGGTCTTTTGCGGATTCTGTAGCTGCCTGATCAGCAGTATTATCAGCGTCTGTATTCTCCTGAATATTTTCCTGAGTATCTTCTGCGGTATCTTCTGTGGCGGCCTCTTCTGTTGTGCCTTCTTCTGCGGTCAGTGCTGCGCCGGAAGGAGTTTTCTTAAGGCTCTGAAGAAGTTCTTTGACATAAGTCATCTTCTGTGAGAATTCTTCAGGTGTCATTTCCAGAAGACTTCCGTCGGTCAGCTGTGTGAATCCGGATGCGAGTGTTGCGATATCGAATGTTCCGATCACGAGCTTTCCGTGGTATTCAGAGAATCTCCACAGATACTGTGTGGAAGCTGCTCCGAATCCGTCGTCGTTGATGAGTTCGATATTTTCATTCTTGTCCATGCGGTTCAGGCATGCTGGGTTCTTCAGATCTTCATAGAGAGACTGGAAATTTGAAAAAAATTAAATTTTTTTGAAAAAAACGCGACAGGTTTTTAAAAGTTATGTGTATTAATATATAGAGGGAGACAAAAAGAAGAATTTATATAGATTGGAGCAATCGAAAAAGACTATGTCGAGATTGCATGTGAACTGTGGTTACAGCCCCGCACCCCATCATTTACATACGCTAGGAAATACTCAAAGAAATGAAAAATCCGATGAATATAAATATAGAGTATTGATAAATATTGATATGTGTGCATTGATAAACGTACTGTAAATTTTTGGGAGTTGCGGGATACTGTAAATCGCCGGAGGATTTGGATATCGTCCACCGGTGTTATAATTCCGGGGCTTTATGTGTAGGGCCCCGGAATTAGCTATATATAGAGAGATTATGAAAGAGAAGATGAGATATGACGATACGGCAATTTATTAAGAAATTATTTGTAACGATTATAATGATTGGGATTGTACTGGCGGCGGTATTGAAGGTTGGTTATATATTGATCTGTAAGGTTATTGTGGTGATTATATTTGTAGTACTTGCGATTCAGTACTGGGTCGGTGAGGATATCAGGAAAGCGGAAGAAGAGAAAAGGGGAACCTGGTTATTCACGCTTGGATTTATCGGGCTGACTGTGCTGACAATGCTTGCGGCCAATATCCCGGGACAGGTGCAGCAGGATCAGTACCTGTACCTTACGAAAGAGCATACGGAACAGCTGGAGAAGGTGCTTTTAAGAGAGGCGACTGCGGACAGTGAAAGGTGCATACAGTGGTATGAAAAGCAGATGCTGGGCATCAGGAATAATAAGGCGCTTGGAAATCCGGCTATGCAGACGGAGGATGAAAGACAGTATAAGAACCGCATCGATGGAAAAGAAGTGTACCGGGATCCGGATACATGTACTCTACGTGTGAAAGAGCTTAAAGATGGCAGTACGAAAGACAGTTTACTGATCAATGGACCGGTGGGAGAGATCATAGCGATGCGGGAGCGGATTTTCTATATTGATATGGAAGATCATAATGTTCTGAAATCTGTAACCTATGACGGAAGGAAGAGAAAGACCTGGACGAAGGATCCGGTAAAGCAATTTGTCGTAATCGGTGGGTATGTGATCTGCTGTACGGAGGATGAGAAGCTTATCCGTTGTGATATGTCGACGGGCAAGAGAAAGGAACTGGCGGATCATATTCAGTACTTTTTTGCCGGCGCGAAGCTGTATGCGCAGAAGGGGTCGAAGATCGTATCGGTCAGCTATGACGGCAAAGAGGTCAGGGTATTTAAGAAAGATGTGGTTATGATGGATAAGAAGGAAGACAAGATATATTATAGGAGAATGGACAGGAAAAAAGAGCAGATGTATGTGTGTGATGTGGATGGTGGGATGGAGAAAATGGTTGGAAACCGAGATTAATTGTCTTTAATTTATATATCCGTGTTCTAATATATCTTATGCAAGAATATATTTGGAATAAGCTTGAAATTTATCGTAAAAGGGGTATATAATAAATGAAGAGAGATTACTTCGTAAAAAGCGAACAAATATACAAAGGAGGACGAGCTATGATTATCATGGATATTAAAGTTGACAACATATATGCATTTAAAGATTTTCATATAAATATGTCATATCCAAAGAAAATAGTGAATTCGACTATAGAAAATGAATTTCTGGAAGAGAGGACAAATTTTCGGTACAAAAAAGTTAATATCATTATGGGTACAAATGCAACAGGAAAAACAACTATGGGTAAGTTGTTAATGTTGTTTACTAATTATTTGAATGATGGAGGATATAAGCGGTTTACTAATAGAATTGCAGATGTAAAAAAAGCAGCAAAATTGCAGATCGATTTTGTGACAAACGAAAATTTATTATATAGATTTGAGATGAATGTCGGTCCGAAGACCCAAAAAAGTTATACAGAAGAAGATGTAGATATTAAGATTTTCTATACACCAATAGAGACAAGAGACAGTTATGAAACATGTGCGTCAAGATTGGATATGTATGAGTGTGAAGAAACGACATATGAAAAAGTAAATACAAACGGATGGAAATTTTCATATCCGATAGATTCGTCAGGGGACAAGGTTTATAGTACGATAGAAGAGAATAGTAAATATATATACATATTACAGCAGATTTTAAAAACACTTGATTCTTCGGTGGAGGAAGTAGTAAAAGTTTCTGAAGTAGAGAATACATATGTAATAAAATGGAAAAATTGTTCAGCAATTATTAAGGATGGAAAAATCGCTAATGGTGAGGTAATGTCCAGTGGAACTAAGGCAGGGCTTGAAATATCTTATATAATAACCTCTCTTTTATGTGATATGCATGATTTATATTATTGTGATGAATTATTCTCTTATGTGAATAGTGACATTGAAAAGGCCTGTTTGTCGATTATAATTGAAAAACTCTCGGGGAGAAAGCAATTGTTTTTCACAACACACAACTCAGACATATTAGATATGCAGCTGCCAAAGCATTCATTTACATTTCTGAAAAAAGATGTAAATAACGAAGATGATTCAATCAAATGTATTGCGGCATCTCAGTATTTAAAAAGAAGCACGGACTCGTTAAAGCATGCGGTGGAAAATGATCTGTTTTGTACAGCGCCTGAATTACATAGGCTATTTGAAATTGCTGATTTGTAATTAGGAGGGATGCAAATGAGAAAAAGCGGTATTTATCAATATTATGTAGAGGGTGAAGATGAGAGAAGTCTGCTTAACACATTGAAGTTGGATCTGCGTTGTATTGAGAGTGGAAAAATTGATAAGTTTAATGTAATTCAAAGTCGTTTTACGACTGCAAGAATGCGCACGCTAAAGACGGGAACAACAGTAGTTCTGGTATATGATACAGATGTAGAGATGAATACGAAAATTTTAGATGAAAATATAGCTTTTCTGAAAAGACAAAAAGGAATAAAAGAAGTAATTTGCATTCCGCAAGTAAGAAATTTGGAAGATGAACTAGTGCGGGCCTGTAATATAAAAAATATTGTGGATTTGACTAAGAGTCTTACAAAAGCAGATTATAAAAGGGATTTAATTAATTGTAGTAATTTAAGTGACAGATTAAAAAAATGTAAATTTGATATAACAAAAATATGGGCAGAAATTCCAAAAAACAATTTTAAAAAATATGGAAATGATTCCGAAAAAATAAAAATCAAGTCAAAGAAATAGTTATAGGAAAAGAAGCGCTACTTCCAGCAGTGTCATTCTTGTGTAAATGACATTACCGGAAGTGGCGCTTCTTTTTGTTGGACTGTATGATTAATGTAACGTGGGAATATGAAATTTGTGGTGGGGATGGGATTAAATATATGTTAGATTGTGGTTAAATGGCGTTGCAATTTGGAATACTATCACGTAACATTGAAGAATAAGAAGAAAGCATTAAATGAAAGAAGATAAAAACAGGAGCAACATATGCAACACACACAGCAATTATTTTTAGAGGCATTAAAAGCCGCATTAAAAAATGAACAGGTAGAATGGAATAACAAGTTGGAAGCGCAGGAATGGATGGACCTGTTCCGTATGGCGGAAGTGCACCAGATCCTTCCGATGATCTATGAGGCCGTATATCGAAGTCCTGCGGCCGGACAGGCGGATCCGCAGATCCTGGCTCCGGCAAAGGCGCAGATGGTGCGCACAGTGATCATGCAGACGCAGAAGACGGGAGAGTTCGAGCCGCTTTACAGATATCTGAGAGAGAGCGGAATCTGTCCGTTAGTGGTGAAAGGGATCGTGTGCAGGAACATTTATCCGAATCCGGATTACCGGATATCCGGAGATGAGGATCTACTGATCCGTCCGGAGGATTTTAGAAAATGCCACGATCTGTTGCACGAATATGGAATGCAGACATCGGAGCAGGATATGGATGCGGAAGAACTGGAATCGGTTTACGAAGTACCATACGGGAAGAAGGGAAGCCTTATCTACATAGAGCTCCACAAGAGCTTATTCCCGCCGGAATCAGAGGCATACGGGGATCTGAACCGCTTTTTTGCAAATGTACATGAAGATGCGATTGATATCAGGATCGATGGAACGGATATCCGGACAATGGGATACACGGATCATCTGTTTTATCTGATCTGTCATTCGTTCAAGCATTTCCTGCACAGTGGATTCGGCATCCGGCAGGTGTGCGATATCATATTATTTGCCAATGAATACGGGGATGCGATTGACTGGGAGAAGATTCTGAGACAGTGCCGCGAGATACATGCGGATCTTTTTGCTGCGGCATTATTTGCAATCGGTGAGAAATATCTGACGTTTGATCCGGAGAAGGCGCATTATCCGAAAGTATGGCAGGAGATCAGTGTGGATGAGACGGATATGCTGATGGATCTTCTGGACAGTGGTATCTATGGCAATGCGAATATGAGCCGGAAGCACAGCAGTAATATGACGCTGGATGCGGTGGCAGCAGACAAGAATGGAAAGAAAGCCGGGAATACGGTCTTAAAGTCTTTGTTCCCATCGGCAAAAAAGCTCGAGGGGCGGTATCCGTATCTTAAGAAACATCCGATTCTTCTTCCGATTGCGTGGACAGACCGTATCTTAAAATACCGTAAAGAGACAGTGGCAGGAGGGGATAACGCTGCGGCAGATTCCGTGAAGATTGGAAATCAGAGAATTGAACTTATGAAGAAATATGGAATCATTAAAAAATGATAAAAAATGTTGATGACGTAACAGGTATGTATAGGATATGATATATACGTTATATGCATTGTATAAGTGCATTGATGTGAGAGAAATACAGAAAGGGAAAAAGTATGAAAAGAAAGAAAAGTACACAATTGCTGGCAGTAGCGCTGACAGCAGCAATGCTGGCGCAGCCGGTAGGTGCACAGATGGTGTTCGCGGAAGGTAATGCGGATGCAGTGCAGCAGGAGCAGGCAGTAAGCCCGGCGGCAGAGACAACGGGAGCAGTTCTTAAGAGTGGAACGGCAGTAATTCCGGCGGATGCAGACCTGAGTCAGGTGAAAGAGATCCTTGGTAAGACATTGGTTGCGAATGCGGATCAGGTGGATCTGAGTAGTCTGGAGTGGGAGTATTATTGTGAAGGTAAGACAGTAATAGGAACATTCGGTAATGCATCTTGGGGAAGTATTGAAGGATTTACAAGTTCCAAGAAGATATTGGGTATTTCACAGTGATTTTCGGAGCACCGTAGTTCTGCTTGGAATCATCATAAATATCCTGTATTTTTGCTTTTACAGCTTTACGACGTTTTTCTGTATTATAAGGTACGTGGTGGAGCCATGCAAGATATCCTGAGCGAGAGACACCTAAAAATTTCAACATTTCGGAGACGGAAATCCGGCGTCCAGCCTTTTTGGCAGCTTCCGTCTTCTCAGACACTTCAAGATAAATGACTTCCGTCATTTTCCCAGAATGTTGATTGCTTTTTTTAACACATCAAGTGCATCTTGGGCATCACGTAATTCACGTCTGAGACGGGCAATTTCCTTCTGCTCATCAGATGCATAATTACCAGAACCACGAACAGGAATATCACCTGATTCCCGGAAGTCTTTCAACTATTTTGTTAATGTGCTGTATCCGATGCCAAGATTTTCTGCACATCCACGTACTCCGAGATCTTTGTGATCCTGATAGTACTGGACTGCATCAAGTTTAAATTGTTTGTCATGTTGCTTTGCCATATGAGATCCTCCTTCAGCATGCCTCTATTGTATCATGCTTATGTGTATTTGGAATTTCTCATTTTGGCTTGTACTATTTATATTCTAGCACCAATGGTTGCAGAATGATCTCATCCCAATACGGCTCGACATTTACCAACAGCTAGTAAGAATAATCAAATAAAAAGGGCAGATACCATTTGCCATTGAACAGATACCGCCATTCGGGGAAGCAAAGCTATCCGGGTGTCGGTATTACTATGTCACGATGCGCCTGAAGCCGCCAATGAATAAGAACATTATTCGGGTGAGCGTAGTTCAAAATAATAAAAGACTTGAAACAAGAAGATTTACATGTTAATATAACTTTATTAATGGACGTTCTGTCCATTTAGAATAATTCAACGGTCTCAAAAGACCATCACATTTATCAGAGGAAGATCCCTCAAGATTACCAGACAATTTATAAAAAAGAAAATACGTATTTTACGGAAGAAATCTTGTAGAAAAGATATGTATCGTGTATAGTATATATAGATATTGCAAAATCCAGCTCAGACCTTCACGTAAAATAACGGGAAGGAGAATGGATGAAGAGAAAGAGTATCTTGTACAAAGACCTGGAAGTGTCCAGAGCGAAGGAAATCTATGATGAATCCTGCAAGAATATCCTTGCGAACAAAATCATACTGGCCTGGATAATGAAAAGCTGCATGAAAGAATATAAAGACTGCAGTATCCGTGACATTGCAGACCACTGCATAGAAGGGATACCGGAGATATCTCAAAGGGAAGTACACCGGGATGAGGCGCCAGCGTCTGATCCGGGAAAGATCAGAGGAGAGAACACCGAAGATAAGGCAGTGAATGAAGGAACCGTTCGCTACGACATCATGTTCCGGGCAATATTGCCCCAAGGCCAGGAAAAGATAGAACTGATCATCAATATAGAGGCACAAAAAGATTTTTATCCGGGATATCCCTTGATCAAGAGAGGGATATATTACGGCTGTAGAATGATCTCATCCCAATACGGCACGATATTTACCAACAGCCATTATGAGAAGATCCAGAAAGTATACAGCATCTGGATCTGCTTTAACCCGCCGGAGAAACGGAAGAACAGTATCAATATATACTCCGTAAAAGAGAAGAACGTAGTAGGAAAAGTAAAAGAAAAAGAAACGGATTATGATTTGCTGACAGCAGTGATGATCTGTCTTGACAGCGGGAAAGAAGAAAAAGAAGGAAACCATCAAGAAGGTACAGAAGAATCAGAAATCCTGAGATTGTTGGAAGTATTGTTTTCAACAGAGAGAGAATTGAAAGAAAAAGAGAAGATATTAGAAAATGAATATGGAATAACGATGACGTATGAAGAGAAAGAAGAGGTGGAGAAGATGTGTAATCTGAGTGAGTATGTGTGGGAGAAAGGGCTCCGGGAAGGCCGAGAAGAAGGACTCCGGACAGGAATAAACTATGGAGAACTACAAAATCTAGTTAGAATGGTGCTCAAAAAAATGCGAAAAGACGTCTCATGTGAAATAACCGCGGAACTCTTCGAAGAACCGGTAGAAAAGATCCGAAAGATATATGAAGTAGCGGAGAAATATGCGCCGGAATATGATATTGAGTCAATTTGCCGAGAACTGGCGGCATAAAGCGCTTTGGTTACACCGTAAGGGAATGTCCTTGTACCTTACCGGTGGATTTGGTATAGTATAAGGTATTATTCTGTAAAGGAGGCTCGTGATGAAAGAGACAGGAGAATCCGGATCAACAAAGAATAAAACCGTTATATTACTTCTGATCATTCTTTTGACCCTGTTATGGTTTGTCGGAGAGATTCTGGTTTCTTACCATTGGATGAAAGTGAATCGGTATCCGGTGCAGGTACGGAATCTGCGGTATGCGGATACGGTTACAGATGCAGGATTCAAGATGGTGGTGATTTCGGATCTTCATGATCATGAATTCGGGAAAGACAATGAGAAGCTGATCCGGTGTGTAAAAGAACAGGATCCGGAGATGATCATTCTGGATGGCGATATGCTGAATGAGGATTCGAAGAGTGACGAGGTGCCGGTCAGACTGGTAAAAGGTCTGGCAGAGATTGCGTCGGTGTATTATGCGCTTGGGAATCATGAACTGGATTATATCGGCACTGCAGAAGGGAAGAAGATGCAAAAGCACCCGGAGAATTCCGAATTGGTGAAGGATCTTACAGATGCCGGCGCATGTGTGCTGGAAGAAGGTTACCGGGACGTGGAGATCGGTGGATGTAAGGTGCGCATCGGTGGGATGTATGAATATGCATTTGCTCTGGATGGAGATAACAGTGCAGAGAATCTGACAGGTGATGTACGGGATTTTCTGGAGGAGTTTCAGAATACAGACCGGTACAAGATTATGTTGTGCCACAGACCGGATAGTTTTGTATTCGGTGATGCATCCGATTACTGGAAGATCGATCTTGTGATCAGCGGACATGATCATGGAGGACAGGTAGTCATTCCATTCAAGGGAGGACTATATGGTGGTGATCAGGGATGGTTCCCGCCATATGTGCATGGACTGTACCGGACAGGAAGGATCCGGCTGTTCGTGACGAGTGGATTAAGCAGTGAGAAACAGAAGCTCCCGAGATGGAATAACCGGCCGGAGATTGCGGTGCTTAACGTACACTGATCAGAGGGATGAAGAGGTAAAAAGATGGTTAGAAGGACAGTCGTTCCGGTGATGTGTTATCAAAGATTACTGCGGACAGTGTGTTGGACGGAGATCTTACATCAAATATCAAGTATTCACTGGAGAAGACGGTCAATACGCAGGCTGCGGGTGAGTATCCGATCGAGTTCAGGGTTATGGACAGCGGCGGGAATACAGTGTATCTGAAGACGCAGATCAGTATTTCCGATAAAAGTTATGCAGGGATTGATGTGAAATTAAAAGATTATCTGATCTACCTTTCTGTCGGATATGCATTTGATCCAAATGCATACTTTAATTCGGCAGATAAAGAAGGCGAGCTTGCGGTGCAGTCGAATGTAAATACTGCAAAGGCAGGATCCTAAAGAGTATAATAAGATAAAAAAGAACCCGACACGGCTGTCATATCATGATAGCGTGCGGGTTCCTTTGGTTTCACATGCATTATTCTGATGCCGAATGGGATATCAGAAATTTGTTGAATAATTTGACAATCTGACCCCGCTTACGTAAGGTCAGTGGAATACAGTCATCGTTGGTTAATTGAATCTCGGTATCCAGAATGTCCTGAATATAGTTCATGTTTACAAGATAGCTGCGATAACAACGGATAAAAGAATTGTCATTCAGCGTGCTCTCGATATGATTTAACGCCATGTTGGTTTCGTAAGTTTTTCTGGAAGTATGTATCACGCATTTTCTTCCAATGCTTTCAATATAAAAAATCTCAGAAACCGGGATGTGATATAAAAGCCGGTTGGAATATACATTGAGTGTATGGGTTGAAGGGAATATCGGAAGCAAAAGTCTGGTAAAGACTTTCTCAAAATCTTCTTCTCTGATTGGCTTCAGAATGTATCCTTCAACTCCAAGATTATAGCTTGCCAGGCAATGTTCAGTGCTTTTGGTCGTGAAGATAATTATTGGAGGGTTTGGACCATCTTTTAATTGTCTGGCAGCCTCTATACCATCTGTCCCCGGCATTAAAATTCCCAAAAAAATGAGGGAATATTCTTTCGGGGATGCTAACAACTCGTCTGTTGAAGTAAAGGTATCTACTTCTAATAATGCATGATTGAGCATATGCTTCTTAATATTGGCTTCCAATAACTCACTAATACGTGTTATGTCGGTATCATATCTATCGCAAATTGCAATATTCATATATAGCCCCCTTCCCGAACAGATAAAACGTATTTTTATATAAATATAAATGGAATATGCTCTATGTAATTATAATATAACATAGATTAAGAGTGAAAAGATAGAAAAATGATACAAATGGACAGTAAATGGAATATATTAACAGAAAATATAAGAATTTGGAGCAATCAAACAGAAAAATATAAAATTAATGCGAAGATTTGTCGAAAAACGTAGAAAAATTAAAGCAATATTTTGATGTTGCAGGAAGAAAACCGCGATGGTATGATAAAAAAGAAATTGAGTACTATTTAATGTATACATAAAAAACAATGCGAAGGATGTGCTGAGAATTGTACCATAATTTGCGAAAAAACGGAACGGACGAAGTGCGGATAGAGAGAAGCAGGATGAGGAATATGAAAGTTGTAGATACAAGAGAATATGTTGGTATGCTTAAGGAACTGACGGAAGAGGGAAAGGAAGTCAGCATGCTGGTCTTTGGAAGCAGTATGGCACCGTTTCTGATCCATGCAAGGGATATGATATATTTCAAAAAGCCGGACAGAGAGCTTCAAAAAGGTGATATTGTATTTTTTCGGAGAAAGAGCGGGCAGTTCGTCATGCACCGGATATGGAAGATCAGGCCGGAGGGGTATTATATCGTGGGCGATGCACAGACACAGATAGAAGGACCGGTAAAGAGAGAGCAGATATTTGCTCTGATCACCAAAGTCAGAAGAAAAGAAAAGTGGCTGGAGCCGGGAGATTTCTGGTGGGAATTCTTCGAGCATGCATGGCTGCATATGATTCCGCTCCGCCGGGGGATTATGTGGTGTTAGGTAGTGTAAAGTAGCCTATGAAAAATTGGAGCTGAAAAAATGGCTCCATTGGA
>SAMEA3387500__coassemble_1539_pt1 | contig 13611 bp, 15 predicted proteins | sample SAMEA3387500__metabat2_high_PE_015 | metagenome-assembled genome bin SAMEA3387500 (sample SAMEA3387500) | Felis catus | biome: Faeces | place: United Kingdom | collected 2012
TCCTTGAAAATATAAGGTTTTAAAGAAAAATAGGACTGTAAAACTTTACAGTACCACAAGCATATATGGAGTAAAAATATGAAAAAAGAATTAATAGAAAGAAACTTGTTATTATCTAAGATAAGTGGAAGATATGATGAAAAACACGATATTGTACCTGATAATTTAGCAGAAGGATTTGTACAGGTTGAAAAATTAATCAAGGAACAGCCGGTTGCTTTTAAAGTTGATGAGATGCTTAATTACCTGGCGGATCAGAAGGCTCATAATGAGAGTATGTATCTGAGTGCGGCAGAAAATAAAGATAAGTATTCCGAAGCACGATACGCTGGAAAAATGGATGCATATCGTGATATATTTGATATGATGAAAAAATTGAAACTTGAGTAATTCCGTATCTGTCTTGCAGGGTGGAAGCTTACAACTTATTTTAAATGGTCAGTCTAACGTACTGGCAGCTTACAAAAATGATTCGCTCATTACGGAAGATGAGGCTGAGGAGCAGAATGTAAGTCTCGAAAAAGTATTTGATTACTTTGATGTATATCATTGCGGATAATATTTTTACTAAGGAGATGAACACAAGCAAAGTAGCAATCAGGTGCGGAGAACACGCATTCACTTAGAAATACGTGTTTCAAGAGAAAGGCAAATATATGAAAGTAAAAGAATTTTTAGAAAATTTCACAGGATACAATCATATTAAAATTTATGATATGCATAACTTTGATACGCATAGATTTAATAATGCAAATGAAGCTATAAGACAATTTGGTTATTGCTTAAAGGCTGGGAAATATTTTGTGATTGCAAATCCTAAAAATCCCTGTACTTCTTCTAAAAGTTCCTGTACGACCTCAGCTTTATCTGCACCTGTAGAAGAGTGATACCGGTTCATTAAATTGATCATTTTTTCTTTCTGCGCATTTTTTTCAGTATTTTTTTCCGGAGTATTTTCCAACTCTTTTTCAATCTCTTTTCCAATTATTTCTTCTTCATTCATCATTTCATCTTGCATCATTCTGTTTTCCTCTTTCATCTAATTACCTCACTTTTTATTTTCTTCTGAATCGTGAAATGTTTATAGGTATTCGAGCTTTTTAATGTGTTGAACTGGGTATCTATTTCGCATCAGTTTTCCGAATCTATATGATTACAATGTTTATTTGCTGTTCAAGAGAGTCGTAATATGATAATAAATATTATTTTATAAGCCCCTTTCAATGCGTTAATTTATTACGACCGGCTCCTGATAAACAACGAAACAATCTAATCCGATTTAATTTTTCGATTCTTTTATCTGTTAAATTTCATTTGCTGTTTACATTTCATAATAAGAAAAACTCTTATTTGATTCTGAATATATTATATCATTTAGTGGTACATTTATCGAATTTGTGGACAAAATAAATGTAGTCTCAAAATCGCAAAAAAGCTTTATTTTATTGGCTTTTTCCACTTTTTTCTTTTTCAAAAATATCCAGTTTTCAAAAAAATTTTTTTTGATTCAATCTTCTGTCACTCTAATATCAGAGGATAAAAGAAAGGAGAATCATATTATGGTCATACAAGGCTATCTAATTTCTGAGAATACAGATCTCTTAGAAATTGAATCACAGATTCAAAAAGTACAGAAAAAGATTTTAAACATTCGTCAAAAAGAATACCAGCATCTGCTTGGTAAGGAAATCGCTTTTTGCTGCGACTGTATTGCACTCAATATCTTGCAGCGTCCAACACAAGGCAGTATTGCAGACTGCGCAGTAGATAATTTAAACAGGAGAATTCAGGTAGCACAATTATCTAACCTTCCTAGTCCTTATAATCTTTCCATATTTCTTCATGTATTACAGCTCGATGGGAAGGCTTACCTGCGGGTCGACTGCAATAATCCTATTTTCCAGAAAGCTTTTCGGTCATTAGAAGATGTCTCTGTATCAGCTGTAGAATGTCAGGATCCTAAGAACGCGAAAAACATCTTATGGCAGAAATTATGCAAGCGTTATGAAGAAATGCTGCCATTATCTAAAAATCTGACTACAGAACTTTATCCGGATTGGGAACATATGACCTATCCAGATGTAAATTCTCGTTGCGAGGATTTTGCAAGGCAGAATATAGCAAATAGTTATCTAACCCATCTTAATGCTGGGCAACAGATGATTCCTCCTCATTTATTAATGCCATATGTTGAGGAATCAATAAATTATCTTCAAAGCGAATATGGGAAAAACGAATACAGAGAAAAAGTACAGTTTTTAAAAAAAGTATTCATTGACTTGAATGCGGACGATTCGATTGTCCGCAACATACAGCCACAATTCAAAACAGAGGAGGAGCCAGTTATAAATGAAAACACTGAAACTGATCTGGAAAAATAAAGATCTCCGCAACAAGTTACTTATTGTAATCGCAATTTTATTTGGAATCCGAATTTTATCCGGGATTCCAACACCAGGAGTAAACCGTAACTATTTTAAATTATTACTTGCACAGAATTCTACATTAAATTTCTTTAATGCAATCAGTGGTAACGGATTATCAAACCTGTCCATTATGGCATTAAGTATTACACCATACATTACAGCGTCCATTATCCTTCAGCTACTCGGAGTAATATTCCCGCAGGTCAAGGAATTGCAGCAATGTAAAACAAAAGCGGATAAACGGAAGTACGAATGGATTCTGGTATTTTCAGGAGCTGGGCTTGCCTGCTTGGAATCCTTGACCATGGCAATTGGTTTTGGCCGGAAAGGACTTCTGACAAAATATAAGTGGTATTACGTATTGCTGATTACAGTTATCTGGACAATTATGGCAACACTTACATCAATTATTGGAAAAATAATATCTGTAAAATTAGTTGGAAACGGTATTTCATTAATTCTTGTATCCAACATACTGTCCAGTTATCCATCAGACAGTGCAAATATCTATGAAGTATTAATGAAAGGAAAGAAAACATATATTGCCGGACTTCATTTGTTCTTTCTTTTAATCTTAATCACTGCATTATTCATATTTACAGTATGGCTGCAGGATACAGAGAAAAAAATATCTGTTACATATTCCGGAAAATTACAGGGGAAGAGTACATTTAAGGGCGTATCTACAAATACTATTCCTATTAAACTCTGTCCAGGAGGAGTCGTACCTATTATTTTTGCATCATCTTTAATTTCATTTCCAATCTTAATAGCACAGATTGCTGGTGCAAAGCAGAATGCTGTATTAAAGCTTCTAAATTCCGGCTATTGGTTTAACACAAGCAAACCTTGGTATACATTTGGTGCTTTGATTTATCTGGTACTCATATTTGCTTTTTCATATTTTTATACGGAAATTACAATGAATCCGGAAGAAATTGCGAATAATATCAAAAAAAGCGGTGGAAATATTGCCGGAATTCGTGCCGGATCCTCAACAGCAGAATATTTAAGAAAACAAATGAAATATTTGATTGCAATCGGTTCATTTTGCTTATGCATTATAGCGATCATTCCATTCATTGTAAGTGGGTTGACCGGCTTATCGCGATTATCCTTTTTTGGTACTTCCATTATCATTACTGTCAGTGTTATCTTGGAAACCAAAAAACTTATCTTATCCAAAACACAGGAAAACTATTATATGAATCGAGTAAAGAAAGGAGGACTTTTCCGTGGTTAAAATTATGAAAAACATCCGTGCAGAATTTCATAGATTGACAATGCCTAGCAAAATGCAGGTCCTGAAAGATACTGTCTTTGTAATTGCTGCAGCTTTAATATCCTCAGCACTGATTGGTGCGATTGATTTTGGAATGGCCTCACTCATTCGCATTATCATCTGATACCATTTAACGATCAAAAAATAAGAGAGGCTTGGTTATAAAAAGCCAGCCTTTTTTATTTTTTGCTGAGACTTACATTCTAATTATAGAACGAAATTACAGACGAAAAGGAGGAAAAAATAAAATGTCTGAGTCGTAACATATAAAAAGCAAAGGAGAAACATATATGAATTCATACTTAAGTCAACAGTTTTTGGATGAAGATTACAAGTCATTCTGTCCAAGGGAAAATGGATCTCATCTCTTCTTCAAAGAAGTAGGAAAACATACAGTGTATAAAGTAGTTCATCCGGAACATATCGAAATTTATTCCATTGTAAGACCAAGAAATAAAGAAAAAGGAAAAGAAGAGGACTTCTTCGAGATTATAAAATTGATTCCTGATTATATGGACATGAGATTTTTCATGCCAAATAATATGGACCAATTTTATTTTAAATCAGAAATGAAAACCAAGGGAATTGTTTCTTGTGAGAAATTCCGTAAAGCGCAGATAACAGATAAGCAAATAAACGAAATCGAAGACGTTGGGTTCTTCATGCAGCTGATTGATCCGAAGAAACATTCTGCATTCATTTTAATTCCAAGCAAGAACTTTTTTACACCGTTTTGCAGAAAGCTTGGAATAGGAAAGGTTAATTACGGAATCGATCCTATCCGGGATATCTATCTGGCATCAAGACTTAAAGATGCAAATCCTTTTGTTATTGTATATCGGACCAATGATCCGGCTACATACGGAAAAGCATTTACTTGTTTTTCTGAAAAAACAGTCAAAATTGAACAGAGCTGCATTTTTGATTATAAAGATGCACTTGCAAAAATTGAACCAAACATTATTCGCAGTTGGCAATACACGCATACAAGAACGGATATTGATTTTTCATATCCGGCACGGAGTATAAACTTAAAGCAAAAATGCAAAATCACCCTGGGAACGCGTTTATCATTTTCTGATATTGGAGAATGTGCGTTCCGTTTGCAGAACTGCATTTTTACAAACGGGGGAACAATTCTTCTTCCGCAAGAAGCATCAAGAAAGAAGAGTAATAAATTAAGTCCGGAAGGGATAGTTAAGGACTATAACAGCCAATGCTACATGAAATTTGATAAGATCATGGAGCAATTAAAATCCTATGAAACAATACCGGTTACAGATATGCAGCAGTCCGTCTGGAATATATTAGAAAAATTAAAGTTTTCTTCTGCATTCGGCTTCTCAAATACACGGGATCTGCAAAAAAATTACCTTTCTACATTTGAAAAAGAAGGCGATGCATTAGATGTCGTAATTAAAATTCTTAAGATACCTGGTGTTCTGCAAAGAAATTATCCAGGTACTACACATGATCGTGTAAATGAATGTATTGGTAAGATATTCAATTTGAAGATGGAGAAACTGATTGTATGAAAAAGATGGAAATCATATCTTCCGTATATGGAACTATCATATACGGAAAAGTGATTGGACTGAAACCTGGAACCGGAAATGCAGCATCACGCTTGACAATTGTAACATTAAATGAGATCAACGAAAATGGGCAGATAGTTGGTGGACATTATATCAAAGTTCTTTTTTGGAACTCAAAAAATGGAAAGCAGAAATTGTCTGACCGCGCCAGAAAACTTAAATCAGGTGATCTCATATCATGCCGTGTCGTATTTGACGCTGGAATACATTCTAAAGCCGTTGGCTTTGAATTCAAGCGTTCCGGCTTATATACACTTGCTATGAAAGATGAGCAAAAAACATATATTTTACATGGTCATGCCGAAAAAGTGATTCACGGGAAAAATGGATATTGCGGGATATATGTCCCTATAAAACGATATCAAAACGGAAGTTTTCAAACCGTTTGGTATCTCGCATCCTTTTTTAATTCTAATATTTCTGTTGTGAAAGGAGATACCGTTTTTCTTCGAGGATATCGTATCAGTAATAAAAGTTACAATGGGTTTGATTATTTAGATCTGACCTGTTCAGACATTATAGGAATTCATAATTTATAAAAAGCCGGATTCTTCTGGCTTTTTTTCTATCACACTATATATAAAAGGTATTATATGCCGTTTGAGAAAGGAGATCTCAATGTATACTGCACGAAATATTAAAAACCAGCACAATTGCCTGGTTCTATTTCAAAATTTAGGATCTACACTAAAACAGAAGCGACAGGAAGAAGGTGTATATTTATGATTCTGTTAATATTAATATTGTTACTTTACGCTACTTATACTGATATTAAGACACTGGAAGTCCCATTATGGGTTTCTCCGGTTATAATAGGCATTCGTTTCCTGCAGGACTTTATGTCGGGAGAGAATAACTTTCGAATAATGTCTGGATTATTATGTGGGGCAATTTTATTCGGGATATTTTTTATGGTTGCTTATCTTGGAGATCAGCTAGGGGGAGCAGACTGTTTAATTGTTGCTGCGATAGGATATTCTTTGGATTTTTACGGATTTTACGCTGTCATAATTGGTTTAGCACTTACACTTCCATATACAGCATATATGAAAATTGCCAAAAAAGAACATGTTTATCCATTAGTCCCTTTTTTAACTGTTGGATACATTATTACATTAATCATTCTAATAATTCAGGGCCAGCATATATCATGGCTCTTATAAGGAGGAATTACTATGTTACAAAAAAGCTGGAATGCTGTTACGTTAATATGCGGTAATCATAAAGGGGATCAGTCTCATCCAATGAAACTGCAGCAGGGTCCTCATTCTCTTTTCTTTTCCTGCCCGGAATATAAATCCATTTATGGAGATGATCACGAAGGACGATCTTGCAATAATCGTCTTACATTAGTTGATTATGAAAAACTTCTGGATTATCTCACAGAACGTACCTATGCAGGTGATGGTCTGCAGGAAACTAATCTGACAGGGCTCAAATTCACGTTAAAAGGCGTTGATTATGAAGTATTAGAGCACACCAAAGATAAATACCGGGTGCTTATGTTAAATAGAAAAGCGATTTCAAAATAAAAACGATTTGTTTGTAAAAGAGCATGTTTGTCTACATGCTCTTTTCTTTGTGCCAATTTTACCGTCCCATAATACGTTACAACTGGAATTTCTTTTCTCGCATTCTATTAATAGGAGGTGATAACAATATGACAAATAATAAATTATCAAAATTAGAAACAGAAAATTATAAAAAGGAGGATTATCATGAGAAAAAAGAAGTTCCAATATACTGTAAATTAAATTTGACATTAAAAGAAGCAGCTCTTTATTCAAATATTGGAATAAATAAGCTAAACAGTTTAACTTCTGATCCAGACTGTCCATTTGTGTTATTTATCGGGCATAAAAAATTAATAAAAAGAAAGCCGTTTGAAGATTTTATAAATAATGAATTCACACAATCTTTATAAATAATGAAAACTTAGTGAATATGTGATAAGATGATGAAAAGCACAATCTTATTATGTATTCCTAATTTTTATCGGAGGAAACATAATATGAAATCAAAAAAAGACACAAAAGGCAGAAATCTTAAATCAGGGGAGGATCAATTAAAGAGTGGAAGATATCGCTATCGATATACAGATTGTACAGGAAAGAGAATAGCCATCTACTCCTGGAGACTTGTAAAAACAGATAAAAATCCAAGTGAAAAAAGAAAAAGTGCTCTATCTCTTCGAGAAATGATAAAAAACATTGAAAAAGACAAAGATGATGGAATATTAACTTATGAGGCACAGACAATTACCGTATATCAATTAATACGTCGGTATTTAAAGTCAAAGGTTACACTTGCTAATTCAACACTGCAAAACTACATCCATTTAACTGAGAAAAATATCAGGCCACATAATTTAGGGCAAATGAAAGTAAGCAACGTAAAAAAATCAGATATAAAAAATTTTTTTTCATATCTGTATACTGAACGGCATTTTGCTGTATCCACAATACAGTTATATCAGAATATTTTTTTCCCTGCCTTTCAAATGGCTGTAGACGATGATTTGATTAGGAAAAACCCGTGTAAAGACTGTATGAAGGAATATATACGCGGAGGTTTGTCAACAACAAAATATCCTCTTACAAGAGCCGAAGAAGCTGCACTATTAAAATTCGTAAAAGACGATACAATTTACTCCGTTTATTATCCGATGATTGCATTTATGCTTGGTACCGGTTGTAGAATTGGTGAAGTAATCGGTCTAACCTGGGATGATATAGACTTTGAAAATGCAACACTTTCTATTAATCATCAGATCATTTACAAAAAAAAGAACGGAAAAATTCGACATTATGCTTCGGCACCCAAAAATGGTACATCAAGAATCATTCCATTGTCAGATGATGTATTAGATATACTCTTACTGTATAAACAACGGACCTATTTTATGAGTATTACTAATGATTATGAAGTTGATGGCTATTCAAATTTTGTTTTTCTGAATCAGAACATGACTTTATATACTCCAAATACTTTAACAAGGGCTTTTCACAATATAAGAAATGCCTATAATAGATTTGTTGAGGATGGAGAAATTAAAGATGTTCTTTTGCCGGATTTCACAGCACATACTTTCCGTCATACTTTCTGTACACGTATGGCTGAAAACGGAATGGATATAAAGGTGTTACAGGAAATAATGGGGCATAAAACAATTGCTGTAACAATGCAAGTATATAATCATGCATTGTTTGAACGTAAGCAATCGGAGGTAGCAAGAATTCCATCTGCATTGGCGGTCTAAAAACTTAACCCAAAACAGGGCTTTATTGCATACCATAACCCATTTCGTAACCCAATTAAGTATTATCATATATAACGAAATAAAGAGTTGTATATTAGGCAAACCTTGATCGTAGCGTTTTAAAGAAAAATAATGAGTTATGTGCATATTATTTTCTTACAACAAAAAAGAAATCATTGCTCAGGATTAATTTTTGAAAAATGATAAAAAAGAGACAATCAGTTTTGGTTGTCTCTTTTTTTGTCATGCATTCGGAAGAAGCTACCGTTGGCAGGTTCTGCGGATGCAATCTGAATATGCAGAAAATATTTTTCATTAAAGTTTTCTGTATATAAATTTTGTGAAAAATTTCGAAAAAAAGATAAAATAATTGCTTTTAGTGTTGCAACATTTCGCGAAAGTGTTATAATTTTAACCAGATATAGAGCGTAGTCTATAAATCAGATGCCGATGGGGAAATCTGTTTTACTGGCAGAAGAGGAAAGATTACGTAGCTAAGGAGGAAAACAAAATGACAGAAGTAGCAAAGCGTATTGAAAAGCTTCGCGCACTGATGGCAGAGCAGAATATCGATGCATATGTTGTGCCAACTGCAGATTTCCATCAAAGTGAGTATGTAGGAGAGCATTTCAAAGCAAGAAAGTTCATCACTGGATTCAGTGGTTCCTACGGAACAGCTGTAATCGCAAAAGATGACGCAGGTCTGTGGACAGATGGAAGATATTTCACACAGGCACTGACCGAGATGGAAGGCAGTGGTGTCCGCCTGATGAAGATGTTTGTTGATGATACTCCATCTACAACAGAATGGCTTGCCCAGAAGATCCCGGAAGGCGGTAAAGTCGCATTTGACGGCCGTGTTCTTTCTATGGGAGAAGGACAGGAATATGAAGAAGTATTGGGCGCAAAGAATATCACGATCGAATATGAAGTAGATCTGATCGACCAGATCTGGGAAGATCGCCCGTCTCTTTCTAAGAAACCTTGTTTCTTCCTGGAAGACAAATACACAGGAGAGAATGTTGCATCCAAGCTGAAACGAGTTCGTGAGAAGATGGCTGAATACGGAGCAACGGTACATTTGATTGCGTCTCTGGATGATAACGCATGGCTTCTGAACTTCAGAGGAGATGATATTGACTTCTTCCCATTGGTACTGGACTATGTGATCGTACGTAAAGACAGTGTAGATCTGTATATCGATGACAGCAAACTGAATGACCGCATCAGAGAAGAGATGGCAAAGAATAATGTCAACATTCATACATACAATGATATTTACGAAGATGCTAAGAAGATTGGTGCAGATGAGGTTGCACTGATTGACCCGATGAAGATGAACTATGCACTGTATAAGAGTCTTCCATGTAAGGTAGTAGAAGGAGCTAATCCGACTATCTTGATGAAAGCAATTAAGAATGCTGTTGAGATTGAAAATATCAAAAATGCAGAATTGAAAGACAGTATTGCACTGACGAAGTTCATTTACTGGGTTAAGAAAAATTATGACAAGATGGAGATTACAGAGCTTTCTGCTTCAGATAAACTGACAGCTCTGCGTGCAGAACAGGAAGGATATATCCGTGACTCATTCGAACCTCTGCAGGCTTTCGGTGAGCACGCTGCAATGATGCATTATGCACCGTCTAAAGAGACAGACGTTGTATTAAAAGAAGGCGGTATGCTTCTGAGCGATACAGGCGGCGGATATTATGAAGGTTCTACTGATATTACCAGAACAACAGTACTGGGACATATCACACCGGAACTGAAGAAATATTACACAGCTGTATACAGAGCAATGCAGCACTTAAGCGCAGCAAACTTCCTCTATGGTAACCACGGATGGTCTCTGGATGTATTGGCAAGACAGCCAATCTGGGATATGAACAAAGACTTCCAGTGCGGAACCGGACATGGTTTCGGATATCTTGGAAGTATCCACGAGCCGCCAACAGGATTCCGCTGGTACATCGTTCCTTCTAAGAACGAACATCATCAGTTTGAGCCTGGTATGGTAATTACAGATGAGCCGGGAATCTATGAAGAAGGAGATTTTGGTATCCGTATCGAGAACAACCTGCTTACTGTAAACGGTGAGAAGAATAAATATGGACAGTTCATGCACTTTGAGACTCTGAACTTCGTACCAATCGACCTTGATGGTATCGATCCGGAAGAACTGACAAGATCAGAGAAAGAATGGCTGAATGATTATCACAAAGCCTGCTACGAGAAGGTTGGTCCATATCTGACTGATGAAGAAAGAGAATGGCTGAAAGAATACACAAGAGCTATCTAATACTTCTAAAGTACATAGAAAAAGCTGCAAGTAAGTAACTTTACTTACTCATAAGAAAATTTAACTGACAAGGGGTGTCAGAAAATTATAATAAAAAAATGCCGCGGACCAGCGGTCTGCGGCGTCTTTTAAGAAAAGGAGAATAGGTAAAATGGCAAAAATTACAGAAGGATATATGCCTTTCCATGGCTATCAGACATATTACAGAATCGTTGGAGAACAGAAAGATAACGGAAAAGCTCCGTTGATCTGCTTACACGGTGGACCTGGATCTACACACAACTATTATGAAGTCCTGGATAACGTTGCAGATGATGATGATCGTATGATCGTTATGTACGACCAGTTAGGATGTGGTAAATCTTATCTTGACGGACATCCGGAGATGTGGACACAGGATCTCTGGCTGGATGAATTAGATGCTTTAAGAGAACACCTTGGATTAAAAGAATGCCACATTATCGGACAGTCATGGGGCGGAATGATGCAGATTGCATATGCCATCGAGCGTGGAGCAGAAGGGGTAAAATCCTTCATCATTTCTTCCGGACATCCAAGCAGCAGCCTGTGGGCAAGAGAAGGTATGCGTAGAATTAAGATGATGTCTGAAGAGGATCAGGCAGCGATCAACGATGCTCTGGAGCGTAATGACTTCACAGGAGAAGCTTATCTGAAAGCAGTAGATAACTATATGGACAGATACTGTAATTACTGGAGAGAAGATCTTCCAGAGTGCTGTACAAGACCTAAGAAATCCGGTGGAGAAGCTTATCTGTATGGATGGGGACCGAACGAATTCGTTCCATCTGGTACATTGAAAGACTTCGAGTACATCGACAGACTTCACGAGATCAAAGTTCCATCACTGATCATGAGTGGTATCTCTGATCTGTGCTCACCATTAGTTGCAAAGACTATGGCAGATGAAATCCCGAATTCTAAATGGATCCTCTGGGAGAGAGCAAGACATACAACATTCGTAGACAGACACGATGACTACTGTGTAGAACTGATCAAGTGGATGAACGAATACGATAAATAAAATACATAAAATGATTTGAAAAAGATCTCCGCCATTTGACGGGGATCTTTTTCAAATGCAATATCTGTAAATTAATAGTGACTTTACTGCGTAAATGTGATAAAATAAATCGTCTGGCATATAAGAATAATCAATGTCTGATAATATAATCTGATAAGAAAGAGGGAAAGTTCTGATTGATTGTAATCATGGAAAATCGGAACTGAAAGAGAAATGGAAAAAGAAAAAAAAAATAACAGAAGTTCCTTTTCAGGAAAAATAGGATTCGTTCTGTCTGCGGCAGGCGCATCCGTCGGTCTGGGAAATATCTGGAGATTCCCCTATCTGGCCGCAAAATATGGTGGAGGTATATTCCTACTGATCTACATCCTGCTTGCGCTGACATTTGGTTATACAATGATCGTTGCGGAATCAGCTCTTGGACGTATGACAAGAAAGAGTCCGGTTGGTGCGTTTAAATTCTTTGGCAAAAAGGCCGGATGGTTGTCGTTCGGTGGATGGATCAATGCAATCATTCCTGTTTTGATCGTACCGTATTATTCTGTCATCGGAGGATGGGTAATTAAATATTTTGTGGAATACCTGAAAGGGAATGGCGCAAAATTAGCAGAAGATGGATATTTTTCAAAATTTATATCCAATGGCCTTTCTACGGAAATATGCTTTATTGTTTTCTGTATGTTCACATTGATCATTATCTATGCGGGTGTCCGTAATGGAATTGAGCGTGTTTCCAAGTTCATGATGCCGATACTGGTGGTATTGTCTGTGATCATTGCAATCTATTCGGTGACAAGACCGGGTGCGCTGGCTGGTGTGAAATACTTCCTTGTACCAAATCCTAAAAACTTTTCATGGATGACGGTTGTAACAGCCATGGGACAGATGTTCTATTCTCTGTCAATTGCTATGGGTATTTTGGTCACATTTGGCTCTTACATGAAAAAAGACACGTCCATCGAAGATTCGACAAGGAATGTTGAAGTATTTGATACTGCAATTGCAATTATGGCTGGTCTGATGATTATTCCGGCTGTATTTGCATTCTCAGGTGGAGATCCTGATACGCTGCAGGCAGGTCCGTCATTAATGTTTATTACAATTCCAAAGGTATTTGACAGCATGGGATTTGGAACGTTTGCAGGAATCCTGTTCTTTTTACTTGTATTATTTGCTGCTGTTACAAGTTCTATCGCATTAACAGAAAGTGCAGTTTCTACAGTAGAAGACGAATTGAAATGGAGCCGTAAGAAATCCACAGTTATTGTGGGATTCATTATGATTATTCTCGGAACATTGTCATGCCTTGGATATGGACCATTATCATTCGTAAAGATTATCGGAATGCAGTTCCTGGACTTCTTTGACTTCCTTACCAATTCTGTAATGATGCCGATTGCTGCGTTGATGACAAGTTTATTTGTATCTAAAGTAGTTAGTGTGGATCGTATGGAAGAAGAAATCCGGCATGGAGAAAGTAAATTCCGCAGAAAGAAGATATTTGTCGTAATGATCAAGTATCTGTGCCCAATCTTTGCTATTATTATTCTGGTCAGTTCGGTAGCAAATGCATTTGGGTGGATTTCAATGTAAGTGTATTGGGATTTAATTCAGAAAGGCACGACGACCCGGACCTGCATAAAAAGTAGAAAGCCGTTCCTGTTCAGGTTCCGTCGGCGGGAAATACTAAAGCGTCAAAATTATG
>SAMEA3387500__coassemble_1945_pt1 | contig 10071 bp, 9 predicted proteins | sample SAMEA3387500__metabat2_high_PE_015 | metagenome-assembled genome bin SAMEA3387500 (sample SAMEA3387500) | Felis catus | biome: Faeces | place: United Kingdom | collected 2012
CATTTGAGCCTATTTTTTCGGCTCAATTTTTTCATAGATTACTTGACACTACCTTCCTCATCTATTCTTTTCTTTACGATTTCGTGATTCGTTTTGCAATCATACCTGATATAGTATTGATCAGTACAACCAGTACCAGAAGCACAACTGCTGTTGCATATGCCTGATTCATATAGAGTCCTTCACTGGATAAGTTGTACATATGAACCGCAAGAGTACGTCCGGAGCCGAATACATTACTTGGTACCTTTGCAACGGTTCCCGCTGTATAGATCAGCGCTGCTGTCTCTCCGACGATTCGTCCGATCGCCAGGATCACACCTGCCAGGATTCCCGGTACCGCTGACGGAAGTACGATGCGGAATACGGTACGGAGTTTTCCTGCACCAAGTCCAAAGCTTCCTTCTCTGTATGAATCCGGTACGGCTTTCAATGCTTCTTCTGTACTTCGCATGATCAACGGAAGTACCATGATCGCAAGGGTAAATGCACCTGCTAATATGGAAAAACCCCACCCGCAGGTTGTTACGAAGAATAACATTCCGAAAAGTCCATATACAATGGATGGAATTCCCTGCAATGTCTCTGTCGTAAGTCTGATGACTTCTACGAATTTGTTTCCTCTCTTTGCATATTCCACAAGGAAGATTGCTGAGAAGATACCAAATGGAACAGCGATCAAAAGTGATAAAAATGTCATAATCACGGTATTAATAAGCGCCGGCATCAGGGATGCATTCTCTGATGTATAATGAAGCGAAAAGATCGACGGCTTCAGATACGGCACTCCGTGGACAACTACGTACACGATCAGGAATATCAGTACTGCAAATGTAAGGATCGCTGAAAGCATGACCAGAAGCATCACGATCAGAGAACCCGGTGTTCTCGTATAGGCTTTTAATTTGTCTTTCAAAGTCATTTCATTATTACTCATGATTCTTCCCCCTGTTCAAAAGTGCCACACAGAAGTTCAGAAGCAGGATGAATACGAAAAGTACCACACCTGTTGCGATCAGTGCCTCTCTGTGAAGTCCCGATGCATATCCCATCTCGATTACGATATTGGCTGTCAGCGTTCTGACTCCCTGGAAGATTCCACGCGGCATTCTCGGCTGGTTACCTGCTACCATGATCACAGCCATGGTCTCTCCGATCGCACGTCCGATTCCAAGAACGATTGCTGCGACCACACCAGATTTTGCTGCCGGAAGTACAACTGTAAAGATTGCTCTTTCATGTGTTCCGCCAAGTGCCACAGCACCTTCGTAATACTGTGTCGGAACTGCTCTGAGTGCTGATTCTGTCAGACCGATGATCGTTGGCAGGATCATCATTCCAAGCAGAATGGATGCAGTGATCATACTGCTTCCGTTGCCGCCCCGGTGAAGACTTCGTCCGATTTCTCTTACCCACGGTACCAGAACGACCAGTCCGAAGAATCCATATACAACGGACGGAATTCCCGCCAGAAGTTCCGTAGCTATTTTCAAAGGTCTGTAGATTGCTTTCGGACAATAGAAAGCCATAAATACAGCTGTCAGGATTCCGATCGGTACACCAATGATGATTGCACCTGCTGTCACATATAAACTTCCGACGATCATTGGAAAGATTCCGTAAATATCATTTTTCGGTCTCCACAACTCGTCGGTTAAGAATTTTCCAAATCCAATCTTACTCATTGCAGGAATACCATTTGCAAATAAGAATATACAAATGAGAGCAACCGCCAGCACCGAAGCGCAGGCGGCAACTGCAAATATTACCTGCATGAATTTTTCCGTCCATGCTTTTGATTTCATATTATTTCACTACCTCATCCCAGGCAACTGCATTGCCTGTGTAAATGTCTTTTACCTGATCGCTGCTCAGCTCATCTGTTGTGTTGTTTTTATTCACAATAACTGCGATACCGTCTGTTGCGATTGCCTGGCTGTCAAGTTTGTCTTTCTCATCATCCTGTAATTCACGAGAAGCCATTCCGATATCATAACTTCCATCGATTGCTGATGTCATACCTGTTGTAGAGTCTGTTGTCTGAAGTTCGATCTCTGCTCCTGTGTTGACTTTCTTATAAGCCTCGATCAGTTTTTCCATAACCGGTGATACAGAAGAAGATCCACCGACTACAACTTTTCCGGATGGTTTTGTTCCTGCATAAGCTTCTGCTGAATCATCTCCGATATATCCGTTATCTGAGATTACCTGCTGTCCTTCTTTACTCATGATATATGAGATGAAGTCTTTTGCCAGTTCATTGTCTGCACCTTTCTTTGTTGCAATGTTGAATGGTCTGCAGATCTTGTATTTTCCATCTTTGATGTTCTGCTCTGTTGCTTCTTCACCATCGATCTTTAAAGCTTTTACAGTATCATTTAAAGATCCGAGTGATACATAACCGATTGCGTAATCATCTCCGGCTACTGTTGTAAGCATTACGGATGTGCTGTTTGTGATCTGTGCATCATCTGTTGTCATGTCTACTTTTTCGCCGTCTTTCTTTTCTTCAATTCCGAAAAGTTCGATGAACGCTCCTCTTGTTCCTGAGCCATCTTCTCTGGAAACGATTGTTATATCATTGGAAGAATCCCAGTCACCTTTGCTGCTCTTATCATCAGAAGAACCACTATCTGAACTTCCACATCCAACTGCAAGTCCTGCTGCCATTGTTGCTACGGATAAAACTGCGATAAACTTTTTCATTTTCATAATCATACTCTCCTTAGATTCTCATCTTTTTTTATTCTGATTTTTTTCTTTGTCGCTTTCGACAATAGCTATCTTATAAGACGTATGTTAAATCCAAAATCTGCGAATTGTTAAATGTGTGTAAAGTGTATGTAGGAAATGTATGGAAATGTAAAATTGAATTTCTTAATTTTTCATGCTATAATTCCTCTGCAGGACTTTTCCTGATCAGCTTTTTCAAAAATTATATTCGATATTAACCTTTATACAAAAAGCTGACAGTAATATGTTCTACAGATTCGAACACAATGAATACAAACATATGAAAACTTATTATTTGAGAAGAAAGAGGATATAATTCTATGTGGATTGCAGATCAATGGAAAGATTATGAAGTAATAGATTGTAGTAAAGGTGAGAAATTAGAGCGTTGGGGACAGTACACTCTGGTCCGTCCTGACCCGCAGGTTATCTGGGATACCCCGAAAACCGAGCGTGGATGGAAACATATGAACGGCCACTATCACCGCAGCAAGAAAGGCGGCGGGGAATGGGAATTCTTCAGTCTCCCGGAACAGTGGCAGATTCATTATAAAGAACTGACATTTAATCTGAAGCCTTTCAGCTTCAAGCACACCGGACTTTTCCCGGAACAGGCAACGAACTGGGACTGGTTCTCTGAGAAGATCAGAAATGCAGGAAGACCGATCAAAGTACTGAATCTCTTTGCTTACACAGGTGGTGCTACTCTCGCAGCCGCTGCTGCCGGAGCAAGTGTTACACATGTAGATGCTTCTAAAGGAATGGTTGCATGGGCAAAGGAAAATGCAGCCTCTTCCGGATTATCTGACAGACCGATCCGCTGGCTGGTCGATGACTGTGTAAAATTCGTAGAGCGTGAGATCCGCCGTGGCAATCACTATGATGCCATCATCATGGACCCTCCGTCATACGGACGTGGACCTAAAGGTGAGATCTGGAAGATCGAGGATGCAATTCATCCGCTGATCAAGTTATGTACACAGATTCTGTCGGATGACCCATTATTCTTTCTGGTCAACTCCTATACAACAGGACTTGCACCGGCCGTTCTGACTTATATGCTTGGAACTGAGCTCAAGAAATGGAACGGACATGTGGATTCACAGGAGATCGGACTTCCTGTTACGCATTCCGGACTGGTGCTGCCTTGCGGGGCTTCTGGAAGATGGGAAGCGGTTTAACGCAATAGGAACTGACTTTCCCGGTCCTGAATAAAAATATAGAAGCGCTTTCTGTGCTGATTCAATCATGGAGTAACTCTAAAGCAACAAAATCGGACTAAAAACAGCTGAAAAAAAAGCAAAACTCGACATACGTCTCAAACAATGTTTTTTTCCAGCTAACGTCCGGTTTTATTACTTAAGAGTTACTAACAATAATCTCATATGCACAGAAAGCGCTTCTATATTTTTATTCAGTTACGTTTTCGCATGCTCTACTCATTAAACAACAAGCTCTGCCAAATGTATAATTGCTCTAATACCTTCGATTCTTCCTTCTTCACGGCCACGTTCTATCCCCGTCTTCAGTAAAATATTTTTATCTCTGATCGCTTTTTGTCTGGTTTCATATTCTAACCGTTTTTGTTCATCTGCACTAAGCCGATCTAATTCGTTATATGCTTCTTGAAAGTCAGAATTTTTTCAGCCATTCTCTTTAAATCCTCCCTGTTTTTTCCTCCCAGGAAACGCATCCATTGTATCAGATCTGTTTCTTCTTTCTGTTCTGGCGGCAATTTGGGTAGTTCTAAAATATATATTTCCATCATATCCGAATATTCTTTTCCAGTCTTCGTATCGCAAAAGGAAATACGGCGATAACATTCTTCATCTTCGGGAATCAGAACATGATTCAGAATACTTACCTGCATTTCAAAATCTATCTGTGTTCCGTTTTTCATTCTCACTCTGACATCCAGTATGCCATACTTATCATCTTCCGATTCTTTTCGAAGAATTATCGGTAAAAGTTCTGTATGCTCCACTTCATTCGGATGTACATTTAATATTGCCGCAAGTATCCCTTTCCGTACTTTTTCATTATGCATCAGCTCTTTAAAGCAAAAATCAACCGTCGGCAGCATAATAAAATCATTCTGAGCATCCGTGGAAATATTTGTCGATATTGCATTTTCCTGTTTGGTTTCACTTGTTTCTTTTTCTTTGGTCTTTCTCATAAGAATTCTCCCTTCTTTCGCAGATGAATTATCGTCTGAAGTAAAGAATTCTCTATCTGTATATATTTTAGCACAGAATAATTTGATAAAAAAGAGAACATCAAATTAATTCATATAAAAATTCCATTCGAATGATGATTGCGTGAAAATAGGGTAGCATAATTTTTTTGATGTTGCCATTAAAAATTTCTAAATTTTATCTTTTTATTTTATAACACTATTCTTGATTTATCTTTTTCCTATATTATTAAAACAAGCCATCGTGACAGAGAAAAATCCACTTTTTCCCGTCCCCAATGGCTCAAATTACATCCGCTAACGAATCACAGACCCGATACGTAAGTTCCCGTATCTCCTGTGTCGGCTGCACAAGATCCGGCACCATGATCACATGCATCCCGGCCTGATGTGCGGACAGGATTCCTCCCGGCGCATCTTCAAACGCCATACAATATTCCGGCTGTATTCCCAGACTTTCACATGCTTTCTGATAAATCTCCGGATCCGGCTTCGCTTTCTTAACCATATCTCCACAGACCACACTGTCAAAATACGAATCTATTCCGGCCCGGATCAGATTCCCCATGGCATACTCTCTGCTGGAAGATGTCGCTACTGCCATCTTATATCCTTGCGATTTTCCATAAGCCAGCAGTTCTTTTGCACCTTTTTTCAGCGGAAGACCTTCTTTATCCACAATTTTCCAGAAGTTATCCCGTGTCAGTTTTCCAAATTCTTCAAATGGAAAGTCTTCCCGGATATATTTTCTGAAATATTCATTCCGGCCTGCGCGGTTCATTCCGAGTGTGTGATAGATGACGTCCCCCATATGTGGGATTCCCAATTCATCACCTGCGATCTCCCATGAGCGCTGTACAATACGCTCAGAATCGAACAACAGACCATCCATGTCAAATATAAAAGCTTTTATATCCATCCTAGAACTCTATGCCTCTTCCAAGTGCATCCTTCAGATAATCTGCAACTTCTTCTAATTTATGTATGACTTCCATCTTCTCTTCAAACTCGTCCCCGACAGATTCTTTATTAATAAGTGCCTGTTGGATTTTCTTTACATCTTTGATCAAATTCTCTGTCATATCAAAAGCCCCCTTTTTATTATCTTGCAGGAAATTTACTTTCCGATAATCGATTTATCCTAATGTATATACTATGATTATAGCATAATTTTTTTACTATTCTCTGAAATTATGTTACATTTCAATTAATTTTTGCATATTATCATTTTTTTCAGATTTGTTCATGCATCATTCTGATAAATTCCTCCATCACACGTGTTTTGTACTTGTGTGTTTTGTAGTAAAAGAAGACTTTTCTCTTCGCTTCTTCTCCGTCTAATTTATAATACACCAGGTTTTCAAATGTCGGGAGCTGGCTTACCAGGATATCACTGATGAATGTTGCTCCAAGCTGCGTAGACGAGGCCATATATGCTGTCGACTGCTGATTGAATTCCAACACAATATTGGGCTTAAATCCAACATTTCGGCACAGCATGTCTCCTCTGGTTCTGGTATCATTTCCCTGAGTCAGCATAATAAACGGAAGATCCGCAAATCTCCCTAACGGAACTGCCGGATATTTCTGGTTCAGATAATTTTTATTTTTGATATTCTTATAAGAAAGCTGATACATTCCCAGTTCTTCATTTACGGCAAAATGTTTTGGAACCGCAAGTAATATATTTTCTTCGCAATATAATTCTTTATTATATAGAATACTGTCATAGTGATAATTATCAATGACAAAATCCAGCGCATTACTGCCCAGCATTTCTTCCAGTTCGGCTGTATTCCCCTCTATCAGCTGAATATGTACATCCGGAAATTTCTGATTAAATTGGGTGATCAAAGACGGTATCACATATGCGGCAAACAGCGTACTTGCTCCTACTGCAAGATTCCCCGTCTTCAGACCCGCCAGGTCATTGATGTAATTCTCTACCCGCTGTTCGATCTGGGTGATCTCCTCCGCTGCCTCAATATATACTTTTCCGACCTCTGTAAGTTGGAGCGGTGTTGTACTTCTGTCAAATAACGGTTCCCCGATAATCTCTTCAATCTTTTTAATCCTTGCACTCAAAGACGGCTGACTGATGTACAGATTCTGTGCCGCTTTGGTAAAACTTCTTTCTTTATACACTTCATAAACATATTTTTTCCATACAAACATACACGTAACCTCTCATATCCTGCTATCATCTGTTTTCCCTTTTCACATGACAGCTATAGTCAGACTCTTATAATTGTTATAGCACTATAAGTATTGGATTCTCTGTCCACACGGACATATCATTATATTAATGAAACAATTATTCCAATATGAATTTGGGGTTTATTGGAATAAAGATAAAATAATAAAAAGCGGGGAATAAAATTATGAAACCAATCGTACGCGCCGGGCGCATGAAACCAGTACACTCTGATATCCGTGGTCCATTATTCGTAGAAGCCATGAAACGCCAGAAACAGGGAATCGATATCTTAAAATTAAATACCGGAAATCCTGCAACCTTTGGCTTCGGGCTGCCTGACAGCATCAAAAATGCGTTGATGGAACACATGCAGGACGGTGTCGGCTACTGTGACTTCAAGGGAATGCCACAGGCAAGACAGGCAATCTGTGATTATGAGACCAGTAAAGGGATCAAAGGTATCACGCCGGATGACGTATTTATCGGTAACGGTGTCAGCGAAGTTGTATCGTTCGCTTTAACACCTTTGTTAAATGATGGAGATGAAGTCTTAGTTCCTTCTCCTAGTTACTCCCTCTGGGGCAATTCCGTATATCTCGAAGCCGGTAAACCGGTCTTCTATACCTGTGATGAACAGGCCAACTGGTATCCGGACATTCAGGATATCCGTTCCAAGATCACAGATAAGACAAAAGCAATCGTTATCATCAATCCGAACAACCCGACCGGTGTTCTCTATCCGAAGGAAATCCTTCTCGAGATCATCCAGGTTGCAAGAGAATTCGGCCTTCTGATCTTTGCAGATGAAATCTATGACCGTCTCGTTATGGATGGCAAACAGCACATCTCTCTTGCTTCACTGACAGAGGATGTTCCGGTCATTACATTAAACGGTCTGTCCAAATCACACTGTCTGTGCGGATACCGCTGCGGATGGATGGTCATCAGCGGTCCAAGAGAACTGACCGAAGATTACAGACAGGGCATCATCCAGTTAACATCTCTGCGTCTGTGCGCCAATACCATGGCACAGATCGTTATCCCTGCAGCTCTTGATGATATGGAGACACCTGCTTCTATGGTTCGGCCGGGCGGCAGAATCTATGAGCAGCGTGAAGCAACCGTTCGTGAACTTGAGAAGATCGACGGTCTGTCATTTGTAAAAAATGACGCTGCATTCTATGTCTTCCCGAAACTGGACGTGAAGAAATTTAACATCACCAATGACAAGCAGTTTGCCCATGATCTGCTGGATGTCACCAATATCCTGCTCGTTCCCGGAAGTGGATTCGACTGGAAAGATCCGGATCACTTCCGTATCGTCATGCTTCCGCAGGCAGATATCTTAAGTGATGCGATTCGCCGGATGGGAACATTCCTTGACGGATATAAGCAGAAATAATATGAGCAGCAGCCATCCTTAAATAGTACATAGATAAAATACATTCCCGGTAAAAATTCAATCTCTCTTTTTTCGTCGATGTTTCAGTTATCCGGGGATGTATTTTTATCTGCTTTTCACTGTATTCCAGGCTCCGACTACTTCATTTACGGTGCTGACTGTCACAAATGCATGTTCATCTGTTTCGTGGATGAAAGATAATAATTTTCCATATTCATTCTTTTCTAATATCGTTACAACTTCTACATGCTCTGCATGATCCAGGCCTCCATATGCCGGATAAATCGTCGCACCTTTGCGTAATTCCTTTACAATATAATTCTGAATTTTTTCATGCTCCTTTGAAAGAATGGATACTTTCTTACGCACATGGAATCCATCACAGAACCGGTCTAATACCTGACCGTAGATCAACGTACCAACAAAACTTATTACCATTGTCTCCCGATCATATACAAAGATCGCTGCCATCGATATGAGCACACCTATGATCGTAATACTCTGTCCTATTTTAAATCCAAGATACTTATTGATCAACTTCGCAACAATATCAATTCCCCCGCTGGATGCATTCATGTTAAATAAGACGGCCTGTCCTGCGCCAACCACGATCATGAAGCATACCAGATCGATCACGATATTCCCGGACAAGGATTCCACATGCGGAGTCAGTATCTCAAAAATCCTCAGATACATCGGAAGCATAAGTGATGCAAGAACGGTCTTCACACCGAATTCCCTGCCGATAAAAATATACCCTATGACCAACAGTATCATATTTAAGACAAATGTAATTGTCGATACCGGTAACGGAATGATCTTTACCAGAACAAGAACCAGTCCTGACAGACTTCCAAGCACCAGATTATTTGGCATCATTTCATAATATACAGCTGCCGACATTAAGAACATGCCGCCCAGCATCATAATAAATTCTTTTTTTGTTATCTTCATTTCATTCTTCCTTAATTCAATATTTCCGCACAAAGATGTACTCCTCTTTTTTTGTGCAAAGAGGAGTACATCTTTCCTTCCGATGACTGCTTCAGATGATATATTTTTCTACTCTTCTCCCTCAACCAGACTATTCAACTTCTGGTTTGTAGCAAATAACAACACGGTAAATATCAGCATGATCGCACAAATTCCGATGAATACCGGCCAGAGTACACTTGCTTTTACCGAAGCATCTGCTCCGACTCCACGGGTAATTTTACATAATGCCATCACACCAAATGCCAGTCCGACAAACAGAAATCCAAGTCCGACTTTTTTGAACATATTCATATCTCCCTGTGGACGTTCTGCAAGCTTTAATATCTTTTGTCGACAATCGTCAATGATTGAATGTAATATATCATATTTTTGTATGTTTTTCAACATATTATTTATATTTTATATCTCTTTTTGTGTTTTATGCACAAAATCTGTCATTTTAAAACCTGCTGCATGCTAAAAAGATCGTTACAGGCATCTCCTTACAACACATGAATCGAGTAGGAGGGGATTTTAATTAAATCCCCGACCTCTCACACCACCGTGCGT
>SAMEA3387500__coassemble_1952_pt1 | contig 10052 bp, 9 predicted proteins | sample SAMEA3387500__metabat2_high_PE_015 | metagenome-assembled genome bin SAMEA3387500 (sample SAMEA3387500) | Felis catus | biome: Faeces | place: United Kingdom | collected 2012
TGTTTCATGACGCATTGGTGTCTTTCGCAGAAAGATGGGGTATATAAATGAAAAAGAAAGACGGCGGGTGCGAAGAAATATTGTACCCGCTGATTTTGTACCAAAATAATCCAACCGATGAACAGGAGTGTGAATATATGACAGGAGAAACCTATAGTCTGCCTATGGTTGCCTTAAGAGGGCTCACCATACTGCCAGAAGAGGTCAGACATTTTGATGTAAGCAGGGAAAAATCACTGCTGGCAATCGAAGAGGCAGTAAAAAACGGACAGAAATTATTCGTCAGCGCTCAGAAAGATCTGGAAACAGAGGAGCCGGGCGCAGAAGATGTATATCTGGTTGGCTGTGTGGTAACCATAAGACAGGTGGTAAAATTACCGAAGAAAATGAGTCGTGTACTTGTATCCGGAGAAGCAAGAGCAAGTCTTGTAAGACTGGACAGTGAGACACCATATCTTCAGGCAACGATAGTAGAACTGCCGGATGATGAAGATGTATCCGAAGAACAGACAGCGGAAAATCCAATGAATCTCGAGGCAATGATCCGGGGATTACAGGATGTATTTAAAGAATACTTGTTGAAGAATCCAAAACTTTCAAAAGAGCTGGGAATGCAGGTAGAGGCAATCCGGGATCTGAAACATCTCGTAGATGTAATTGCGGCAAATATGCCATTTGCATTCGAAGACGCACAGGAATTACTGGAAGAGACGAATCTTATGAGACGATATGAGCTGCTCGTATATAAGATTGTAAATGAGATTCAGGCCCAGAAGGTAAAAGAAGAGATCCAGAGCAAAGTAAAAGAACGCGTGGATAAGAATCAGAGAGAATATATTTTAAGAGAAGAACTGAAAGTGATTCGTGAAGAACTAGGTGATGACAATACGATGTCAGATGCCGATGAGTTCCAGCAGGCAGTGGATGCACTGAAGGCTTCGAAGGAAGTAAAAGAAAAGCTGAATAAAGAGATCAAGCGTTTCCGTAATTCGATGAATTCTCCGGCAGAAGTAGGAGTAATCCGTACTTATATCGAAACGATGCTGGAGATGCCTTGGGATAAGACATGTAAAGAACACAAAGACATTGCATTTGCAAGACAGGTGTTGGATGAGGACCATTATGGTCTGGAAAAAGTAAAAGAGCGTGTACTGGAATATCTTGCAGTGCGTGCGCTTACGAAAAAAGGAGAAGCACCGATCATTTGTCTGGTGGGTCCTCCGGGAACCGGAAAGACATCCATTGCGAAATCTCTTTCCAGAGCTCTGAAGAAGCCATATGTCAGAATCTCACTGGGCGGTGTCCGTGATGAAGCAGAAATCCGCGGTCACAGAAAGACCTATGTAGGTGCAATGCCGGGAAGAATTGCAAATGGAATAAAGCAGGCAGGAGTTAAGAACCCGCTGATGCTGCTAGATGAGATCGATAAGGTCAGCAATGATTATAAGGGAGATACATTCTCTGCACTTCTGGAAGTACTGGATGGAGAGCAGAATAATAAGTTCGTAGACCATTATCTGGAAGTACCGATGGATCTGTCAGAGGTGTTATTTATCACAACGGCAAACAGTCTGCAGACAATACCAAGACCGCTTCTGGACCGTATGGAAGTGATTGAGGTAACCAGTTATACAGAAAATGAAAAGCTTCACATCGCACAGGAACATCTGATTCCGAAGCAGATCGAAAAGCATGGCCTGAAAGCAGATCAGGTAACGATTAGTAAGAATGCAATCTGGAAGATGGCACGAAATTATACGAAAGAAGCCGGTGTCCGTCAGTTAGAGCGGAAGATCGGAGACATCTGCCGTAAAGTAGCGATGGAAATTCTGGAGAAAAAGAAGACATCGATACATGTGACAGAACGAAATCTGGAACATTATCTTGGAAAAGAACTGTATAGCTACCAGATGGCAAATGAAGAAGACGAGGTTGGCATCGTGCGTGGACTTGCATGGACCAGCGTTGGAGGCGATACCCTTCAGATTGAAGTGAATGTGATGCCGGGAGAGGGAGAGATCCTTCTGACAGGCCAGCTTGGTGATGTCATGAAAGAATCCGCAAGAACAGGAATCAGTTACATCCGTTCGGTAAGCAAGGAACATGATATTGCAGATGACTTCTTCAAGAAACACGATATACATATCCATATTCCGGAAGGAGCGGTTCCGAAAGACGGACCGTCTGCCGGCATTACGATGGCGACTGCAATCATGTCGGCAGTAACAGGAAGAAAAGTACGTGCAGATCTTGCCATGACAGGAGAGATCACACTGCGCGGTCGAGTACTTCCGATTGGTGGTTTAAAGGAAAAACTTCTGGCTGCCAAGAATGCGGGAATGAAGACCGTACTTGTCCCGGCGAAAAATGAAAGAGATGTAGAAGAAATTTCTACAGAGATCACAAAGGGACTGGAGATAAAATTTGTAACACACATGGATGAGGTGCTCAAAGAGGCACTCGTATAGTCAGATCTTCTGACACTGGTCAGGAGATGAATCAAAGGAGAAATATATGATAATCAGAAATATTAACCTGGAAACCGTATGTGGAATCACCAGCAAGCTTCCGGAGAATACACTCCCGGAGATCGCATTTGCAGGGAAATCCAACGTAGGAAAGTCATCCCTGATCAATGCACTTATGAACCGTAAATCTTACGCGAGAATATCCGCAACACCGGGAAAGACACAGACGATCAACTTCTATAATATCAATGAAGAATTATATCTGGTAGACCTCCCGGGATACGGATATGCGAAGGTATCCGAACAGGAGAAAATCAAATGGGGACAGCTGATCGAACGTTATCTGCATGGATCAAAACAGCTGAAAGTTGTCTTCCTTCTGATCGACATCCGTCACAAACCATCCGGTAATGACAAGATGATGTATGAGTGGATCGTGTCACAGGGCTTCAATCCGGTGATCATCGCAACAAAACTTGACAAGATCAAACGCAGCCAGAAAGACAAACAGATCAAGATCGTAAAAGAAGGTCTGGGAGTGTTGCCTGGAACCGTTGTGATTCCATTTTCATCCGTGACGAAACAGGGACGGGATGAGATATGGGAGCTGGTGGAGAGTCAGTTCCTTAACGTTTAATGCATAAAGCGGCGGATACCCGGCCGGAATAAAAATACAAGGTACATTCCTGTGCTGTCTCCGCCATGGGGAAATTCTAAAGCAAAAAAATTGACCTAAAAACGAGCTTACAAAAAATCCAAACTCGACATACGTCTCAGACAGTGGATTTTTTGTGAGCAAACGGTCAATTTTTTTACTTAAGAATTACCAACCATGGCTCCGAATGCACAGGAATGTACCTTGTATTTTTATTCCTACGTTTTTGCATGCAGTAATGATTAAATAACGGAACAGTATACTTCGGATTCATGGTGTCGGTGATCGCAATGCTCGGAATCTATCTTGCGATATTTATCGGAATTCCATTATGCAACTTCCTGTACCGCAAGCTGGAACCGAAGATCGGGAGATCAAGAGATAAGAACACAGAGAACACAGCAGAATAAAGGCTGTCAGAGAGAAATCCGTTTTTTTATCTGATACTGGGAATCGTGACCGGAGCTATCTGTGCGGCTTCCGGGGCGGGTGGACCGATACTCGTGATGCCGATACTGACACTGCTTGGAATACCGGCGCATATGGCAGTGGGCATCTCTCTTTTTGATTCGATCTTTATTGCACTGCCGGCTGTGATCGGATATCTTCATGCGGCGGCCAGAACAGAAGGAATGTATGTACTGTTACCGGTACTTCTGATCGCTCACGGAATCGGTGTGTTTGCCGGAAGTAAGAATGCGACGAGGATCAATCAGAAGATGTTGAAGCGGATCGTTGCAGTTGCATCAATTGCGATTGCATGTGTAAAATTGTTCCTGTAGAAGAAAAAATATATTGCCATATATAGAATAAAAATGTTGAAATATCACAATAGAGTTTGTCAAAGTCTTGACAAACTCTATTTCTTTTGTTATGATTAGACTATAGTACGAACGCTGGTCTAGATATAGCAAAAACAAATGAAAAACAGCAAGTTCGATGAGAAGAAAGGAGAATATCATGGATCTTATAACAAATATCCAGAAGTATTCTATTCATGATGGTGACGGAATCCGTACTACCGTATTTTTTAAAGGATGTCCATTGAAGTGTGTATGGTGTCATAATCCTGAGACACAGCGCTTTGAACAGGAGATTCAATACGACAGAGAGAAATGTACCGGATGTGGTGCATGTGCGCAAGTCTGTCCTAACCATGCGATTACTATGGAGGAAGGCAGACCAAAGCTTGACAAGAAGTTATGTACACTCTGTGGAAAGTGTGAGAATTTCTGTACACAGGGAATCCGTGAGATCGTAGGACAGAAATATCCGGTGAAGGCACTGGTAAAAGAACTGATGAAGGATCTGATGTTCTATGAGCAGTCCGGCGGGGGCGTTACACTTTCAGGCGGTGAAGTGATGGCAATGTCAACCGATTATATACTTGAAATCGCAAAAGCCTTGAAGAAAGAAGAAGTATCGCTTACAATTGATACATGCGGATATGTTCCGTATGAGAAATTTGAAGCAATTCTTCCATATGTTAATACATTCTTATATGATGTAAAGGTCATGGATCCGGAATTGCATAAGCAATACATTGGAGTAGACAACAAATTAATCTTAGATAATCTTGTAAAGCTTTCTGACGCAGGGGCAAGGATCTATATCCGTATCCCTACCGTTAAGGAAGTAAATGGAAACGAAGAGAATATGAATGAAACAATCCGTTTCATGAAAGAACATGATATCCACCCGGCACAGGTGAATTTACTGCCGTATCACAATACAGGAAGCAGTAAATATCCAAAGCTGGATATGGAATATAAAGGTAACGACTTGAGTGCACCGACAAAAGAAGAAATGGAAGGGTTTGTAAAACTTTTCCAGGATGCAGGCTTTTCAAACACAAAGATAGGAGGTTAAAACAATGGCAGCAAAAAGAGGCATGAACGAAAGAATCCAGAAGTTAAGAGAGCTGAGTGTTACCACACCGGTACATATCGATCTGGAAAGAGCAAAAATCGAGACAGAATTTTACAAAGAAAATGACGGAAAGTATTCTATCCCGGTTATGAGATCTATGGTGTTAAAAGAGTATTTCTCTAAAAAGACACTGTATCTGGGAGAGGGAGAACTGATCGTAGGAGAGAAAGGAAAAGATCCACAGGCATCACCTACATTCCCGGAACTGTGCTGTCACAGCGTAGAAGATATGACAGTCATGAGCGAACGTGATCTGGTATCTTTCCATACAACAGAAGAAGACAGAAAACTCCAGGCAGAAGAGATCATCCCATTCTGGCAGGGACGAAGCATGAGAGAGAAACTTCTCGCAGCAATGACTCCAGAGTGGAACGACTGTTATTCAGCAGGTATGTTCACAGAGTTCATGGAGCAGAGAGGACCGGGACATACATGTGGTGGTGAACAGGTATTCACAACAGGATACATGGATTATAAAGAAAAGATCAAAAAATCCATGGATGCTCTTGATTTCATGAATGATCCTGAAGCATATGACAAGATGGAAGAATTAAAAGCCATGGATATTTCCTGTGATGCAGTGATCATCCTTGGTGAGAGATATCACAAATTAGCACTGGAGATGGCTGAAAAAGAAGCTGATCCGGTACGTAAAGAGGAATTAAAACAGATTGCGGCTAACCTGGAAGTTGTTCCTGCACATGCACCACAGACATACTGGCAGGCAATCCAGTTATACTGGTTCACACATCTGGCAGTTACAACAGAGCTGAACCCATGGGATGCATTCAGTCCGGGACGTCTTGATCAGCATCTGATCAAATACTATGAAGCAGATACAGAAGCAGGAATTCTGGATGATGACAAAGCAAAAGAACTCTTAGAGTGCTTATGGGTAAAATTCTACAACCAGCCGGCACCTGTTAAAGTAGGTATCACATTAAAAGAAAGTGCTACATATGTAGACTTTGCAAATATCAATACAGGTGGAGTTACACCGGATGGTAAAGACGGCGTTAACGCAGTCAGCTATCTGATCCTTGACTGCATGGATGATATGAAACTGGTACAGCCAAACTCTAACGTAACCATCAGCAAGAAGACTCCTGCACGTTTCTTAAAGAGAGCATGTGAGATCTCAAGAAAAGGATGGGGACAGCCGGCATTCTATAATACAGAAGCACAGACCATGGAGCTTGTTAATGCAGGTAAATCTCTGGAAGATGCACGTCGCGGCGGATCTTCAGGATGTGTTGAGACAGGAGCATGGGGAAGTGAGGCTTATATCCTGACAGGATACCTGAACATTCCTAAGGTATTCCAGCTGACGCTTTATAATGGATTTGATAAAGAATCCGGCAAACAGCTTGGTCTTAAGACTGGTGAAGCAAAAGACTTCAAGTCATATGACGAATTATGGGATGCATTCCAGAAACAGTTAAAATATATCATCGATATCAAGATTCGTGGAAACAACGTGATCGAGAAACTGTATGCTGAGAATATGCCGGCACCTTGTCTGTCAGTTGTTACAAATGACTGTATAAGCAATGCAAAAGATTACAATGCAGGTGGAGCAAGATACAACACCAACTATATCCAGGGTGTAGGTATCGGAACTGTTACAGACTGTATCACAGCTGTAAAATATAACGTATTTGACAAGAAGAATTTCACAATGGAAGAACTGCTTGAAGCAATGGATCACAACTTTGAAGGTTATGATGCAATCTTCCGTATGGTACATGATAAGACTCCAAAATATGGTAATGACGATGACTATGCAGATTCTATCATGCAGGATGTATTCAACCTGTATCATGATCTGATCACAGGACGTCCGACTATGAGAGGCGGAAAGTACGGAGTAGATATGCTTCCTACAACATGCCACGTATACTTTGGAGAAGTAATCGGAGCAACTGCTAACGGAAGAAAGGCTAACATCCCTGTATCAGAAGGTATCTCACCGGAGAAATCAGCCGATGTAAACGGACCTACAGCAGTTATCAAATCTTGCGCTAAGATGGATCATCTTGCAACAGCAGGAACACTTCTGAACCAGAAGTTCACACCTGATGTAGTAGCAGGAGAAAAGGGACTGGAGAATATGGCGAGTCTGATCCGCAGCTACTTTGCAATGGATGGACATCATGTACAGTTCAACGTTATCGACAGACAGACACTGATCGAAGCACAGAAACATCCGGATGATTACAGAGATCTGATCGTACGTGTTGCAGGATACAGTGACTTCTTCCGTAACTTAAGCAAACCGTTACAGGATGAGATCATCAACCGTACAGAACAGTCATTCGAATAAGATTAACAAAAGTAAAAATATGATTTTTGGGAGCCCGCGTTTTGCGGGCTCTTTTTTGGATATGTTCAGAAGTGAAAAATGTGTTATCATGGGGATAAAGGATATAGAATCGAGAAGAACATATGGAAGAATGGAGGATGATAAAGATGAAAATAACAGTATTAGTAGAAAACAGCACCAGCTGCCGGCTTTATGGAGAACACGGCCTGTCAGTGTATATCGAATATGATGGAAAGAAGTATCTTCTGGATACCGGAGCCAGTACGTTATTTGCGAAGAATGCAAAAGAACTGGGGATTAGTCTGGCAGACATAGATACCGCATTCTTATCACACGCCCACTACGATCACAGTGGAGGATTTGAAGCATTTTTCAAAGAAAATGATAAGGCGGAAGTTTATATGCAGGACACTTCTGCGGAAAATTGTTATTTCCGTACAGAAACCGGTGATAAATATATAGGGATACCGGTGCAGCTTCTGGAGGCGTATAAAGAACGATTCCATACATTACATACAGTATGTGAAGTGGAAAAAGGAGTCTGGGCTGTGCCGCATTCGACAGAAAATCTGGATGGAATGGGCCGCAGAGCACATATGTACCGCAAAGTGGGCGATGAATTCATTGCAGATGATTTCGCACATGAGCAGAGTATCGTATTTGAGACAGAAAAGGGACTTGTGATATTTAACAGCTGCTCTCATGGCGGTATTGCCAATATTGTAAGAGAAGTGCAGAACGCATTTGCAGGAAAGAAAATATATGCCGTCATAGGAGGATTCCATATGATGAAGCTTTCTGGACTGGATACTCTTGGGATTCCTTTGGATGAAGTAGTAAAAGTAGCAAGAGAACTGAAAGAACTGGGCGTAGAAAAGGTTTATACCGGACATTGTACCGGAATGATCGCATTTGGAATTATGAAAAGAGAACTTGGGAATATGGTACATGCCCTGAATACGGGATGCAGGATAGAGATTTAGTACGAATTGGAAAGCAGTTGTAGGTGTAAGTATGCTGTACATTACTATGATGACCGGGTGTGAAGAGAAGAAAACACATAGTTCAAGAAGTAATGAGACAGTAAAAGAGAAGGTAGAAATGCAGTGACCTGTGGAGAATATGACTATAATATGCAGAATTATGAACAGGTCAAAACGGCGGTCACATACAATAGAGGCATGCTGAAGGAGGATCTCATATGGCAAAGCAACTTACCTGTCAGAATATCAGCTTGGACAATGAGTTTCACATAAAAAAGTTTTGGAACTTTCCTATGAAGATGTGAAATCTTCCACAAATGGATTGATTGTCATTACACCGGATTTTGATAATTTTACTGCAAAGCTCATCGCAGCAGATAAGTATTCAAAATATATGACAGAAATACCAATTTTGGAGGGAGTTAAAAACAGGGAATATTATGGAAGATCAGCAACGACTATTGAAAACAAATGCAAGATAGAGTATGGAACAGAGCAAGGATTAGCAGCACTGATTTATGGAGAAAAAGGGTTAAGCTCGTTGCCAATACAGGATATTGCAGGGGAGCATATAGATACAGATAATGAGTACATGTATTACTATTCGGTTGAATTTATAAAATAGCACTAATAAAAAGAAGAGGATGTCACGTAATCTGCTTTGATTCGTTGGCATCCTTTTTTGACATTTAGTTTTTATGACATTATAGATTTCATAACCTATTTCTTATTTTTCGGTATTCTCTCGGCGAATATCCTTTCAGCTTGTGAAAAAGCCGGCTGAAATAAAGCTGGTTATCATATCCGACAATCTTAGAAATCTCATTGATGGAATAAGTTGTTGTTTCAAGTAACATCTGAGCATTGTTGATGCGGATTCCCACAATGAATTGCATTGGTGTAGAACCGGTATATTTTTTGAAATTTCGGATAAACCAGCTGACACTCATGCCTCGTGAGGCAGCATAATCATCAATATTGATATTTTGATTGTAGTTTTCACTGAAAAAGGTAACAGCATTATCCATCTCATGATCAAGGTATTCATTTTTTAATATGTGCTCTCTTGTCAGTTCCCGGTGGAAACTGATCAGAAGATGACGTAGCAAAAGGACAAGCATTTCCTCATAATTGTCTTGACAGCGTTGGAGCTCGATAATGATACGTTTGAAAATTTGTTCATATTCATTAGATGTACCCACTTGAAAGACACGTTCTTTATCCGGAAACCCATATTGACGTAAGATATTTTTCACATTGCTTCCTGTGAAGTGAATCCAGTATACTTCTGTCTTATCTTCTCCGTAATATTCATATTTTTGGAGTTCTTTCGGTCTGTACAGTACAATGTTGCCGGCTGGAACAATCGTTTCATTATTTACATTATCAAAATGAAAATGCCCACAACCAGCAGTGATATATATAATCTGATAATCCAGACGACCCCTTGGACGGTAGGTCGGAAGTTTGGGATGTCTGGAAAGACGGTAAGTACCACAGCTACCGACAATCAGCGGACGACTTTTGTCTTTGAAATCCATATGTGAGTGGTTCAAATAACCGGTGTTCAAATACATAGGACAGCACCTCTTTTCGTACTTTTTATCATTGTATCATTTAGTGCATATTTTGTCTAATCCAATTCATAGATATATTTTGCGAATTAGGATAAGCTATATATAACATAACTAAGG
>SAMEA3387500__coassemble_2352_pt1 | contig 7928 bp, 10 predicted proteins | sample SAMEA3387500__metabat2_high_PE_015 | metagenome-assembled genome bin SAMEA3387500 (sample SAMEA3387500) | Felis catus | biome: Faeces | place: United Kingdom | collected 2012
ACCTCTACTAACAGAGTCAGAGTCTGCTGTGCTGCCATTACACCAATCCGCATCAATGTGACTTTTCTCTGCTGTTCTTAAGTTGTCCAGCGAATATTAATTATACTCGGATACAGAGAAAAGTCAATAGGATTTTTTAAAAAAGTTATTTTTTTCATAAATTTTTGGTTCTACTGTTTTATTTTCAAAGTCTATGAATAACTGGAACGCATATCCGTCATCACTGGTATCCCAGACTTCCACATACTTTGGCTGTACTTCAATCAGAATCTCTGTATCTTCATGGCTGTATTTGTTATAATTTTCCCAGAGATGTTCTTTGTATCCCTTTTCATAGCGTCTTCCCGGTTCTTCGACAACCAGGCCTTTATTCACAGCAATTCCTTCTACCTGCACACCGCTCCAGCATAATGCTACATGCGGATTCTCCAGAAGCTGCTTTGTCTTGCGGAAATTCTTATCTGTCTTGAACCAGATTTTCTCATCGTAAAAAAACAGCTCACATTTCGTACCATTACATAATCATTGACACTTGATGCCAGCGCCATGATCTTCCAGTCTCCCAGCATCTCGAACATACGCTCTACAGCCTGCTCATAGGTGATGTCTTTTTCCAAAGTAAATTTCATCTTTGCATTTCCTCCTGCTATTATCTATTCATTCTTTTTTATTCTTACGAATGTTGCCTAAATTCCAGTCAGATTTATCTGGCAATAATTCCCCGGATCACTCCTCTAAGTCTCTTATAAATAATAAATGTCACAACAGATGTTGCCCCATATTTGATCAAGTTAAACGGCGGCATGAACGGAATCGGAAAACGAAGCAGCATCAATACCGCGCTTACCGCTCCCATAAGACCGATGAATGCAATCTTCTTCACCTTCATACGCGAATGTTCCAGTTCTTTTCTCTTCCCCATTACTTTCACTTCTTGTTCTGTTTTGCTCATTGTGAATCCTCCTCGAAATAAAAAAATAACCCGAAACATATCTGAATGCTCCGGGCTTTATTTTCGCAGAAAATGTCTTTTCTCATCCGGACTGTAACCGTCGGTTCTGGAATTCCGCTTAAGGTCACCAGATCAGCCGCTTTCGCGGGTCATGGACTATACCATCGGTAGGGGCTTGCACCCTGCCACAAAGACTTTTTGATTCTTTATCTAATTGTGATTGCAGTAACATCATCTGCTAGATTTCATCTATATTCCTCTATGCTATATATGTAAATATTTCCAATTGAAATATTTTATCATTTTTCTCTTTTCCTGTACCACCAATAAAGCCCCAGTGCCAGCACCACACAGCAGCTCTCCGCAATCACCGGTGCCCACCAGATCGCTTCTCCTCCAAATACTGCCGTAAGGAACACCAGACTGATCACCAGTGCAACCAGACTCCTTGTAAGCGAGATCATCGTTGCAAATCCGGCCCTTTCTACAGAAGTAAAATATCCGCCAAGGACCACATTGAGTCCCGCAATCAGGAAAGACAGGATAAAGATACGGAACACCCTTACGGAATACTTAATCAACGATGCTTCACTTTCTTTCAAAAACAGTCTTACAATGCCGCCTGCTCCCATATAACATACGACAACTGCTCCTACGGAACCCACAAGAGCCGCCGTGATTCCATATTTCAAAAGCTTTTTATATTTACCCGGTTCATTTTTCCCATAATAGTAGCTGATCAATGGCTGTGATCCCTGTGCAATGCCTGCCATGGACATGACAACGATCGTATTCACATACGAAATGATCGTATAACTTACCAGTGCGTATTCTCCGATGTACTTCAGGATTGCCTGATTAAAGAAGAAGATAATGATTCCACTTGAGAATTCCGTCACGCCGGACGACATACCATTGCGGATCTGACGCCAGATTTCTGACGGCATCAAATGGAACTTCGAAAATCTTATCGTTCCTTTCGGTCCGAGGAAATGCCACAGATACAAGAGGATCACTGCTGCCTGCGAGATTCCCGTAGCAAACGCTGCCCCCCAGACACCTTTATGTAACACCATGACCAAAATATAATCCAGGATACAGTTCAGTACGCTCCCGGACGTTACATAGATTGTCGCAAGTTTTGGATAGCCATCCGTCTTGATCAACGTCTCAAATGAATAAGAGAGAATATATGCCATGGAAAATGGTGCAATTGTTCCAATATATGTTTTCACATAAGAGAGAATATTATCAGTTGCTCCCAGAAATCTGGCAAACGGCTCTAGAAACACTATTACAAGAATTGTGATCAGAACCGATAATGTGCAAAGCAGCACAACATTCTGGGTAAACACTTCATTTGCACGTTCTTTTTCTCCCTGTCCCAGAAGAATCGCCACGATTGTCGAATTTCCCACCGCAAACAGGATAGAGATGGAAAACAGCCCCGTTGTAAATGGCATTGAGATATTGACGGCAGTTAATGCCACTTCTGACACTCCTCTTGCCACAAATATTCCGTCTACCATGGTATAAAGCGAGAATACCCACTGGGCAATGATCGATGGGATAATAAAACGTAAAAAATCACTTTTTAAAGACTTTCCCTCAAGTCTCATTCATAAAACCTCATTTCTTTTTGTTCTTTTCTTTCATTTATAGTTTAAACCTTGGTATAATACTAAGGTCAAGTATCATATTTTCATATACACAGGAGGTTTTCTTATGAATATTTTAATTTTAAACAGACGTCCACATCCAAATGGTACAACTGCACAGCTTCGTGCCGCATTCGAAGCAGGTGCACTATCTCTTCCAAACAGTAATTATATTGAAGAAGCCGAAAAATCAGGCGCCTCTCTTTCATAGTTCCATCGCACAAAACATATGAAGCAGTTTTACAAAATTAATGAAATATCCAAACTATACAATATCGGACCAGATTCTCTCCGCTATTATGAAAAGCTGGGCCTTCTGGCACCAAAACGCGGGAAAAATAATTATCGGCTATATACTCTTGATGACCTGTGGCGACTGAACATCATCCGCGATCTGCGTCGTCTGGGATTCCCTATGGAAAAGATCCGGGAATATATGGACAACCGAAGCGTAGAAAATACACGTAAACTACTCACGGAAGAGCTCGATGCCATTCATCAGCAGATTCAGGAATTAAATCGCCTGCAGAAAAACGTTGAAGAACGTCTGCAGACATTATCCGGTGCCGAAGACCAGACATTACTTAAAATCCGGCTGCAGACGTTCCCTGACCGCTATTGCCATACATTGAATACACCTTACCATACAGATGAGGAGATGGATCTTCTGGTAAAACAGTTGTTGAATAAAAATACGGAGAATCTTTATATTATCAGCAACCATAACATTGGCTCATTCCTTCCGCTTAAGGAAATCAATAACGGGCAGTATGAAAATTATTCCGGTGTATTTATCATCGATAATTACGGAGAGTATTGTCTCAGTGGCGGCACTTATCTTACATTCACCTACGCAGGGGATTACCGTCAGAATGTTACTTATATTCCAGAACTTTTAACCTATGCAGCCCGTCACGGTCTGGTTCCGGATGGACCTCTTCTGGAGCTGATCTGGGTAGACAACCATCAATCGGCAGATATCAGCGAACATATTACAGAACTTCAATTACGAGTATATCCGAAAGACTGATTTCAAATCTTTCTGTATGAATTGTAACCGCATGTGCCGGACACATAGCAATAAAAAAACGGTCAGTATTCGCATGCTTTTATTTTTTCAGCATACGAATACCGGCCGTTTTTTTATTTCATATTTTTTCTTATGCTATAACTTTCAAGATTTACACCGTAAATGCTTCCGGATTATTACATCTTCTTAATTCTTTCAATCGCTGCAACCGTATTCTCATATGTTCCGAATGCAGTCAGACGGAAGTATCCTTCTCCGCTTGGTCCAAATCCTGATCCAGGAGTACCTACTACATTCGCCTTATCAAGCAGGTAGTCGAAGAAATCCCATGAGGTCATTCCCTTAGGTGTCTCAAGCCAGATGTATGGTGCATTGACACCGCCTGATACGTTGTATCCGGCATCTTTTAAGCCTTCTTTGATGACTTTTGCATTGTTCATGTAATAAGCAACCTGAGCGCTTAATTGCTCTTTTCCTGCGTCAGAATATACAGCCTCTCCTGCTTTCTGGATAATGTAAGATGTTCCGTTAAACTTTGTACCGTGACGTCTTGCCCACAGAGAATGTAACATCACATCTCCGGATTTTACATCTTTTGGAATTACAGTGGCACTCAGACGCACGCCTGTAAATCCTGCATTTTTAGAGAAACTTCTGATTTCGATTGCACAGGTTCTTGCTCCGTCACATTCATAGATAGAATGCGGCACTTCTTTTTCTGAAATATATGCCTCATAAGCTGCATCATAAATGATGACTGCACCGACTTCATTTGCATAATCTACCCATTTCTGCAGCAGTTCTTTTGTAATCGTAGAACCTGTCGGGTTATTTGGGAAGCACAGATAAATGATATCCGGTGTCTCTTCCGGAATCTCCGGTGCGAAGTTCGTCTCTTTTGTACAAGGCATATAGATGACATTACTCCATGTTCCTGTAGCAGCATCATATGTACCTGTACGTCCTGCCATAACATTTGTATCTACATAAACCGGATATACCGGATCACATACAGCGATCTTGCTGTCCTTTGAGAAGATTTCCTGGATATTACCGCAATCTTCTTTTGCTCCGTCGGAAATGAAGATCTCATCTGCATTGATGTCGCATCCTTTTGCCTGATAATCGTTCTTAGCCATTGCACTTCTTAAGAACTCATATCCCAGATCCGGTGCATATCCGTGGAATGTCTCTGCATGTGCCATCTCGTCAACTGCTCCATGAAGAGCTTCAACGATTGCCGGTGCCAGAGGCTGTGTTACATCACCGATACTTAACTTAATAATCTCGGCTTCCGGATGTGCTGCCTGATATTCACGCTGTTTTCTTGCTACTGTTGAGAACAGATAGCTTCCTGGTAACTTCAAATAATCCTGGTTTACTTTAAACATCTTCTTACTCCTTTATCTCTGTAATGTCTATCACGCCGTCGAATACAACTTTTGCAGGGCCTGTCATAAATACATGATTCTTCTCCCGGTCCCATTCAATCTGCAAGTCTCCACCTAATAATTTTACCGTAACACGCGTATCTGTCAAGTTATTTAATATACTGGCTACGGCTACGGCACATGCTCCTGTGCCACATGCAAGTGTCTCACCCGAACCGCGTTCCCATACACGCATCTCTACTGTATTCCGGTCAATGCAATGTACAAATTCTGTATTAATACGTTTTGGGAATCTCTCATGATTCTCGAATTTCGGTCCGATCTTTTCCAGATCCAGATTCTTTACATCATCCACATAGATGACTGTATGTGGATTTCCCATAGATACACCTGTCATATGGTATACCTGTCCATCTACTTCGATTGGCTCATCAATTACTTTTTCATTTTCTGATATGATAGGAATCAGATCTGATTTCAGTTCCGGTTTTCCCATGTCTACTTTGACAAGTACCACTTTTCCATCTTCTACGGTAAGATCCAGATATTTGATTCCGCCAAGTGTCTCTACAGAGATCTGTGTCTTATCCGTAAGTCCGTAATCATAGACATATTTTGCCACACACCGGATCCCATTTCCACACATCTCACCGCGGGAACCGTCTGCGTTATACATCTCCATCTCAAAATCAGCTACTTCGGACGGATTGATCATGATCAGTCCATCCGATCCAATTCCGAAATGTCTGTCACTTACATATCTCGCCACCGCCGGCGGGTTTTCTATCTTTTCTTCAAAACAGTTCACATAGACATAATCATTGCCCAGTCCCTGCATCTTTGTAAACTTCATGCATTTCTCTCCTTTTATTGTCTCACATATTACTCTGCCATAATGCTCAGTACCATCTCTGCTGTTTCAACCATATTCGTCCCGCTGTCCATGCTGCTTTTCTGAAGATACCTGTGTGCTTCTTCCTCCGACATATTATTACGTGTCATCAGAAGTTCTTTTGCCTTTCTGATCGTCTCCTGCTGCTTCGGATCTCTGTTTTTCAGTTCTTTCCTTCGTTTCTTACGTCTCCGGTCCATGGATTGCAGCATCATATTCACAGTATTCAGAAGATCATATACTTTAATCGGCGTAGAAAGGCCTACGATTCCTTCCACATCACCACTGCTCCATTTGTCCTGTGCTGCTACCAGAAGCATTTCAAATGACTCTGGTAAATATTCACGAAGCTGTGTATACATCATATCTTTCATCCGATAACCGCAGACCACGATCCCATCGTCTACAGTATCTGCATAATGCATGGCCTGCGCACCGGTGGTACACACACCAATTACATCCATGCCTCCTCTGGCCAGCAGGTTTCTAATATTGGTTGCATTATCTTTATTCGGGAATACAACAATAAGCCCTGTCACTTACGCCACCTCCTGTCAGATACTCTTTTGCCCGTTCCTTTTTGTGCAAAATCTGTATTACAGTAAGTGCAGGTATTTTTCAAGTTCCCAGTCTGTAATCTGGATTCTGTAATCCTGATACTCAGATGCCTTAGCTTCTATATATTTTCTTGACAGGTCTTCTCCTAATATCTCCTGGATAAATGTATCCTTCTGAAATTCTTTTGCTGCCTCTCTTAAACTTCCCGGCAATTTTTCAATTCCGAAAATCTTGCGTTCTTCATCTGTCATCTCATATACATTACGGTTTACTTCCTTCGGCGGCATCGTTCCTTCCTTGATTCCGTCCAGTCCTGCTGCCAGGCATACCGCCAGTGCAAGATATGGGTTAGCCGACGGATCCGGGTTACGAAGTTCGACTCTTGTATACTCCCCTCGTGTTCCCGGAATACGGATCAGAGGTGTACGGTTCTTTGCAGACCATGCAATATATACCGGAGCTTCAAATCCAGGGATCAGGCGCTTGTACGAGTTAACACTTGGATTCGTGATAAAAGTCAGTGCCTTCATGTGTTTCATAATTCCGCCGATAAAGCAATATGCTTCTTTGCTAAGTCCATATTCATCACTGGCATCCTGGAATACATTGATTCCGTCTCTGCTAATAGACATGTTCAGGTGCATACCAGAACCATTGATCCCGAATTTCGGTTTTGGCATAAATGTTGCATGTAACCCATGACGTTTTGCGATCGTCTTAACTACAAGTTTAAATGTCATAATATTATCTGCGGTCGTCAGCGCCTCATCATAACGGAAATCTATCTCATGCTGCGCCGGAGCCGCCTCATGATGGGAAGATTCAATCTCAAATCCCATATCTTCCAGCGTCAACACCATATCACGTCTTGCATTCTCACCAAGGTCCAGAGGCCCGAGATCAAAATATCCGGCACTTTCATGTGACAGCGTGGTCGGCAATCCGTCATCATCTGTATGGAACAGGAAGAATTCCAGCTCAGGTCCGACATTAAATTCGTATCCCATCTCTTTCGCATCTTCCATTACTTTTTTCAGGATATATCTCGGATCACTTTCATAAGGCGTTCCATCTGGTTTATACACATCACAGATCAGTCTGGCAACTTTTCCCTGCTGCGGTCTCCATGGAAATATCTCAAATGTATTCAGATTCGGATACAGATACATATCCGACTCTTCTACTCTTGCAAAACCTTCTATAGATGATCCATCAAACATGATTTCATTATCCAGTGCTTTTTCCAGCTGGCTTGTGGTTATCGCGATATTTTTCATGGTTCCGAAAATATCCGTAAACTGCAGCCGGATAAATCCTACATCCTCTTCTTCTACCATTCTCAATATATCTTCTCTTGTGTAATTGTTCATTCTATCGACCTCCACTCAATACACGGTAGTGTCAAAAACTACCTGTTTTTTATTGTTCAAATTTTATTAAAACCTTG
>SAMEA3387500__coassemble_2975_pt1 | contig 6139 bp, 9 predicted proteins | sample SAMEA3387500__metabat2_high_PE_015 | metagenome-assembled genome bin SAMEA3387500 (sample SAMEA3387500) | Felis catus | biome: Faeces | place: United Kingdom | collected 2012
CTTGTAAGAAGATTGGTGTATGTAACTTTACAGTGATGCTTCAGATAATCCAAATTCCGCTGTCCCCAGATGCCTATCGGCTGTTCTTCTTCGGCGGGTACAGTCAAACAAGGTATTAAGTAATCGCCTTGCCTTTCGTATTTGCCGCCCATTTCCTCAAAAATTGTCTTTGCCATTGTCTGTTACCTCCACATTCTTTTTTATTTTGAATGTCCGCAAAATCCGTCCTACATCAGACGGCTTCCACGGACAGTCAAGGTGATGGAGGGCAATGAGCCTGTCCTGTACGTTGGTACCAGCACCGAGTTTTGGAGTGGAACCCATCAGGATTCTCACCTGTCCGGCCCGCACCTTTGCAAACAGTTCCGCTTTCTTTGCCTCCGTGTTATATTCATGGATAAAAGCAATCTCTTCTTTCGGGATTCCTCTGGCAACCAGTTTGTTCCGGACATCATCATATACGTTGAAAGTCCCATCCCCTTTTGGAGTAGACAAGTCACAAAAGATCAGCTGGGTTGTCCGGTCCGTCTTTCCCTCATCCCATACCTGGAAAGCATTTTCCACACAGGTATTGACCTTGCTTTTTTCGGCATCCGGGAGAAGTTCATTCAAAAGCCTTTGGTCTAACGCACACTTCCTTCCATCGTTGGTGATCTTGAGCATATTATCTTCTGTCGGATTCACAAGACCGCCTCTTACACTTTCGGCACGTTCTGAAAAAGCACTGACCATTTCTTGCTGTTCTTCACTTGGCTTCAAGACTTCATTGATAAACTCTGCTTCCGGTACAGGAAGATTCAGCATATCAGAAGTCTGAATATCTGCAGCTTCCTTAAAAATGGAGATCAGCTCCGGAAGATTAAAAAAACGGGCAAACCGTGTTTTTGCACGATAGCCCGTTCCTTCCGGTGATAATTCGATTGCGGTTACTGTCTCTCCGAACGTTGCCGCCCAGGAATCAAAGTGTCCCATACCCATACGCATGAGTGTGTCATACTGGAGATAACGCATGATAGTGTAAAGCTCCGTCATACTGTTCGATACGGGAGTACCTGTAGCAAAGGTGATTCCTCTGCCGCCGGTCAGTTCATCCATGTACCGGCATTTCATAAACATATCCGAACTTTTCTGTGCATCCGTCTGTGAGATACCTGCTACATTTCTCATCTTTGTATATAGGAAAAGATTTTTGAATGAATGGCTTTCATCCACAAACAGTCTGTCTACACCTAACTGCTCAAAAGTTACTACATCATCCTTTCTGGTCTGGTCATTGAGTTTTTTCATCCTCGCCTGCAGGCTTTTCTTTGTTTTTTCCAACTGCTTGATGGTATAATTCTGCCCTGCCTGATGTGCTGCTTCTTCAATGGAAAATGTAATATCTGCGATCTGATCTTCCAACATGGCAATCTGCCGTTCCCTTGAAAGAGGGATTTTCTCAAACTGTGTATGTCCAATGATCACGGCATCATAATCCCCTGTCGCAATACGGGAACAGAAACGTTTTCTGTTTGCCGGCTCAAAGTCTTTCTTCGTTGCCACCAGGATATTTGCCCCAGGATAAAGTCGTAAGAAATCACTGCCCCACTGTTCTGTCAGATGGTTTGGCACGACATAAAGATTCTTTTGTGAGAGTCCCAGCCGTTTTGATTCCATACCAGCTGCAATCATCTGGAACGTCTTTCCTGCTCCTACGCAATGAGCCAGTAACGTATTGTTTCCATACAGCACATGAGCCACTGCGTTTTTCTGGTGCGGCATCAGGGTGATCTCCGGGTTCATGCCAACAAACTGAATATGGCTTCCATCATATTCCCGTGGACGGATGCTGTTAAATCGTTCATTATAGATCTTACAGAGATCTTCCCGTCGGTGCAGGTCTTTAAATATCCACTCCTTAAACTCCTCTTTGATCAGCTCCTGCTTCTGCTGTGCCAGCATCGTTTCCTTCCGGTTTAATTCCCGGTGTTCCCCCTCGGCATCCTGTACCGTGTCATAAATCTTGGTATCTCTAAGGTTTAAGGCATCTTCCAAAAGGCGGTAGGCATTGGCTCTCTGTGTTCCATATGTGGAAGTGACAAGGGCATTTCCGTAGCTGTCCACATTCTTTCCCATAACATTCCATTGTCCGGTCACTTCGGCATACTGGACTTTGACCTTGCTCCCTACATAATATCTTGGAGTGTGGAATGTCTCTGCCATAAACCGTGTAATGTAATCCTCGGAGATCCAGGTTGCCCCAAGTCTTGCTTCAACCTCTGATGCATCCAGATCTTTTGGCTGTACCTGCTCCAAATACTGCACGTTCACCTGATATTCCGGGTGATCTTCTGCAAACTGTTTGGCGATCTGCAGTTTCTCTCTCACATTTCCAGAAAGATATTCGTCCGACGGCTCCCATTTTTCGCCGATCGGGTTCTTAAAGATCACCCCTGCCAGTTCTTCGGTAAGCTCCTCTTCTGTTTTCCCGGAAAGCTGTGACATATAGGAAAGGTCGACGCCTACCCTCTCACCGATAGAAACCGCAAGTGCTTCACTGGCAGTATCTACAGAAGTTACCGTTTCTGCCCTGCGGATCGTCCGCTTGCTGAAAATATCCGCTTTCCGTTTCAGTTCTCCCTTATCATCCAGAAATTCCAGAGAAGTCAAAAGACAATAGCTACTGTCCTGGCTAAATGCCCGCTTATTGGCATTACTGCTAAGCAGACCATATTTTGCTGTAAAGCATCAAAAGGCACATCCCGGTGGCTGCGTTACTGGAACCGATGATCCCTCTGGTAAGGAAATAAAACGGAACTCCTACTGCCGCCGCAATCCCAAAACAGATCAGCTGCCGTTTGGTCAGGTTGAAGATGATCTTATTTTTAACCTTGGTTAAGTCTTTAGGCACTGATACAAATGCCATTGCCAGTTCCTCCTTTCTAGTGAGCGTTGAAGATACTACGGGCAAAGTTTCCTGTTTTCATCAAACTGAAACAAAGGATCACCGTGTATGCCATCACGCCGAACAATGCAGAATGAATGTTATCTGACATCTGGATATTCGCTACTAAGACTGCGTAAATTCCCACGCAGACCATCATAAAGAATCCCTGAAATGCCAGTGCAAACAATCCACGAAGATAGTTGTTTCCAATCTGCCCCCATTCCCGGTTAGACATAGTTGCAAATGGAATAGCTCCAACGGACGAATAGAGATAGATTTCAATCATACGCCCATACAAAATCACTGTAATAAAGACTGAGATAACCTTCATACACAGGCTCACAAGCATCGTTTCCAGTGCCAGTATGACAAGTTCACCGATTTCCATAGATTCCATTGTCGTTTCCATCGTGGTAATCATCGTATCTATATTGATCGCTGTATCGGAACTGATGACACCAGCGGCCCGGCTCACTACTGACTGCCCGACATCAAATACCGCCATGGTAATCGTGAAAGTATACATCCCTTTCTATCTCACACACCAGACGTTCATAATCCAGAAAGCCCCGGATATACATTTCCCGGTTGACATAGGCTTCTACTGCATGTCTTGCCGATACGATACGGTCAATGATTGTCCAGAACTCATGTCCATACTGCTCGATATATGGCTCCAATTCATCCATTGTTTCCTCACACTCCCTCTCCAACTCAATTAACTCCGGGTCAATCCGCAAATATGCCTCCAACCTAATCTCATTCCAGTCGAAGTAGCTTTCCACTAATTCTCTTTTCATAATCGTGTCCCTTTCTGCCCTATTCCTATGTAAAAGAGCGAATACATTCTTCTATAAGTACAATTCCTGCAATTACCATTTCAACCGTACATGGCAGGAGATAAAACAGGAATCCAGCCAATACCATTTGTAGACATTCACCGGGACTATCCAGACCAAAGCCATAGCATAGCAATGCTGTCAGAAGAAAAATACCTGCAATACTCCGGAAGATAACTGATGATATTCCTGCAAGGAACTCTGCGAACAGTCTTATTACTGTCAGAGCAACTATTACAGGCAATAACATGATTTTCAAAATAAAATGTATGGCTTTCACCATGTCTTCTCCTTCCTATCCGACATTCCTGTTCACATAGTTCTGATACTTCTCATATACAGAATCTGTTACACCGTTTTTGTAGATTTTTCGAATGTCCGTAATTTCTTCATCCTTTAAAAGTTTCAGCCATTCCAAAAGCTCTTTCCGGCTATTGGCAAAATTACAACACCGTCCATCAGCATATTCAATCCGATATCTCATGGCCACTCCCCCTTATACATAAATCAGTTCATTCAAAATAATTTCATCCACCCGGTTACGGATGTTATTGCAATGCCGTACCCATTCCATCGGATTTTCTGCTTTCAATTCTTCTGTCACCCCTTCTGCATCCTTCATCTGTGCCTCCAGACGGTCAGCAAGCTCCCATGCCTGTTCATTCAGATCAGCAAGATAACTGTCCAGTTTTCCAGTCAGTAGCAGATAATTGTATCTACCAGCTTTGTATTCTTTCATATATGCCTTTCGGAGCATCCCCCATCGTCCGATTTCCCGTTTTTCTTCCGGCAGTGTAAGATCAGGCAAATAATAGTCCCCTACTTTTACGTACTCAATTTTCATATGAATATCCTTTCGTTATGTGCAATTTTCAGGTTACCTACGTAGGATGTGCTGATTTTCCTGTTTTTTTGTTTCTCATAGAAGGCATTAAATGCTTAATCCCCTGGGATTTTGCACCTGGGTTATCATTACCATATCCTTCCAGCAGGTTGATGACACCCCATACTGCAAGACCAGCTCCGATCGCTACTACAAGAGTCTGTAAAATATTAATTGCCTGATTAAAAAACGCCATAGTCGTTGTCTCCTTTCAAATCTTTGCTTTTTATCAGTTTCTATCTATGTTTTAAAAAGTCTCTTCCGGCTCTGCCCTTATGGGCGGCCTTTCATGATCTCTCAAATCCATCACCTCCCCGTAAGGGCAAAGAAAAAAGAGCTATGTGTTTAAATCTTTCACATGCTCTGCTTCCTTGTTTTCTATATTTAATTTTTCTGCCAGACTTTCCTCTGAAAAGGCATACAGGTCAAATTCCTGTGCCCTTGTCAGCTTCACTTCCATCCGATGCCGCATATACGCTTCCACATCAAATTCATTTTTCTTATCATAGTCCGACAATTCCTTATATCGTTTATGCTTGGTAATATCAAACTTGTCACTGAAAAACGGTCTGACACCTCTCAGCTGAAGGATACATTTACTGCCATCCATGACCGCAAGCTCGTCCCGGCTCATCAATTCCTTTCCTGTTTTCTGATAATTCATCCCATAAGAACGGCTCTGCCCACGGGTATCAGAAGTGTTATATAAATCAATCGTTTCCTTTCCCAGTGTCTCGGAAATCTCCTTTAATGTGGAACTTTCCTTGCCGCCAAGGAACAACATCGTATCGCAGTTACCTAAAATAGTTTCAGCAGCATCTTTATAGATGGTCTTGAGCTGTGACTGCGACTGGAGGATAATGGATGCTGAAATCTCACGACTACGAATAGTTGCGATCAGCTTGTCAAATTTCGGAATTTGTCCGATATTTGCAAATTCATCAGCTAATATTCTGACATGATAAGGTAATCGTCCATGGTGTACATCGTCTGCCCTGTCACATAACAGGTTAAATAACTGGCTGTACATCATTGCCACAACAAAGTTAAACGTATCATCGGTATCTGAAATAATGATAAACAATGCTGTCCTCTGATCTCCTACCATATCCAGTTCCATTTCATCATAGCTCATGATCTCACGAAGCTCCGCAATATCAAATGGAGCAAGTCTGGCTCCACAGCTGATCAAAATCGACTTCGCTGTTTTGCCGGCGGCTAATTTATATTTTTTATACTGACGTACTGCAAAGTGTTCCGGTTCTTCTTTCTCCAGTTCCTCAAACAGCATATCTACTGCATTTTTAAATGTCTCATCATCTTCCCTGGTTTCCGATGCATTGATAAATTCAAGCAGTGTCGCAAAGTTCTGTTCCTCCTCCGGTGCTTCATACCAGATATAGCCAATCAATGCACAGTACAGAAGTCTTTCTGCCTATAGTGATAGGTAAGGTTTTGATATTATCTCCACCTTTTCCCCCACTTCACACC
>SAMEA3387500__coassemble_3525_pt1 | contig 5069 bp, 2 predicted proteins | sample SAMEA3387500__metabat2_high_PE_015 | metagenome-assembled genome bin SAMEA3387500 (sample SAMEA3387500) | Felis catus | biome: Faeces | place: United Kingdom | collected 2012
AATGTGATATTGTAATAGGTATTTGTGTCTGTTTTTAGATTTCCATGTTCCCATGCCATGAGTATACGATAATTTCTGATTTTTGGCTACCTTAACCCACCGTCTAAAGCCAGTGGGATTGCGGTAGCCTTATTTCAACAAATGTCTGATCCGATCTGAGGTTCATGCTCATCGGCTTGCCACAGTGTGGGCAATATGGAATCAGACTCATTGGAACCGTAAGCTTTATTTCTCCATTTTCCGGTTTTGGCGCATCCATATATCGATTAATATAGATATATCTACACCAGTATTCCCAATGCTTTTCATACCGCTGTTGGCCGCATTTACGATTGCCCCAACCTTAAGCCTTGTAATATCGCCCTTCCAGATAGAAAGATCAGGCTGTATCTCTCTGATATCTGCCAATGTGACAATACCCTTCTTCTCATTTTCCTCTGAAAGGTACGCATCCTGAATCTGCAAAAATGCGTGGTCCATTTCCCCCGGCATTCTTATATTCATAAGCAATCTGAGCAGCATTTTCTGCTCACTTGCGTCTTCCGGGATCTGCATGTTCTCATACTCTAGTCGCTCTTTCAACAAGCCTTTGATTAAATATTTTCTTCTGTCATCCTGATTCATTTCCTGACCACCGCTTTTTTCAGACATGTTGCTAAATCCATCTTATCGTTCCTCCAATATCTCCCCGGTAATCTCATTTTTTGTCTTCCAGCACTGCGGATCAGCCTCGTAAAAATTACCGCTTGTTCCATTGGCAACTGCCGGACATCCACGGCACCATGCCTTAAGTTCACATTTGCTACATTTTACAAATTGAAAAAACAAAGCAGCAATACATAACAGCAGCTTAAATCTTTCTAATTCAATACTCCTTTTTGAGCACCTATCACGATGCTCTTTTTGTCATGTAGTTTTCAAGGTTCAAGGAACTCTAACTAAGTTCCAAATATATCTAAAATACATTTCTGTACTTTATTCAAAAAATATCATTTTAAGACTTGACTTTTAATAGTTAGTCTCTCTTATTTCTTTTTTATCATTTATTGATATTTACTAACACTTACTGAATATTGATTTATCGAATACCGTTTTAACGAATCTTATCTTTAATAAACATTACTTCATAAGCATTACTTTTTTTGCATACTTTCAAAATATAATCCTTTCTATAATATAATACCTACAAGAGATAACACATTAACCCTCTGCAAAAGCTACCACCAACAGCTTTTCATGCATACTTTGGTATAACAAAAAGAAGCATCTGGATCCTACTCCAAATGCTTCCTTTTCTGCTATATGATTTATAATCTTATTTTCGTTTTCTGACTGCTACACCTGCTCCTGCGAGTACTCCACAAGAAATAACTGCAAACGCGATCCAGAGTAATACATTTGCGTTATCACCTGTCTTTGGAACATTTTTGTTGTTCTTTGCTGCAACGTTCTTTACAACCGGTTTAACATTATTTGTATTATTGCTTACTTTTTTGTCTGTGACGTTCTTATCCCCGTTTGGATTTGAAGGGTTTGTCGGATCTGTAGATGCAGAATTATTTTTACTGATCGTAAATACTGCTTTTCCTGTTGATCCTTCATAGTTTCCGATACCAGTTACAGTTATTGTGTAATTTCCTTCTTTTACAAATTCTGCCCCTGCGAAATCTTTTGTCTCGGCATCCTCACCATATACATAAGAAAGTGTATAATCTTTTCCTTCTTTCAGTACTTTATCTCCGTCTTTTACTGTAACTTCCGGAGTTTTGCTCTTTCCATCATATTTTGCTGAAGATGGATCTGCTACAACCGTCAGTTCTGCTGCCTTTGGCGAGATAGTAAATGTTACGTTCAGGTTCATGCCTGCGTATGTTCCAAGACCGTTAACTGTTACTGTATACGTACCTGCATTTACCGGAGTTTCTGACAATTCATTTCCTTCTGAATCTTTGTAAGTCAGTGTATAATCTGTTTCTTCTGCAAGTACTTTATCTCCTGCTTTTACAACCGGACCATTTACGGCTTTGCCGTCATAAGTCTTATCCAGTGTACCTTCTAATGAAAGAATATTTTCCACTTCTGATGTTACATATTTGTCTAACGGTGGTGTTGCGTCAATTCCTTCTTTCCAGTACAGACCGCTCAAAGCATCATCTGTTCCGTAATTATCGCTTACTTCTCCATCTTTGATGTAACGATCCGATGTTATAACTCTGATGTTATCTCCGATTGCTTTTCCTGCTTCTTTGTTTTTTGCTTTACTTGCAGTAGCTCCTTGAAGGAATGCTGATGCAGTCTCAATCGTACCATTTCCGGTTACGGCATTTCCACCATTTCCCCAGAATGTCTTACCACCAATAGCTACAAGTTTTCCATTTCCGGTAATCTTTCCGCTCTTAATATCAATTGCAGTTCCACCGTCATTTTCGTTGATCATACCTTCTCCGCCGGTTGTAACCAGTATTGCCCCGTCTGCCAGGCGCAGTGTTCCATCTACGCGAAGTGCTGTCTGTCCGATTCCGTCTCCATCTTCGGCACCTTTAATAAATACCTGACCTTTGATCGTCACATTACCTGTTGCTGTTACAACCGGTTCTGATGTGTTGCGGTCTGTCAGATCCCCATTTGCCAGATAATTTGCATGAGAATAGATAGCTGCATTTTCTAATATTGCCCCATCTGCCAGACGCAGCTGTCCGCAAATAGAAGAACCTGTTGCAAATGCATTCTTATAAGCGTCATAATTCATAGAGAATGTACCGCCGCTCTGGACATCGATAATTCCCTGAACAACTGAATCTGACAATGTCAGCTTACCGCCGTTTTCTACTACAATACGTACACTGCTGAGAATTTCCATATTCGTCAATGTAAGATTACATCCATTCGGAATATAAAGTGTCTGTGGGATATCTCCACTCATCACCTTCTTCCACGGCAGATCGTATCCCAGATAGCCATATGTACCGCTCTCTTTTGAACCGAACCAGGCTTCTAACCCTGCCGGCACGCGTACGCTTTCTTCTTCACCTTCTACATTCGTTCCGAATTTGCTGATTGCCCATGGTTCCATGATATCCCATGCATACAATCCGCTGTCATATTTCTTAAAATTCTCTTCTTTCAGACGTTCCGCAAGAGTTTCATCTCCTGAATAAACTCTGAACGGCAGTGTATTGCTGACTGCAGTTCGTCCCTGATCATCGGTAATGGATACTGAGACCAGATATGTCCCCGCATCTTTCGGTGTTCCGTTAAGTGTCAGATTACTGCTGATCGTCATATAAACACCTTTCATACCGCTGTCGCTGTCTGCAGGAGTTCCGTTTGCTGTGTCCGGAACGATATCTACTTTACATTTACTTCCGTCTAATTTAATCTTTGATAAGTTATCCAGCTCTTCCCAGTCATTGTCTGCAGGCTCTGTTCCTTTGTTCACAAGGGCGCCATACACTTTTACTGAGCTGTTCTTATTGCTGGATGATCCTCCGACGCTTGCACTTGATACACCATCGTAGTTCTTCTGTCCTACAATAGCTGCCTCGAACGAACCATCAATCTTTACATGAAGATCATATGGATCTCCCTGTCCATCGTCTTCTACAAGAGACGCATTGCCATCTTTGATAACAAGTTTGAATGTCAGATCCTCGTATCCATTTGCTGTAATGGTAATGATATCACCACTTTTCAGAACCGGAATTGTAGGATTTGCACTGTACTCTCTTGCTGCACAGACTAATTTATTGCTGCTGGTATTTTTATAATACTGGCCGCCTGACGAAACGTTATAAGATTTTTCCTCCCATGAAGTTCCGTTTACTTTTACATCTGTGATCGCGCTTACATAATCTTCAGCATTTTTAAAAGTGAATTCCCAGTCACTTCCCCAAAGATCTTTGTTGATGCTAACCTGACTCACTTCAATTTTTTTATTTCCAGCTATTGCTTTCTCTTTAAATGTAGCTGATACAGTTACGTTTTCTGCCGGCATCTTAAATGTATAAATTCCTTCTGCATTCTGGACATCAACAGATTTTCCACTTACTCCTTTTACAGTGACTGCAACTACTTCATAATTTTCGTCCGGAGTTGCTGTTACGGTAACTGTGTCACCTTCTTTTATATCTTTTGCGGCACTAAGTGTTATTTTACCATTTACTGCAGGTGTCACGTCAGCAGTATATCTCTTATTGGTTGTCTCCCCAGAATTTGAAACTACTTCCGCTTTATAAGTATCTGTATAATTTACTGTTTCTTTGGTAATTTTAACAGTCAGATCCTGGTATCCGTCTGCCGAAACCTTAACTGTCCATAATTTTCCATCCGGAACTGCCAGTTTCAATGCTTTGTAACTTCCATATGCACCCGTAGCACTGCCAACTTCCCAAATATTTGTATCACTCGAGAAACTGTTGATCGTACTTTTCTTGCATTCTTTATCATTTACAATTACTTTATTACCACGTTATATTTATCAAGCATATAGGCATAAGTTCCTATTCTCTTCTCCAATAGTAGATGAATTCTTTTAAACATATTTTTCATATCATTACATCATCGAATGAAAGCTTCCATAAATATTTTGACAGGAACTGATGTACTTCCTCATCTGCAGCAATCCAAGTTCACTTCTTTAGTTAAGGGGTGTGAACTGCAGTACACCAACAAGCTTCGAATCTACCTACCGAAGGGAACATCGGCTGTATATCAAGGAGATATCAACTACAGACAAGATCTTTACGAAGTTGATATCCAACACGGAGCTCAGTTAAAAATCATATCAATCGATTCCGAATACATCAATTGCTTACTCATAAAGACCGCATAAAAAAAGGTATCAAATCACGCTCTCATTGTGGTTTGATACCTTTTTTAAGGGACACCCGCCAGGCGGGTTTTCCCTCTTCAGCCTAAGAACACCCGGTGTACTAAGGCTGAATCACTCTTTCTCCTACTCCGCATTTATCTCTGCATTCTTCAGGCTGCCTATTTACAGACTTTTCTTCACACTCGAGGGTGCGGACAAAATTCTGGACTACTATAGGGCTTCGAAAGGAGCCTTTTTA
>SAMEA3387500__coassemble_12535_pt1 | contig 1561 bp, 1 predicted proteins | sample SAMEA3387500__metabat2_high_PE_015 | metagenome-assembled genome bin SAMEA3387500 (sample SAMEA3387500) | Felis catus | biome: Faeces | place: United Kingdom | collected 2012
TGACGATACAAAAATTTATTATTTTTTATTGTCCTCTTGACGGGGAGCATACCACACCAAAGACTCTGGGAGTTTTTTATTATTATATGATATATGATATGTTCGAAAAAAGATCACTCTACCGCAATCACCATCGTCCTGTGAATCTTCTTCCTTACAAACCAGAAGCAAATCACCTGCATGATGATCGTTGCAATCCAAGATACCGGATAAGACAGGAACAAGAAAGTCAGTGATCTGTGTGAAGGGAACAGTCCATAGATCCAGATAATCCGGACTCCGACCGTACCGATGATAGAAAGGATCATCGGTACCGTGGAATATCCCATTCCTCTCAGTGCTCCCGGAAACAGATCCATCAGTCCGCACAGGAAATAGGTAACGGTTGTATAAGAAAAGATCTCCATACCATATTTGATAACATCTGCCTGATCACTATAAATGTGCAGAAGCTCTGGTCCGAATACATACACACTACTTCCGAGAATCAGTGTTACCACAACTGAAAGGATCATACAGTCGATCAGAACCCTGTCCATACGTTTTAATTTCTTCACTCCGTAGTTCTGGCTTGTGAAGCTCATACAGGCCTGTGTGAAGGAGTTCACCGACACATATAAGAATCCGAAAATATTATTCGATGCCGTATATCCTGCCATTGCGATCGATCCAAAAGAATTGACCGATGACTGCAGCATCGCATTTGAAATATTGATTACCGTACTCTGGATTCCCGCCGGAACCCCGACTTCAAAGATCCGCTTCAGATACAAGGATCTGATCCTGAGCTTTGCAAGGTGAAGCTGATAACTGCTCTCTGCATGATGAAGGCAGCGCAGTACCAGAATACAGGATACCAGCTGAGAGATCACAGTTGCAATCCCAACACCTGCTACATCCAGATGGAATACAATGACCAGGAACAGATTTAATACTGCATTGATCACACCGGATACAATCAGGAAGATCAACGGACGCTTGGTGTCCCCCACAGCTCTTAATATAGCCGCACCATAGTTATACATCATGAAAAATGGCATACCGCAGAAATAAATCCGCATATAAAGTGTGGATTTGGCAATTACATCATCCGGTGTCCCCATAATTTCCAGCGCGCCTCTGGCAAAGACCACTCCGATCACCGCCATCGCCACTCCGCTTACCAGAGCAAGTGCAATAGCCGTATGTACCGTCTCCGACATTTCTTTTGTTTTTCCGGCCGCATAATATCTCGCTGCAAGTACATTTGCTCCCAATGAGATTCCGATGAAAAGATTGGTAAACACATTGATCAGTGCCGTTGTCGAACCCACCGCTGCGAGCGCCTGACTTCCGCTGAAACGTCCCACTACCACGATATCCACCGCATTGAACATCAGCTGTAAGATTCCTGACAGCATCAGTGGTATGGAAAATGAAATCAATTTGTCCATGATGGTTCCATTGCACATATCAATCTCATATTTATTTTTCTTCAAAACAACTCTCTCCTTTTATAGTAATATCGTGAACTACCCATTGTCTAAAGCCAATGGGCTTCCTGCTTCGCAGACCTCGTAAC